>Ga0302250_1001852_pt1 | contig 14576 bp, 9 predicted proteins | sample AAG_RA_Asp_MG_FD_193536 | JGI IMG/M metagenome (GOLD analysis project Ga0302250, IMG submission 193536) | Enriched activated sludge microbial communities from anaerobic digester in WTTP, New Holstein, Wisconsin, United States - AAG_RA_Asp | ecosystem: Engineered > Bioreactor > Anaerobic >... | reverse complement strand
GGGCATGATGAAGGCGGCCTCGGGATGCTGCATGGCGCAATCAGACTCGAAGGTGATGGCCAAATGCTGGCTCCCGCCCTTGAGCCAATTTTCCCATTCGCGGTAAGCAGAAGTGTTCTGCCTGGGAAGCTGCTGAAAATCCCTTAAAAGGTGGCCACGGGATTCCTGGGCCAGCCGGAGGGTCTTGAGCGGTTTTTCGCCCAGAATAAACTCCTGGTCTTTACCGCACACGCGCTGCAGGTAAAGGGTCACTACCCTGCGGAGTGAAGCCGGTGATAGCCAGAAACTCGCCGCGTCAGCAATTTCGCGGTTCATATGCTCTTGGGGAAGGCGAATGCCAAACAGCTCCGCCTGCTTCTGCTCCAGCTCTTCCTGCTCCTGGATGAGCCGGATTTTGTTGTCGGATAGTTGCTGGAGCTTCCCCTTGCGCTCCTCCTCACTCAGCTCGTAGTTCTCCGCGATGTTTTTGATCTCACGAGTGATTTCCCCGAGTATTTCCTCGCTCCCTCCGAGGGCGTTATTGAAGACCCCGATGCGCACCAGGCACCGCTCGTAGATATCCGCATCCACGGTTCCCGGCGTGATCAAGTTGACGATGGCGACGCTCTCGCTCTTCTGCCCGTTTCTGTCGATACGGCCGATGCGCTGTTCTACCCGCATGGGATTCCAAGGAAGATCGTAGTTCACGATGCAGTCGCAGAACTGGTAATCGAGACCTTCGCAGCCGATTTCGGAAAACAACAACAGGTCCAGGCAGTCCTCATCCTCCTTCGGCTTCTCAAAACGGGCGCGAAGGGACACACGATCCTCATCCGGGGTTCCCCCATGGACCAACCCGACGCGAAAACCGTCCTTGCTGAGATGGTTGAAGAGATAGCTCAGGGTATGCCGGAAGCTGCTGAACAGCATGACCTTGTTGTTCGGGAGGCTTTGCTTGTCGCGGATGATGTTGCGTAAAGCTTCGAGTTTGGGGTCGCTTGCCTCAAGGGTACGAGCCGCCTTCAGCAGATTCTGGATTTGGCTTTGGATGGGAATGATGGCCTCGTCCTCGGGGACGCCGGTGTCATCCGCTTCTTCCCAGGACAGTTCATCGAGATGGCGATTGAGGATCTCCTCAAGAAAGGGGGCAAGACCAAAGAGGCAACTGGCCGCCTGTCGCCTGATGGTGGTCATCATAAACTTCACGTTCACCCCATTGTGAATCTGGCTGAATATTTCAGCCTGGATTCTCAAAAGTTCGTCATGCAAATGCTGCTGAGCCGGAGTGAATGGCACGACGACCGTCTCGGGCTTCCTGACCGTGAAATTCCCAATGTCGCGGCGGCGGGTTCTGTTGATGATACCGGCGAAGGTGTGCATCCCCTCCGTGTCGGAGATCATCCTTATGCGTTCCTCGTGTGTAACCCCGCCTCCCAAGAGTTCAGAGCGGACCCGACCAAAATCCGGATTGTGCCTGAGTATGGCCTGGCCCCAGGGCGTGGACGCCGCCTGATCGAGAGCTTCCATCGCCAGGTTTTGCCATTCCGGCGTTTGAGACCGCATCGCCGACACCGCCTGATTGATAAACGGGTTCGGCTCAGCCATGTGCGAGAAGCTCTCCTGATCGATGATGAGATCGGGGCGGAGCGTATTCAGAAGAACAAAGAGGTCGTTGCTGCCGAGCTGGATCGGGGTGGCCGTCAAGAAAACTACAGCTTCCGCATGATCGCAGAAAAACTTCACGGCCTTGTGGCTGAATGTGTCCTGGTTTCGAATGTGGTGAGCCTCGTCGACAATAACCAGATCGAAGCGGGGTGGCGGATCAAGGTCCAGGAGGCCTTTTTTCCGCTTCCGCTTTCCTTCGGGAGCCGAGCCATACAGGAGTGTTTCATCGAACTGGGAGTACGGGATGATGCTTTTCTGGTGTTGCTCCGGCCAGACACCATCCAGATCCATTTCGTTAATGCAATACCGCAAGGTAGCGCCATCAAGATGGGTAAAACGCTCCTCGAAGCGTTTCATTTCGTTCTGCCACTTTTTCTCGGTAACCAGCGGGCGCGGGCAGACAATGAGCACGGAACGTATCTCACGCCGCGCCTGAAGCTCGCGCAGGATGAGGCCAGCTTCAATGGTCTTACCTACACCAACGCCGTCGGCAATGAGCAAGCGGGGACGATCCGACCGGATAAACCGCAACACTGGTCTGAATTGATAGGGGATGAAGTCGACACGGGCGGCGTTGAGCGAGTAGAGGGTAGATAGCCCCGGATACTTTATCTGGAGCGCGGTGAGATAGGCATGGAATTGGTCGCAGGGTAAGGCGTCTTCCTTTTCCTCGCGCTGGTCTTCGGCTTGCAATTGCGACGCGTAAAACGTTTGGGTTGTCCCGTCTATGAAGACCTTGAATCGGTTCTCAGGTTTTCCGGGCAACACGGCGACCACAGCGCCACGACTTGATGGGTTTGATTTGGCGAAGACGATTTGCCCGGGTTCGAACTCGGCCGTATCGTTTTTCCTTTCCGGAGGCGCGGAGGGCGTCTCTGCGCCTGGGTCAGGTTGCGGCTGTGTCTCCGACGCGAGAAGAGCCGCCTTTGTTTTCCGTAAATCTTGAATCAACTTCTCATCCGCGCCGATAACAACCGCAAAACGCTGGAGGGTGTCCAGATCCCGGTATATGTCGTCAACGGGGAAGCCCTCTGTGTCCGCGTGTGCCCAGTGATTACGGACCGTTTGCATTTCCTTGACGAAGTGACGGGCTTCGGAGGTCAGGTCCAGGCTGTTGGAAATCTGATACCAGTTCTGGTCCAACACCCGAAGAAGTCCTGCGAGGTCAAGGCCACCCAGTGACGTGATGTTGCGTTGCTCCAACCGTCTCTTTTGCTGAAACGACAGGGTGTTTACGACCGCTTTGTTCCACCAGTCGTCAAACAGCGGCGGTAAAACTCTTTCTAGAAATACGGCGAGTTGCCCGGCTACGTCGCTAAGATGCTTCGCAACCGCTCCGTGAACCAAGGCTTTCTCATGCATTTTTTAACTCGCCTCCTGCTACAAACTCTTCATCAATTTCAAAAAGATCAGGCGTCGAGCGATGGACGCCGATGCCGTGTTCCATCAGCAGCATTACAAGCTGGTCCCCGTTCATTAGGGCAATGGGGGTTTTGTCTGCCTGGGCGGCTTCCTTGACAGCTCCTGGACTGAAGTCGCTTGTGGTGATGATCAGGCCTTGCTCGTGCGCCCCCAAACTGCCGCGCACCTGCTGTACCACCGGAGCCTGGATGTTGTTCTTGAGCTTCCATTTCTTGACCTGGACGGCCATCTTGATGCGGACCACGTCACCGACCACCAAGGTGCCCCGGACATCGATGCCGCCGTCGCCGCTGAGTTTGGTTACCTCGACCATCTCGAAACCCATCTCCGCCAGTAACTGAGAGATGAGCTCCTCGAACTCACCGGGCTTCATGGCCAGCAAACGCTCGCGCAGGACCTTGCGGACCTGGTGGTTGTGCTGCTCGATTTGGAATGCGAGTCCACGCCCCATCCATTGGCTCAGGCCCACATAGCCACGGCCGTGCTGAACGAAGCGGGGCCGCTCACCGCGTTTCTGCTGGCGTTTGATCTCGGTAATCACCTGGGCATACATGGTGGCCTCGGGCGTTTTTCCGCCGGTTACCAGCCAGCCTTTTTGCAGGGCCTTCTCAGTGATTTCCTTGTAGTGCATCGGCTTCTTGCCGCCGAACTCCTCGAGCACCTTCTGAGCGCAATCGGTGAAGGAGAACCCCGCATTTGTAGGATGAGGTTTTGGAGCCTCTTGGACGGTCGCAGGAATCGGCGCAGCGCCGCTCGATATTTTAGTGGAATCCCGAAGCGCGAAGGTCTGAGGGCCAACCTTTACAAAGGTCGATTTGTCACCATTTTTCTTGATGTCCGAATACAGACTGGCGCTCACGGTGGCTTCAGGCGTCTTGCCATCAGAGGTCCAGAGCCCAGCAGCGATGATCTGCTCAGCAATTGCTTTAGCGTGCAGCGGGGTTTTTGCCTTTTTCAGCACCTCAGTGGCGGCAGCCTTCACGGACATTCAAATATCCTCCTCAAGGATCTGGCCATTTTCGAGTAGCCATTGCTTTGCCTTGTCCATTTTCGAGGACTGTGCTCGAACAATATTCCAAAACCGAGGTGTGTGGTTCGCTTCCAACAGGTGAGCCAGCTCGTGAATGATCACGTAATCAACGACATACATCGGTGCCTTAATGAGTCGCCAGTTGAAATTTATGTTGTCCTTGATCGTGCAGGACCCCCAGCGATAGCGATTATCAACGATCTTGGCATTTGTGAATGCCACTCCGAGATCATTGGCAAACTTTTTGGTCCGGGGCAGGATTTTTTCCGTGGCCTTGTCCATGTACCAATTTCGCAGGACCTGCTTGCGCTCAGCAGAAAGCCTCGCCGGGATCAGGAAACGTTGCTCGAAACGAATCTCTTCCGAGCTGTTTTGGACTACTTCGATCTGATATTGACGGCCCAGGTAGAGTGCGGATTCGCCGTTGACCAGCTCTTTGCCCGGCGGATGAGGTAATGCGTATTTTTGCGCATGTTTGGTCTTTTCATAAATCCACTTCCGTTTTGATTCGATGATAGATTGAATCTTCTCCTCGGAAGTGGATTCCGGCGCATGGACAACCACACTGCGATCCCGTTCGACGGTAATCGTCAGCTTTTTACGGTTAGGCGACCGCTTGATGGTATAGACCAGCTCCATGTTTACTCCGCGTAAAGAATCACATCATTATTCTTTTCTGCTATTTCCATCACCCGGCTGATGATCTGAGCGCGATTTTGAAGTAAGTTTGGCAGCTTTGTATAGGCAGGCTGCAAAAGTGTCGCTTGGATATCGGCCTTGAGCTTGTTGCGAGCAGGAATGCTCTCCCAGAAACCGGCAAGCTTCAGTTCCCTTTCAACAACTAGGAAAACCTGCTGGGTGAGATCGACGAGAACGGAAATTTCATCCTCATCCAGTGCCTTTTCGCCAAAAACTTCACGTTTGAAACTCCGGAAAAACGGCATCTGTTTCTTACGGTGGAGGCCATAGGTCGGCTCCTTGCTGGCGCTCTTGATTCGCTCTCGCAATTTTTCCAGCTCTTCATAAATTTTTCTCCAATTATCTCGAAAATCCTGGAATATCTGCGCCAGTGCCTCGGCGAAGGAGGCCTGTAAATCCGGATCGTCATCCAGTTCAACATCCAGGTGATGGCGAATAGCGTGTTCCACTTCCGCCGCCTTGGTCTTGGTGCGGTTACGCTTGCCGACGTTTTTTTCAAAGTCTTCATCAAGAATAGAAATCGGCTCAATTTTTTGATCGATATTTTTCGATTCCAGATATTGGTCGGTAATCGCACGAAGCTTTGGAGGTATGCCTTTCATGCTTAAGCGTTCGTCGCGCAAATGCTTCCCGGCCAGAACATTGATTTCCGCAAGAGCATTATAGTCGCTCATAAAATCCAACGCTTGCCGGGCAGGAAAGACCAGATTCATGCATTTCGTGAAGTTCTTGAAGGCCTGCATATAATCAAAACGCAAATCTTCGTCATAAAAAACATCAAAGAACGCATCATGGTCCGTGAGGTCCGTCAGGCCATGTTTTAGAAGCAGGTCCATAATTTCAGCATGGCTGTTTTGGAGGTCGCGGAGCTCTTCTTCCGGGAAGCTCAGCGTATCGATGATTTCTTTTTGTTCCCGCTCGTCATAGGCATCGATTGCTTTCTTCAGGTGATGACCCACACCGACATAGTCAACAACAAAGCCCTTGTCTTTTGTGTCACCGCCAACACGGTTTACGCGGGCAATGGCCTGAAGAAGATTGTGATCGGTAATAACCTTGTCCAGGTACATGACCTGTTCTACTGGCGCGTCAAAGCCGGTAATGAGCATGTTGTTGACGATGAGGATGCCCATGTCGCCGGTCACCCCTTCGTCCTTGCCGCCAAAGCTCAGTTTGAAACTTTTGATACTGCGCTCATGTTTAGAACTATCGGAATACTCTTTCAAATGTGGTAGATCGTTATGTCCACCGGAAATGATGACATCCGATTGCATCCTCTTAAGCTGTTCAATGTCCAGACCGCCCGGGTTAGCCTTTTGCAGATCCTCTATCTTCGCCTTTAAAGCGGCATCTATATATTTCTTGTACCGAACTGCCGCTTCCCTTGAAGTCGCCACAACCTGAGCCTTGTAGCCATTGGGGAACACATGGGTAAGGTAGTGGTCCACCATGTCCTTCGCCTTGGCTTCTATGGTCGATTCAGCCTCAAGATAGGCGTCTCGCGACCCATAACCGAGTATTTCAAGGCGTTCTTGCAGATTGTAATCGCTGAACATATCCGCAAACGCCTGGTCCATGCCCGCCTGATCGGGCACTTCCGCGTTATGGGTGCGGCCTTCGTAAACGATCTCCAGTGTCACCCCATCGTCGATGGCTTGACGCATGGTGTATTTGTCGATGTAGTCGCCAAAGACCCGTTCAGTCTTGTCGATGGGAGTGCCGGTGTAGCCGATTTTCGCGGCGTTTGGGATGCCTTTGTCCAGGTTCGCGCCCAGCATCTTGTACTGTGAACGGTGGGCCTCGTCCGTCATGACCAGGATATTGGGGCTGTCATTGAGTTGCGGGAAGGTTTCGGTCAGGTCCGCCTCGCGGAACTTATGGATCATGGCCATCACCAGATCCGAGGTGTCGGCGCTGAGCAGCTCCTTGAGTTTCCTGATGCTGTTCGCCACCTTGACCGTAAAGCCTATACTGCGACTGGTTTCATTGAGCTGGCCTTCCAGTTGGGTCCGGTCGGTCACAAACACGACCTTCCAGTTGGACAATGCCGCATGCCGGTACATCTCACGCACCATGAACATCATGGTGAGCGACTTGCCCGACCCCTGGGTGTGCCAGATAATGCCGCTGCGTTCGCGTGGGCTTTTCCCCTGGAGCAGGCGCTGAACTGCCAGTTTCACCGCCCTGAACTGCTGGTAACGGCCGACAATCTTGATCGTCTGCCCCTTGTCATTTGTGGAGAACAGGGTGAAGGTGCGAATCAGGTCGAGGAGATTGCCCTTGTCCATCATGCCCGCCACCAGGCGCTGCTGATCGTTGGGACTGCCCGAGCCGTGGTCGAGGTCATTCAATGTGCGTGGGTAGGGATCGGACCAACGGTAAAAATGTTTTTCACTGTGGGTGGTGATCGTCCCGAACTTGGCTTCCTGGCGGCAAGTGGCAATGACGATCTGATTGAAATAGAAAAGCGGCGCACTGCCTTCACCTTTGGCCCCGCGCTGCTCGCTGTAACGCAACATTTGGTCGATGGCTTCGGGGATGGCATCTTTGACCTTGGGGGATTTGCACTCGATCAGCACCACCGGCAAGCCGTTAACAAACAGAACTATGTCCGGGATGATATGATGCTCGGTGCCAAGAATGCGGACCTTGAACTGACAAACCGCGATAAACCGGTTGTTCTTCGATGGGTCCTTATCAAAATCGATAAACCGCACCGTCGGGCTTTGCTCTCCCGTCTTGCGGTTTTCGCTGACACTGGTGTTTTCTAGCAGCAGATGGAGTGCGTATTGATTGTTCTCTATAAGCCCCGTTCCTGGAAAACTTGCCGTCAATTGCTTGGCGACCTCTTCAACCTGGTCATCCTCCAGCCAGGGGTTGATCACCTTGACCTGCTCCCGCAGGACCTTCGGCATGACCACCTCGGTGAAATTGTCGCGGAAGGTATGGGCCGGAGTCTGCTTCTCATCCATCAGGTCGATAATTTCCCAACCAAGGCCGGATAGCTGATCGAGCAGCGGCTTTTCCACATGGTTGCGCTCATCGAGCTTGAGATGGTTCGCGGTCTTCTTTGTGCTCATGAGCAGACCTCCATGTTTTCCATTAAGGGTGTCACGCGCTTCTTGCCGGTGAGTAGGTCTTGCATCAGGGCGGTTTTGAGGGAGCGGAGTTTGGCGAGACCCTCAACATTTGTACTGATGGTTTTTCTCAGGCATGCCAGTCTTTTTCCAATTTCACCTTGCTCACTCAAACAGGTCGGAAAGGCTGCATAAATGGATCGTAAATTTGTTGGGTTGATGTTGACTTGCTGGACTGCTGGCGTTGCCATTCTGCGCATTGCAATCTGAGTTGGCTCCCAATTTAGCCAAATATTCAGCATTTCTGAAAGGAGCTTATCAGGGTCCGGATTCAAACGAACAAGATAAGAAGCAAATGTCGCTTTCTCTATTTGACAACGCCAAATGCCAGTTCGACCGACATGTTCCCAGCTATTCGTTCTATTGAACAAGACATCGCCATCTCGCAGCCATAATTTTTCAGGGGGCATCAGCTCGGTATATTTCAAGTCGGAAACATCAGCTTCACCTTCAGAAAAATTATTCATTCGTAACACTGGTGTGCCAAAGTCACCAAGCGAAGTGGAGATGCCATATTCAGCCGATGGAACAAAATATGACAGCAATGAGCAAACCCACTCCACCGGAATTCGCCCCAGGGGGGAATCCTTGAACTCATGAGTTTCTTGGGAGCGAAGATTTCCATGCTCATCAATCCCCCGGGTTAGGAGATCCTGCATCAGGCCGGTCTTGATGCGCTGCTGTTTGGCAATCAAGCTTTCCGTCTGCTCAATGGCCTGATCGACCTTGGAAAGAACTTCAGCGATTTTGGATTGCTCGGGTATGGATTCAGGTATCCGTGTAAATACCCCTTTTAGAAAATCACTCTTAAGACCCGGTTGCGCTGATCCAGAAATCTGGGCCTCAATTTGATTTTGGCAGGCCTGCGACAGGAGAGAGTAATAGAGGTACGATTGAGTGATTTTTTCAGCGTCGCCACGAATCAAGAATAAGTGTTCATTGATGCAGGCATTCGCGCCATTATTGTTCTTGTAAAAACCGACCTTGCCAGTCTGCGCACCGTCCTTGTTTATGAGAACATCAGCATTTTTTAAGTGACCTTTAGTCATACGGTCAAAGAACTTCCTTGGCACTCGCTTGACTTCTTCAAGCGTTACCCCCCCGTGCTTAAGGATATTTTCACCTCCCAAGCTTGGGATTTCACCGCTTTCGACTGTTGCGCCACCCTTGGGTCGTGAACCGCTTTCCAATACCGATACAACAGAGGCAATATCTGAATGCTGCCAATTCATGCTTGGCCTCCGAAATACCCTAGTGTTCTTAGGAAACCATTCAACTCTTCAAGCGTTTTTCCCCTTCGCTGTTCAAGATTCTGGCTGCTTGTCGCATATTTATTCCAGAGGTTTTCAACACCCTGAATAAGCACCCGCATTTCAGTGTTGAGATACCGTTCCAGCTCTCGACCGGCAATGTCGTAAAGTTTCTTCAGAATGAGTCGCTTAGCTTCTTCGACAGTCAGTTGGCCTCCAATTTCCGCCAGCAAAGCATCGGTTCGGGCAATGCGCGCCTTCAAAGCTGCTTTGTCTTTTTGTAGGGCGGTGATTTTCTTCTTATCCGTCTTATTGTCTGCATCGAGTTCGGCCATTTGCCTATCAACCTGCCGGATCAGTTCCCGGTTTTCATCCGTGAACCCTTCAGCGCCCAAACGTTTCAATTCGAGCTTCAGTTCCAGTTCGGTGGTTTTCTCTTTCAGTGCGTCCTTGGCGTCCTTGATTTTTTTCTCGATCTTCTTGATGGCGGCATCCAGTTTTTTCAGCTCATCCAGTTCCCGCCTGGCAGAGGCCCCGGGTGTGTCCTTCAAATCATCGATGAGTGCCTTCAATGCCTTTTTGATAACGGCGGCAGTGACCTTCTCGTCTTCGTCCGGCTCGTAGGCAGCCGTCTCCTGGGCAGTTTCGACAGCCTCGGCCAGCTCGCTTTGTAGTTCGCTGATTTTGTTTTCCAAGGAATCAATAGCGTCGGCCTCGGTTTGAAAGAATTCCGCAATCAGATATTCATCGGGAATCAGGGTGTGATGCCAGCCGATGGAAACGATGGTTTTCAAGTCGTAGCGGATCTGTTGCCACCAGTTCACAAACACCCCCGCGCTCTTGAATTCGTCCAGTACGCTAAGGGGTATCATCTTGTCCTTGAGCGTTGTCAGCAGCTCAAGGCGTACATCTGGCATTTTTTTTCCGTTGCCATTGCCGTTATTGGCCCGCTCAAGTCGGGCAAAATCGTTCTGCGCCACCTGCCACCAATCCTCAAGGGCTTGCGCGTGAGTGGTAAGAGTCTGGACAACGGCCGAATTGGCTTCGATAAGTTTTTTGATATCCGTCTTTTCCTGAACGGTCTCCTTAAAGGCGAGGTACTTTGGACGTTCCGCTTGAAAGAGGGTTTCAGCAGCCAGGCCAAAACGGGCAAAGTCCTCATGCCGCGCCGTTACTTCATCTTCCGGAATGCCGCCGATGAGATGGGCTTGTACATCTTCGGGCTCCGGTTCCGGGGTGTTGTCGACATAACGGCGAATGTTCAGGTTGTAATCGTGTTTATCGACGATTTCGGAGGTGTCGACCAGACGGCTGTATTTTGGGAGTTCCTGTTTCAGGGTGAAAATGGTGTCGATTTTCTCGATATCTTCCGGGCGCAGCTTGTTTTGGTTCTTACCCTCGGCAAATTCACGGTCTGCGTTGATGAACAACACCTTATTGCGCAGATGATCCGGCTTGTTCTTATTACAGACCAGCACACAGGCGGGGATGCCGGTGCCGTAAAACAGGCCTTGCGGCAGGCTGATGATGGCCTCGATGACGTCATCGTTGATGAAAAGTTCCCGGATAAGCTTTTCCTTGCCGCCACGAAACAGCACGCCATGGGGCATGATGGTGGCCATATGGCCATTGCCCTTGAGGCTGGCCAGCATGTGCTGGACGAACATGAGGTCGGCTTTTTTACCGGTCTCGGGACACCACTCCCGAAAACGATGGGTAAATTTAACGCTGGCTCGGTTGTAATTCTGTGAAAAAGGAGGATTGGCCAGCACCCGGTCGAATTTGCGAATCTGGCCATTGTCGAGAATTTGCGGGTCCTCCAGAGTATCTCCGTTTTCGATGGTAAAACGGCTGATGTTATGGAGGATCATATTCATGTTACAGATGGACCAGACTGTGCCATTGGAATCCTGTCCATAAAGAGCCAGGTCGTTGGGGTCCTGACCCTGTTCTTCGACATATTGATGTGCCTGAATCAGAAAACCGCCTGAGCCGACCGTTGGGTCATAAATGGTATTGCCTGCCTGTGGCTTGACGAGCTGCACCAGCAGACGGACGACTTCGGCGGGGGTATAGAATTCGCCACCTTTCTTGCCCGCGCTGTCGGCAAAATATTTAATCAGGTATTCATAGGCTGCCCCGAGAAGATCAGGGAACTCAAAGTTGTCGTTTACCAGGACAAAATTGGGCTGATTGAAATGGTCGAGGAGGTCTTTCCATTTCTGATCGGGAATCTTGGTTTTTCCCTTGATTTCATTGAAATTGATATTGTTCTTGAGCACTCCGGCTAGGGAATCATTCTCGTCCTCAATGGCGGCAATGGCTTTATTGAGCATATTGCCAATGTCGTGCTTTAAATCTTTCAAAGCGGGGACGGTGTTACCGTCCTCATCCACCCATGTTTCGTGCCAGCGGGCACGTTTGGGCACGTAAAAGGTCTCGCCGTAGGATGTTTTATCCTCAAGGAGCTCATCGACCAGGTCGGGCTGATCTTTCAAATGTGCGAAGGTTTCGTGGCGCAGTTGGTGCCGCTTACGATCAAATTCATCAGAGAGCCGCTTCAGGAAAAGCATGCCGAAGATGAATTCCTTGAACTCGGAAGCATCCATTTTACCACGTAGAATATCGGCAGCTTTCAGCAGGAAGGATTCAAGCTGGGATAAAGTTATTTTCTCTTTGTTCATTTTTTATCTCCTGATTCCTGTTTCTTCTCTTCTGCTGCCGCGCCGCCAGCCTTGACCCACTCGTCCACTTCATCTTTCTTGAACTTCCAAAGACGACCCATGCGGTGGGCGGGCATACCATGCTTGTCGATCCACTTGTAAACGGTGTCATTGCTGACCCCGAGGTACTTGCAAATCTCGGTTATTGATAACCAGCGGTCTTCCATCTCGTTCATTCTCTTGCTCCACGGGCGTTTTGGTTGTTTGCCACGTCCGCCAGAGGCGAAACGGGAGAGACTGGACGCACCTCTCCCAGGTTAAAAAACTTCATCAATATACAAAGGCACTATGTGCTATGTCAAACGATCTTTACCGATTTGAGCCGATTATTTTCTATCAAGCTCGATGCCAGACGCCGGAGTCAAGCCGGGTGCCGTTTTCAACACGAGGCATCCAGTAGGTCCAAGCGGGGACCGAAGTGCGCCCACACAGCACCGCCACCATCACCCGCTGGTACATGCTGTGCCCGCCGGGCCGAAAGCCTTCCAGCCGGTCGATGGGCGGTAGATCGCGCTGAGGATCGGTGAAGGTCACCAGTTCCCCATAGATCAGATCCCAGTCGCCGGTCGGGCGGCCGAAGCGCGGTGTGCCGCTCTCCTGCTGCCTGCGGGCGTCGGCCAGCGGATCGGCGGTGCCCCGGGCCAGGATCAGGCATTCCGGCACTTCCAGGGCCGGGAACCCGGCGTTGAGATGGTAAAGCCTGCCCCAGACCACGGCCGGTTCGATGCTGCGAGCCTGGGCGCAGAAGCGTTGATGGTTCCAGTAGCCCCGTTTCAGGGTGCCGTAGACGAAGAGCCGGAGGATGGTCTCGGTACTGTCTTCCGGGTTTGTGTTCAGCTTCGCGGTGTCTCCAATGTTCATGCATTCACTCCTTCGGGCAGGGTCCCTTTGCGCTCCTGGGGTATGAAGCGGATTTCGCTGTTTTCGATGGCCCGCAGATTCTCGTGGCGGATGGTGAGCATGGTCATGGGCGGCACCTCCAGCTCGCGCCAGCCCTTCTCGTTGACCACGGCGAAGTCGATAAAAGCGTCGTCCGAGGCGTAGAGCACCACCCGGTGCTGGCGGTGGATGCGCAGGCAGAGCGGCTTGTTGCCCTTGAGCACGGTGATGGTGCCGGGATCGAGCCGCGAGGCCAACACAGCGCTCATCTGGCCGCGACAGAGGGCGAGCGCCTTCTTCAGGCCGTCCTGGTCGATGGGGCCTTCGGGCGCGAAACGGTCGGCCAGGCGGAAGATCAGCTCGCTGTCCACCTCGGCGTAGCGCGGCAGACCGAGACGGCGGAACAGATAATCGGCGTTGTAGATGGTGCCGTTGTGGGTGCCGATGACGATCCCGGCCCGGATGGGATGGTTGTTGCGGTTGTTGAACTCATTGCCCCGGGTGCGCCAGCGGGTGTGGCCCATGAGGATGGTGGTCTCGTTGTCGACCTGTCCGAGCAGTTCCTGAAACGGCTTCTCGTACACCAGCTCGTGCGCCCGCATCGGCCGCTTGAAGATGCGGTGACTGCCGTCGGTCTTGAGCCAGGCCAGACCGGAGGCGTGCGGGCCGCGCTCCTCGCTGTGCAGCAGCATGCGGATGAAAAGCTCGCGCAGATAATCCCGCTCGTCGGGCCGTCTGCGCTTGCGGCCGAAGATGATGCCTACTTGTCCGCACATGGAGCCGGGTCCTCCTTGCCGCCGAAGTTCTTGCCGAGCGGTCTCGTCCCCTCAAGGACGAAGGCCGCGTATTCGCGCCGGTGGTCCGCCAGCCACTCGGCCACCTCCGGGTAGCCCATCTCGGCGGTCAGCCGGGTCACCTCCGGGTGGTCGAGCATGTTGGTGCGCCCGGAGAGCCGCACCGTCTCCAGGGCTTCGAGGAAGCGTTCCGGCCAGGGATCGCTGGCCTTGTCGTCGGGGAGGAATTCGATCAGGCCGTGCCGCGCCAGACGGGTGAGAAATTCAGCAGCCGCAGCGGCGGTGTCCTCCGGCAATGGCTGGGTCGGTCCGCCTTCGATGCCGGAGAGCACCTCGGTCATGTAGTCCCGGGGTGCTCGGCTGGCGGTAAACGGTGTCTGGCCGCGCATCAGCTCGACAACTCCGAGGCAGTCGGCGGCTTGCAGGGTTTCCCCGCTGCCTGGGATCGGCTCGCCGTCCAGCGTGGTGGAGCGGATCAGAATCTTCATTGGGCACCTCCTTAAACAGTGAGGCCGGGAACTTGCCCGGCCTCGTTGGTGAGAGTGGTGGTTGTTTCGTCCGGAAGGACGTCCTGCGGTTTGGGGCGTCCGTTCTTGAAGGCGGCGTCGCCGGGCATGTTGGCCATCAGATGCTTGCGGGCGGTCTTGAACTCGTCGCCGATCAGGCCGAGGTGGAGCAGGAAGACCCGGAAGTCGTACTTGGCGCTCTGGGGATCGAAATCCCGCTTGCGGCTGGAGGCTGCCCGACCGTTGAGCGCCTTGGCGGCGACGGCGAGGCAGAATTGCAGGTAAGCCTTGATCCGCCCCGCGTGGAGGGTCGCCTCGAACCAGCGGAACTCCACCGTGCCCCGGTACCAGACGTTGTGCAGGTTGACCCCGTGGTATCGGCTGTTGTCGTAGTGCTGGGGCTGGCGGTTGTGGTAGCCGTACCAGATGCGGTTGAGCTGGTCCTTGGTGCGGGGGCGATGCTGTTCGATGCGCTGGATCAGCTCGTCGCTA
>Ga0302250_1001850_pt1 | contig 14583 bp, 13 predicted proteins | sample AAG_RA_Asp_MG_FD_193536 | JGI IMG/M metagenome (GOLD analysis project Ga0302250, IMG submission 193536) | Enriched activated sludge microbial communities from anaerobic digester in WTTP, New Holstein, Wisconsin, United States - AAG_RA_Asp | ecosystem: Engineered > Bioreactor > Anaerobic >... | reverse complement strand
ATTTTAGAGCACAACTTGAAAAAGATGAATGTGAACGCAGTGGTAAGTTTTTTAGAGCGTACAATGAAGTTCCAACCCTACTTTCAATTTTGATCGTAGCGTACGTCGTTGTTAAAACATTTTCACTTCTTTTCACAAGTATTGCAGTTGCGCTGTTTGCATTTATCATCTACATGATTTTTCAACAACCTGCGCATAAAGGTAATAGAGACTAAAGACTTTGACCTACTAAATATCCAGAAGCCCAAGCAAAGTGGAGGTTAAAGCCTCCACAATCTCCATCAATATCTAACACTTCCCCACAAAAATAGAGATTTTTCATCTTCTGAGACATCAAATTTTTTGCATCGAGTTCTCGTACATCTACGCCACCCGCACACACTTCCGCACTCTCAAACCCTTTAGTATCACATATGTCAATACGTAGCGCTTTAAACGCAAAAACGATCTTTTTGATCTCTTTAGCTCCAAGCATGGATGCCTCTTTGATGTGCCCTAGTTTGGTGTTTTGGATGATAAAATGTGCCAGCTTTTTAGGGATGATTCCCTCTAACCATAACGAGAGTGATTTCTCTTTTGCTATACTCATTCTTTTTTGAAGTAGCGATGTGAGTGCTTCACGGGATAAAGTTGGCAAAAGATCCAACACTACATGTACACGCTCTCCTTCTACAAAGGCTTTCGATGCCATACGGCTGACATCTAAAATGGCAGAGCCGGAAAGTCCATACGCGGTAAAGAGTAGATCACCCTGCACACTTTGGCGCTTTTGATTGTCAATGTAGAGCTCAACACCAGCATCGACTTTGACGCCACTGGCTTCTTTAAGATGAGGCTCATCGCTGATAAATTGCACTAAAGAGGGGTATGGTTCTATCACATTATGACCTAATGCTTTAGCAAAACCATAACCACTGCCACTGCTTCCAAGCGTTGGCATAGCAACACTTCCTGTCGCGATTACACAGACATCAAAGGAGTGTTTTTGTTCTTTGGTATGAACAACGAACTCTGTACCCTTTTTTTCGATTTGCAAGACTTCGCATTCTAGTACAAAATGTACCCCAAGGCTTCTCGCTTCATGCAACAGCATATCGACCACAGAAGAGGCTTGATGGCTCATCGGGTAGAGTCTGCCCTCTTCACCTTCACGCATCTCAAGTCCCAATGCCCTAAAATAGGCTTTACATGTAGAGGTATCAAAACGTCTTAGTGCTTCTTTGGCAGCATGAGGTGCTTCACCATGGTAACGAGAGAGCGTAATGTTTTCATTGGAGATATTGCATCTGCCATTGCCCGTTGCAAGGATTTTGCGCCCTACTTTACTGTTTTTCTCAAAAACGGTTACCGTATGTGCTTTACGCGCTGCTTCAATGGCACAAACAAGTCCAGAAGCTCCCGCTCCAATGATAGCAACACGACTCATAAAAGACGCATACCTTCATCGTTTACTTCAAGTTTTTTCGCATCAATGAGTTTCGTAAGAGCCCGCTTATAGGCTTTTCGGCTCAAACCAAAACGCTCTGAGATAAGTTCAGGTGTACTTTTATAATTCATCTCGCATCTACCACCCGTTAGGCTTAAAATCTCTACGATTTTAGAAGCGGCAACATCATCACTTTTATCGCCTATTGGTTGTAAGATGATGTCAAGTTTGCCATCTTTTCTAAGCGTCTTGATGTAGCCTACTTTTTCATCCCCCACTTCGATGTTTTCAAAAATTTCATTATGGAAGATAAGCCCATCGTAAAGGTTATTGACAATGACTTTAAAACCAAGAGGGGTTCGTTCACGCACTAAAAGTTTGACTTGTTGATTCACTTTGAGGTTTTTAAAATCTTTGCTCAAAAATTCATTGTACTTTTGACTGCCCACAATGCGCCCTGTCTCATCATCTAAACAGACACGCACAATGACTTTCATGCCTACATGAAACGGAAACTTTTGAAGCGCTTTAGGAACGAGCAGATCTTTAGGTAAACCCCAATCCACAAAGGCGCCAAAAGGCGTCACATCGACCACTTCAAAACAGCCAAATTCATCGAGCATCGCTTTAGGGAAAACGGTACTTGCGACGATGCGGTCTTCTGAGTCAAAGTAAACAAAAACATCGATCTCATCGCCCTCTTTCATAGCATAACTGACGTATTGGTTGGGAAGCAGTACTTCGTCTTGATCTTCGCAGATCAGATAAACGCCATTATCGGTATAGCGATTGATTTTAAGGCGATTTTTTTCGCCTACTAAAAGGTATTTATTCATTCTTTTTCTTTAAATTTATTTTATTTTGCATTTATCATGCATATCACTAAGCTCCATATTAAGGGCACGTGTAGAGATCATCACTTCCCATAGTGAGATGAAAAGGGAGATACACATCGCGATTAAACTAAGCCCAAAAATCTGTTTACCAATGCCAAAGAGCCCTAAGAAAAGTTCAAACATGGAAAGGGTACATAAAAGAATGGCAAGCACGCCAAAAAATTGCATCCATTTGGTGAGCTCCAAACGATGTTTGAGATTATTGATTTGTTTGTACTCTTCACAATTATCTCTTTCCATTGACTGACGGTGCAACATTCTAATCAGTTGCGCTACAGCCAAAAAGCGGTTGGTATAGGCAAGTAAAAGCAATGAAACAGCAGGAAATAAAAGTGCGGGTGTTGAAATCTCAATCTCCATAGTAATCCTTAACATTTTTCTTATTGTGTGATGATCTATTGTACCTTAAATCACCCAAACAACTGCTTTAGCTCAAACCAAACTTTATGCTTTCGTGCGCTATAATCTACGTAATTTACAGAAGTGGATACGAAACGAATGCTTGAAAATATTGCACAAATGCTCTGTTCAAAAGAGAGATTACTGACCGAAATTTACTTCGACCTGCAACTCTTTTTTGAAGAAAAATATGGCAAAAATACCATTGTTTTTATGGAGATCGGCTCTTTTTTTGAAACGTATGAAGTCAACAATGAAACCCACCAAATAGGAAAAGCCAAAGAGGTTTCGGAGCTACTCAATATCCAGCTCACACGTAAAAACAAATCGATTTTAGAAAACTCTTTACAAAACCCTCTGCTTGCGGGCATCCCTTCTGTTTCACTTGATCGCTACTTAAGCCGTTTGGTACAGACTAAAAAATACACCATCGTTTTAGTGCGTCAAAAAGGTGAACCACCGCATGTGAAACGCTACATCTCAAACATCATAAGTCCAGGTACGAACTTTGACTACCTCATCGAATCTGGTGAAAACTACCTTGTTTCACTTTTAGTAGATTGCAATCATTCTATCTATTCAGTAGGTTACAGCGCCATTGATGTAACAACTGGCAAAACCATCATCAATGAAGTACATGGAACTAGAGAAGATAAAACCTATGCTTTAGATGAGATTTTCAACCTTTTGCAGACCTATAAAACCAGTGAAATCGTCTTAACGTTTAACACAGAGAGCATCGATAAAGAGTGGGTGCAAAACTACCTTGAAATCACCCCTAGCGTCGCACATAGCATCAACAAAGAACGTCTCAAAGTCGCCTACCAAAACGAGCTTTTTGGACGCATTTACGCGATTCGCTCCCTGCTCTCGCCTATCGAGTACCTTGACATTGAGCGTTACCCTTATGCGAGTGAGTCTTTAGCGATTTTGTGTGATTTTATCATTGAGCATGATGCCAACATTATCGAAAAGATGAGCCGCCCTATTTTACTAGGCAACAGCCGTTACCTCTACATCGGCAACAACGCCCTTGAACAGTTGGACATCATCTCTAAAAACCCTTCAGAGATGACGCTTTTAAACCTGATCGATCAAACCTCTACTGCCATTGGAAAACGTCTTTTAAAAGAGCGTTTGCTCAACCCCATTTGTGACATTAAAACACTGAATGAGCGTTTTGATCTCAGTACACAACTCATTCATGACTATAAAAAATTTGAGATAGCCCTCAAACAGGTCTATGACTTAGAGCGCATTTTAAGGCGCATTGCTCTTAAAAAATTGCACCCTTTAGAGCTTGATTATCTCAGTACCTCCCTTGAAGCTATTTTGGGCATTCTAAAAGAAGCTGAGCTTAAGAAAGTTCCTACACCTAAAAACCTTTTTGATGAGAGTGAAGCGCTGTTAGAGATGTTAAAAAGTACATTTGTGCTTGATGTCTGCGCGAAGTTTCGTAAAGATCAGATCAATGAGAACCTCTTTTTAAAAGGCGTATTCCCTCAAATTGATAAGATTGAGCAAAGCAAAGCTGAGCGTTTTAGCGCATTAGAGCATATTGCACGAAGTATTGAGAGTTTCTTTGAGGAAAACAATCGAACAACCATTAGCATCGAATGGCTGGAAAGCGAAGGACATTATATTTCCATCAGTAAAAACCGTTTTGCACTGATTGAAGAGAAGCTCATGCAAAGCTTCATCACCATCGGCGATAAGCACTACTTCTTCAAAGACTTTACCTTTAGGCATCTTAAAAACAGCGTGAAGATTTCAGCTTCACTCATCGAAGAGATTTCCCAAGAGATTACCCTCAGTAACCTTCAAATGATCGCCTTAGTAAAACAACGCTACGACGAGATACTGGAAAAAATTGAAACGCATTATGCCCTGACATTGGAGCATCTCATTTCGTTTGTAGGGACACTCGATGTTGCGCTGAGCAATGCAAAATGCGCGGTACTGTATAACTACACCAGACCAGAGCTTCTACCGATGCAAGAAGAAAAACGCTTTATTGAAGTGATTGGGCTTCGCCATCCACTCATCGAATCACGCGAAGAAAATGGCATTTACATTCCTAACGATCTCTTCTTAGGGCATTGCTCAGCTGACATTACGCACGACCATGTCACACTCGAAGCGTGCAGTGCCAATGATGTACAAGGAATACTGCTTTATGGCATTAACTCCAGCGGTAAATCGTCCTTAATGAAAAGCTTAGGCATTGCCGTCATTATGGCACAGGCTGGCTTTTTTGTACCGTGTGCAAGTATGCGATTTAACCTGTTTGATAAAATCTTTACACGCATTATCAGCCATGACAATCTCTACAAAGGGCTTTCAACGTTCACCGTAGAGATGTTGGAGCTCAAAAACATCTTTAACCGTGCTACGGAGTTTTCACTTGTTCTGGGCGATGAGATCAGCCATGGAACGGAGACCGAATCGGCGTTGGCGATTGTGGCAAGCAGTGTCATCAAAATGCACACGCTTGGCTCTTTCTTTGTCTTTGCCACACACTTGCATCAACTCAACCGTCTTTCACTCATTTCAGAGCTTAAAAAGGTGATTTACCTGCATCTAGGCGTGAGTTACGATGAAGAGAATGACAAGCTCCTCTACAATCGAAAACTAGAGCTTGGCAGTGGTAGTTCGCTCTATGGTTTGGAGTTTGCCAAGTCATTGCATATGGATCCAACGTTCATCAAAACCGCGTACGACATTCGTCGTAGCCTTGCGGGAGAACTGGGTGATGTAGAGCTTTTAAAGCAGAAAAAACGCAGTAAATACAACAAAAACCTCTACCTTGCCAAGTGTGCGCTGTGCGATGAATACGTGGATGAAGTGCATCACATCAAAGCGCAAGAGTGTGCGGATGAGCACGGCAACATCGACCACTTTCACCAAAACCACCGTTACAACCTCATACCACTGTGCGCCAAACATCATAAAATGGTACACGAGGGAAAGATTGTCATTAGCGGTTTTGTGATGGGCAGTGACGGTTTAAAACTCCACTACGAAGAGAAGTAAAGAGTATTTCTACTCTTTACATGTAAAGTTTACGCGGTTTTAAACTGGGAGAGCGTACTGCTGAGTGAACCGGCTAACTTGGAGAGATGTTCAGCCGCAGAGGCGATCTCTTCGACACTTCTTGCATTCGAGCTTGAGAGTTCATTAATCGTGCTAATTTTTTCAATCACTGCACTTTGAATCAATTTAACATTGGCATTGGCTTTTTCAACCACTTCGTCCGTTGCTTCAACGCTTTGCGCCAACATAGCAACAGCATCATTGGTTTGGGTTGTCACTTTGGTTGAAAATTCTGTCAGTTCATTGATACGCTTCGCATTGCCATTCATTTCGCCACTAATATCGCCAATGGATTGAACGATAACATTAACGGTTGCATTCGTATCGACAAGGCTTTTTTGGGTTCGCTCTGCCAACTTTCGCACTTCATCGGCTACAACGGCAAATCCTCTTCCATGTTCTCCCGCGCGTGCTGCTTCAATAGCAGCGTTAAGGGCTAAAAGATTGGTTTGGTCTGCTATATCACCGATAACATCTAATACAGATCTAACTTGTTGTGCTTCGCCTGCGAGATGATTGAGTCGTTCATTGATAGCAGCTTCTGCTTGTGCTGTTTGACCTAGTTGCGTAATAGTTTCGTCTAGCAAATCTTGCGCAATAGAAAGACTTTTTTGTGCTTGGAAAGTAACCTCTTTAACTTTTTTAGCTTGGCTACTTGCTTCATCCATCTCTTGCGCCACAACGCTAGCATCGCGTGTTGTTTGAGAGACTACATTTGACTCTTCTTCTGCTCTTTTTCCGATTTGAAGACTGGTGTTGGAGAGTTCTTCTGCTACCGAAGCATTTTCCACCGCATTGCCTTTGGCTTCATTTAAAGCAAATGCGACATCTGAAACAACGGCATTGATAGCCTCTACGATTTCACTAATTTCATCTTTTACCCCTACTTCTATTTTGGTACTCAAATCTTTAGTACGACGAATTTTTTCACAGCCCTCTTTTGCCTTAGCAACAGATGCTTTGATAGAATTTGTAATTAAGAAAAAGATGATTAAAACGACAATGAGCACGATACCTAGAACTATTTCTCCAATCGTTTCATTGGTATTAATTATCTCAAAGTTGATTTTTTTGACACTTTCTTTTAAGGCATCTGTCTCATTCATTACCTTATCAAAAGTACTCGCTGATTCTTTAGTTAAAGTTGCAAGTGTTTCATACTCAGCTTTATGCTCTTGCGCAAAAGAGCTTTCATTGGTTTTTGTTCCATATTTTTTTAAAATTTCAAGGCGAGGGATATTGAGTTTATACCAAGCCTCAGCACCTTGTTTGATACTGGCAATTTTGTCTTGATTAACTTTGGAAAGCAAAATAGGAACGAGTGAATCGATAGATTTTATCGCTATTTGATAATTATCTTCAAACCCTTTGAGTCTCTCAGGCTTACCTAAGAGCTGATAACCTCTAAGTTCCATCATACATTGCGCCAACGATGAATCAAATTCAGCAATAGTCATCACCCTTGTAGCAGCCATTTTACCATCATGGCTAAGTTTAATCATCTCATAACCCAAAATTCCAAATCCTAAAATCACTACAGCAAGCAGTAATGTGAGCTTACCTTTAATAGTTGTTAACATGTTCTATCTCCTATTTTTTTAATGAGCAATAAATCTTTTGAGAGTTTTTGAGCCATCTCTTCCCCACAAAGAATTTCAACGAGTTTGAGTGTAAACTCTATCGCCGTACTAGGTCCTTTGGAAGTCGTAATATTGGCATCACAAACAACATTAATATCGGCATATAACCTTGATGTTTAATCTGATTTTCAAAAGAGGGATAACAGGTGTAGTGATTTTTGAGCACACCTGCACTTTTAAGCGCTAAAGGCGCTGCACAAATGGCAGCAATGTGTTTGTTTGCTTTATCAAAGTCTTGCAGTAAACTTTGAACTTTGGAATCTTTGGCTAGATTGGTAGCTCCAGGGAGTCCTCCGGGGAGGACTATCATATCGAAGTCTTGATGTTCAAGCTCACACAAAAGGGAATCTGCTATGACTTCTATGCCATGCGCACCCTTTACATGTAAGCCCTCAAGTGAGCCCATCACCACTTCTACGCTAGCCCGTCTTAAAATATCGACTATGGCAATAGCCTCTATCTCTTCAAAGCCAATGGCTAAAGGAAGAAGAACTTTGGGCACTATTTTACTTTTTCTAAGTATTCGCCACGAACCGTGTCAACCTTAATCACATCGCCTTCAACAACGTGGAAAGGTACTTGTACAACCGCACCACTCTCAAGTGTTGCTGGTTTTTTACCACCTTGTGTATCGCCTTTGAAGTTAGGTGGTGTCTCTACGATTTTAAGCTCAACAAATTGTGGTGCCTCAACGCTGATAGGTTTACCGTTGTGGTAAAGCATATCAACATTCATACCATCAATAATCCAATCTGCAGCTTCACCCACTTGATCGTGTGTTAAAGCAATTTGCTCATATGTTGCGCTGTCCATAAATTGTAAAAATTCACCATCGTCATACAAAAACTGCATGATTTTGTCTTCAAGATTTGGAGTCTCACATTTATCACCTGCGTGGAATGTTTTTTCAATAACTTTTCCATCCATAAATGATTTGATTTTGCAGCGTACAAATGCAGCACCTTTACCAGGCTTAACATGTTGATACTCTACGATTTTATAAGGGGTACCGTTAATTTCGATTTTTAACCCTTTTTTTAAGTCGCCCATAGAAATAGAGGCCATAAATTCTCCTAAATTTTAGTTTCCGCCATTATAGCGAAAAAAATCACGACAACAAAATGGAGTATTTTTATACAATATTTTGTATATTTTAATCAAAATAAAGGATTATTTTAACAATAAAAAAGATATAATATCTGTTATATAGTTTAAAATATAATTTAATTAGTATATTTAATACATTTTAATTTGTATTTAATACATTTTTTTGTACAATCATACGATGAAAACAAGCGATATCATCAATCTTTTACATAATGCTATTGAAGCTGAGAATATGGGCAAAAAAATTTCTCAAAAGAAGATGGCAGAAAACTGTGGTATTTCAATGCGTACCTATCAAGAGTGGAGACTTGGTAGTAGTGCGCCTATGGGAATTCCTGTTGTTTTCAATATGCTTGGGATGTTAAGAGATGAAGATATTGTAAGACTGGTACGCAAAATAAATGACGGGCAAAAAGGAACGGTATGACAAATCTATCCGTGAGTGAAAAGTTGGCGTTAGAAGAAGTGTTCGAGTGTTTAAAAGATGAAAATTGCCGTAAGATTAGTGCTGTTAATAAACGTTTATTTGTGTATCGTGTGATGCGCTTACTGGTTTCGACGCGTCGAAAATTTTTACATGTAAAACGATAAGTAGAGTCCCTTATCATTTACATGTAAATGTCTTTAAATTGCTTTTGTATTATCCATTAACACAGGTACAACCACTAAAGAGACGATCACCGCAGCAATCGTTCCAAAAATAAGTGCAACTCCCAATCCCCCAAATATAGGGTCTGTCGCAAGAAGCGTACTGGCTAAAATAATCGCGGCAGCTGTTAAAAAGATCGGCTTTGCACGTGTTGCGCTTGCCCTTGCGATGGCTTCTTTTTTTCCTACTCCTTGAGCAATCAGCGTTTGAGCAAAATCAATCAACAAAAGTGCATTACGTGAACTAATCCCCATCAAGGAAATAAACCCGATCAGAGATGTTGCTGTAAGAAAGAATGTTGTTGAAGAAAAGAGGTCCATAAACCAATGTCCCACAATAACACCAATGATAGAGAGAAAACTACCCAGCAATACGATACCCGAAAGAGCAAAGCTTTTGTAATAGACAACCATCAACAAAAAGATCAACACAAGCGCTGCGATAAATGCACCACCTAAGTCTCTGAAGGTATCCATAGTTACTTTCATCTCGCCATCCCAAACCAGTTCATACACTTCGCCACTTTTTTTATCTTTAAGTGTTATATCAAACAGATGACTATTGCTTACTTCAAACTCTGATTGAAACGCCTCTTTTATTTTCGAACGTGCCTCCAAGAGTGGATAGACTTGTGAAACCAAATCTGCTTCTGCTACGATGCTGACCATCTTTTGAAGATTTTTTGACATGATGGTAGGACTAGACGCTACTTTTTCAACACGGACCACTTCTGAGAGAGGAACCATCATACCCACAGCATTTATCAGTTTGAGCGCGCTTAGCTTAGCACTTAGCTCCTCTTTTGAAGCATAAGGAAGAGACTTTGAGTGTTCACTAAGAACCACATACAAAGGAATTTGATACGGTGAGTTTTCACTATTTTTATGCGCAACATGCATCCCTTCAAATGCAAGATAGAGTAATTCATTAACTTTTTGAATACTCAGTTGTGAACGGCTTACTTTTTCTTTATCCAGCACCAACGAGTACTTCTCATAAATCTCATCACTCATGATATCAATATCAACTAAATCTTTTGTCTGCATTAATATCTGCTTGATACGCCCTGCAAGAGTACCCAGATGCTCGGAATTTTCGCCATAAAGCTCAATGACAAGTGCGGCCATCGTTGGTGGACCTGCTGGCTGCTCAACCATTTTGATGGAGGTTTGAGGAATGAGTCCTTCACAGTTTTTCTGAATGAGTGGGCGTAAACGATGTACCATCGCATAGGAGCGTTCATCTCGTTGATGAATACCGCTCAGATTGACAACTATTTCACTGACATGTTCGCCGCTTTTCAGCCCTGAGCCTTTTACTAGGCCTGCATAATCAAGAGGCGAGCCCATACCATTAAAGACTTCAATATTTTGTATCTCTTTCTCTTTTTGCAAAATAGATACAACACACTGGTTGATAGTATTTGTCTCTTGATAAGAGCGTCCATTAGGAAGATCAACATAAATGGAAAAGGTATTGGTACTTTTTCCAGGAAGCATCTTTGCTAATACGATTTTGCTAGGGAACATCAAGATAGCCAAAACAAACGCCACCAATGTTAAAAGAAGCACTAGTTTTTTCTTACGTTCTTCCACTAAGAGAGAATAGATAAAGTGCTCAAATTTTTCCATGATTCTCTCTTTTTTTATGGTTTGGCTTTTTCAGAAATTTACGTGCTAAAAATGGCGTAAAGATATAAGCGATTAACAGTGAAGACAGCATTGCCACGGGGACATTAAGAGGAATGGGCTTCATAAACTCTCCCATCATCTGCCCTACAAATGCCATTGGAACCATCGTTAAGATAATCGCAATGGTTGCGAGATTGGTTGGTGCACCAATTTCATCGGTTGCTTCGATGAGGAGTTCATCCATCTCTTTATCCTGAGAATCTTTACTATGCAAATGACGGTGAATATTTTCAATGACAACAATTACATCATCAACCAACAGTCCCAGACTCAGCAAAAAGGCAAAAAGCGTGATACGATTAATCGTCTGTCCGCTCATATACGCAATAAAAATAGTAATGGCTAAAATGGCAGGAACGGTAAGTGTTACAATAAGTCCCTCTCTCCAGCCTAAGATAAAAATGAGCAACAATGCAATAATCACAATGGAAATGAACAAGTGAAAGACCAGCTCATTGACCGCTTCATTGGCACGTTCTCCATAGTTTCGAGTCACAATGTAGCCTATGCCCTCTTTGTCTAACTCATTTTTTGATGCTTCAAGGCGTTTGAGTACATCATGTGCAATCACCACGGCATTGGAGCCTTTTAGCTTTGAAATGCTTAGTGTAACTTGATCTTGAAGAGGCGTCATAGCCTCACCCTGTTTATAACTTATCTGTGCACTCTTCTTATTTTGAATGTCATCACTTAGATGAATAGCAGCGATATCTTTCAAATAAACGACTGATCCACCAAAATTTGCCACAATGAGGTTTTGAATATCTTCAACTCTCTCCAACGCATTTTTAACACCAAAAACAATCAGTTTTCCCTCTTGCGTTCTATTTTTCACTTCAGGAGACGATGCAGTCAGTGACTTAAGAGCACCCACAATCTGCTCTAATGAAAGATGATACGCCGAGAGTTTACTAAGATCAATCTCTATGTTGAATTGCTCTTTATGTTCGCCTTTAATCTCCGTTTTAGCAACATTATCAACATTACCGAGTGAATTTCTAAATGCTTCCACGCGTTTATAAAGGTTTACGTTATCAACCCCTTGAGGTGTTTTTGCGTAAAACGCGATAGAAAGAATGGGAATGTCAATATCTATATCAAAAGGACGCACCAGTGGAGTTAAAGCACCCTCAGGTAATTGATCCATATTTTGCATCACTTTATCGTAGAGTTTGAGGTTGGATGCTTCACGGTTCTCACCGATGTAATACATTACATTCACAATGCCTACATTATCGCTCGCCACACCATAAATGTGCTCCACACCTTTAATCTCTTTGATACGCCTCTCAAGCGGGCGGACAACCACTTGCTCTACTTCAGCTGCACTAGCACCTGGCATAGAAACAACAACGACACCCCCACTGATAGAGATTTGTGGATCTTCTTCTCTGGGCATTAAAGAAAGCGCTACGATACCTAAAGTAATAAGCGTTATGCCTAAAATCATCGTTAATGGATTGCGCAAAAAGAGTCGCGCAAGATAACCTGCAAGGTATTTTTCTTTGTATTTCATGTTTTATTCACCCACAACCACAACCGCATACATGCCAGGGTACGCTTTGAGCTCTTTACAGTTAAAAGAAAGCTTCATTTTAAACGTATGTGCCATAGAGTTAGAACTAGGAATGATGGCTTCAATCTTTCCTTCACTAATACACCCAATCGAAGGCACTTCTATACGAGCTTTGTCACCAATTTTGACACTACCTAGATAACTTTCCGCAATCTCTGTGCTAATTTTTAACGAACTCAAATCTGCCAAAACAAGAGTAGGAACACCTGCTAGTGCCATTTCCCCTGCTTTAATATGCTTTTCAATGACAACACTCTCATTGGGTGCTTTGATTTTGAGGTATTGGTATTGGTTTTGAACTTCCTGACGCTTTTGCTTTGCTTGTGCTATCTGCTTTTGCGCTATCTCTACCATCGCTTTTAGATTATTCGCTGAGAGTTCTAGGTTTTCCACTTCATATTTTGAAACCATATCTTTCGCAAGCAAACGTTGGTAGCGTTCTAAATTAAGCGCTGCGTTTTGGTATTGATTTTGATACATACGAAGATTTAACTCCGCTTGAGAAATAGCAAGATCACTCTGGGCAAGAGCCGTATCCACTTCTTTAGAATCGATACTGTAGAGTAAATCGCCTTTTTTGACGACATCTCCTTCATTGACATTGACCGTTTGAATAAACCCCATATAACGACTTGATAATGTCTTTTGATTTTCAGAGATAACACTTCCACTTAAATTCAAACTAGCCGCATTTAAGGATAGGCTGGCTATCAAACAGACAACCGTACTTTTTACATAGAAAGAAGATTTCATTACATTTCCTTACTGGCTAATTTTTGAAGCTCAAAGATCTTTTCATTGCGTGCATTTTGCACCTCTTTTAGTCTGAGTACTTTGCTAAGTTCTTCGGATTGCTTTATTAAAACATCATTGATTGAAACAAGTTTTTGCTCATACCTGCCTGCATAATTTTCATAAATCACATGAGCAAGTTCAACCTCATTTTTCAAGCTTTTTATCTCATACTCATCATTTTTTATCTGTGTTTGAAGCTGTTTGAGGTACAAAGCGATTTGTTTCTTTGCCAATACTAACTGTTGGGAAGCTTTGAGGTTCTCTACCCGTGCTTTTTCGACATTATTTTTATCACTTCCGCCATTAAAAAGATTCCATTTTACTTGAAGCCCTACAGTATAGGCATCATTTTTAGAAAAATCATTCATCAGTTTATCGTCACTACTACCGTAATTTGCAAAAGCCCCAACCTGAGGTAAAAATGCACTTTGTGCTAAAGCAATGTTCATCTTAGAGATTTCAACACCTTGCTCTGCTTTTTTAATATCAAGGTTATCACTCAAAATACGCTCATCCGTCATAGAAACATCTTGCACCTCTTCATAATGCCCTTTAATAGCAGTAACCTCTTCATCCACTAAAAAAGAGATGAAATGATATAAAAGCGCTCGGTTAGCTTCCGCTTGAGCGATGAGTCTCTCTACATCTGAGTATTTATTCTGTACTTCTAAGAGATCTACTTTTTTGACATACCCCTCTTCCATCATTGCTGCTGTTTTTGCTTCAAGTTTTTTAGTATTGGACGCAATAAGTTGTAAGTTATAAAGATAGGTATCTAAAAGTGAAATCGCATAAAAACTTTTTTTGATTTCGTAAATTTTTTGAAGGCGTAATGATTCAAGATCAAGCGTGCTCATAGATTCTAATGCTTTTGTGATTTTGCCATACTGCTCTAACTTTCCACCTGTATACAGAGGAAGTGTATACTCTACTTTTGTTTGAAAATGGTTACGGTCTTTTGGATTATTGAGATCTTCAGGGGAAAGCATATAATTAGACCCATTGAATTGTTTAAAACCAAAATCAGCAAACGTCGCTTCACGTGATTGAAGTTTATAACCAAAGACATTCAGTGCATCATTACTGCGTAGTGCTGCTTGAGAAAGCTCTAAACTTCCGTAGTTAGCACCAAGAGCAGCTTGATGCTCTAATGTTTTAATTCTTTCATTAAATTTTGCAATCACAATTTCACTATTGTGTTCTTTTACTTTTTTGATCGCATCATCCAAACTTAGACCATCATCTCCAAAACAGAGATGAAATGCAAGTAAAGTAATCAGAAGGATTCGCATACAAAACCTTTTTATTCTT
>Ga0302250_1001849_pt1 | contig 14587 bp, 14 predicted proteins | sample AAG_RA_Asp_MG_FD_193536 | JGI IMG/M metagenome (GOLD analysis project Ga0302250, IMG submission 193536) | Enriched activated sludge microbial communities from anaerobic digester in WTTP, New Holstein, Wisconsin, United States - AAG_RA_Asp | ecosystem: Engineered > Bioreactor > Anaerobic >... | reverse complement strand
GAACACCAACTATCACATGCTGGAAAAAAACACCTGGAAGGTGAACGACAAGGATCCGGCCCACGCAACCTACGAGGCGGAGACCAATTACGCCATCGCGCCGCCGGGTCGGGAACTCCGCCTCATCGTGAAATTCCGGATCGCCTCGGACGAGAAAAACTTCAACCTGACGGCAGTTCGACAGTTGTTCAAAGCCAGGGAGTTGGTCCGGGAAAAGAAGTGGCAAAAGACGATCCCGCGGCAAAACCATTAGATAAGCCGCCTTCGGCGGCTCATCCGGAGCGGCGGCTAAAGGATTCGCATCATTGCCTCCCAACGGCGAGTCTAATGACTTTTGCAAGAGGCTCCTCAGATGACTCATTTCACTAATGAAAGCTTCATCAGAGTTCAGAACGACTCTGGGGCTGCTCTCCCGGCCCATGGAGACGCAACTGATCCCGTGGAACAGGCTGTGCGTCTGGATCACACCTTTCAATGCTGCCATGTCCGGCGGCCGGGGAATGGCAATGGTGACAGCGGGGACCCCGGGCCGCATCGTCACGATGCTTCCGCCCACCTGCATGAGGGCGTCGTTCACCTGACCCACGGTGGCATCGAGCCTGAGGCGTACATCGAGCCGGGTCATGATCACCCGGTTCACGATCTCGCTGCTGTCCACCGCCACCGCGGGCATATAGATCAGGGCCTCAACAGCCGGTTTTGCCGGGTCTCCCATAAGAAGGATCCCCTCACCCTTCCTGATGGCCGTTATCTGAACCACATCGGCGGGGCTGTCCTCATGGCCGTCAGAGACAACCAGCCGGACCACGTAAGTTCCCAGCTCATCGACCACGAACGTGGGCCGCGCGGTGTCTGGAGCGATGAGTACCGCGCTGCTGCCCGCGGGGGCGGAAAGGAGACGCCATTGGTAGGTGAGAACGTCGCCGTCCACATCGGAGGATTTGCTGCCGTCGAGTCGGACGGTGCTATCGAGGACCACCGCCTGATCGGAGCCGGCATCGTCCACCGGCCTGTTGGATGAGTCCAGGATCTTGACCTGGTAAGTGAAGCGCTGCTGATTCGGGTCCTTGAAGATCCACTTCCTGGGAAGGGAAGTGGTATTGGGCGGGAACTGGTTGGTCGTGGTACTGATCTCAGCGCTGTAAGAGTAGTAGGGATACCCCTCCTCGGTGGTCCCGTCGGCGTTGGTCACTTCCAAAGCGGCGGGGCTGATACTCAGGATAATCACCTTGACCGGGGCGAGCAGCACGCCCCCACTGACGTTCTTCAGGCTCACCTTGAAGCTGCTACATCCTGCCCTTCGATCATATTGAAGGGAGGATTGAACGAGCTGGACTTTGGCCGTGACATCCGTGTTCGAATAGGTGAGAAGGACCGACATCAAGAGTACCAGTAGCACCAGCACTCCGCCCAGAACGAACTTTCCCAAACGATTCCTCGCGTTCATGGCCCCTCCTTTCGACTGTCCCCGTGATGCTCGACGGAGAATCTCAGTGAGACGTCCCTTTCATGACTGCCAATAACCCGGCCAACCCGGAACCAAGGAGGATGAGGGTGCCCGGTTCGGGAACCGGTGCGGTCTACAGGTGGGGATTCTTGATCGTCACAACGGAGTCGTATAACCAATCCCCCGAATACGAGTTGAGCTGGAATTCCAGTCCCAGCAGGGAGATCGCGGGGTCGATCCCGGAGAGGTCCCAAAGGATCGTCCCGGCACTTGAAGACTCGGTGGGAAAGGGAGAGTCGGCAAGGATGTCCCCGGTAACGCCGTTGAAAACCTTGGCGTAGAAATTGTCGTAATTGCCTTCGCCCAGGGAGAAGGAATAGGTGAAGCCAAGCCCGAGCAGGTTGTCGGGCACGTTGATGCCGGGGGCTCCAAGATAAGGATCATTGGAAAGCAGCACCGGTGAGAGCCCGGGATCCTCCTCCATGACGGCGGATCTCCCGTCGGTCGCCACGGTGACCGAGTAGTCTGCGAAGAAGGCCTTCAAATCGATGGGAATAATCGAGCCATGCGCCTGAAAGGGAATGAGAAGGAAAGGTATGAGCCACAGCGATGCCGGGAGCCAGCCGCTAAAGGACTTTTTGCTTTGTGCGTTCTTCATGGTCATGACCTCCATCCTGGTGCAGTGAAGCTGCAGAGTACAGACGAACAGCATTTGCACGAAGACACCGAATCACCCTCTCCAGGCAACCCGGCCGTCTTGAATCGAGATCGAGGTCTGTCGGCAGGAAGGGTCTCAAGACCCGTGGCTTTCCGTCCCACCCTCACGGATGGTTTGGCTTTTTCTGGGAACCCAAGAGCCTCTTGCAAAACTGCTCCCATTCGTGGTTCGATACCTCGCCACAAACGGAAATTCAACATGCTGCAGCCCAAGAAGCGCGTTCACGCTGAGGTGTCGAAGGGTGAAAAGGACGCTTGCAAGAGGCTCCTACAATTTAAACGAAAAAATATCAATAGGATAGGTTTTGTCAATAGTAAAATCAAGTATTGGGGAGGACGTGAAGTTCTTTTGAATGAAGAAGACGCTCGTCAGCGGTGACCAGCGTCAAATCATAGACGAGGGCTGTCGCTGCCAGGAACCGGTCGGCAGGGTCTTGATGGGCAAGCGACAGGGAGCGGCTTTTCAGGGCGACTTCATGGTTCAGGGGCGCTTCCTTGAACGGCACTCGCGCCAAAACCCTGCGAATCCAGACTGCGGCGTCCAAATCCAGAACGACTCGCCGCTTTTCAACCAGGATGAGCACTTCCCACAGACTGATAGGGGAAAGCCACAGCTCGTTGTCGGGATTCTCCAGTTCGGCTGCCACTTGTTTTGTCAGTCTGACAGGTTCCAGGAGGCTCCAAAGCCATATATGCGTATCCAGCAGGAGTCTCACCCTTGAAGGATCTCCCACTCTTCTGCATCGACGGCGGGACCCACAATATCCCCCAGGATCCTGCCGCTGGCTTGAAAACACCCCAGCCAGGACTCAGGTTTTTCGGGAACGGGAGGCGGCATGACCTGAGCGATGGGTTGGCCTTTTCTGGTTATGATGATGGTCTGGCCGGTCCGCTTGACGCGATCCAGTAGCGCCAGGCAGGTAGCCTTGAACTTGGAGATCGGCACTGACTCCATCCCGCAACACCTCCCAGATCAGGATTTTAGTGAATCCTACCATGGTCAACGATCATGGTCAACAACAGTGTCCCGCCTCAGCAAATGCCTGTTCTCAGGTGTGCGGGTGGCTCCGCCTTTCCCTTTGATATTTTTAGATTTCTTGTTCTAATCGGGATCGGCTGGCCCAAAATCAAGAAAACCATCGAACGGAGCGTTGAGTTGACGTCCATGCGCGGAAGCGGGAAGTTTGTTTCAAGTTTCCGAAACGTCTGATCGGATGCCGTAGCGCCTCAAGATCTGCTACAGGCCCTGCCGTTCCAGACCGCACCGCAGAGCCGCCTGGCTGACATTGCCCCCCGTGGCCTTCAGGAGCACCCCCAAATACTGGGTATCAAACCGGCGCATGGCTTCTTCCTTAGGTGAGGTGAGGTGGTGATAAGAAATCGCTTTTTCAGGGTTTTAGGGTAGCAGGTGCTGTCGGTGCTGTCACGGCCAATTTTGTGCCGATTTCGGGAGACATGAAGGCAGGAACTACCACGGTGCTGCAGCGTTGAGGTCGCCACGATGAGGAGCTCGCTGCAAATTGGACCTGGAGCGCTCTGTATCGAGCCCGGAGTATCCGAAAGGCGATATCTCCCCCGGATCAAGGACAAGCTGCCCCTATGAAGCCGGTGAGGGGTCCTTCCAGCGACGGCGTTTTAGTGGGTAACGAAGACGGGCTCTTCATATCCGAGCCGGCCGTCGTCGAAATCCGCCATGACAACCGGCCCGTCTTCAGGCGCTTTGATTTTTCCCTCTCGAGGCTCGGGATCCTGTTTCCACTAGCCCAAATGGCGGAGGATGCGCCCAAGCTATGACGTCCGGTTCATGGATGAGGCTGATGATCTTCATTTCACAGCCGCATCGCGGACAGCTGAGAGGGTCCACTTCCCAGATTTTCTTGATGAGTTCCCGCCAGGTCTTGGACGGAACCCGCCGAAGGTGGTGCTCGGACACATCGAGCACCGTCGCCTCGGGATGGCCCTCGGGGGACGCTGGCTCATCTCCGGGTCTGAAGACCCCAGCCTTAATTCTTTCTCCTCCATTTCTGCTTGAGTACCAGCTATAGTACCTGACCATCTGGAAACTCTTGTCAGGAATATGCTGAGTGATGGCGGCGATGAATTCCTCGGCAGAGAAGACCTCGAAGTGAAGTTCTTTTTGTTGCTCCCGTGGGTCATGGCGGAGCGGTGGAGGACTTTGCCGGTGTCCTCAATATAAATAATCCCGGATCGGGGTCCGGGACAAGCCTTCTGTTCGGAGAAGGCGTTCCGCAGGATGTCTTCCGCCAGGGGCCTTCTGCCCGTCCCGGTCGTCCCTGGCGATCTGATTTCCGGCAGGTACGCTGAAACCGCTGTGATGCCAGGCCATGAGTTTTTCGATAGGCCCATCGCTTATTCTGCCTTCAGCCTTGAGCATGGCCAGGACCTTGGAGCGGAAGATCTCTTCCAACTCCTTCAGGTCCCTTTTGGGCAGGAAATAAAAGGTGCCGTTCGGTCGAAACAGCCCATCGGCGACGATGGCATGGAGATGGGGGTGAAATCTGGCGTAATCCCCGAAGTGTGGATCACCATGATCATCCCGAGCATGCCCTCATTGAGACCGAGCACCGTGCGGAAGAACATCCGCAGGCTCTCCTTGGCGCAGTGGCAAAGCCTTGTCAGGAGCTTCCGGTCGTACTTGAAATAGATGCGAAGAATCTTCGGGATGCTGCCGATGCGGGACGGGGTAAAGGATGTTGTCGGGCACGTCCTCCCCGAACTGAACACCCCCCTTAATCCCCCCTCGAGGGGGGACAAAGGGGGGTGATGGCAACTAGGGCAGAACCACCTCCCCTTACAGGAGAACGCAAGGAGGTACTCATGCCGGCAATCGGGGTTGGTACAACGGACCCTGGCAAAACCCTCGCACAAGTCTCCACATCTCAGGTATTCCTCGACGACTTCATCCACCACCGGCCGAAAGAACCCGTACTGTTTCTCACAATGCTCATCATAGCCGGCCTTGAACGCTTCATAGTGGTTGTGCTGGACCTTCCACAGGGGCGATCGGTGTGTCAAGATGCCCTCTTTCCGTGGACATTTCTGCCATCAACGCAGACTCAACGAGGTTTTTCCAATGAATGGATCAGAAGCATGTAGATGGTGTCTGAAGGAGTATTCCAAGATTCTATCCGCCAGAACGTTACCGGCCACCCGCTTGCTGATTTCCCCCAAGGTCGGGTAGGGATGGACCACAGCCGCCAGGGTCGCCAGGGAAACCCTGCCATTGAGGGCCGCCACCCATTCGCCCAGAAGCTCTCCTGCGTGGGGGCCGAGGATTTATACCCCGAGAGGCCGCTCTTTGGCATCCAGAATCAGTTTGATCTTACCGACCCGTGCCTCCTCCGTAAGGCTCCGGTCGTTGCCGGCAAAGGCCTCTGACCAAACCCGGAAGGCAATCCCCTTAGCCCTGGCTGCGTGCTCCGTCAGGCCGATGGAGGCCAGTTCGGGGTCGGTATTGGTCACCCAGGGCAAATAAGTGTAGTTCACCTTCCGGGGAAGACGGAAGATAGCATTGCTGAGAACTACGCCGCCTTCATATCCCGCGGCATGGGTGAAGGGATGGACGCCGGTGTCGTCGCCGGCCCCGAAGATGTGGGGCCGGGTCGTCCGGAGCCGATCATTGGGCTTGAGCCCGTTACGATCGAAGGCAACGCCGATTTCGTTGAGGCCGAGGCCCTCCAGATTCACCTTCCGCCCAGTAGCGACCAGTACCATTTCGGCCCGGATGGACATGGACTCTTGCCCTGTCTTGAAGGCAACCTCCCGTTCCGTCCCCAGGTTTCTGACGCGCTCAACCGCCGAGTCCAGGTGGAACGTAATCCCCTCAGCCTCCAGCACGGCGCGGACGGCGTCGGTCATATCAGGGTCATCAGCGCTGAGAATCCGAGGCAGGAATTCAACCACCGTCACTGGTGAACAGAGGCGGGCGAAGGCCTGCGCCAGTTCGATTCCGATGGCGCCGCCTCCGATGATGGCATGTCGGCGAAGCCGTCATGAGTGAAATGAGCTAGCCCAGCACTCACGATGATTCTCTTGTTTTCCCAGACCCCAACAAAATTCTGGCGCAATGATGTCGTGCTGTTCTCAATCACCCCTTACTCCAAGGACTATCGGCATCTCGTTTCCCGCTAAAAATCGACATCACTCCATACCACCGACATGCTGCTTTTGAAAAACCATGATGGCCTTCACTTTCGCCTCGATGAGACTCCCCATTCCCCGCACCTCCGCGTCCTCAAGGGTGAATTCAAGGCTGGTGTTGCTGTGAACGGAGAGGAGTCCCAACCCGGTGGCAAGAGCCTCACGCACCCACTCCGCCCAGCACCGGAGGGCTTCCGGGTCCCCTGCGAGCAATGCTTTCCGCGAGACGCGCAGTGACTCCCCCAGCAGCTCGAGATCCTCGTTCATGGCTTCGATCAAATCCTGATCCAACCGGGGTCGCCTCACTTTGACCGATTCCGCCACCACATCCAGATAGAAGACGAAAGGCTCCTCCGGGCACCTTTCCGGATGACAGATCAAACATCGCTCCCCGTCGTGAGCAATGGAGCGGTTTTCGGCAAACCGGTTCTGCCGGGCTATCTCCTTGAAATGCTCGATGGTGTAAAAGAAAGCAAACGATTCTATGGCCGTCATCCCCGAATCCCCCAAAATGCATGAGCTGTCTTGTCAATCTTCCCTCATGACGCGTTGCTTTCGGCAACGGGCGGGCGAAATGCTGACATGGAGCCTTTTGCTGGGAGATTGCCGTCTTCCGCTGCTTCAGCTCTTTCAGCCTTTAGGGCGCCCGACCTTAGGACAAATCGTTGGATTATACCTTACATAAGCATAGCTTCTCTCGACCTCTCCCGGTCGGCAGAAGAGCTCCTTGAGATCCCTCTGCAAGTCGTGCATGTGGGTTGGCTTTGCTTGTCGCTGTGAAACCGCCTTCGCTCCAATTACACGGCAGTTATAGAAAGGTTTTGGAGTTGATTTTCCTTAAGAAATGCCGAAAAATTGCTGCGTGAATTTCGTCGACAGCATTAGCGATTGGTGGTAAATTAATTAATTGGAGAGTCAATTTCTGATCATTTATGCCTTAAGTGCGACGGTGAGCATGTTCCAGGAAATGTGCTACTGCATCGCTCTCTTTTGCTTAAGAACTGCTTTTGTCGCTGTTTTTCGCGCCAATTCCCTCACTCCTCGTGCCCGCGGCACCATAACCGGAGCTTTTCAGACCTCTTCTCCGAGGTAGATGGTCTATTCTGCAGGCATCAGCGTGACAGCAACCTGTCGCCCGAAGCGGCCCTTTAATGTTTTTTTAACCTCACCCGCTTTAGAAAGTAACAGTCCATCACAGGATCGGTTGCTCTAGGTTCTTTGCAGAAAAGGACGGTGAGCTTATGAAACGGACGCGCCTGATTCTGCGCCACTGGCTCTTGATCTGCTTTGCGCTACTCTGCGTTTCGACCCCCACCGGTTTGCCATCCGCCCTCGGAGCCGGCGTCGAGTTCACTTCGTCCCCTAACCCCGTCGGGTCGGGGGCTCGAGCCATCGGCATGGGAGGGGCATTTATCGCGGTCGCCGACGACGCCACCGCCGCCTCGTGGAACCCCGGAGGCCTAGTCCAGTTGGAGCGCCCGGAGCTTTCTGTTGTGGGTGAAGGCTTTTATCGGCTTGAAAACAACAATTTTGCCGACTTTCCCGGTGCCTCGGGGGAGCAGTCCAGTTCCAAGGCCAGCCTGAACTACCTGAGTGTTGCTTACCCGTTTGCCCTCTGGAATCGCAACATGATCGTGGCCCTCAACTACCAGCACCTCTACGATTTTTCCAGGAACTGGAATCTTACTCTTGCGAGTCCGGATCTGCAGACAAACGTCAGCTTCAACGCCGACGGGGGCCTCTACGCCTATGGGATTGCCTATTGCGTCGAAATCATACCTCGGCTCTCTTTCGGCTTTACCCTCAACATCTGGGAAAATGGCATCTACGACAATGGCTGGCAAGCGACAGCACGACAGCAGTCGGCGGTCAGAATCCTCGAGAATGAATGGTGGACGGTGCAGTCCGTGAGCAGAGACCGCTGGTCCTTCAGCGGCTTCAACGCGAACCTTGGCCTCCTGTGGCATGTCACCGAGCAACTCACCCTCGGGGCAGTTTTCAAGACCCCCTTCACCGGGGACCTTAAGAACCACCACAGCAGCGTTTCCGGGTTGATTACGCCGGACCGGCCCGAAGGCAGGGTCATCGAACGGGAGAACTCCACCCAGTACGAGGAACTCGCCATGCCCATGTCTTACGGGTTGGGGCTGGCGTATCGAGTCTTCGACGAACTGACCCTGTCCGTGGATGTGTACCGGACGGAATGGGGGAGCTTCGTGCGCACCGACGCCGAAGGCCGCGAATACTCGGCCGTTACCAATCTGCCTCTTGATCAATCCCAGGTTGGCGCCACCACCCAGGTTCGGGTGGGCGCCGAGTACCTCTTCATCAAGCCCAAGGTCATCATACCCGTCCGGGCCGGTCTTTTTTACGATCCCGCACCGGCCCAGGGGAGCGCGGACAATTATTTCGGGTTCAGCCTCGGGACCGGAATCGGGTTTGACCGGTATGTGTTTGACGTTGCCTATCAGTACCGCTTCGGCAGAGACGTGGGGAGCGCTCTCCTGAAGGATTTCACCTTCTCCCAAAACGTCTCCGAGCACAGCTTTTACACTTCCCTGATCATTCACTTTTGACTCACAGGAGGACCCCATGAAATCAGGAAAGCTCTATACAGGGCTCATTTGGTGGAGTATTGCCGCCGTGTTGCTGTCGGGCGCCGTCCGGTTGCCGCTTGCCGTGGCCTCAAACGGGGATGGGGTTTGTCCCGATGTCTATGAGACAGACGATACTTATGAACAGGCCACCCCCATCTTCGTGAACGACAAGAAATCCCAGCGCCACAATTTCCATGATGAAAACGATACCGACTGGGCTTCTTTCGGCGTCCTGGCGGGACAGACCCTGGAAGTGATCACTCACAATTGCGGGGCTGACGTGAACCCCTGCATCGATCTCTACAAGGGCGACGGGGTAACGCTGGTGAGGACCGAATGCGCGGCGGATGAAGACGGGGAGGTCAAGCTCTCCTTCAAAGGGGGCAAGAAAGCAGGCACCTACTATGCCCGAATCAGATCATTCGATCCGGCGGCTTTCGGGGCCAGCTCGGACTATGATCTTGAGGTGGCCACGCCGACGGCCCCCGACTTTACAGGCTTCGTCAAAGGCATCATCACGGATGCCGTCAGCGGTCAGCCGCTTAGCGGTGTGTCCGTGCGCACCAACGGCGGTGCTACAGCAGCCCCGAGTACGCCTCAGGGGGCCTATCTCCTCAGCGACACTCCCGGCAGCTATGCCCTGACGGCAACAAAATCGGGGTACTCTACCTATAAGGATCAGGTGACGATCATCAGCGCCCAGATCTGCCAGAAAGATTTCAGAATGATACCGAACGCCGCCCCGGACTTGATCATCACCGGTGTCTCCGGACCGGCGACCGCCCAAGTCGGAACCGTCATCAAGGTAAGCCGCACGGTGAAGAATCAGGGATTGACGGCGGCGGGAGCCTTCTCAGTCGGCATCTACCTGTCGAAAGAAAACATCATCACCTCGAGCGATCTCTTGCTGGGCAGCGCGCAGGTGCTTTCCCTGGCATCGGCAACAGCCTCCAAAGCCAGGATCACCGTGACCATCCCCGCCCAACAGGAACCGGGAACCTATTATCTCGGAGCGATAGCGGATATCGGCAACAGCGTGATCGAGACCAAGGAAGGCAACAATGCCAGGGCATCAGCCGCTGCCGTCCAGATAAACCCATAGCGGCAAGAGAATAGAAGACGTTCGCTGCAGCCACTGAGGACACGTGGAGCCCTGCTTTGCCACCAACCACAAGGAAGGAGGAAGTCGATGAACCCTCAGCACCACAGCCACCGCTTCCGTCGCTCCTCTGTTGTGCTGCTCGCCCTCGCCGTCAGCTGCGTGCTGGCGCCAATTTCAGCCCACGCCGGGGAGTTCTACCGCTTCGAGCGCATGTGGCCGACCCTCCAGCAGCCCTGGTATTTTACAACGCTCAGCGGCGTTGCCATCGACTTGGCCGGCAATGTCTACCTCGCCGACCGCTACAACAACCGCATCAGGAAGTTTACCCCGGACGGGCATTTTATCACCGAGTGGGGAGGGGCCGGGAGTGGTGACGGCCAGTTTCAGGATCCGAGAAGCGTCGCCGTGGGCGGCACTCATCTCTATGTGGCCGATCTGGGCAATAATCGGATTCAGCAGTTCACCGTGGATGGGACCTTCGTTGCGAAGTGGAACCGGGAGGGTAGCGGGGATGGTGAATTCCGCGACCCCATCGGGGTTGCGGTCGATGGGAACGGGAATGTCTACGTGTGCGACAGCTTCAACTATCGCGTCCAGAAGTTCACGAGCCAGGGCAAATTCCTGGCCAAATGGGGCGGCATGGGCAGCGGGGACGGGCAATTCGGCGAAAATTGGTCCAGTAGTGAACACGGTCCGCGGGCGATCGCAGCGGCGCCTGACGGCAGCATCTATGTGACCGACCCCGCCAATTCCCGCGTCCAGAAGTTCACCGCAGATGGCGAATTCCTGACCAAGTGGGGCCAAAAGGGCTGCGAAGCTGAAATGGCGGACGGGACCTTGTGCGGCCCATACGGCATTGCCGTCGATAGCGGCCAAAATGTCTACGTGACGGACTACGCCAATCACCGCGTTCAGAAGTTTACGGCGGATGGCCAGTTCCTTACCAAGTGGGGCGGGTGTTGTGCCGGAGGAGAGGATGGGCTGTTCTATCTTCCCCAGGGGGTTGCCGTTGACGCCACCGGCACCGTGTTCGTTGGGGACGCCGCAGAGCAGCTTCAAAAATTCACAAACGACGGCCGCTTTATCACGGCATGGCACAGCTGGGGCTCGGGAAAAGGGCAGTTCTCAGGTCCATGGGCGGTGGCGATAGGTCCCTCCGGGGATGTTTACGTGGGAGATTACTTCAATCAGCGAGTCCAAAGGTTTTCAGCAGACGGCCGCTTTCGAAAGGAATGGGGAGGCATCGGTCTCACGTACAGTATTGCAGCGGATGCGGACGGCTATGTCTACGTTGGGGTTTCCGAGGCACTCCACAAATTCACGCCCGACGGCGACCCGGTCTGGGTGATAGGGGACGGTGACGGCACGGGCGACGGAGAGTTCAGAGAAGTAAGAGGGGTCACGGTCGGTAAAGACGGCTACATTTACACGACCGATGGGGAGTGCGGTGGAGAGCACGGCGATGGCAGTCACACGGAATGCCGCATTCAGAAGTTCACCAGCGATGGACAGTTCGTCAAGAAGTGGGGGACCCTGGGCAGCGAGGACGGTCAGTTCGGAGATGTCCAGGGTATCACCGCAGACACCGCCGGCAACCTCTTCGTGGCTGACCACTACTATAGCACCATCCAGAAGTTCACATCTGACGGACAATTTCTCAGAAAGTGGAAGAGCGAGAACGGACCGAAAGGCCTTGTTGCCGACAGCGGCGGGAACGTCTATGTAGCCAATCGCGACAACAGTCGGGTGCAGAAATATGATGGAGAGGGGAATTTCCTTGCTTGGCTGGGCGGCCTGGGGAGTTCGCCGGGGCAGATGAGTTCCCCAAATGGCGTGGCGGTCAGCCAGGATGGCCGTGTCTATGTTGCCGACAGCGGCAACAACCGTCTTGCGGTCTTCACACCCGTCGCTCATGAATCCAACAGCCGTGCCATCATTGTGGCGGGAGGAGGGCCCTATGACGGCAATCTCCTGTGGCCGGCCACTGAAATGTGCGCCAACTTCGCTTACCGTTCCCTCAGCTACCAGGGTTTTGCCAAGGAAAGGCTCCGTTATTTTTCTGCCGATACCGGTCTCGACCTTGATAGCAATGGGCTTGCCGATGACGTGGCCGGAACCCCCACCAGAGAGAACCTCGAGCAGGCCATCACGGCGTGGGCTGCCGGGTCCGACGACGTGATCCTCTACCTGACCGACCACGGCGGGAGGGGCACCTTTCGCCTGAGCGGACAGGAAGTCTTCTCGGCTGCCGACCTCAATCCCTGGCTGGATGCCCTGGAGCAGTCCATCAAGGGCCGGCTGATCGTGGTCTACGATGCCTGCGAGTCGGGCTCCTTCCTGCCTTACCTCGCGTCTTCATCGGGGAAGCGCGTCGTCATCACCAGCACCTCATCCGGGGATGAGGCCTATTTTATCAATTCTGGGTCGGTTTCGTTCTCGAATTTCTTCTGGACCCATGTCTTCAACGGGCTCGATGTGTTCCACGCCTTCTCCCTTGCCAATAAGGCCATGCGCTTCACCACGGACACTCAGCACCCGCTTCTGGACGGGAATGGAAACGGCAAAGGCAACCAGGCGGCAGACTATGAGGCGGTGCGCGGGGTCTTCATGGGCAACGGCACCGGCAGTTTCAACAAGGCTCCGACCATCAAAAGCGTCTCCCCGGCGCAGGTGATCAACGGGACCGACAACGCCCTGCTCTACGCTCAGGGGGTGACCGACCCTGATGGTGTGGCCCGGGTCTGGGCTACCATCAGGCCGCCAAACATCACTCCACCGGCAGGCGGCAACGCCGTAAGCGTGCTCCCGACCCTGGAGCTCACCTGGAAAGAAGGAACCATGCGCTATGAAGGCACTTACACCGGTTTCACCACCAGCGGCGTATGGCAGGCTGCCCTCTATGCCATGGACCGGATCGGCAACATCTCGGCGCCCAAATTGACCACCGTCACCGTCGACGCTGCGCTTACCCGCAAGGCTATGATCGTCGCGGGCAGCTCCCCTCAGGAGGTCCTGTGGCCGGCCATTGAAAGAAGTGTCAGCGCGGCTTACGAGGCGCTTCTCTCCCAGGGCTACACCGATGATACCGTCACTTTCCTGAGCCCGGTTGCGATTACCGGGGTAGATCAGCTGGCGACGCTCGATAACCTGGAATATGCCCTGGTGAGCTGGGCCGGCCAGAGTACGCAGGATCTTGTCCTCTACCTCGTGGGGGACGGCGGGGCCGGGACGTTTCAGCTCAATGCCGGGGAAACGCTCTCGGCTGATGCTCTCGGAACGTGGCTCGATGACCTGCAGACCGGCATGAACGGAAAGGTCACCGTTGTCTATGACGCCCCCCAGTCGGGTACTTTCCTTCCGGTGCTGGCGCCCCCGGAGGGTCTTGAGCGGATTGTGATCGCGAGCACCGGCGCCCAAGGGCCGGCCTGTTTTGCCGCGGGTGGGGAGGTGGCCTTCTCGAGATTCTTCTGGAATGAAGTGGCCAAGGGCGCCAACGTCCGCGAATCGTTCCTGCAGGCCAAGAAGAGCATCGGCTTTGCCTGTCCCAAACAGACGGCGGGGCTGGACGACAACGGCAACGGCAAGGCCAACGAGCCCCTCGACGGCGCATTGGCGAGGCAGGTTACCATTGGTTCGGGCATCGTCGTGGCGGCTGATCCTCCCGTGATCGGGAGTGTCTCTCCGCCCAGGACCCTGACCGGCAGCTCCTCGGCCACCATCTGGGCAAACCAGGTCACCACCACGGGCACCATCGGGAAGGTCTGGGCCGTCATCACCCCGCCCGGGGCCACCGGTTCTCGTGCCATCACCGACCTGCCGACCCTGGCGCTGAGCAAGAAAAAGAGCGGCCGCTATCAAGCCACCTATACCGGCTTTTCCGCTTCCGGCACCTATCGGATCACCATTTATGCGAGCGACAAGAAGGGCAACACCTCGCTGCCGAAGACGACCAGAGTTCGCCAGGCGGACAGCTCAACCTTGAAGTGAGGAAAGCGATCCTCGGCGATGGTTTGAAAGCGTGTTTCACCAGCAGGTGCTGTCGGTGCTGTAACGGCCAATTTTGTGCCGATTTCGGGAGACATGAAGGCAGGAACTACCACGGTGCTGCACCGTTGAGGTCGCCACGATGAGGAGCTCGCCGCAAATTGGACCTGGAACGCTCTGTATCGAGCCCGAAGTACCCGAAAGTCGATATCTCCCCCGGATCAAGGACAAGCTGCCTCTATGAAGCCGGCGACGAGTCCCTCCAGCGACGAAGTTTAATAGCTGTTGATGACGGGCTCTTCGTATCCGGGCCAGCCGTCGTCGAAATCCGCCATGACAAGCGGCCCGTCTTCAGGCGCTTTGATTTTTCCCTCCCGAGGCTCGGGACCCTGTTTCCACAAGCCCAAATGGCGGAGGATGCGCGCTATGACGTCCGGTTCATGGATGAGGCTGATGATCTTCATTTCACAGCCGCATCGGGGACAGCTGAGAGGGTCCACTTCCCAGATTTTCTTGATGAGTTCCCGCCAGGTCTTGGACGGAACCCGCCGAAGGTGGTGCTCGGACACATCGAGCACC
>Ga0302250_1001844_pt1 | contig 14634 bp, 9 predicted proteins | sample AAG_RA_Asp_MG_FD_193536 | JGI IMG/M metagenome (GOLD analysis project Ga0302250, IMG submission 193536) | Enriched activated sludge microbial communities from anaerobic digester in WTTP, New Holstein, Wisconsin, United States - AAG_RA_Asp | ecosystem: Engineered > Bioreactor > Anaerobic >... | reverse complement strand
CCGCCTGCTCCGGGTAGTGCCAGGTGGCGCCGCCTCCCCGATCCGCAGGCACCAGGTCGATCCCCTGGCGGGCCAGGTCCTCCGGCGTCCGGTGCACCTCCCGGGGGTCGGTCCGCCGTCCGAGGGTGATCACCGGAGGATGGCGCAGGGCCAGCAGGATGCCCTGGAGGGCCCCGGACGCCACCTCCTCCCGGGCCGTTCGCTGCGCCTCCAGCCCCTCCCGGTAGGACACGAGTCCCAGGAACCGCACCTCCAGATGGACCGTCTTCGCCACCCGGGACAAGCCCCGACCCCCCCCGGAACGAATCCGGCCCAGCATGCATCCCGATCCCGGACCCGTCAATCCGTTCCTCCCCCCGTCCTTCCCCGGCGGGCCCGCCGTCCCGGGGCCTTCCGGTGGGGCTTGACGGCGATCGGGAAAGGCATGGATGATTGTACCGGTCCCGGATTCCAAGACATTTCGCAGGAGTGGCAAGATGAAGACCTTTCGAATCCCGGCATCCCTGGTCCTGGCCGCGGGACTCCTCGGCCTGGCGGCCTGCAACGACTCCGGATCCGGCACGGACGCCACCACGGCCCAGGACACTTCGACGGGGCAGGACACCGCGTCGGGCCAGGACGCCACCGCGACGACCTTCATCGGGCAGTTGGTGGACTTCAAGGCCAAGAAGGGCCGCAAGGGGGTGGACATCACGGTGCTGGACAACGACACCGGGGAGCCGGTCGCGGGGATCGCCCCCCTGAAGTCCGGGGACGACGGCGTCTTCCAGCTGACCCTGCCCCCGGGCATCCTGGTGGGCTTCCGTTCCACCGGCCAGGAGGAGGTGACGTCGGGCATCCCGATGAAGTTCCAGACGACCTACCAGTTCAACATCCCGTCGGACTCCCAGGGCAAGCGCATCTACGCCGTGGACACGATCACCTATACCACCGCGCCGAAGACCGCCGGCATCACCGTGGACCGGGCCAAGGGCATCCTGGCCGGCACGATGTACTGGACCAATCCCGCGACCCGCGAGGAGGAGTTCGTGGGATGCGCCACCGTCCGGGCGGTCCCCGTGGAGGGGGGCGATCCGGTGGGCGAGGTCCGGTACTTCGACCCCAACAACGACCTCCCCGGCGCCCCCTCGAAGGCCCCCTTCACCACCACCGGCAAGGAGGGAACCAGCCGCTACATCATCGCGAACCTCACCCCGGGCCAGCAGTACCGCCTGGAGGTGCAGGTGGACGGGGTCCCCTTCAAGGCCCACATCCGGCCTCCCACCGCCCAGGACCCGGACCCGCCCGAGGTCACGCTCTTCGCGTACCAGGACAGCATCGCCATCTCGAACATCTACCTCTCGGACCCAGCGCACCCGGACCGGAATCCCACGCCGCAGAACAAGCCCGAGTGCGTCGTGGACGAGGCCAACCCCTACTGACGGCCGGTCCCCGGACCGGGAGACTCCGACGACTCCACCGCGAGGTCCCTCATGCGCGACCGTGCTTGGAATGGCACCTGCTGGTCCCTGGTGTTCGGGATGCTCATCGGGAGCCACCCGGCCCTGTCCCAGGAGGCTTCGCCTCCCCTCCCGCCGCCTCCCGCGGCCTCCCCGGAGGCCGGCCTGGCCACGCCGCTGGCGACGGACCAGGAGCCCTCCTGGCGGGTGACCGCCTTCCTCCAGAACCAGACGGGGGTCTTCGTGGCCCGGGACCAGGCCGCCTTCGACAAGGACGGCAACCCCACCAATCACGGCGGGATGTTCGGGAAGCTCTCGATGAGCCGCTTCACCTTCCAGGCGACGGCCGACTGGCGCCCGACGCCCCGGGTCTGGACCCACCTGACCCTCCGGGTGGCCCGATCCCTGGCCACCAGCGCCGACGACGACGCCCAGGTCCCCGAGGGGGGATACGCCGGGACGAAGAACGCGAAGCGGCGCCGGGAGTGGGTCCGGGACCGCTACTACAACGAGACCAGCCTCCGGGAGTTCTTCGTGAACTTCCGGGCCACCCCCTGGCTGGACCTCCGCCTGGGGAAGCAGCTGGTGGCCTGGGGGGAGGCGGGGAGCAACCGCCTGATGGACGTCGTGAACCCCGTGGACGCCACCTGGCACTTCGGGATGTTCGAGTCCTTCGAGGACCAGCGGATGCCTCTGTGGATGGTCCGGGTGATGGCCGACATCCCGGCGCTCCGGGGGGGGCTCGACGTGGTCTGGGTCCCGATGCTGCCCCTGTTCGAGCGGGGCGAGGACACCGTGTCGGTCCCCCTGACCTTCGTGGGCGCCTTCGGGCTTCCGACGCCCCCGAAGCAGTTGAACGACTCCATCGGACCCAAGAAGATCTACAGCAAGACCCTCGATGTCCCCCACGAGTTCGGGAAGGACAGCCGCGTGGGGTTCCGGTGGAAGGGCCAGGCGGGTCCCCACCTGGGCTACTCGCTGATGTACTGGTGGGGCCACCAGTGGACTCCCCCGATCCCCCAGTACACGCTGCGCCCCGGGACCTGGGACGAGGCCTCCCAGGACATCCAGGTGACCCGGGGGACCTACGAGGTCGTGCTGGGCTTCCCCCGCCAGCACGTGATCGGGCTGTCGCTGGAGGGGCAGGTCCCCTTCCCCCTGGGCACGATGCTGAAACTGGAGGCCGCCCTGGAGCCCTCCCGGACCTTCGCCCGATGGTCTGCGGCGGCCCAGAAGGACCCCGAGGTGATCCAGCGGGACGGCGACTGGTTCGAGAAGGTGCCCTTCCAGGCCCGGAAACTGCTGGTCTTCAACTACCAGGTCACCCTCCAGCAACCCTTCTGGATCCGCCCGGTGAACCGGGAGGAGCCCTTCCTGCTGGTGCTGCAGTTCCGCCACCAGGTGATCCCCTCCCTGGACGACCTGGACCGGGACGGGGCCGTGGTGGACGTGCCGGGGTACGACTCCACCGTGGTGTCGAAGCACCAGTTCCAGATCGTCGGGGCCCTGACCAGCACCTTCTTCCAGGGCATCTTCACCCCCCGGGTGGCCGCGGGCTTCATCCCGAAGACCACCACCTGGAACGTCGAGCGGATGGGCGAGATCGAGAAGTGGACGCTGAAGCGCCAGTCGTCCCGCCACGGCAGCGGCTTCGCCAGCGTGGCCCTGGGATTCCGCCTCGGGGACTCGATGCGGGCCCAGGTGGCCTACCACCATTTCTTCGGGGACGACCCCTACGACGGCCTGGGGTTCTTCCGGGACCGGGATGAGGTCAACTTCACCTTCCGGTACCAGTTCTAGCGGCCCGATGCCGCGGGAGGCGATTCCGATGAGGACCCGGAACGGATTGCTGAGGCTGCTGCTCCTGATGCTGGTCCCCGCGACCGCAAGGCCCCAGGAGGCATCCTTCGAGGACCTGACCGTCGAGAACTGGGCCCGGCAGGTGGGCTTCTCCCCGGACCCCTGGCCCGACGGGATCGGCCCGGGACAGGTCCTGGACGCCTCGAACCGGAGCCTGGCCGGGGCGATGATCCCCGCCGGGCTGGACCAGTGGATCGATCGCCTGGGCCTGGCGCTGAACCTCGCGCCCTACCGCCCGATGCACCCCTCCGAGGGCTACGTCCGGGCCACCCGAGAGGGAGCCTCCCGGGTGCAGGTCCGGCAGACGGGTCCGAAGGACTACCGCACCAAGGCCGTCCAGGGCTACCAGGCGGGCCTGCCGTTCCCCGCTCCCCGGGACGGGCTACAGGTGGCCTACAACGCCGCCTACGCCTGGCAGGGGGACGACGCCCGCCTGTGGTTCGAGGCCCTGTGGATCCGGGCCCGCAGCGGGATCTGGCGCAGCGAGGAGTGGGTCTGGGAGGCCATCCACCGGGTGATGCACCGGACCGACCTGCCGCCCCTGCCGGACCTGGGCGTGCTGGCCCGGGACGACATCCAGTACGCCTCCATCGCCGTGGCCCGGCGTCCCGAGGATCGCCGGCAGGTCGCGGCGCTGCTGACCCGCTACGAGCGCCCCCTGGACCAGGTGGGATTCGCGTTTTTGCCGTCGATGCGAAGGGACCTGAAGATGCTGTCGGGAACTCCGGGGGTCACCTGGAACCAGAGCGACATGCTCTGGGAGGACATCCGGGGATACTCGGGCCACCCCGAATGGTACGATTGGACCCTGACCGGCCGGGCCACGATCCTGGCCCCGATGCACGCCGGGGTGCCCCTGGGCCCGAAGGTCCGACAGGTGCTCCAGGGGGAAGGCCCCGGACCCTTCAACCCGCGGATCCTCTGGGAGCCGCGACCGGTCTATGTGCTGGAGGGGCGGCCGAAGATGGACACGGCCCTCTCCCCGCACCCCTACGGGCGGGTGGTCCTCTACGTCGACGCGGAGTCCTTCCTGGTGCCCCTGAAGGTCGTCTGGGACCGGAAGGGGCGCCTGTGGAAGGTCGTGCTCCACGCCTGGAACGACTCGCCGGACCCCCGGCGGGTGCCACCGCCCCTGTCGCTGGCCATCGCGCTGGATCTCCGGCGGGATCGGGCGACGGTCTTCCTGCCCCGCCTCAGCGAGTCCAACGTGGGACTGCGGGTCTCCGACGTCACCGAGGCCCGCCTGCGCGCCCTGAGTCCCTGACGCCCCAGCGGAACCCGGGACCCGATGGAGGCACCACTCGCCGGTTTCCGGGACCGTGGCACAGACTGCCAGTCCGATCACCCGCCGGTCCCTGGAAGTCCGGTCAACTGCGGTTTCCCTGCACAAACCGGTGGCACTTCGAGGAAAGAAGCCTTATGGTTCTCCGCGGGCCCGGATTCCCGGGGTGACCCTTGTTCGCAGCAGCGAGGCATGGATGAGACGCTCTCTCTCGATCGCATGGGTTTTGACGACCGTCCTGTGGATGACCGCGTGCGGCGGTTCCGGTGGAGGCACGGACAGTTCCGGGGACCTGTCCAGGGACCTCCCCGGAGGCCCGGACCTCCCCGCCACCGACGTGCCCGGGTCCGACGCGACGACCGACCCTGGGAACCAGGACGTCGCTCCGCCTCCGGACGCGCCGCCGGGGGACCCGGGCAGCCCTGACGCGGCCACGGATGAGGGCCCGGAGATTCCATGGGACACCCTGCCGAAACTCCCCGCGGACAAGACCTTCACGACGCCCTTCGCCGCGGGTGCCGGGCAGGGGGACGTCTCCCCCCGCACTCCCTGCTACCTGGGCGGCTTCGGGTTCTGCCTGGGCGACGACACCCTCTGCCGCAAGAGCGACGGGGTCCACGACCCCCTGCTGGCCTCGGCCGTGGCCATCGCCGACACCGCCACCGGGGAGGCGGTGATCCTGATCGGGGTGGACACCATCGGCCTGATCCGGAAGGACATCGAGTCGATGCACCAGGCCATCCAGATGCGGCTCTACGAGGACTTCGGGGTCTATTTCCCCGGCGAGCGGGCCATCATCAGCGCGAGCCACGCCCACTCCTCCTGCGACACGATCGGCCTCTGGGGTCCCATGGGCGGGGCCGGCCGGGACGAGACCTACACGAAGATCCTGGAGGATGGCGTCGTGAAGGCGGCCCGGGACGCCTTCGCGAACCTCCAGGACGCCCGGCTGGAGTGGGGCCAGGGCACCTACCGGAACAGCGACGAAGACGCCTTCGCCGACGACCAGGACCTCTTCGTGATCCGCGGCAAGAAGCACGACGACACGACGATCTTCACGTTGATCCGCTGGCCCGGCCACCCGACGACCTACGGCGACAAGATGCACGCCACCTCGGCGGACTACGTCGGAACGCTGCGGAAGAAGATGCAGGACGTGTTCGGCGGGGTCCACGTCTTCCTCCAGGGACCGATCGGGTCGGTCTATCCCGAACGCCCCGCGACCTGCGGCCTGGACGAGGAGGCCTTCCCCGAGGGGGACCGCACGAAGACCGACATGAACCCGGCGGACTACATGAAGGTCACCTGCACCGGATACGCCGTCGCCCAGGCGGCCATCGACGCCCTGGAGGACCCGACTCCCCTGGAGGAGACCGGCATCGAATTCCGGCACTCCTCCTTCTTCTTCCACCCGGACAACGAGGTCCTGATGATGCTGGCCGAGTTCGGCCCCCTGCCCTACGACTGGGTGGACGTCAACGACCCGAACGCGAAGATGCGGTCGATCTTCTCGGTGGCCCGGGTCGGGAGCCTGACCTTCGTCTCGACGCCCGGGGAGTCCTTCCCGGTCTTCGCCCGCATGGCGAAGGACATTGCCACGGAGGCCGGACTCCCCACCCCCGTCACGCTGGGCCTGGCCCAGGACTGGATGGGCTACCTGCTGAACCTGGAGCAGTGGCAGGACATCAACCTGTCCTACCACCAGAGCCTCTCCCCCGGGAAGGAGGTCTATCCCGCCTTCGAAACGGCCCTCCGCCAGACCCTGAACCTCCCACCCGCCGACTGACCCGGTCGTTTCTTTGACAGGCCCGCCTCCCGGGCCGACACTGGAGCGGGCCCAGGTCTGTCGATCCGATGAACTCCTCGGCGTCCCGCATCCCCTGGTCCTCCCTGGCGTGGGTGGCCGGGTCCGCCCTGGTGACCGTCGTGGCCATCGACCGCCTGCTGGCGGCCTGGCTTCCCCCTCCCAACCCCCCGGAACTGGACGACGGGCTGGCGCTGCTGGACGATGGGGGAGCCGATGTCCTGATCTACGGGTCGAGCCACCTCCGATCCTTCTTCGAGGTCCGCCGACAGGTCGAGGAACGCACCGGCGGCCGGGTCCGGATCGTGCCGCTGCCGATGGACTGGGGTCACGCGGCGTCCTACGAGTTCCTGCACCGGCACCGGATCGTCCCGTGGCTGGACGGATCCCATCCTCGGGGCCGGCACCTCCCCCGGAAGGTGCTGCTGGTCACCCAGTGGTGGGATTTCCGGCGCCTGGGGCCCGACGACGACCCGGTGGTGAACCTCCCGGCCCGGGCGTGGCAGGTGACGGACTTCCTCTCGGACGCGGCCCGGGAGGGTCTGACGGAATACAACCGTCACTACCTGGCCCGGCGCCTGTATCGGGCGCTCCGCCGGAGTCCCCTCTGGGCCTGGCGGGGCCGACCCGATCTCCGGGAGGCCCTGAAGGCCCTCGTGAGCCGGGACTCGGAGGCCCGGTCGGAGTCCCGTCGCGCCGATCGGGTGTCCTGGTTCCAGGGCTACATCGAGCGGGGCGGGGACCGGCTCGTGAACCCCGAGGACGCCGCCGCTCTGGAGGCCCTGCTGGACGACTGGCAGCGACGGGGCCTGGAGGTCCGGGTGCTGCTCTACCCGCGGATGAAGGGAAGCATCACCCCGGCCGCCCGGGAAGGCACCCTGGGCCGCTTCGCCCGCTGGATCGAGTCCCGGCTGGCTCCCCGGGGCATCCCGTGGCTGGACCTCTCCCTGGACCATCCCCTGACCGACGAGGACTTCGGCCCCGACCTGGACCATCCCACCCAGGACGCCAGCGCCCGCCTCGCCTCCTTCCTGCTGGACGGCCCCCTCGGGGGCTTCCTGCTGGACTCCCCGGGGGAAGGCCCCTGAGGCATAATCCCCCTGCCGCCGGGGTGGCGAAACGGCAGACGCGGGGGACTTAAAATCCCCTGTCCCGAAGGACGTGCGGGTTCGAGCCCCGCCCCCGGCACCGGCTTCCGGCGGGCCTCCGGAAATCCGATGCGGGGGTCGCCTGGCTCCGTTCGGGGAGGGCCCGATGTCCGACCACGACCTTCGTTCGGTGCCCGGACCGTTCCTGCTGGACCCGGCGTGGGACTACCTGAACCACGGGTCCTTCGGGGCCTGCCCCGGGCCGGTGCTGGAGGTCCAGGCCTCTTTGCGTCGCCGGCTGGAGCGGCAGCCGGTCCGGTTCCTGGACAACGACTACGAAGGGATGCTGGACGAGGCCCGGCGAGCCCTGGCGGCCTTCGTCGGAGCGGACCCCGAGGGACTCGCCTTCGTGCCCAACGCGACGACGGCGGTCAACGCGGTGTTGCGGTCCCTGTCCCCGCGACCCGGCCAGGCCCTGCTGGTCACCGACCACGCCTACGGCGCCTGCCGCAACGCCCTCGAGGACGTCGCCGCCCGCACGGGGGCGCGGGTGATCGTGGCCCGGATCCCGTTCCCCCTGTCCGATCCCCGAGAGGTCGTGGAGGCGCTGCTGGAAGCGGCGACCCCCGACACGCGGCTGGCCCTGGTGGACCACGTGACCAGCCCCACCGGGCTCGTGCTTCCCATCGCGGACATCGTGAAGGAACTGCAGGCCCGGGACATCGACGTGCTGGTGGACGGGGCCCACGCCCCGGGCATGGTGCCCCTGGATCTTCGGTCCCTGGGAGCCGCCTGCTACACGGGGAACTGTCACAAGTGGCTCTGTTCGCCGAAAGGAGCCGGCTTCCTGTGGGTGCGCCCGGACCGCAGGGACGCCGTTCGCCCGGTGGTGGTCAGCCACGGGGCGACCTCCCGGCGCACCGATCGGTCGCGGTTCCTGATGGAGTTCGACTGGGTGGGGACCGGCGACCCGACGGCCTGGCTGTCGGTTCCCGCGGCCATCGACTTCCTGGGCTCGCTGTTCCCGGGGGGCTGGCCGGCCCTGATGGAACGCAACCGGACCCTGGCGATCCGGGCCCGGGACCTGCTGTGCGCCGCCCTGGGGGTCTCCGCCCCGGCCCCGGACTCCATGATCGGGTCGCTGGCGTCGGTGCCGCTGCCCGATCGGCCGGCGGGACGGAAGGGGCGACCTCCCCTGGGCCTGGACCCCCTCCAGGAGGCCCTCCAGGAACGGGCGCGGATCGAGGTCCCGGTGATGGCCTGGCCGCATCCCCCAAGGCGGCTGCTGCGGGTGTCCGCCCAGATCTACAACCACCCGACCCAGTACCGGCGGCTGGCCGACGTCCTGACGGGCTTCCTGGCCGAGGGGCTCTGAACCCTGCCGGAACCGCGGTCCGATCCCGGGTCCGGGAACCGCCATCGGCGCCGCCCCGAGTCACCGCGCCGATTCCCCCAAAACCTCCACCACCTGCACCGTCGGCCTCAGCAGCAGGGTCAGGCTCCCCGATGCGTCCCGGTCCTCGGGCGGCGTTCCATCGAGCGTCCGGAGGCGGACGGTGCGGATGCCAGGGGGGAGGGACAGGACCAGTTCGTGGGTCGTCCCCGGCCCGCCTGGACCCACGCCTTCGGGGCCGACGTCGGGCATGTCCCGGCCGTCCCAGGCCGCCAGCAGGAGAGACCCGTCCGGGCGGACGAAGGTCAGGACGTGGACGTCGTCGGGCAGCCCCAGCATCGCCGAGGCGTCCCGGGCGAATCGGGCCTCCCCCAGCACCGTGGCCAGCGCCTCGAAGGCCCGCCAGGACGGCTTGGGACGCCGGGGATCCACGGGATCGAAGGGCCAGCCGAAGAGGCCGAAGTAGTTCTCGTGGGGCCGGGGTCCCGTCGTAGTGGGCTCCCCGTCCCAGAAGGTGTACCAGAACCACCCCTCGACTCCGTCCCGGGCGGCCAGTAAAAAACTCCGGGCCAGCCACCGTCCCTGGTCCTCCTCCGACACGGTGTAGGACGGCCAGCCCATCTCGGTGAACTGGATCGGCCGGTCTGGACAACCCCATTCGGCCAAGCGGTCCCGGGCCATCGCGGTCATCGCCGCCTGCCCCGGGAACAGATAGCCTCCCCCTTCCAGGCGCACGTCCATCTCCGGCGAGGCCCCCTGGTCCACGGTGTAGGGGTGGATCGCCAGCACGTCGAAGTGGTCGCAGAGGTCCGGCCAGGCCTGCCCCAGTTCCCGCAGGAATGGCCACTCCAGCATCATGTCCACCGGGGCCATGCCCCCCATGAGCACCCGGGCCCCGGGGCATGCGTCCTTCACGGCCCGGTGGGCCTCCCGGAGCAGCGCCCCGTAGCGCGCCGGATCGGGCACCGGGGGCCAGAAGGTGTCCAGGTTGGGCTCATTCCAGACCTCGAAGTCCCCGATGCGGCCGCAGAAATGACCGGCCAGGGCCCCGGCGTAGGCCCCGAACACCTCGGGGTCGATGGACCCGGGGGTCCCGTCGGGCATCGCCCACCCGACCCCGTAGTCCAGGATCGCGGTCACCCGGCCTCCCGATGCCAGGACCCCTTCGACCCCGGCCTCCACCATCGTGAAGTCGAACTCCCCGGGCCGGGGCTCGACCCACTGCCAGAGGAAGTCGTTGCGCACCCGGACCCCGCCCAGGTCTGCGTACCGGGCTAGTTCGAAGTCCCGCTCGGCGTCCGGCCAGGGTCCCTGGGCCATGTGGGACGACACCCCCAGCATCTCCTTCAAGGGACGGCCCCGGAGACCGAGACCCGCCCACCAGGACGGGGGAGGCGGATCGGCCCGTTCCAGCACCGCCAGGACCGGGAAGTGGTCCGAGGGCCAGAGGCCGTCGGGAGCGGCGTCCGCGAGGATGCGGGCTTCCGTCGCCCGGAAGCCCCCCCGGTGCAGCACCCAGTCGATCCGCGCCCCGGTGGAGGTCCCCCGGAAGCCGTGGAAGGTCCCCGCCTCGGGAAGCCCCAGTTCCACCCACGAGTCGGTGAAGTCCCCACGGGTGCCCTCCCAGGCGGCGGAACCGGTCAGGATCTCCCAGGGAAGGGTCCGGGGGCCGGTGTTGAAGTCCCCCGTCAGCACGACCGGCAGCCCCCCACCCAGGTCCATGGCCATCCGGGCCAGCAGGGCCGCCGACTTCTCCCGGACGGCGTCCCGGGCCGAGATGTCCAGGTGCGTGTTCAGGAACAGGAAGGGGGGCGACCCGTCCAGGGGACGCAGGCGCACCCAGGTGGCGATCCGGGGATAGGCCTGCCCGGGTCCGAAGACCGTCGCCGGGTCCGAAGGGTCAGGTCCCAGCCAGAAGGTCCCCGAGTCCTCCGCCTCGAACCGGTCCGCCCTCCAGAGCACCGAGCAGGTCTCCTCGAGGTCGCCACCCGTCCGGGAGATCCCGGCCCGCTCGTACCCGGGAACGGCGGCCTGGAGGTCCTCCACCTGGAAGACCCAGCCCTCCTGGGTGCCCAGGAGGTCCGGCCGGTGCCTCGCCACCAGGTCCGCCACCCGGGCCTTCCGCTGGTCCCAGGCGTTCTCGTCGAAATCGCCGAAGGCCGTCCGGAGGTTGAAGGTCATCACCCGCAGGGGCCCGGTCGGGGGCGGCTCGGCATCCGGGTCGCCTTCGTCCCCCGGGTCTGCGTCCCCCTCGACATCGGAGTCCGACGGGACCTCCGGGGGGAGATCCTCCGGCGGGACCTCCCCGGCCTCCCGGCCCTCCTCTCCATCCCCGAGATCCGACGGCCCCGGGTCCGGCCGGGCCGGATCCGCCGTTGCCTCGTCCCCGCCCCCCGGCAGGTCGCCGGGAGGGGACGACCCTCCCCCTCCGCAGGCCAGGGCGCCCAGCAGCGCCGCCAGGATCCACCCGCGCATTCCGGCACCTCCCGTCGATTGCGCCCCGAAGCATTCCACAGCAGGGCGTTGCCGTCACCCGGCCCGGTCACGCCGTCACGGCCCCGCATCCCCCGGGGCGAACCACCCCAGGCCCTCCAGGGCCGCCCAGGCCGCCGGGCCCGCCTGCGCCCCGATTCCCATCCGCAGCTCGTAGCCCGCGAGGCGCCCGCTCGGGTCGTTCGCCACGGACCCGGGCTCCACGATGTAGCCTGTCTGGTCGTTGGCCAGGGCCACCGCGAACCGGAATGGGCTGGCCATGCGCGCCTTCGCCATCAGGCCGTACTCCGGGGACGGCTCCCCCGGGAAGGCCACGAACTCCGCCGGGCCCAGGCGGTGCCACGACACCTCGATCTCCTGCAATGTGACGGACCCGTCGTCGTTCAGCGTCAGGTAGCGTTTCGGCATGTCCAGGTAGAGGATCGAGTCCACCAGGAACGAGTCGTCGCCCGTGCAGGAATAGGTGGCCGCCCGGTGCTCGATCCGGTAGGAATCCGCCGGGACCATCGCCGGCATCGCGTCGATCACCGCCCGGGCCAGGGCCGCGCCCACCTCGTGCACCCGGTCCCAGACGTCCTCGCCGTCATGGAAACTGTACTTCCCGTGCACCGCCGCCTCGAAGCCCTGGAGGAACATCGCGGGCGCCCCGGTGGCCTTCTGCATCTCGTCCCGGTATCCCCAGACGAAGTCCGCCGACGCCAGGCGGTTGGACTCGGGGGCGATGGTGGGATGCTTGGCGTAGTTGGCCAGCGTCACGATCACCTTCCCGTCGGCATCCACCGCCTGGAGGATGGCCACCGACTCGTCCAGCACCGGCGAGCAGTCCTGGTCCCTCGCCGTGTAGCCGGACAGCCCGGTGGTGCCGAACCGCAGGTTCGCGTCCCGGAGATCGGCCGCCGCCGCGACGGCCAGGGCCGTCAGGGTCCGCTGCATTTCCTGAAGCAGCGCGGGGTCCGGACCCTGGCCGATGTCCTGGTAGAAGCCCGTCAGGTCCGTCGCCGCGTGGCTGTGGCTGCTGGTGACCATCACGTGCTCCGGGGCCAGCAAGACCCCCGGTTCGAGCGCCCGGGCGATGGACTGCCGCAGAGCCTTGATCCCCGGTCCCCAGTCGCCGAAGTCCCACAGGTATCCCGCCACGTCCAGGGTCACGATCAGGAAGGCCTCCCCGGCGTCGTTGGCGAACAGGGCGGCCTGGGCCATCAGGGGATCGTGGACGCCCGTCATGGCCCGGTGGATTCCCGGCAGCCCGTAGGCTCCCATCAGGGTGCCCACCGGCGGAGTGATGTCCGCCTCGGCGTAGCCCACCCGGAATCCCCGGCGACCGCCCGATCCCCCGTCCTCGGTGCCACAGCCGGCCCAGGCCAGCAGCAGCACCGGAAGCCACCGGATCCATCCCTTCATCTCGCCTCCTCTCGACCGGCCGACCGCAGCGCCGGAAGTGACACCCTGTGCCATCGATGTCCCGGCAGAATCTAGTGGATGCGTCCCGGCGATTCCAGGCACCCGCCGGGGAAACAGGGCATCCGGGGCCATCAGGGATCGATCTCGGCCGCCAGCAGGTCCTCCCAGGTCTCCCGGCGCCGGACCAGGGTCGCCTCGGCGCCGTCGACCAGCACCTCGGCGGCCCGGGGACGCTGGTTGTACTGGCTGGACATCGCGAATCCGTACGCCCCGGCCGTGAAGGCCGCGACCCGGTCGCCCCGGACCAGCGGGGGCAGCAGGCGGTCCTTTCCCAGGAAGTCCCCCGACTCGCAGATCGGCCCCACCACGTCCGACCGCACCGGGTCCCCGGGGCGGTCCACCACCGGCTCCAGGCGGTGGTGGGCCCCGTAGAGGACCGGCCGGATCAGGTCGTTCATGCCCGCGTCGAGCACCACGAACCGCCTTCCGCCCGCCTCCTTCACGAAGATCACCTTGCCGACCAGGACCCCGGCGGGACCGATGATGAAGCGCCCGGGCTCCAGGATCAACTCGACCGACAGGTCCTTCACCAGGTGGATGATGGCCTCGTGGAACTCGTCGGCCGTCATGGGCTGCTCGGTGTCATAGCGCACGGCCAGGCCGCCGCCGATGTCCAGGTGTCCAATGGAAAAGCCCCGGCCCCTCAGGAAGGTCACCACCTGCCGAGCCTGTTGAAGGGCCTTGCGATAGGGTTCCGGCGTCAGGATCTGGCTCCCGATGTGCATGTCCAGGCCCGCCACCTCGATGCCCTCCAGTCCCGCGGCGATCTCCGCCGCCCGGCCGACCTCCTCCAGGGGAATGCCGAACTTGTTCTCCCGGCGCCCGGTCGTCAGGTGGGCGTGGGTATGGGCATCCACGTCCGGATTCACCCGGAAGGCCACCGCCTGCCGGCGTCCGAGGGACCGGGCGACCTCGTCCAGCACCCGCAGTTCCTCGACGTTCTCCACGTTGACGCACCGGATGCCCTCCCGGACCGCCAGGACCAGTTCCTCGAGGGTCTTGCCGACGCCCGAATAGACGATGCGATGGGCCGGGATGCCTGCCCTCCGGGCCTTCACCAGTTCGCCCCCCGACACGATGTCGGCGCCGGACCCCAGGCGGCCCAGTTCCCGGAGGATCCCCAGGTTCCCGTTCGCCTTCACCGAGTAGCACACCAGGTGCGGCACGTCGGAGAAGGCGCCGTCGATCTTCCGGAAATGCTCGACGAAGGTCCGCTTCGAATAGACGTAGAGCGGGGTCCCGAAGCGGTCGGCCAGGTCCGTGACCCGCACCTCCTCGCACCACAGGTGTCCGTCCTTCCGGTGGAAGTAGTCCATTCCCTCATTCCCTCCCCGACGGCCGCCGGGGCGCCGCCCCGTTCCGGTGTCCGTTTCGCACCTCGATGCCCAGTCGATCCGACAGCAGGCGACGGACCGTCTCCGCCTGGTCCCACTGGCAGTACACGTGGATGTCCGCGTGGCTCGTCACGATCTCGACGATGTTCAGGCCGCCCTGGTAGAGGGTGTCGGCGATGACCCGGATCACCCCGTGGGTGCTGATGAAGGCCGGGTTGGACAGCCGCACCTCGGCGACGTCCCGGGTGACGACCATCTCCTGGAAATCCCTCCCGGGCCCCACGAACTCCCGGTGGAGGTCCTCGGCGATCCCGCCGCCGTGGTCCTGCTCGACGTAGATCCCCACGATGCTGTCCGACGAGGTGGAGGCGTGAATCGCCACCCCCCGCTTCGCGGCGAACTCCCCCAGGCGGGCCAGCAGACCCAGGCGCCGGGAGATGCCCTCTCCGAACAGCAGGACCAGGGTCAGGGGGGACGGGT
>Ga0302250_1001843_pt1 | contig 14641 bp, 16 predicted proteins | sample AAG_RA_Asp_MG_FD_193536 | JGI IMG/M metagenome (GOLD analysis project Ga0302250, IMG submission 193536) | Enriched activated sludge microbial communities from anaerobic digester in WTTP, New Holstein, Wisconsin, United States - AAG_RA_Asp | ecosystem: Engineered > Bioreactor > Anaerobic >... | reverse complement strand
TTGGGGATAAGATGCTGACTCTTAGGGAGTACTCGGCCACAAACATAGAGGAGGCGATCATTGCTGCCGTCCGGGCGGAGAGGGATGGAGCCTCGGCCCTGGTCTGCGCCCCCATCGTCAGTCCCACTGTAGAAAGGCTGCTCTCCATTCCTGTAGCCACCATCATACCCAAGGAAAGCGTGGTCAGAGCCATCGAGGTGGCAGCCAGAAAGATTGAATAGGATCGGACGAAATCAAATTTCTTGATGGAATAATAGATGAGTCCCTTAGTAAAGGCCCCGATTGCCAGGCAATCTGCCGCTGGCATTGTGATGTTCTTGCTCCTAGCCTGTCTTTTTGTTAATCTCTCCTCCGGTCAGAGCCCTCCCATCTTTCAGAGCGTGAGCGGTGAGTTTGCCCAGAAGTGGATTGAGGACTACAAGAAAGACAATGGAATTGCTGATCTGCCAGAGGCCGGCAATATAGCCTCTAATCAGAGCCAGGATAACGAGAGCGATCTATGGAGCTGGGGCAGCGCACCCCGGGGCAGCAGGATAGTAGACGGCCAGCTGGAGAGGGATCCCAATTATCTGCGGCCCCTGCTGAATCTGACCAGCAACTGGCTGGATGAGATCTATACCGATTCCGACACCGGCCTGCCCATGGAGGTCTATTCCGATCCGGTCACGGGAAGAAAATATTATCATATCCTCAATCCCAATACGGGAATTGCCTTCTTCACCTATTGCACCTATGAGGACAAGGAGACCGGTCAGACGGTCTATGTCTACGTTGATCCGGATACAAGAAAAGAGGTCAAGGCAAGCTCGGTTCCTGCCGATATCATCAGATCCCTGGCAGGGAGCATGGCCGACAATTTAATTTAAAGGCACGAAAGCTTCCAAAGGAATGCTGCCAATCCCAAAAGGCTTTTATTTCTCTGCCTCAGATGCACTGGGCTGTGGGATCTATGCAGATGAAGAGCATATGGGCACTCTCTGCCATCTTGGTGCTGTGCCTTTCGGCGGCAATATGCAGCGGTCAGGATGCAGGCCATTTTCAGAGCATAGGCGGAGATTACGGCAAGAAATTGATCAGCGCCATCGATCTCAATGATACCAAGCCTGAAGAGAATGAAAGCGGAACTCTTTGGAGCTGGGGAAGCTCTCCCAAAGGAAGCAAGATCGTGGACGGAATGCTGGTAGAAGATCCCAGATATTCCTTAAAAAAGCTCAATGTCGTCTCCAACTGGCTGGGCGACTCCCTGGTTGATCCTTACGGGGTAACTGCACCCGCGTACGCCTATACCGATCCGGATACCGGTCTGCCGGTTCAGACCTATGTCGATCCTCTCACAGGGCATTACTACTATACTTATACCGAAGCCAAAACCGGAAAGCTGGTATATGTGTACTTCAACCCGCAGACCGGGGAGGCGCTATACACCAGCTATGCCCCTATCTCCGGCCAGTATGTTGCAGAAAATAAGAGCTTTTCTCTGCCACCTATATTCAGTTAAGGCATCTGAGGAGCTTGGCTTCCCGGCAAGAGCCGCCGAATAAAAAGGAAAACGACAGCATGATGCGAAATCCTTTTATGGCTTTGCACCGAATTCAATTCAGTGGCGTCAGTATGAAAACTGCATTGGCAGTATCAGCATTATTGATAGCTTGTCTGTTGGCAGGCATCTCTCTAGCCCAGAATGGGGATCGCTTTCAGAGCATAGGCGGAGAGTATGGAAGGAGCATAATAAGCTCCCTGACCGCCAATGAGACTGAGGTGGCAGACAGCGAAAACAACAGCAACAGCACCCTCTGGAACTGGGGGACCATTCCCAAGGGGAACATGCTGGTCAATGGAACCCTGGCAAGGGATCCCTTCAATATCCCCGGTCCCATAGAGAATCCGGACAGCTCTTATAACCGGGTAGGGGTGGATGCATTTACCGGAAGGGCCATTTATTCCTATATCCCACCTGGTGGTGCAGCAGCCAAATACTTCTATGTGGATCCGTATAGCGGACTGCCTGTCTATCTGGAACGGGAAGATGTCACATTTGAGGGCTACAGCTCAGCCCCATCTGGAAGGGCAAGCTATGAGCTTCCTTTGGCCTTCAGGTAAGTCTGCTCTAAGCAGTCCGAATTAATATTAAAGAGGAGTTGAGAGTGATGAAGTATATTGCCATAATTTTATGTCTGATAGGATTAGCCGTGGCTGCTGGATACAATGACTGGCAGCAGGGGGCAGCGGATGGCCTGAGGTATGGATTTAAGATGGGACAGGCATACCAGAATGCATTGAACGGCATTAATGTCACCGGCTTTAATGCCGAGGTTGATAGATACAACGATTGGATCAGGCAGAATTTCGGAGAGGACCCTTACCTGATGATGTCGAAGATGCCTACCGGTGGGATTGATCTGACCAAGCCGGTCCTTATTGCCAATAACACCACCAGCGGCGGAATACCCCATAAGATCGACGGCATCAGTGAGATGAGTGGCCCGAGCTATACCACTAACGACGTGAACCTATTGCCTAAAAACGTGGATCTCAGAAATGCGAAAAATGCCGATCCCACTCTAAGCGGCTCACAATACCTGCCCTGGGTTTAAGCCCCGGGCTTTTCATTCTTTTCCTGGATTGGAAGATCATCCATAAACCGCTTACACTGCCAAGGGCGGGATCTCACTGAAAGCCCTCCAGGAAGCTCTTAATGCACCACTTGAGGTCGGGGTGGTATCCTCCCTCCAGCAGGGCGAACCTGCGCCCTCCACATTTCTCCGCTCCATACCGGATGCTTCTCCCGATCTTATGGTAATCCTCCAACCTGAGAAGCCCTCCCCAGTCCTGGAGATAGGTGTCAAAGCCGGCGGAGACAGCCACTATATCCGGCTGGAAGCCTGTAAAGGCATCCTCCACCTGCTTCAGGTAGCGGCTCTCATCCATATTCAGATACTCAAAGCTCTCGTCCACCGCCCAGGGATTGACGACCTTAACATCAGGATCGCCCCGGAAGATGCTGGCTGTGCCGTCTCCGTAATGCAGGTCTATGTCTATGATCAGGGCCCGCCTGGCGGCAGGCCGGATTTTCTTTATAGCTATGGCCATGCTGTTGAAGCTGCACATGCCCCAGGCCCGGTTGGCCGAGGCATGGTGGCCGGGGGGGCGCAGCAAAGCGAAGGCCGGCTCGTCCGCCAGGGCCAGCTCCGCCGCAGCAATGGCTCCTCCAGCAGCCAGGGAGGCAGCCTCGTAGAGCCCCATCTTTTTCACCAGCTCAATGTGCTCCCGGCCGTGCACCCTGGCGATGTCCTCAGGAGAGGCAGGCCCAAAATCCACTAATTCATAGCCGCAATCCCGGAGCAGTTGGGCGGGGATAGCCACACGGTCAGGGCTCTCCACCGGATTGGCCGGATATCGGGCGGCCAGCTTGTCTGAGTATACTATCTTCATGTCTGTATTCCACTCCTTTCCCTCCACACCATCAGCCCCACCGCCGCCATCCCTGCCGCCCCTGCTCCAAAAACGAATGTGGCCTGCTGCCCCCACAGCTCCCAGATGGCCCCGGCCAGCAGGCTGGAGGCTATGGCCGTCAGTCCCAGGGCTCCGGAATAAATTCCCAGAGCACTGCCCCGCAGGCTGACCGGGCTGAGGTCGGAGACAAAGGCCCTCTCCGATCCGTCCACCAAAGCATAAACCAGTCCGTAAAGGGCGAAGAGCATGACAAGGCCGGTTTGGCTGCAGACAGTGGCGAAGCCCAAAGCTGTCAAAGCGAAGAGGCCGTATCCTGCCGCCAAAACCTTTCTCCTGCCGATCCGGTCGGACCAGATCCCCGCCGGCAGGGCCAGGAGGGCGTAGGTCAAATTGAAAAGTGCATAAAGCAATATGGCCGAGGCCGCTGCCTCCCCACCGGAAAAGATCCCCTGGGCCCGGAGGATGAAGAACATATAGCTGAAGTTGCCTAGGGCGAAAAGGCAGGCTATGGCCAGAAAGTTCAAGAGATCGGGCGGCAATTGGGAGAGCCGCCAGCTATAGTCGCATTTTGGGGCGCTGTAGCTCTCTTTGACCTTTGCAAAAGGCAGCAGTGCCAGCAGGGCCAGGGCTCCCGCCACCAGAAAGATGGTGCTAAAGGAGAGGCCCATCTGCCAGAGAGAATAAGCCAGAAGAGATCCAATCACCGCCCCGGCTGAGTCCATGGCCCGGTGCAGCCCGAATCCCCGCCCGCGACTGTTTTTTGGCGCCGACTCGGAGATCATGGCGTCGCGAGGGGCAGATCGCAGGCCTTTGCCGCACCTCTCCAGGATTTTCAGCATAAATACGGCTGGCCAGCAGCTGGCTAGAGCCAGAAGGATCTTGCCCAGAGCGGACAGGGCATAGCCTCCCACCACCAGGGGCTTGCGCCGGCCAATCCGATCCGACCAGCAGCCGGAGAAGAGCTTTATCAGGCTGGGCAGCCCCTCGGAAAAGCCGCCCACCAGGCCTACGGCCAGAGAGCCGCCGCCCAGAGAGGAGAGAAAAAGAGGCAGTACCGGCTGAATGATCTCGCTGCTGATATCGTTAAGAAAACTGACCAGGCCTAATAAAAGGATATTCTTGCCGGTCTTGGCCTCGGGCTCAGCGTCGGACACAGAGGATCAGCAGCTCTAGAGCGTGGAATTATTTCAGGCTATGCCTCTTTCGTGATATTGCCCCCACCAGGCTCGCTGCCTCGTCCGATGAAAGCTGCTCCGGCCTCTTCTCCAGGAGCTCTGGATCAAGCTCTGCCAGATCCCGTGGCCCCGCGCCTAAGGATGCCAGCCCCTTCTTAACCTTCTTGCGCCGGTTGTTGAACAGCCCCTCCGCCAGACGGATCAGATCTGCCGCCTCGCCGGGAGGGCGATCGGGGCGGGGCAGGAGCCGGACTATGGCCGAGTCCACCTGGGGCACGGGACGGAAGGCCATCTTGGAGACCTTCTCCAGAACCTCGATCCGGCAGAAGAAGCCCGCAGTCATGGCCAGCCGGCCGTACTCATCGCTGCCTGGAGTGGCCTTCAGTCTCCGGGCAAACTCCCACTGGTACATAAGCACAGCCATATCAAAAGGCCGGGAGAGCAGCCGGTAGGTCAGGCTGGAGGATATCTGATAGGGCAGGTTGGATACGATCTTATTGCATTCCGGCAGCTCTACCTTGAGAGCGTCCCCGGTGACGACCTGAACATTGGAGAATCTCCCCGTAAGCTGGGCCGCCAGCTCGGGATCTATCTCCACAGCATAGACCTGATCTGCCCTAGCCGCCAGAGCGGCGGTGAGGCTTCCTTCACCCGGCCCGATCTCTAAAACCCAATCATCAGGACCGAGATCCGCATACTCTGCTATGCGTAAGGCTATTGCCTCGTTCACCAGAAAATGCTGTCCCAGCTTCATTTATCTCATGCGGGGGGCTGTGGTGAAAACCCGGTACTTGATGCGGTCATCCACCAGCTCATCCTCAACCCTCTTGGCTATGAGCTTCTCCGGATAGTGCAGCCCTTTTACCCTCTCCATGAGATCGGCATAGCCCTTGAATGCCCCTTTCTTCCGCTCATTGAGGATGGCCCACATAAGCTTCTTTCCTATCCCGGGCAAGAGTTCCAGAGCATGCATCCGGGTGGTGATGGGGCCGGCATCATTGAAATAGCGAATGAACCTGGCCTCATTTTCCAGAACAATGCTCTGAATCTGATAGGGCAGCTCCAGCTTGGCGCTGTTGGAGAGGTCCGGATACTCTATCCTGCGGTTGACGTGGTCTATGATATCCCTGCTCCCGCTGCCTATGTAGACCCTGGTTCCAGGAGCCGGAACGACTCCCTCTTTGGGAGTCATCTCCATGAGCACAAAATTGGCCTCTCCCACGGCCTGGACCAGAGGCTGCTTCTGGTAGCTCCTGGAATCAGGAGCCCGCCCATAGGGGAGGTAATCGAGAATCCTGGCTACTTCTTCTCTCTTCGGCGGTCTCCCCTCAGGCATTGCCTCTACCCCCTGAAAACTATCTCCAGAATATTATCGAGCTCTTCTTCGCTCAAAGTGAACCTTTCTTTGGCATAAATCGCCCTAAGCTCATCCTTGTTTTCAGGCTTTATATCGGCGATTTTTACGGCAATCTCCAGGCTCATCTTTCCCAGCTTCATGAGCTCGGCTACCAGTGCCCGGCTCTCCTCCGCAGTGCCCTTGCTGAATATCTCGGCATGACGGATGGCCCGGCGCAGCTCGTAGCCCAGTTCCTCTTCCTCGGAACGCCTCTCCCGAATCTGGTCCAGGATCTCTCTGACCTCCGCCAGGGTCAGAAGATCCTCCTGCAAGACGCTCTTGACAATCATCTATTTCTGTGCCGTTAGGTGTTCTGGTAATGCGATCAGGGTCTTGGTGGCGTCGCCATCTGTGACTTTAAGCACAAAAGCCCTGCCCCTCTTACCCACGACCTCGCCCGTCTTTCCATGGAACCTGGGGTGAGGCATGCCTTTATGTATGCTGGGATCGATAAGCACATGAACCTTTGCGCCCTTCTCGAACTCCTGGATCGCCCTGACCACGGGGGATATTCCCCTGGCCCTGACCGTCTTGCTCATCTTATCTCTTGACTTTTTCTTCATTCCGTGATGATGTGCCATCTGATTCTCCACCTACATCTATTACATCCAGTTCTTCGACGATCGCGTCTACCTTAAGGGCTTCGGCCAGGTTGGGGCTGGTTCTGCCTCCGTCTCCGGAGACGAGTTCCTTGATATAAAGGCCGCTGTCGCCTCTGATCTCAATTCGGGCCATATTGCCCTGCATCTCTATTAATTCCGCTCTGTATACTCTCCTCACCCTGATCTTATCTGCCCTGCGGTGGGAGACGCGAGTGGGGGTACGCTGATCGATCGACCCTTCTAATTCCTTCAAGACGGATTTAAGCTTTTCTTCTGCCACCTCCCCACCCAGCCGGATCAGAGCAGAATAAGTCTTTTCAAAAGCAGCCTCTTTCAGCCGCTCTACCATGGCTGAATCGGCCCAGGAGAGCCCTGTGACCTCTACCTTGCCCTCCGCCTGGCGGCAGATCTCCTGCTCCAGGAGGGCCAGGTCGATCTTCCTGATGCGGGGCCGGACAGCCTCCACGATGAAAGGCCGGCCGCTGCCCAGCATTCTGGCGTCGATATCCTCGCGGCCCGCTCCGTGAAATACGGTATCCTCGGCTCCGGCAGCCTGCATCACCGCCGGCCGGATCAGCTCATCCACAGATTCCTGGTACATCCGTCCCGTGCCCTCGCAGCGCTGGCAACCCCGACCGCGGCACTCGCGACAGGGCCAGCGGGTCTGGGGGATGCCCCGCACCAGCTTGCGATAGCGGCCGCGAATGAAAATGGATGATACCTGCAGCTGTACCTCCCCCTTTTCCAGGTTGAGGTGGACCACCATATCCGGGCTCTTTAAATCAACCGACTTGCCCACCAGAGCGGAGAGCCTCTTTCCCACCTCGCGATTGAGCTCCGACTTGAAGGGCTCGGCATGCAAAGAGCCGCCATCGGCCACAATCAGTTCCTCGTTCTCCGCCAGCAGTCCGGACATCAGGGTGCCCACAAGCAGAGTCCTGTAATCCCATCCGTTCAGAGCTGAAGCCGCCCTTTCCGCCCAGAGATCAAGATTTGCCGGGGCCATCTCACCCAGGCATACGCTGCATGGGGCATCATCCTCGCCCTTTCTTCCCAGCTTGAGGCGTGCCGGCGGAAAGGATGGGGCCAGCTCTTCCAGGAATGCTCGGTCCTCGTTCGCAGAGGCCTGCATGGCCATGACGGACTTGAGAGAGCGCCCCCTCTCGGCATTGGTAAATCCCGTGGCTAGCATGGCAAACTGCCGCCCCAGGCAGCTATCGCATATGGGGCCCAAGGATATAATCCTCCTGGCAGTGGTCAGGATGCTATCCCTGGCTTTCTCCAAATCATCATCTATCATAATCACTCTTCTATGGCAGGGATCGTAGCTTCAGGTTTATTAGGGCTTGCCATACGATTTTGATCCTAAGTCTCTTTCTCAAGTCTCTTTCCAAATTCTCTTAATTCTTGCTGCATGCTTCCTCCTTTGCAGCAGTCGCCCCCTTTTTCTCACAAGGATGCAGTAACTTGATAACTGATGGCTTCTCATCTTTCCACTGGTGTTTCCGGCATGAGCGACGGCCTTCTCCCGGCCTTCGAGATCTCTGTGGTTCGCAGGCATATAGCCTATCGCAGAAGGGGAACCTTCCTTTCCATAGCAGCCATAGCCCTGGCCGTGGCCATATCTCTAATATCCATATCCATGCAAGACGGCTTTCAGGAGATGCTCTTTGATATCATCGTGGAGGACCTTCCTCATGTCACTGTCACACCCAGGGAGGAAGAGGAATACATTTACCTCTACCACAGCCTCATGGACAGGATCTGGGCTATTCCTGGGGTGGTGGCGGTATCGCCCGGCCTGGGCGCACCGGCCACATTCAGCTACAAGGACAATGTGGAGAATGTGGATCTGACCGGCGTCAATCCCCATGATATGGATGAGATCTACAACATAGGCAAGTATGTCTACCAGGGCAGTCTGGCTTCCATCCAGGACGGAAGGAAGGTGGTCCTGGGGGAAAAGACGGCAAAGATGCTCAATGTGAAGCTTGGCCAGACTGTCTATGTCAGCTTTCCCGATGCCAGGAGCACCAGCCTGGTCGTCTCGGGCATCTTCAGCCTGCCTACCGGCTGGCCGGAGAATCTTGCATTTGTTTCCCTATCCACTGCCAGGGACTTTGTCGGTGAGGGAGACGTGGTCTCTTCCGTAGACATAAAGCTGGAGGATGTCTATTTGGCTGATGGCGTTGCGGCAATTCTGCGGGGATATGGATATAAGGCCGAGAGCTGGCAGGCTCTTTACCCCGAAATCCTGAAGACGCTGGCCATTGAAGAGTTCCAAAACAATCTGGTTATGCTATTGATATTGATTATAGCCGCTTTTGGAATCGGCAGTGTGATGTACATGCTGGTCAATGAGAAGACCTCGGAGATAGGGATGTTCATGGCCATGGGGGCCAGCGGCAGGAATATTATGAATATCTTCCTCCTGGAGAGCGGAATTCTGGGCCTTTTAGGAGGCCTGGCGGGGGCGGTCCTGGGACTGGCTGTGGCCTTTTATCTAAAAAGCCTGGAGATCAAGATGGAAGCTCCCGGCGGCCAGGAGATCACTCTCCCGGTGATGATCAATGCCGATAGCTTCCTGTCTATAGTGCTCCTGGCTGCTGCTCTCAGCGTACTGGCAGGCCTGTATCCAGCCTGGAAGGCATCCCGGCTCGATCCGGCTATAGCCATCAATGGATGATGAAAAATTAAGGATAAGCAAAGGAAAATGAAGGCAAGATGTACGAGCTTACCGTAGCCAGCAATCATATTCTCAGGAATCCGAAAATGGCGTCTTTCACCGTTGCTGCGGTGAGCTTGGCTGTGGCTGTGATCGTGGTCTTCATGGGTCTCCTGGGGGGCTTTGAGCAGGAGATCATCACTTCCACTGTGGAGAACAATCCTCACATCTATGTCCAGCCTAAAGAGGATGAGACCTACATTTACCTCTACCGAACTGTCTCTTCATTTTTATGGGAATATCCCGGGGTGGAGGCGGTCTCGGCAAGGCTATCGGGAAAGGCGGGAGCCAAGTACAAAGATAAGGTCAGAGGAGTGGAATTCCTGGGCATAGATCCTGCCGACGAGAACCGGCTGATGAAGGTGGAAGAGGACATTGTGGGAGGAGACTTTCAGGATCTGCGCAGCAGAAAGCTCTCTGCCTTTGTGGGAACCAAGCTGGCTGAAGAGCTGAAGCTGGACCTTGAAGACGACTTTATCCTGGCCCGTGGCAATCAATCGGCGAAACTTCGTGTGGCCGGACTCTTTGAGACTGGTTCGGCCAGGGACAGGTCCCAGATTTACATCCCTCTAAGCACAGCTCAGGATCTGGTGGGGAAAGGGGATGTAGTTTCAGAGGTGGATGCCAGAGTAGCGGACATATACCAGGCGCCCTACATAGTCTCCGATCTCCGCTCCAGCTTTCGCTATCAATCCAAATCCTGGCAGGATATGAATGAAGATATACTCAAGCTGATTGAGACCCAGAAATGGTTTATTAATATTTTTTATTTTTTGATCTTCATCATTGCCGGCTTTGGCATAGCCAACACCATGATCATGATCATAAGCAGAAGAACCAAGGAAATCGGCATTCTCATGGCCATGGGTGCCACCCGCCGGTCAATACTCAAGATATTCCTGCTGGAGAGCCTGATACTGGCTCCCCCTGCTGCACTGCTGGGCAGCATTCTGGCCTATCTGGCAGCAAATCTCATTATGTCTTATGATATAGAGCTTCCCTCTGAGATCTACATGGTATCAAAAATGACGGTTGTCATGAGCCCGGAGTTCTTCATTTACGCCATGCTATTCGCTCTTCTGGTTAACTTTGTGGCCGGAATGTATCCCGCCTGGAAGGCCTCCAAGATGGACCCGGTAGAGGCTATAGGAGAATGAAAGCATAGATGAAGGCAAATCTGAGGCATAGTGGAGCATAAGCAGCATGGTCCGGATTGCTCTTGCTGCCTCGGGCAGATCGCTTCAAGTTTGGGATCAGAGGATGGGGCCTAAGTGAAATATGGCGATGATGCCTCCAGAATGCAAGATTCTGCGCATACAACGCTTTCTTGATTGATCGGTAGATTGCATAAAGCGGGGAAAGGCGAAGAGAGCAGGACTCTAGAGATTGATCGACCAACTGGCAACTGTTGAGTTTCCCATTCGGAACAATTTCTGAATGCAGAATCTTCCTGCCTATGCCTTCGCGGCCATTGCAATGGTGGCAGAGAGGAAATGTACCATACTTACTTATATCCGGGCAGGGATAAGGGCATCCCAGGAGATGGGTATGATCAAACGCAACTTAGATATATCAGCAATGGAGAAAGTGAACAGGCATAATGTACACTGCCGTTCGGAGGGGACGGCAGTAATTATAATTTAGGGTGGGAAAAGATTTTGTCAAACCGTGCAGCGGTATTTATAGATGGTGCTTATTTAACCAAGATTCTTGATGTTGATTTTGGAAAGCCCAAGATCGATCTGGCTCGATTTTCGGACATCCTTTGCGGCAAATATGAGAGGCTGCGGACATATTACTACAACTGCATGCCCTACCAGAGCTGCCCCCCCACGGAGGAGGAGAGGCGCAGATTTGCCTCCATGGATAAGTTCGTCTACACCCTGCGAAAGCTGCCCCGCTTCGAGGTGAAGCTGGGCCGGCTGGGATGCGTGGGTGGAGAGTTCATTCAAAAGAGGGTGGACATCGCCCTGGCTGCGGACCTGGTGCGCCTGAGCTGCGGCAGGATGATTCAGAAGGCGGTCTTGGTCACCGGAGATAGCGACTTTATGCCCGCCATCGAGGCAGCTAAGGATGCCGGAGTCCTGGTGACGCTCTACTATTCCCAGAGCTCCATCCATGATGAGCTGCTCTCAGCAGTAGATGAGGGCTCTGTCATGGACCAGGAGCTGATCAGCCAGGTGACCAGATAAGGAAATGATAAAGTAGGGATCCTTTAAAGATCCGACTTAGCCGGAAAAATTGAATCAAGCCCTGCCTTCAGGGCTTGTAACTAAATCAAAGGCGATTTACTTTTTCTCCTTTTCGTCCTTGGAGTAGACATCGCGCCGGTCCACGACCTTCTTGGACTTTCCGGCGGTGCGGGGGATGGAGCCCTTCTCCACCAGCTCGATCTTGCTTCTAACGTTGAGGACGCTCTTCAGCTTCTCCTCGGTCTTCTTCTGGATCCGAGCCAGATCGGATAGCTCGCCGGTAAAGGCTTCGTCCTTCAGCTCCACCTGGATGCTGATCTCATCCAGGCCGTGCTTCTTTCTGTCTACTATAACCTGGAAGTAGCTTCCTATCTCCGGTATGCTTACCAGGACATCCTCGATCTGGCTGGGGAAGACGTTGATCCCTCTGACTATGAGCATATCATCGGCCCGGCCCAGGAAGCGGTGCAGCTTTCGGCTGGTGCGTCCGCAGGGGCAACTCTCCTCCATGATATAGGTCACATCCCCGGTGTGATATCTTATGAGGGGCATGGCCTCCTTGGTCAGGGAGGTGATGACCAGCTCGCCCGGCTCTCCCGGGGCGCAGGGCTGCTCGTTCTTGTCCAGGATCTCGATCAGGAAGTGGTCCTCCCAGATGTGCAGGCCGTCCTGCTCCTGGCACTCAAAGGCCACACCCGGCCCCATCATCTCCGAGAGGCCATAGGAGTCGTAGGCCTTGATGTTCAGGGCCTCCTCCAGCTCTCTTCTGGACTCGTCGGACCAGGGCTCGGCTCCAAAGCAGCCTATGCGGAGGTTAAGCTTGTCCACCACGCCTCTGGCCTTGGCCGTCTCCGCCAAATAGAGGGCATATGAGGGTGTGCAGTGCAGCACTGTCACCCCGAAGTCCATCATAATCTCCAGCTGGCGTTCGGTGTTGCCCACACCGGAGGGAACAGCCATGGCTCCCATCCTCTCGATGCCGTAGTGCACGCCGAGGCCGCCGGTGAAAAAGCCGTAGTTGACTGCATTCTGAAAGATGTCCTTCTTCTCCACTCCGACCATGACGAAGTCCCGGGCCATGAGGTCGGACCAGGTCTCGATATCCTTGGCCGTATATCCCACCACTGTGGGCTTGCCGGTGGTACCGGACGAGGCATGCACCCGCACCACCTCCTCCCGGGGCACGGCGAAGAGGCCGAAGGGATAATTGTCTCGCAGATCCTGCTTTCTTGTAGTGGGCAGGCGGGAGATGTCCGCCAGGCTCTTGATGTCTTCTGGAGTTACTCCCGCCTCCTGGAATTTCCGGTGATAAAAGGGGACGCTATTGCAAACTTTCTCTGCCACGCTCTTGAGCCGGCGAAGCTGCAGCTCCTCAAGCTCTCTCCTCTGCATGAGTTCATACTTTGGTTGCCAGTAGTTCATTTCCATACCCTGATTGAATTTGATTTCTCTGTGCTATGCTCTGCCATGAGAGAAAACATCAGGGTATATCAAATCTTCCGGCGAAGCGAAAAAAGCTGATTTGGTGGAGCTTATATTGGTATAAATGAATCGAATCTCATCCCCAGAACCTCTTCGTCCTGGCGTATTCCCTCTCCGCCTTGAGTATATCCCGGTAGAACTCCATCTCGTCCTTCTGTCGCTTTCCAACAACCCGCGCCGCCGTCTCCGGCCCCAGCCCCCGGCTGGCTAAAGCTATGGCCGCGGTCTTGCCGTAGCTCAAGACCAGGTTCGCATTGCGGAAAACGCGCTTGGTCCTCTTCCTGTCCTCCGCCGTCTTCTTCTTCTCCGGCTTCTTCACCACGGCAATCTCCTCCTCCTCCCAGGGCTTGAGGGCGGCGATCATGCGGGAGCTGCAAAGCGGGCACTCCGGCTGCTCCGCCACCCGCTCCACCGGTCGCAGGCTCTTCCACTTTTTACAGTTAACGCAGAACAAAAGCACCCGGTCGGCCATGATCCGGCTCTTTAAGAGGTCGATGACTGCGGCATCGGCATGCTCGGGAGATGTGACATCCCTGCCCCCTCCCCGCCCGCTGCTGCCTATGGGTGACAGCGAGCCGGTGACCACCTTTATCGATCCGTCCTTGATCTTCTCCAGCGCCCATTTGGCCCTCTCTATGTCCAGACGGTCGTGGTATATCTCCCGCAGCGCCTCCCGATACATGGGCGTTCCCTCGAAGACGGCCAAAAGCTTGGCCATGCTCACCCTCTGATAGTCTATATCCCTGGAGAAGGCTCCGAACTTGCGGGCCACATGCACCATCTTCCAGCGGAGAAGGGTGGTGTTCTTGAGGGTCATCTCCAGTATGGGCTCCACATAGGAGGGGTCCAGCTCTTCCAGGGTCCGGGCGATCTCCTCGGCCAGAAGGGGCCTTGGAAGGGCCAGCTCAATGCGATAGGGATCGACGGAGATCTCCACGCTGCTGCCGAAGCGGGCGGAGAGAAGGGAGGAGATTATCCTGCCCAGCGTATCATTGGTCTTGTGGCCGAGGCAGGCATTGATCACCGCCCCCTCTCCTCCGCTCTCCACAACGATGCGGGACTGATCAGGTATGGAATGGCCCTTTTCCACCTGCTTGGATATGAGGTCTACCAGCTCCCTGCCTGCATCCCCATTAACAGGATATCTCTCCTGCAGCCAGGCAAGAGCCCGATCCCGTCCTTCCTGCCGCCCGCCTTCTTTCTCACGCTCCTTCTCGCCCTCCTCTTCGTCCTCCCCCTCCAGGATCCCGGCGATCTCCCTGCGGATCTCTCCCACCTCCTGGGCCACGGCAAAGGGAACGGGAATCTCTTCCCCGGTCCAGGATGGAATCTCCCCGCTCCTGTGGATGGGAACCACCTTTATCTCATCCTCGCCGATCTCGGAGATCTCCCAGATCTCTCCTTTGGTGACAAAGGTGGCTCCTGGCTCGGCAAAGCTGATCACAAAGGCCTCATCCAGGGTTCCCACTGACCTGCGGCCCACCATATCGTAGACATTGAACCTCTTCTCGTCCGGGATCATGGAGAGGTTCTCAAAGTAGTACTGGCGGGCCTTCTTGGTCCTCTGCAAAACGGCTTCATCGCCCAGCCGCACCAGCCGACTCTCCTCCATCTGG
>Ga0302250_1001842_pt1 | contig 14643 bp, 13 predicted proteins | sample AAG_RA_Asp_MG_FD_193536 | JGI IMG/M metagenome (GOLD analysis project Ga0302250, IMG submission 193536) | Enriched activated sludge microbial communities from anaerobic digester in WTTP, New Holstein, Wisconsin, United States - AAG_RA_Asp | ecosystem: Engineered > Bioreactor > Anaerobic >... | reverse complement strand
GCGAGCGTGTCGCCATAGACGTCACGAATGGCTTTCTTTACCGCGCTCATACATTCACCCCCAGTTCCTTCATTGCGTTTACATATTCGTCCTTGCTGATCGGCTTGCCGTGCCAGGCGCTCTTGCCTTCCATGAAGGAAACGCCCTTGCCCTTGACCGTCCTGGCGACGATCACCGTCGGCTGGCCCTTGACCGTCGCGGCGAGGTCGATGGCATCGGAAACCGCCTCGACGCAGTGGCCGTCGATCGAGATCGCGTTCCAGCCGAAGGCCTGCCATTTGGCTGCGATGTCGCCCATCGGCATGATTTCCGCGACGGTGCCGTCAAGCTGTACGCCGTTGTTGTCGATGATGACCAACAGGTTGTCGGCAGCGAACTTGGCGGCGGACATCGCGGCCTCCCAGACGATGCCTTCCTGCAGTTCGCCATCCCCCATCAGCACGTAGGTGCGGAAGTCCTTGTTGTCCAGCCGGGCGGCCATCGCCATGCCGAGGCCGGCGGGCAGGCCGAGACCGAGCGGACCGGTCGATAGCTCGACACCGCAGGTTTTCTTGGCGCAGGGGTGGCCCTGCAGGTGGCTGTCGAGCTGGCGCAGGGTGGCGAGGTCGTCCTGCGGGAAGAAACCGCGCTCGGAGAGGATCTGGTAGAGCATCGGCGCCGCGTGGCCCTTGCCGAGGATGAAGCGGTCGCGGTTCGGATCCTTCGGGTTCTTCGGATCGACCCGCAGCTTCTCGAAATACAGCGTCGTCATGATCTCGGTCGAGGACAGCGAGCCACCGGGGTGGCCGGTCTGGATGCTGTACAGGAGCTTGATCAGATCCTGCCGGAGCCGTTGGCACAGCCCTTCGAGGTAGTCCTTTCTTGCCTTGCTCAAACTCATTTGCTTCTCCTTGTCAGTCAAGATGCGGGTGCGAGAACACCCGCTCGCGCCTGTCGCCAGGGCGATGATTCGAAATGCGGGGTGGTGCCGAGGAGGGTCAGGTAACGTCGATAACGACCTTCATCACGCTCTCGGGGTTGTTGTCGATGTAGGGATAAACCTCTTCGAGCTGGCGGATGCCGAAGTGGTCGCTGATCAGCGGTGCAGTGTTGATCGCCTTGCTGGTCATCAAGTCGATGGCTCGCTGGAAGTCTTCGCGCAGGTACATCATGATCCCGAGCATGTCGACCTCGCGGCGCTGGAACAGCGGCAGCTCGACCTCGACCGGTTCCTTGTAGTTGGCGACGATGACCAGCTTCGACGAACAGCGGGCGGCGGCCACGGCTTCGCTGAAGATCGCCTTGACGCCGGCACAGTCGATGATGATGTCCGCCTCGTCGTCGCCGAACTGTTCGAGGATGACGTCCTTGAGCTTGCGCCCCCTGGTGTTGATGCAGGCGTGGATGCCGCAGGTCCTGGCGATGTCCAGCCGCTTCTCGTTGATGTCGGTGATGACGACCTTTTTGGCCCCGGAAGCGACGGCGACCTGCGCGACGAGGTTGCCGATGGTGCCGGCGCCGAGGACCACGACGTTGGTGTCGGTGAGATTGCCGCAGCGGCGGATCGCGCCGGTGGCCACCGCGGCCGGCTCGACCAGCGAGCCTTCGTCGAAGCTCATGCTTTCCGGCAGGAGCAAAACCTTCGAGGCCGGGACGGCGAAATACTCGGAGAACATGCCGCCGGTATGCACGCCGTAGACCTTGAGGTTCTTGCAGACGTTGTAGTGGCCGCTGCGGCAGGGGGCGCAGGTGCCGCAGTAAACCTGCGGCTGGATGGTGACCTTGTCGCCTTCCTTGAATCCGCTGACCTTGCTGCCGACCTTGGTAACCACGCCGGCGCCCTCATGCCCCTGCACGACCGGGAAGGTCATGTACTTGTGCTTGCCGTGATAGATCTGGATGTCCGAGCCGCAGACGCCGACCCGCTTCATCTGGATCAGCACCTCGTCGTCGCCGATCTCGGGAACCGGCGTGTCCAGGAAGCTCATCTTGAACGCTTCCGTCATTTTTACTTGCAGCATTTTCCTCTCCAAAAACAAGCGGGACTATTTCAGGGCGTGCGGCAGCCAGAGCGACAGCGTGGGGATATAGGTCAGGGCGCCGAGCGTGCCCAGGAGCACGAGCAGGTACGGCATGACCTCGCGCACCACGAGTCCCAGCCGGACCTTGCCGACCGAACTGGCGACGAACAACAGGACGCCTACCGGTGGGGTTAGCTGGCCGATGACCAGGTTCACCAGCAGAACAATGCCGAAGTGCACCAGGTCGATCTGGAAGGCGTTGAGCACCGGAATCAGGATCGGTACCAGAATGATCATGATGGCGATGGTTTCCATGAAGCAGCCGAGCACCAGAAGGGCGACGTTCAGCAGCAGCAGGATGACCCAGCCCTGATCGGTGGCGTTCATCAACGCGTTGGTCAGCATTTGCGGCGCCTGCTCGATGCCGAGGATCCAGCTGAACGGCGCGGCGGCGGCGACGATCATCAGGATCACCGAGGTTTCCTTGGCGGTCTGCAGCAGGATTTTCGGGATATGCGACCATTTCAGCGTGCGGAAGACGAATAACCCGACCAGCAGCGAATAGGCCGCGGCGACCCCGGCGATCTCCGTTGCCGTGAACACGCCCATGCGGAACCCGCCGAGGATCAGCACCGGCATGAACAACGCCCAGGCCGCGTTGCGAAATTCGCGGCCGAGGCGTGCCCAGGCAAAGGCGTGGTCTTTCGGGAACTGTCGTTTGTAGCCGATGTAGGCTGTGACCAGCAGCATCGACGTGCCCATCGCCAGCCCCGGCAGAACGCCGGCCCAGAACAGATCACCGAGCGAGATGTTGGCCTGCCAGGCATACACGACCATCAGGATCGACGGCGGGATGATCGGGCCGAGCGTCGCGCAGGCCGCACAGACCGCGGCGGCGAATCCGGCGCCGTAACCTGCCTTGTCGAGTTGCGGCACGAAAACCCGCGAGGTGGCCGCACAGTCGGCGACCGACGAACCCGAAATGCCGGCCATGAAAATGTTGCCGACGATCGCCGTATGCGCCATGCCGCCGCGGATGTGGCCGACGAATGCGCGGGTGAAGCCGAACAGCCGTTCGCTGATGCCGGAGTCGTTCATCAGTGAACCGGCCAGCGTGAACAGCGGGATGGCCAGCAGCGGGAAGGATTGCACGCCGGTGACGACGCGCTGGGCGACGACCGACAGCGGGATGCCCTCCCAGCCAATGACCAGCAGTGAAGCGCCCATCATCGCGAGAGCGATCGGCAGGCCGATGGCCAGCAGCAGGGCGAAGGAGATGATCAGCAGGGTCACTGGACACCCCCTTCCTTTTCCACCAGCGTCTCGGTTTCACCGCGGAAGACTGGCGCGGCGCCCTTGTCCATCCAGGTGCGCAGGATGTGGATCAGCATCAGCAGCAGGCCGACCGGCATGGCAGCCACGAACCACGCCTTGGAGACGCCCATCATCGGCGAGTCGACGACGAGTTCCTGCAGGACCTGCTCGTAGCAGCCGGCGAGCATGACGACGATGATAACAAGGCCGATCAGCACGGTGACGAGATTCAGCCAGCTGAACTGGCGCATGCGGAAAATCGGGGCCAGCGCATCGATGCGGATGTGCATCTGGGAGCGGGTCGCCGAAGCGGCTCCGATGAAGACCATCCAGGTCAGCAGGGCGACGATCAGCTCCTCGCCCCAGGTCAGCGGATTGTTGAAGACATAGCGCAGTACGACCGCGGCGATCACCATCACGGCGATCCCGCCGTGCAGGGCGATGATGAACAGGTCCTCGGCGGCGCTGACGGCGTCGTCCAGCCGGCCGAAGATCGTGCGAAAGGTGTGCATGGACATCCCCGGTTTTGGAGTTCTAATTGGAAACGATTGCTTGCGGGTCCCCGGCGCTGGCCGGGGACGGTAAGGCCAGTGGCTGCTTACTTCGCAGCCGCGACTGCGGCGCGCACGCGCTCCAGGTTGGCTTTGCCCCAGCGTGCTTCGAGGCTGGCGTAAGCCGGTCCCATCTTGGCTGCGAAGGCGGCACGGTCGGGTGTGTCGACAATCGCGGTCTTGGCGGACTTGCGGATGTCTTCCAGCATCTTGGTTTCCTGCTCCTGCTGCAGCTTGGTGTTCTTTTCGGACACGGCGGCGGCTTCCTCAAGCAGGATCTTCTGCAGTTCGGGCGAGAGCTTTTCGAGCGAGCGCTTGTTGATGATCATCGTGTTGTTCTGCAGCATGTGCTTGGTCATCGACAGATGCCCCTGCACTTCGTAGAACTTGCGCGCGTAGATCGTCGGGATCGGGTTTTCCTGCCCGTCGACGAGCTTTTGCTGCAGCGCGGTGTAGACCTCGCCGAAGGGGATCGGCGTCGGTGCCGCGCCCATGGCCTTGATCATCTCGACCCACACGGGCGATTCCGGTACGCGGATCTTCATCCCGGCCATGTCCTCCGGCTTGTTGACCGCCTGCTTGCCGGTGGTCAGGTTGCGCCAGCCCCAGTACCAGATCTTGGTCAGCATCAGGGTGTTGTGCTTGTCCTTCAACTCGTCGAAGATCGGCTGGAAGGCCGGGCCGCGGATGACGGATTCGGCTTGTGCCCAGTCCTTCCAGAGGAACGGGGCGCTGGCGATTTCGAGCGCCGGCACGAGATTGGACAGGGCCGCCATCGACGGCGTGGTGATGTCCAGCGCACCCGACTTCACCTGCTGGATCAGGTCGACTTCCTTGCCAAGTTGTTCGGCCGGGAAGACCTTGACCACCAGTTCACCCTTGGCGCGCTGATTGACGCGATCGGCGAATTCCTGCTCAAGTTCGGCAGCCAGTTCGCCATTGACGTGCACGTGGCCGAAGCGCAGCGTGGTGGCGGCGTTGGCGAGAGTCGAGATGCCGGCCAGGGTGGCGAAGACGGACGCGGCCAGGGTGGTAACAAGCAACTTCTTGGTGATGGAACGACGCATGTGGAACCTCCTCGTTATAGGGATTTTTGCTTCAGGTGCGACAAACAATCGTGATGCGTGCCCGTTGCCATGAGCTGACGCCGGGTTGTGTTGCTTCAACTCAACTCTTTCGCCGGACCTCGACCTTGGCCAGCTTCTCGTAATACTTGACCAGGGCGCCGTGGTCGTTCTCGCCGCAGCCGTCGATCTTCAGCGCCTGCATGATTTCCATCACGCCGGCGGTCAGCGGCAGCGGCACGCCGACGTCGTGCGCCGTTTCGATGGCGTTGTTCAGGTCCTTGATGTGCAGGTTGATGCGGAAGCCCGGATCGAACTTGCGGTCGATGATCAGCGGTGCCTTGGCGTTCATCACCGTGCTGCCGGCGAGGCCGCCCTTGATCGCGTTGAACACCAGTTCCGGATCGACGCCGGCCTTGGTGGCGAGCGTCATCGCTTCGGACAGCGCGGCGATGTTCAGCGCGACGATGACCTGGTTGGCCAGCTTGGTGACGTTGCCGGCACCGACGTCGCCGACGCGCACGGCCGAGGCGCCGACGCATTTCAGGATCGGCAGGGCTTCCTCGAAGGCGGCCGTGTCGCCGCCGACCATGATCGACAAGGTGGCGTCGATGGCCTTCGGTTCGCCGCCGCTGACGGGGGCGTCGAGCATGCGGATGCCCTTTTCGGCCAGTGCCTTAGCGACTTCCTGCGCCGCCAGCGGGGCGATCGAGCTCATGTCGACGACCAGTGCACCCGCGCGGGCGCCTTCGATGACACCGTTCGCGCCGAGGACGACGGTCTTCACTTGCGGCGAGTTGGGCAGCATGGTGATGATGATGTCGGTGACGGCGGCGACGTCCTTCGGCGTGGCCGCAGACTTGGCGCCGAGGGCGACGACTTCGGCGACCGCGGCGGCGTTGATGTCGCAGACGGTCAGGTCATAACCGGCCTTGATGAGGTTCTTGCTCATCGGCTTGCCCATGATGCCGAGTCCGATGAATCCGATTTTCTTGCTCATTGAATGCTCCTTTCTTGTCTATCTTGTGTGCGCAATAAAGCGGGCGGGTTGCCAGGCAACCGGCGATGTCGGGTAAGAGTTGATGGCGGAGGTGGGGGCGCTGCCGGCGTGGCGTCGGACGCCGTTGCCTGATAATGGCGCTCCGCGTAACGGATGTCTGGATGCTGTCCCCATGTTCCCCAACGTTTTATGTTTGATGTTTTTCTGAAACGCGGCAGATAACGCAATATCCAGGCCAGCCGCAGCGATTCATGCTGGCCGATACCTGTCGGCCATGTTGTTGCGGGCGATGAATGGCCGGGGGTTTGCGGAAAATCTGCTGATTTATATGGACTATCGTCTGGACGGTAATGCTGTTTGCGTAGTCGGGCGGCTGTTTCAGGGCATCGCCCGGTTACTTCGCAGTTCCGAGCGTGTTTTACTATTCGTGTTTCGTATTGAAATTTAATGTTTCATTTCGAAACATTGCGTTCGGTTGATAGTTGTTGCGCTCGTTGGCCTGGATTTCGCGGATCTTTCGCCATAGCGTCGTGCGACCGATGCCGAGAATGGCGCTTGATTCCTTGATTGAACCCCGCGTTTTGCGGAAGACGTGGCTGATGTATTCGCTTTCCATGTCCCTCAGCGTCAGTCCGTCGGGGAAGGTTGGGGCCGTTTCCTCCGTGTCTTCCGATGCAGTGGCGTGCGGCAGCGCATTCAGGTCGTCGACCCCGATACTCCGGCCTTCGCAGATGACTACGGCGCGCTCGATCATGCCGCGCAGCTCGCGCACGTTGCCGCGGAATTCGTAGTGGCGGAGGAAGTCGAGTGCCTCCTGGCTGAGGCTCATCCGTCCTTTGCGGTAGCGTTGGCCGAATTCTTCGACGAAGTGTGTGCTCAGCAATTCGATGTCGTCGGCACGCTCGTTCAGCGGCGGGATGTAAAGGTTGAGGATGGCAATGCGGAAGTAGAGGTCGCCGCGGAACTGGTTCTGGTTGACCAGGCTGCGCAGGTCGCGGTTGGTCGCGCAGACGATCCGGACGTCGACCGGGATCAGCTTGTTGTCGCCGAGGCGCATCACCTGCCGTTCCTGCAGGACGCGCAACAGCCGACCCTGCAGCAGGAGCGGCAGTTCGCTGATCTCGTCGAGGAAGATCGTGCCGCCGTGCGCCATCTCGAACAAGCCAGGTTTGCCCTTGCGCGTGGCGCCGGTGAAGGAGCCTTCGACATAGCCGAACAGTTCGCTCTCGATCAGCGTTTCCGGCAGCGCCGCGCAGTTGATCGCCACGAAAGGGGAGTTCTTGCGCGGGCTGCTGTTGTGGATGCCCTGCGCGAAGAGTTCCTTGCCTACACCGGAGGGGCCGCAGATCAGTACGGAGGTGTCGTAGTCGGCGAACTTTGCGGCGTTGTGGATGCACGCGGCGACCGTGTCGCTCCGGTGCACGATGTCGGCGAAGTTGTATTGGGCGATGAATCCCTTTTCCGAGAGCCGGATACGGATTTTCTGCTCCAGCTTCTGGACTTCGGTGATGTCCTGGTAGGTGGCCACGGCGCCGCGGATTTCGCCGTCGACAATGACCGGCACGCGGTTGGTGGCAACGACGGTCTGGTTGTCCAGCCACTGGATGTCGCCGATGACCTGTTTCTCCGTGTCGAGAATGCCGAGCAGCCGGGTTTCCGGGATGATCTCGTTGATCCGCTTGCCCAGTGCGTCATGCTTTCTGAAGCCGGTCAGCTTCTCCGAGGCGCTGTTGAACACCGTAATGCGTCCCTGCGTGTCGATGGCGACGATCCCGTCATGGACGAAGTCGATGATCGTGGCGAACTGCTGAGCCTTTTCCTTCTGCTCGCGGGCGGCGAGGAGAATCTCCTCGGCCTGCTGGATCGCGGTCAGCATGGCCTGGCTGCCGGAATGGACGAGGAAGACCCTGCAGTTCGGCTTGTCGATCGCGGCCTTGACGTTGTTGTCGCCGACGAAGGTGCGCACGCCCTGCCTGATCTGCCGCTCGACCTCGTGCGCGATGCCGTCCTTGTCGATGGTCTGGACGCACTCGGCCTGCAGGCCCATGACCTCGGCGATGATTTCCGCACCGTAAATCACGTTGCGATGGCCGATGACGCTGATCGGGCCGCGTTCGCCGGATTGCTTGACCTCCTTGAAGATCTCGATCAGGTCGAAGGCCGTGACCTTGACCTCGACGACCGGGATGTCGAACGCCGCCTTGATCGTTTCGTAGAAGCCGCCGCGGGAAATGACCACTTTGGCGCCGAGATCGATGGCCGTGCGCATAGTTTCCAGGACGTTCTCCGGGTCGGCTTCGAGAATGTCGACGTTGGCGAAGCCGAATTCGGTGATGACGTGGCGGGTGACGTCAGCCATCGAACTGAATGGCGCGACGACGACGATTTCCTTCATTCTTCCTTCTCCGGGAGGCGCCTCTCGCCCGGTGGCAGCGGCGCCGTTTGATGCCGACGCCTTGCTCAGAACACCTCGAATCGCACGCCGCCGCGCCGCTCGCCCTTGAATGGGCGACCGAGGAACAGCAGGCCGCGCCCCTTGAGCAACATGCTGCCGTTTTTCACCAGCTGTTCCGAGCCGTTGTCCGGAATGACGCTGGTGCCGTTGGTACTGAGGTCGTTCAGTACAATGCCCTTCAGTGTCCGTTCGATCCGGCAGTGGTGGCGGGAGACGTGAATGTCGTTGAGCACCAGGTCGCTCTGCGGGTCGCGACCGATGGTGGCGATCGGGTGGTGTTCCGAAATCTCGAGCGTTTTCAATCCGAATTGCAAAGTCATGTAGGGCGGTGTCGGCAGCGAATGCATCGACGTCGGCCAGAAAGATTCGCCGCCGTAGGCGCCGGACGGGAGCTCGCGGCGCCAGTCGATCGTATGGGCGGCCAGTCCCGCCACAGGCTCGCCAAACGGCCGGGCCAGCTTGTTCAGTTCCTGGTTGAGTCCGTCGAACATGGCTTGCGAGATCAGAATGCCGTCGTCGATCCGCGCGAGTTGTGCGGCGAGGTCTCCGGCGTCGTCGGCCGTGTCTTTCGCGCGTTGCTTGAGTACGCCCTGATGAATGCCGATGCCCAGTACGATTTTCTGGCGCGATGCCTGCGGCAGCACGGCACAGCGATGCTGCATTTCGCAGGCGCCGAGCAGGGCGCTGTCCGCTGTCTCGAAAGTCACGCGCATGCCGTCTTCGAAACGCAGGTCGATTCTTCCGCGATAGGCGGCGGCCACGCGTTCGATGCGGTTGAGTCGCCGCTCCATGGGATGTCCCGCGCGGGCGTCGTCGAAGGACGCGTCATCGGAGCCGGTACGCCGGACCGTGGCGTGGAGAACGAACTTGCTGCGTGATTTGGGCATGGCGGCAGACTGTGTCGCGTTTTTCCTGGCGGGTTGGATTGGCCCGAATGGTAGCATCGGCTGGATGCGCGCGCGATATTTATGCGTCCGCACAGAGACGGCCCTGCCAGGTTTGGCGCGCCTGCAGGCGGGCTTCGAGCATTTCCGGGAAGCGGGAGAGGCGGATGCCCCAGTCCGGGGAAACGCGTTGGGCGGGCGGAACCTCGCTGCCCAGCCGCTGGATCTTGATGTTTGCCGGCAGATGTTCGAGGACATCGATGACTGCGTCGATATAGGCCTCCGGGCTCAGCAACGGCACGCTGGCCGGGTCGGCGCGGTACTGGTTGGCAAGGCGCGTACCGCGGATGATCTGCAACTGATGGAATTTCATCGCGTCGAGCGGCAGGCGCGCCAGGGCGCGTGCACCCGCGATCAGGCTTTCCTTTGTTTCGAGCGGCAGGCCGAGCAGCAGGTGGCCGGTGATGAACAGCCCGCGTTGCGCGGCACGCCGGATGGCGTCCTGCGTGCAGGCGAAATCGTGGCCGCGCAGGCATTCGCGGAGCACGGCATCGGAGCAGGACTCGATGCCGATTTCAAGTTCGACCGGCATATGCCGGGACAGTGTGGCGAGATAGTCGAGGATTTCGTCGGGCAGGCAGTCGGGACGGGTGCCGACGACCAGGCCGGAAATGTCGGGGTGGGCCAGCGCCGTTTCATAGAGCGCCTGCAGTCGCGCGAGCTCGCCGTAGGTATTCGAATAGCTCTGGAAGTAGGCGAGAAAACGTTGCGTCTGCGGATAGCGCCGGCGCATGAAGGCGATGCCGGTCTCGATCTGCCTGCCGATGTCGCGCTGCTCGCGCAGGTAGCTGGGGGTGAATCCGTCGTTGTTGCAGAAGGTGCAGCCGCCGATTCCGAGCTTGCCGTCGCGGTTGGGGCAGGTGAACCCGGCGTCGATCGAGACTTTCTGCAGCCGGCCGCCGTGTTCGCGCTTCACCCAGTCGTTGTAGGCGTGGTAGCGGCGTCCATGGAAAAGTTCGGCGGGGTCGGGGGAATCGGCTGGCGGCATGTCGGAAGCAGGTAGCAAGGTGGGTAAAACGGGGCGGATTATCCCGCACTTCGCTGCGCTCTGACTGCCGAATGCTCAGGAGGTTTCGCGGTAGATGTAATCGCGGGTGAGCGGCAGGCGATCGACGTCGGGACGATCGGCCTTGACGGCGAGGATCTGGTGGATCGATGTCCAGGCATGATCGAAGGCGTAGGCGCAGCCGGCGAGGTACATGCGCCAGATGCGGTAGCGCCGTTCGTCGACCAGCGTGTGGATCTTCTCCGAGGCTTGTTCGTAGCGTTGCGCCCAGTGCTTCAGGGTCAGCGCGTAATGCCGGCGCAACCCTTCCACGTCGGTGACTTCCAGGCCCGCCGCGCTCATTTCGCGGATCGCCAGGCTGATGTGCGGCAGCTCGCCGTGCGGGAATACATAGCGGTTGATGAATGCCCCGGCGCCCCAGGCAACCTGGCCGGAATCCGGGTCGGTGGAGGTGATGCCGTGGTTGAGGACTATGCCGTCGTCGCCGAGCAGGCTGCGGATCTTGGCGAAATAGCCGTGCAGATTCTTCAGGCCGACGTGTTCGAACATGCCGATGCTGGTGATGCGGTCGAATTTGCCGCTCATGTCGCGATAGTCGGCGAGGTGCACTTCGCAGCGGTCGGCGAGGCCGGCAGCGGCGATGCGCTCCTGCGCCAGTTCGCACTGATGGCGCGACAGCGTGATGCCTGTGGCGCGTGCGCCGTATTTTTGCGCGGCGCGCATGATCAACGCGCCCCAGCCGCAGCCAATGTCGAGCAGGTGCTGTCCTGGCTGCAGGCGGATTTTTGTCAGCACATGATCCAGCTTCTGGCGCTGGGCCTGTTCGAGGCTGTCGTCGAAACTCTTGAAATAGGCGCAGGAATAGACCATGTCCTCGTCGAGCCAGGCGCGGTAGAAGTCGTTCGAAACGTCGTAGTGGTAGGCGATGGCGTCGGCGTCGAGTTTCTTCGTGTGCTTGATTGTCTGCACGATCCGTCCGAAGCGTCCGGTCGGCTTGACGGCATGGCGGGCAAGGCCGGCGGCGACGTCGAATACGTCGCCGAGTTCGCCTTCGACGTCGAGATGCCCCTCGACGTAGGCGCTGCCGAGCGCGTCGAGGCTGGGGCGGACGAGCTGGCGCAGCCCGGCCGGCGTTCGGGCATGGATCATCACTTTTATCGACCGGCCCAGATCGAACCGCTGTCCGTTCCACAGGGCGATGCGGACCGGAATGTCGTGAAGACTCAAGCGGGCGGCGAGGTTTTCGAAACGCATTTCCCAAAACATCGGCTGGTTCTCCCCGAACGGATGAATGCAGAAACCGAATGAATGCAGAAAAGAAGGCGCTATTGATAACGATAGACAAGCGTTCGCCTTGTTTCTACCCGTACGGGCATCTCGTATATAACAAATTAAGATAAATAAATAAAAAAATAGACTTTGTGGTTCTAAATAACCTCCTTATAGTCTGCCCCATCGCAGTCAAATTTCACGAGGAGAGCCCCATGTCTGTAACGTTTCGCAAACTGTATTCCGCGCTGGTTCTTGCCGGAGCCGTTGTTGTCGTCGGTACGGCGCCGGCCGTCGCGCAAACCAGCCTGCTCAACGTCTCCTACGACGTTGCCCGCGATTTCTACAAGGACTACAACCCGCTGTTCCAGAAGCACTGGAAGGAGAAGAGCGGCGAGAGCATCGAGCTGAAGCAGTCGCATGCCGGGTCGAGCAAGCAGGTGCGTGCCGTCGCCGACGGGCTGGAGGCTGACGTGGTGACGATGAACCAGGCGTCCGATGTCGATTTCCTGGCCGAGAAGGGGCTGGTGGTCAAGGACTACGCGAAGAAATTCCCGACCAACGCCTCGCCCTACACCTCGACGATGGTCTTCATCGTGCGCAAGGGCAACCCGAAGGTGCTGAAGGACTGGTCGGACCTCGTGCAGCCCGGCGTGCAGGTGATCCTGCCGCACCCGAAGAACACCGGCAACGGCCGCTATTCCTATCTGGCGGCGTGGGGCTACGCGCTCAAGCAACCCGGCGGCAACGACAAGAGCGCGCAGGAATTCGTCGGCAAGCTGCTGAAGAACGCGCCGCTGTTCGCCTCCGGCGGTCGCGACGCGACGACGACCTTCATGCAGCGCAAGATCGGTGACGTGCTCGTGTCCTTCGAATCCGAAGCCGAGCTGATCGCCAAGGAGTTCGGCAAGGGCGGATTCGACGTGGTCCATCCGTCGCTGTCGATCCTCACCGAGTTTCCGGTGGCGATCGTCGAGCGGACGGTGGACAAGAAAGGCACGCGCAAGCAGGCGCAGGCCTATCTTGAGTACCTGTGGTCGAAGGAAGGGCAGGAGAATGCGGCGCAGAACTATCTTCGCCCGCGTGACCCCGAGGTGCTGAAGAAATACGCGGCGCAGTTCCCGGCGATCAACACCTTTACGGTGGACGAAGTGTTCGGTGGCTGGAGCAAGGCCTTCCCGGCGCACTTCAAGGACGGTGGCTCCTTCGACCAGATCTATCAGGCCAAGTAAGCGGACAATTCGGAGAGACCGACCATGAAACGCGTGCTTCCCGGCTTCGGCCTCTCGTTGGGCTTTACGCTGGTCTATCTGTCGCTGCTGATCCTGCTGCCGTTGTCCGGACTGGCCTTCAAGGCCAGTTCGCTGACCTTCGAGCAGTTCTGGAGCGTGGCGACCGGCGAGCGGGCTCTGGCCGCCTACCGGGTGACCTTCGGCGCGTCGCTGGTAGCCGCGCTGATCAACGCGTTCTTCGGTCTGGTCGTGGCCTGGGTGCTGGTTCGCTACCCGTTCCCGGGCAAGCGCCTGGTCGATTCACTGGTCGACCTGCCGTTCGCCCTGCCCACGGCGGTGGCCGGCATCACCCTGGCGACGCTGTACGCGGGCAACGGCTGGATCGGGCGCTTCCTCGAGCCGCTCGGGTTGCAGATCGCCTTTACCCCGCTCGGTATCGTTGTCGCGCTGACGTTCATCGGCCTGCCCTTCGTCGTGCGCACCTTGCAGCCGGTGATCGAGGACATCGAGCCGGAAGTCGAGGAGGCGGCCGCGACGCTCGGCGCCTCGCGCCTGCAGACCTTCTGGCGGGTGTTGCTGCCGGGCATCTTCCCGGCGCTGCTGACCGGCTTCACCCTGGCCTTCTCGCGCGCAGTCGGCGAGTACGGCTCGGTCATCTTCATTGCCGGCAACATGCCGCTGATTTCTGAAATCACGCCGCTCCTGATCATCTCGAAGCTCGAGCAGTACGACGTGGTCGGCGCGACCGCCCTGGCCTCGGTGATGCTGGCGATCTCCTTCGTGCTGTTGCTGGCGGTCAACGGGCTGCAGTGGTGGGCGGCAAATCGTCACCACGGAAAGGAAAGGGTGAGCCTGTGAGCGGGACGATCGTGCGCCGGGCCAACGCCGAGCCGCGCTGGTTGCGGGTGACGCTGACGGTTCTTGGCCTGGGCTTCCTTTTTTTCTTCCTGGCCTTGCCGCTGGTGGCGGTATTCGCCGAGGCGTTCGCCGGCGGCTGGGGTGCCTATCGCGAAGCGCTGAGTCATCCCGAGGCGTTGTCGGCGATCGGCCTGACGATCTTCATCGCCGTCGTCGTGCTGCCGTTCAACATTGCGGTCGGGGTTGCCGCCGCGTGGGCGATCGCCAAGTTCGACTTTCGCGGCAAGAGCCTGCTGATCACGCTGATCGACCTGCCGTTTGCCGTGTCGCCGGTGGTCGTCGGTCTGGTTTTCCTGCTGATCTTCGGCGCGCAGGGCGTGTTCGGGCCCTGGCTGGCCGAACACGACATCAAGATCGTCTTCGCCCTGCCGGGGATGATCATCGTGACCCTGTTCATCACCTTCCCGTTCGTCGCCCGCGAATTGATCCCGCTGATGCAGGCGCAGGGCAAGGACGAGGAGGAAGCCGCCGTGTCGCTGGGGGCCTCCGGCTGGCAGATGTTCTTCCGCGTCACCCTGCCGAACATCAAGTGGGGCTTGCTCTACGGCGTGATCCTGGCCAATGCCCGGGCGATGGGCGAGTTTGGCGCGGTGTCGGTGGTTTCCGGGCACATCCGCGGCGAGACAAACACGCTGCCGCTGTACGTGGAGATCATTTACAACGAGTACAACGCCGTCGGCGCCTTTGCCGCCGCCTCGGTGCTCGCCCTGCTGGCGCTGGTGACGCTGGTGGCCAAGACGCTGGTCGAATGGAAGATGCGCCAGGAAACGGAAATGCTGGACACGGCGCTGCCCCCGGAAAAGACGGAATAGACGGAGCAAGGACATGAGCATAGAAATCAACGGCGTTGGCAAGCGCTTCGGCAATTTCGTCGCGCTCGACGACATCAA
>Ga0302250_1001840_pt1 | contig 14646 bp, 13 predicted proteins | sample AAG_RA_Asp_MG_FD_193536 | JGI IMG/M metagenome (GOLD analysis project Ga0302250, IMG submission 193536) | Enriched activated sludge microbial communities from anaerobic digester in WTTP, New Holstein, Wisconsin, United States - AAG_RA_Asp | ecosystem: Engineered > Bioreactor > Anaerobic >... | reverse complement strand
AGCCAGGCGAGGTCGGCCTGTACCGCCTTCGACCCCGGCAGGACGATCAGGTCGCACGCCGGCACCGGTTCGTGCGGGCCGACGAAGCGGAAATCGACGTCCGGATGAAAACGCAGCGGGTCGAGGTCGTTGTGATTCGAGATGCGCGGGTAGGCCGGGGCGATCACGCGCAATTGCGCATTCGCTTTTGCCTCCTGGCCCTTCGGCAGCGCGTCCTCGGCGTCGAGGTAAAGACCGTGCAGGTAGGGCAGCACGCCGAGTACCGGCTTGCCGGTGCGTTCTTCCAGCCATGTCAGACCCGATTCGAGCAGGCTCATGTCGCCGCGGAAGCGGTTGATGACGAAGCCCTTGACCCGTGCCTGCTCGCTCGGGGAAAGCAGTTCGAGCGTCCCGACAAGATGGGCGAAGACGCCGCCGCGGTCGATGTCGGCGACGATGATCACCGGGCAGTCGACGACTTCGGCGAAGCCCATGTTGGCGATGTCGCGAGCGCGCAGGTTGATTTCCGCCGGGCTGCCGGCGCCCTCCACAATGATGCAGTCGTACGCGGCGCAAAGCCGTTCCCAGGATTCGAGAACGGCCTTCATCGCGCGCGGCTTGTACTCGTGGTAGTCGCGCGCGTTGAGATCCGCGTGCGCCTTGCCGTGGATGATCACCTGCGCCCGCTTGTCGCTCGACGGCTTCAGCAGGATCGGGTTGAAGTCGATGTGTGCCGGCACGCCGGCGGCCAGCGCTTGCAGCGCCTGGGCGCGCCCGATCTCGCCGCCGTCGACGGTGACGGCCGAGTTGAGTGCCATGTTCTGCGGCTTGAACGGTGCCACGCGCGCGCCGCGACGGGCCAGAACACGGCAGATCGCCGCGGCGAGGACCGATTTGCCGGCGTCGGAAGTACAGCCCTGCACCATCAGGCAGGGCGTCTTGGTTTGCTGGTTTGCCATGATTTCCTTACAAGTGACCGTCATTCCGGCGAAAGCCGGAACATACCCACCGGATTTCCGCAGCTAACGGTCTCCGGGGCGATCGGCGTAGAATCCCGCCTTCGTTTCCGCGATTTTCTCATGCCTTTCGTTTTTTCTCCCGCCGGTTTTCCGACAGATCTCCCCGCTTCGCTATGGTTGCCGCTGGCCGCGCTCGCCGGCGTCGTTCTCGACCGGTTGCTCGGCGAGGCGACTCGCTGGCATCCGCTGGTCGGCTTCGGCAAGCTGGCCAGTGCCATCGAGCGATCCCTGAATGGCGGCGGCATCCGCCGCGCCAAAGGCGTGTGCGCCTGGGCACTCGCCGTTTTGCCGCTGACCGCGCTGGCGGCGTGGGCGCGTGGCGCGCTGCCTTTCGGCTGGCTGCTCGACGTCATCCTGCTCTATTTCGCGCTTGGCGGGCGCAGCCTGGCCGAACACGCCGAACGTGTCGCCAGTGATTTGCGTGCGGGCAATTTGTCTGCTGCGCGCGAGCACGTCGGCTGGATCGTCTCGCGCAACACCGCCGAGCTCGACGAATCCGGCGTCGCCAAGGCCTGCGTCGAATCGACGCTGGAGAACGGCAACGACGCGGTGTTCGGTGCGCTGTTCTGGTTCGCCTTGTTCGGCGGCGCGGGTGTGGTGCTGTTCCGCCTGTCCAACACGCTCGACGCGATGTGGGGCTACAAGACCGAGCGCTTCCTGCGTTTCGGCTGGGCGGCGGCGCGCATCGACGATCTGCTCAACTACGTTCCCGCCCGCCTCACCGCGCTTTCGTACGCGCTGTTCGGCGAAACGAAGCGGGCGCTGGCCTGCTGGCGGCGGCAGGCGCCCGTGTGGGAGAGCCCTAATGCCGGGCCGGTGATGTCCGCCGGCGCCGGCAGCCTGGGGCTTGCCCTCGGCGGTCCGGCGATCTATCACGGCCACGTCGAGGAGCGGCCGGTTCTCGGCGAGGGACGGCCGGCGCGCGGCGAGGATATTCCGCGTGCCTTGTCCCTGGTCCGGCGCAGCATCGGACTGTGGCTGGCGGTCTTTCTGGTGATAGGAGTCTGCGGTGCTTGAACATGGCGGGCGCTTGCGGCAAGCGTCGCACGATTACGGAATTCCCCTCGAAAGCTGGGTCGATCTCTCGACCGGCATCAATCCCGATGCTTACCCGGTGCCGCCGATCGATCCCGTGGCGTGGCTGCGCCTGCCGGAGGACAACGACGGCCTGGAGGCGGCCGCGGCGGCCTATTACGGCAACCCGCGGCTGCTGGCTCTGTCGGGATCGCAGGCGGCGATCCAGTCGCTGCCCAAGTTGTTCAAGCCGATGGTCCTGGCCTGCGTCTCGCCGCTGTACGAGGAGCATCCGCACGCCTGGGAGACGGCCGGGCACCGGTTGCGCCGCTTGCCGTCGCTCGCGCGGGCCGTGTCGGTGGTCACGCCGGCCGTACTGCTTTGCAACCCCAATAACCCGACGGCGGATTGCCAGCCGAAAGAAGTCATTCTCGACGCTGCCGCGCAATTGCGTCGCCGCGGCGGCTGGCTGATCGTCGACGAAGCCTTCGCCGATGCCGAGCCGGAGAATACCGTCGCGGCGCTCGCCGGCAGCGAGGAAGCGCCGAACATGATCGTGCTGCGCTCGCTCGGCAAGTTCTTCGGTCTTGCCGGGGCGCGGGTCGGTTTCGTTTTCGGTGCCGCGGAGAAGCTCGATCCGCTGCGCGAGATGCTCGGGCCCTGGGCCATTGCGCATCCCGCTCGCGTCGTCGCCCGCGCCGCCCTTGCAGACACGGCGTGGCAGGCCGCCGCGCGGATGAGGCTGATCTCTGCGTCGCAGCGGCTCGCTGACCTGCTGGCCCCGCTCGGTACGGTTCGTCGTACGGCGCTGTTCTGTACCGTCGGCGGCAGCGATTCCCCCTTGGCCGCCAGCGCGCTGGCCGGGCACTTCGCCCGGCGCGGCATCCTGGTGCGCCGCTTTGACGCGCATGGCCTGGTGCGCTTCGGCTTGCCGGGCCGGGATGAGGAGTGGCAACGTCTCACCGCTGCGGTGGCCGAGTGGTCGTCGTCGTGAGACGGTTCGCATTCATCCTCGCTGCCGCGTCGTGGTCGCTGCTGGCGTCCGCCGAGATCAGCGTCACGGATGACACCGGCGCCGCGGTGACCCTGAAGCAGCAGGCACGTCGCATCGTCACCCTGGCGCCCCATCTCGCGGAAACACTGTTCGCTGCCGGCGCCGGCGACCGCCTTGTCGGAACAGTCGACTACAGCGACTACCCGGAAGCGGCGAAAAAGGTGCCGCGAGTCGGCGGCTACTCGCGTGTCGACCTCGAGGCCGTCGTCGCGCTCAAGCCGGATCTGATCATCGCCTGGTACAGCGGCAATGCGCCGGCGAACATCGAGAAGCTGCGCGGATTCGGCTTCCCGGTATATGTCTCGCAGCCCGATCGCATCGAGGACGTGGCCCGGGAAATCGAACGCATCGGTCGGCTGGCCGGAACATCGCAGGCTGCCGATGCGGCGGCGGAAAACTTCCGGGCCCGGCTCGACGGTTTGCGTCGGGAGTACGAGAAGAAGGCCAGGGTCCGCACCTTCTACCAGATCTGGAAACAGCCGCTATCGACGGTCGGCGGCCGCCAGATCATCTCCAGCGTCATTCGGCTGTGCGGCGGCGATAACGTCTTCGGCGACCTGCAAGCGCTGGCGCCCGTGGTTTCCGTCGAGGCTGTGGTGTCTACCGATCCCGAAGCGATCGTCGCCAGCGGCATGGGAGAGGCCCGGCCGGAGTGGCTCGATGACTGGAAGCGCTGGCCGGCCATTACCGCCGTTGCCCGGAACAACCTGTTCTTCGTGCCGCCGGAGCTGATCCAGCGCCATACGCCGCGTCTGCTCGACGGTGCGGAAGTGCTTTGCAGGCATCTGCAAAGCGCACGCGATCGACGCGCGAAGTGATTGAATTCTTTGAAATGCGGGATAGACGCCGGAGCGTAAAACCGCTATGCTTGCGCCCCTTCGCAATTTCAGCGCGCCCGTAGCTCAGTTGGATAGAGTATTGCCCTCCGAAGGCAGGGGTCGCACGTTCGAATCGTGTCGGGCGCGCCATTTTTACTAATAAAACCAGCAACTTACAACAAGTTCGCTGGTTTTATTTTGCATAAAAGTAGTATAGTATAAAATATACTACTTTGGCTTATGTGAATATGCATAAGGCATATGGAATCCGTCGTTTTTTCACCTGAAAACAGCCTGTAAGCGTTGTTATATGGTGATTTAGAGCATATAGTATAGGCACTTGATAGGTGCTATATGAGCGACGAAATAACCGTACAGACCGCTGCCTTAAAAAAACAGCATCGCACTGTCCCTATCGCAGGCACGTTAACGTCTGTGCCTGGCTATCCCAAAAAGCTCACCATCTACAAACTTGAGGCAAGCAGCTATTGGTGGGTGCGCTATTACACCGATGGCAAAATTGTGCGGCGCAGCACGAAGACAGAGAACAAGAACGAGGCGTACAAGTTCGCCAAAGCGTTTTACGATGAGTTGAACCTGCGGCGTACGCAAGGCTTGGCGATCACCAGACAATCGCGTTTTGATGTGTGCGTCAATGCCATGCTGACAGCGCAGAAGGCGCAAGTGGCGCGTGGTGAAGTGACCAACCTGACCTACAGCATTGCGCAAGGTCGTCTCAACAAAAGCATCCTGCCGTTTTTCGGTGAGCGCGATGTGGCAGACGTGAATTACGAACTGCTGGAAAACTATTTGGGCGAACTGTCGCATCAAACGCCCAAGCTCAGTCTCAGCACAATCAGCGGCTACATGAAATTAGTGCGCAAGGTTTTGAACTACGCCTTCAAGCGCCAACTGATTATCGCTGTCCCGCACTTTCCGACGGTCAATGTGCCAGACAACCCACGCGGCTATTTCACAACGAGAGAATACCGACTGCTATGGAGTCGTGCGCGTGCGTTGATTGGCAAACGCTTTGACTTGGTAAAGGTAAAGAAAAAGGACGGCACGGAAGCGCTCGCGCAATATTTCGCAACGGGCGACAAGAAAGCGAACGGCAGGAAGATACGAACGACGGAAATAACGGGCGACTTGGTCGAGTTGATCGTGTTTATGACGAACAGCTTCATACGCCCAACCGACATAAAAAATCTACAGCACAAGCATGTTGAGATTTTGCGCAATGACAACGTGTATTTGCGCTTGAGCCTGCCCCCAAGCAAAAAGCACGACAAGCCCATCGTTACGATGCCCAAAGCCGTCGAAGTGTATGAGCGCCTGACAGAACGAAATCGCGCCAACGGGCTTGGCGTAGCGCCAGATGACTATGTTTTCATGCCCCAGTACACCAACAGGGACTATGCGCTTAAGCAGCTACAGCGCCAGTTCGACGTGCTGCTGTGGAATACAAACTTGAAGAGCGCAGCAAAGGGCGAAGACAGAACGATTTATTCGCTGCGCCACACCTGCATCATGTATCGCTTGCTGTATGGCGAGAAGATGGATGTCATTACGTTGGCGCGAAATGCGCGAACGAAGGAAGACATGATCGACAGGTTCTACGCTTCGCAATTGAAGGGCGAAGACAATATCGAAATGATCCAGTCACGCCGCAAGCGTAAGCCCAAAGCCAACGGAAAGCGGGATGCTGATTAGCCGTTGAAGCGTTTTGCGCGGTAATCGCCTGTTTGCTGCGCGTTGTCGTCGACAGCATTTTTCGCTTGGCAAGCACGCATAAACGCAATCATGCGATCGTCGTCTGTTGGCTGAATTTGAGCTTGGGACTGGGCAATTTTCTTCGCCATCTCGCGCCGCATTCTGCCCCGCGCTACGTCGGTCGGCTCCAATGCAACGGGTTTCCGATTTGATTGCTGTGGTTGTTGCTTGTTTGGTGCTGTGCTGGCAGGTCCGATTATTTCGGAAATTCGCATGATGATTTCTCCCTGTTTCTTGTATTTATAGGCGGAACTGCCGATCCATTTGCTGGCAAAGCAGATGGGCGCGCGCGTGACAGGCTTGAAAAAAACTGCACGCCACGCCCACGTGCAACGAACTTGCGGACTACAATTTTCTTGACGGGCGTTCTGACTATTCTTAGCGATAGGTATTGAAAATGGAAAATGAAGACGACATGGATTTGATCAAGGAGTGGTGCGATTTCGCGAGAAGTCAGGTAACCGATCCCGACTTTGGCGAACAACAAGATTTACCAGTCCCGACCGAGTATTTTGTAGCGTTCGGAATTGCAATGAAGCGCATTGCTGACGCCAACATAGATATCTGGTCAGAATGGGCTGCGAGTGGTCCAGGTGGATCCGAATGCCGTCAATGGTACAGAGCTTGGCTGGCGCTTTATAACCACCCCAATCACAACAGTAAATTAGTCTTGCCAGGTTTTGACGAGGCAAACCATTTTGAGATGATGATGGCGTTTATACTGACCTGTAGCGCCTACAGTTACCAGATCTATGACCTCCTTGCTGCCAGAGACAAAAGTCAAGAAAGACGTTTTTCGGAAATAGACGGAAAAAAACTCGAAAACGGCATGTATCCAATAAAACGTATATTTGCCTCTGACGAGGAAAAGACGATGCTCTTCATGAAATACGCGTAGCTACATTGTGCTTTGGCAACGATAAGCCTGCCGTGAAAATCACTAAAGTTTAGTAATTTTTGAAAAAGGGGATGCGATGGGCGGCAGCACAACAAGAATTCAATGGCTACGCGCAGAAATCGAGAATCTCAAAAAGCTCGCTGACGATCAATCGCACCACTATAAGAGCAGCAGGGAATTGCTTTACGAAGGACTGAGCCGCGTTTATCTATGGTGGCAGGAAGCAAACAAGGAAAGCGGCTTGCTGGAAAGTATGTACGAGGAATACAACCTCCAGTACAAGCGGCAAACGATCCATGAAATCGTTTTTTCGCCCTTGCTGCGCTATCTGTGGAGCATGGATGGCACGGTGAACAGCAACACGATTGACCAGTGGAATAGGGCGCTGAACAACATGCACACAGAAGTGCAGAACAACGGCGAGTATTACAAGACCAACACGCAAGAAAAACTGATTTCACTGATCAGCAACAAGGGTGGCATTTCGGCGCTGGCGGGATACGCTGAAAAAACAGCAGAAAATACGGCAGCGCCGAAAGCAAAACTCAACAAGAGCGCAGAAGAAAAACTGCATAACGCGCACTTGCACAAAGGCAAAGTGTTTTTTGCCACGAATGCGCAAGCAATCGCCAATTTCAACTTGCCGCAAACGTTGGCGGCTGGCGACAGTGGATTTACTCTGGCGTTGCTGCGTAAGACGGAAAACGGTTATGACGTGCTCGGTACTATCGCCGACTCCGCGCTCGTTGAACAAGCCGTTGTTGCCGCGTACCAACGCACCAGCGCGGAAATGCCCAATACAGCGCGGCTGCTCACTGACATCATCCGCACGCAAACGCTGCCCGCGAAAATCGCAGGCATGGCACCTTCACTTACTGACAACAGCAAATACAAGGTGGAAGAAGGCAGCAAGGAGGTCATGAAACAGCTCAAACGGCTGCTGTTCATGGCAAGTACGGGCGAATTTGTGTTGAGCGCTAACAGGAGCGAATGCAGCGTCGTGACGTACGCCAAGCCGTATTCGCCAATTTTTGATACAGAAGACGACGTGGCGCTGGCGGTCAATGACCGCACGTATATTGAAAACAACCTGATCCACAGCGGCGACTATAACTTCTACACCGCAGACGCGGTGGAGCGCGTGCCTGAAACAACCGACGAACCCGCCAGCCATAAGCTGAAACTGGAAAACACAGTCACCAAGAGTTTTCGCTATGTGCGCTTCTACAAACTTTCATCGTTCAAATTTGAGCCAAGCCGAACGCAGGCAGTGATCAAGTCTGACCTTCAGGTCAATCCTGCGTACACCGTCAAACTCGACGGCAAGTGGATTGGCGAAATGAATGCCTTGTTTTTGACAAGATGGGTTAACGGCTTGGGCGCGAAAATGAAACGCGCTGAACACAGCATGCTTATGCTCAACTTGGGCAAAACGAGCATTACCTTCAAACATACATACAAAGGCAATGAGTTCAGGGAAGCTGAAATTATCCCGTTCAGCGACAAAACGACAGCAAATGGTGTTGGGCAAGTCTGTGTGCTTAGCAAAGACATTATTCCCGTCCTCAATGCGTTAGCGCAGATGGAAATTTGCGGAGATGTTACGTTGCAAGCAGACGAAAAAGTGCTGGGGTTTCTGTTTGCGACAGAATGTGCAGACTATCGCATTGCTGTTCCGTGCTGCACGCTGAAGGGAAAGCGGATTGGCGACTACTTCGCAGCGTACGGAGCAGCATAAATGGCAACGAACAGCAACGACCTGACGCCACGTTGGGACAATTTCGCCGTCTATCTGCCGTCCATACAAAAGGCGTATGCGAAGGCGACATACAAACTGGGCGACAAAAAACGCGTGATGCCTGCGGGTGTCACGATGAAGGACTTGAATTTTCTCGATCCGAACAACAAGCTTTGGCATTACGGCTACGCACTGTACTCGGCGGGGCAATTCAAGGTCGGAGAACAACAGGCGGACATAGTTACCAATCGCAAGCAGGGCGCCATCATCGTCGGCGACAGCGGTGGCTATCAGATTGGGAAAGGTACGCTGGCGGGCTTTGAAGCACTGAAAGGGTTGCGAAAGCCCGATCAAGTGTGCGCTGCTTGGAGTGACGCTAACCAGCTCAAAACTTGGATTTTGAATTGGCTGGAAACGCATAGCACTTACGCAATGACGCTTGATATGCCGTTGTGGGCGCGAGAGGCAACAAGCAAAAGCTCCCCATTTCACAAATGCAGCGTAGAGCAATTGACGGAACTGACCGTTGAAAATTTGCAATTTATTGAGCGGAACAAACGCGGCAATACGAAGTGGCTGAACGTGCTGCAAGGCACAACGGAAGAAGATTTGAAGCTTTGGTGGGATGCGGTGAAAGGCTTTAGATTTGGCGGCTGGGCAATGGCTGGGGATACAGGCTGGCGCGGTGGAGCGGGTGCCGTTATCAAGCAGATATTGATAATGCGTGATGAAGGCGCATTTGAGCCAGGTCTGGACTGGGTGCACTTTTTGGGAGTGTCGCAGCCAAAATGGGCTGTATTGCTGACAGCAATTCAGCGTGGCTTGCGTGCAGCGTGCAATCCCAATTTACGGGTGAGCTACGACAGCGCCAGCCCAAGCATCCTCAGCGGAAAATTCATGCAAGTTGCCATATCGCCAACGTTTTCAAAGGCTGCGGACAGTTGGAGCATACGTGCTGTTCGTTGCCCGAACGACAAGGAGTATGTCGGCAATTATTCGCGCGCATTCCCGTTCCCGTCACCGCTCGGTGACAGATTGAGCTTGGCGCATTTGAACGTTTTTTCTGATCCGTACAGCAACAAGCATTTTGACGAGGTTAGCCACCATTTGCTTACGCATCACAACACGTGGGTTTATGTCCGTTCAATGCTTGAGGCAAATGAACTGGCGTTTTTGGATAAGCACGACGCGAAGAATTTTGTGCCGCCGCAACTGCTGGACTGTATCCATTTGTTTGAAGATCTGTTGGCAAGTGCTGCGTGGCAAACGAAATGGAAAAAGCACGCAAAGATGTTTGAGGCACTGAAAGACTTGAAGAACGAGATGGCTTTCTAGGCGAAATTAGTAAAGTATAGTTGATCTGTTTATCACAAATCGATAAAGGGCTATATCAATGGAATGGGTTGTTGCACAGCATTCAAAGAAGGAAGTCGCCCGTGCTGGGAACACTTTGATTGATGCACAGGCTGATGATCAGCAACGGCTAGCAGCAATGGAGGTGTTGTCAAACTGGCGTGCTGCGCATGCATACCCAATGCATGCGGTACTAATCTCACTTCGTAACGTCGTAAAGAAAATCGATACGACAGCAATTGTTGCTCAACGCCTTAAGCGAACTCCTTCAATTGTTGGGAAACTGCAAAGATTCCAAAACATGAGCCTGAGTCGTATGCAAGATATAGCTGGATGCCGAGCTGTCGTAAAGAATGCCCGAACTGTGCGATTGCTATCTTCGACAATGATCGAAAGTAGAACCCGAAATCGGCTTCATAAAAAAGATGACTATATAGCGGAGCCGAAAGATAGTGGTTACAGGGGAATACATCTAGTCTACAAATATAACGGGGAGAAGAAAGAGTATTCCGATTACTTCGTTGAAATTCAGCTACGATCGAAAATACAGCACGCGTGGGCAACTGCAGTGGAAATTGTTGATACGTTTACCAAGCAGGCACTCAAAGCAAGCAATGGGAAGACTGACTGGCTCGATTTTTTCAAATACGTTTCAGTTGAATTTGCAAAAATTGAGAAATGTCCGCTACATCCGATTGCAAACGCGGTTGATACAAAATCGGAAGTGATCAGGCTGGCGAACAAATTGAAGGTGGCAAATGTGCTAAATGCCTTTGCCGTTTCAACACGACATCTGACAAAATCAACTATAAAAAATAACAGTTATTTTCTTCTCGAACTGTCAGAACATGCGACGAAGATATTTGTGACGAGCTTTTCAGCAAATCAGCTAGAACAGGCAACAAAAATATATCTACAAAAGGAAGAGCAAGCCAAAATCGATGACTCATATGATGTGGTTTTGGTTGCTGCAAACTCTGTTAATTCGCTCAAAAAAGCCTACCCTAATTATTTCGCAGACTCGAAGGATTTTCTGAAGCTTTTGAATTCAGTGACTTTAACTGGAGTTGTTTGATACTGCTGTTGGCAGCTATGTAGGTAAGGTAAGAATTGGAAGAATGCTATACCAACTCTACCGCTGCCCGCTTCATCTCGTCATTTACGTCAATATAGGCTTGCGTTGTTGAAATATTGCGATGTCCCGCCAGCGCCATCAGTACGCGCACGCCCACGCCCTTGTTCGCCAGTGCAGTAATAAATGTCCGTCGTCCGCTGTGACTGCTTGCGCCAGCAATTCCCGCCTGTTTATAGAGCCAGTGAAAATGCTGGCACAGCGTATTGGCGGTAAAGTGATCACGCTTTTGCGTGGCGAATAGCGGCTTGGAAATATCTTGTTTGTCGATGATCGCCAAGTAAGCTGCCAATTCCCTACGCAATTTTTGGGGAATAAATACTGAGCGAGCGTGTTTTCCTTTCGTCTGCTCTGCCAATAAGCGCACCTCGTCTTTTACGCCGCTCTCAGCGGACCAGACATCGCTAATACTGAGCGCAGCCACCTCGCCAACACGCATTCCAGACCAGTGCGTTACCAGCAGCATTGCCCGATTGCGCTGCGCGTGCTTCTGGCAAGCAACGAAATTCAGGACGCGCTTCAATTCCTGCTCTGTCAATGTTTTTGCTTGTCCCATTTTCTTTTTCCCCGAATCAAATAATTTGTTAGTCATATTGTATTGTCTTTGATTTGCGGGGTGTAGGAGATTTGTCTCTTTCGGGTTACGTAATTTATTCAATAAGTTATTTACAAACCAAAGCATTTCATAATTTCCTTTGTTTTTGTATTTAGTAATTTTTTGCGTATTGCAGACGGGTGTTTTAACCCGCCCCAGCATCGCTAACCTGCGAACGCCGCCATAGCGTTTTGCTGGTTGTTCATGCTGCTGTTCATCTGGTGTTGTTCTTCTGTGATGTTTTCTCTTTTATTTAGAGATTCTGTTTTTTTGATCTGTATAGCCGTAGGTAAACAACTAAGGCATTGCTGCCTTTTGCTACAGCCAACGAGACAACGATGATCGGTCGCAGCAGAACTGCAACCCGTCAGTCTCGAAGGTAAGCAGAGGGAACTTGCATCAAGCCCCAGCTTACGAAATCGCCGTAGGTTAAATCTTGCTCGGTGGTGCTGTAGCGCAACCAGCCTTCGGGCAAGTCAGTTGTCAGTCTGACATCAACATCCGCTGTTCCAACTTTTGTGGATCGCCAGCAGTGCTCTGCCAATTTCTGCAGTGCAGGCAAGTCGTCACGGTATTGCGCAGCAACATTCCCAAAGCCAGCATGGACATGCACCGTCAGTTCACGGTCATTGCTGTTCAATCCTTCAATACTGGCGATGACGATAGGGCGATGCGTGTTTGGCTTGCGCTTTGCCGCGTTTTTGTACATTTCACGGTTCATCCTGCACAGACAGTTGCTGAACGAATGGGAAACGGTATCGCGCATTGCAATCAGTTTCTTGTCGCTGGCGTTGAACGGGCGCAGAAACGACTGAAATGTGACAGCGTGCGTGATCAGATCGTTATAGCGCAGAGCGTATTCCCGCGTTGCAAGCTGGGTTAGGTAGTCAGAATGGTTCATACAGTTATTTATACAAACCAAAGGAAACCAGAAAAAATCTTAGGTTGATCTGGCTCAATTCAGACCGTACAGTTATGACTTATAGATAACTGTTAGGAGAAAGCGAAATGAGCGCACTTGCCGATCTGAAACTGGTCGCAGCAAAAAAACCGACCCATCTGTCGCCTGTCGTAATTCGCCGCAACAAGGTCATTGATCGGTTGCACGAGCAACTGGAAATGGCGAAAGCGCGGCAAGAGGGGCGAACTTACGCGCCAACGCGCATGCGCAGCGTCAAAAATGCGGAAACTGGCGTGAAAACCACAATCGAAACTACAAAGCGTCTCAAACAGTGGTGGTGGGTGACAGACAACGGCAAGGTCTGCGTGTCACTGCGCTACGGCGCGAAGATTATTGAAATTGTGAAGGGAAAGACGGCGGTCGAGCTGGCGAGCGAGAAAGAATTGGTCGCAACGCTGGAGATTTTGAAGCAAGCTGTTGAGAGTGGCGAACTGGATGCGCAGATTGAGGCGGTGGCAGGTACGGCAAGGAATGGATTCAGAAAGTAATTTTTTGCAATTACCGCATTAAAAATCGAAGTCTTCTGGGAAAGTGCTTGCGGTGGCGTTTTCTCCCTCCATGCCCTATAAAAGTAAGAAAGTTCTGAAAATTGGGGGGGAAATGAAGCGCTTTTCCACTATGAAGAAGATTTGTGTGTTCGCCATTATCCTGATCAATACATCATCGGTGTTTGCGGAGATTATTGACGTAAGTGCCAACTGGGAGTTCTGGCATTACCACTACTCGCCGATCGAATTTGCGGCAGGTACGTACAAGATAACCCCTATTGGAATAGCTGATGGCGGGCAGTACGACGCGTGGAATGCTTGGGGAGCGGGCGAGTTCAGCGATTGTGATGATTTGGGGCTGTGTTCAAGAGGGTATATCAATTCCTATTCCTTCGGCTTTGTCGGACAAAATGACTTTGTGACCGAGATTGCCACGGTTGGCGGGTCGGTTGCAGATGGGACTGCATTAGCCTACCAAACACCAATGCTGGCGCTAGCAAACGCTGGATCGTGGGTTTTCAATTTAGAGCACGCATCTCGTCTTTATTTTTATCTTCGAGACGGTGAGATTTCGTACGGTGACAATGTGGGAGGTATGTCTCTTAGAATTCAAGCCATACCTGAACCCAATACAAATATATTGGTACTGAGCGGGCTTTTGGTTACTGCTCTATCTGTTCTTCGGCATCATAGGAGAGTTCCAGTGTAGCGAATCTATTTGGCTAATCGTGCCAGTAAATAGGCAACGGCAATGCTAATGCCGATCTGGACAATCCAGATCGTAATATTGATCTGGAGTCGAGAGCTTTCATCTGCTGCCGTAAAGATGAATCTCCAGCCATAAAGCGTTCGAATGCCATGTAGTCCGAAAACACGATCAAATGGTGCGACGAGAAAAGCAATGGCAATTGGTAAAAAACTCAGTAAAAGAACACCAGGGGATTTTTGATTCTGACCTTCTGGTGTGATTGGAGGCGCAATTTCATTGATTGTCTCCTCCACCTTCAAAACATTTTTAGCCGTTTGAAGCGCTTGCGCTACAAACTTGTCCTTATCTTTCCAATCATCAGAACAACCAAAATTCGCTCGTCCGTTGTCTGTTATTGCGCATAAATAATTAGTAGGCGCTCCTGGCTCTGATACAACGTACATTGCGACCCCTTGGGATTCTGGAAATGGTCCGCGAACCTCAAGTACAAATGGGTAAACATCTCCTCCTGACAGTGCTTTGACGTTAGTGAAAAGCAAAACTGCGTATGTGCCTAACTCCCACGCTCTTTCCGCTCGTTTGCTTTTTGTATTTGGTAAAGTGGGATAAAACGCAACCATCTCTCTACCTCCCTTAGCACTACTGCGTCCGATTTGATGGTCTGTAAAGGTTACATGGATGACGATTTGATATTCTTAGGCTCAGCTTTTCCCTTTATCTCTAATAAATAGAGATAGAAGGAGAGTAGATGCGATTCAGCGAATTTTCAACAACGCCAAACAAGCCGTTGATGCAGCCAAGCATGTAGCGTCGGTTAAAACGACATACATATGACAAAGGCAGTATTCTGCGTGGAGTGTTAACAGGCACAATTTGCCGACTCATAGTTCGTTTTTCGGGCGTCAGTGCTATACTACTTCTATACTACTTTGCAGATTTTGTGCTAAAAAGTGTTGAAAACACAGGTTATAACTATTTGTCCGCAAAACTCCGAAGGCAAGGGTCGGACGTTCGAATCGTCTCGGGCGCGCCAATTAATTCAATGGGTTAGGTGATTTTTGCCTAACCCATTTTCATTTTGTGACCACGCTGTGACTATTTCGTGACTACGCTGT
>Ga0302250_1001839_pt1 | contig 14650 bp, 16 predicted proteins | sample AAG_RA_Asp_MG_FD_193536 | JGI IMG/M metagenome (GOLD analysis project Ga0302250, IMG submission 193536) | Enriched activated sludge microbial communities from anaerobic digester in WTTP, New Holstein, Wisconsin, United States - AAG_RA_Asp | ecosystem: Engineered > Bioreactor > Anaerobic >... | reverse complement strand
TGTCGAACTTCATGAAATGGGTTCCCTGATCGCAGCCTGATCTCCTGGTCTCGATTTTTTCAACCACCTCTAGTTCTCCCAAAATGCTGATCATTCCCGCGATCGACCTGAAGGACGGGCAGTGTGTCCGTCTCAAGCAGGGCCTCATGGATGAAGCGACGGTCTTTTCCAATTCTCCCGGCGAGCAAGCCGCCCACTGGCTCGAACAAGGTGCGCGTCGTCTGCACGTGGTCGACCTGAATGGTGCGTTCGCCGGCAAACCGAAGAACGAGAGGGCGATTCGGGAAATCGTCGACGCCGTTGGCGACGAGATTCCCGTCCAGTTGGGCGGCGGTATCCGCGATCTGGATACCATCGAACGCTGTCTCGACAACGGGGTCAGTTACGTCATCATCGGCACAGCTGCGGTGAAGAACCCGGGTTTCCTGCATGATGCCTGCAGCGCCTTCCCCGGACAGATCATCGTCGGCCTCGATGCCAAGGACGGCAAGGTGGCTGTCGATGGCTGGTCGAAACTGACCAAGCATGATGTGATCGATCTTGCGAAGAAATGCGAGGACTACGGCGTTGAAGCCATTATTTACACCGATATCGGGCGTGATGGCATGCTCTCGGGAATTAACATCGAGGCAACGGTCAAACTGGCGCAATCGCTGCGGATTCCCGTGATCGCCAGTGGCGGACTGTCGAACATCGATGATATTCGCCGGTTATGCGAGGTCGAGAACGAGGGCATCATGGGAACCATCGCCGGCCGTGCAATCTACGACGGCTCGCTTGATTTCGCCGCGGCGCAGGCCGAGGCGGACAAGGCCGGGGATGCCTGAGTCGCGTATGTACGTATCGATTGATTCAGGACGTTCGCTGTGGGTCTAGCCAAACGAATCATTCCGTGCCTTGACGTGACCGCCGGCCGGGTCGTCAAGGGAACCAATTTCGTCGACCTGCGCGATGCCGGCGATCCTGTCGAAATCGCGCGCCGTTACGATGACCAAGGCGCCGACGAGGTGACCTTCCTGGACATCACCGCGTCGTCCGATCAGCGCGACATCATCCTGCATATCGTCGAAGCGTGTGCGTCACAGGTATTCATTCCTCTGACGGTCGGTGGCGGGGTGCGCACCGTGGCCGATGTCCGGCGTCTTTTGAATGCCGGCGCTGACAAGGTGAGTATGAACACGGCGGCGGTCAATAACCCCGATCTGGTCGCGGATGCTTCGGCCAAGGTGGGGAATCAATGCATCGTGGTGGCGATCGACGCCAAGCAGGTGGCGCCGGGAAAATGGGAGGTCTTTACCCATGGCGGGCGCAATCGCACCGGTCTGGATGCCGTGGATTGGGCGCGACGAGTGCAGCAACTGGGGGCTGGCGAGATTCTTCTGACCAGCATGGATCGTGACGGAACGAAGAATGGTTTCGATCTGGCGCTGACCCGCGCGGTGTCGGATGCCGTGGATATCCCGGTGATTGCCAGCGGTGGCGTCGGCAACCTGCAGCATCTTGCCGACGGTGTGTCGATCGGCGGTGCGGACGCCGTGCTGGCCGCCAGTATCTTCCATTTCGGCGAGTATACGGTGCGCCAGGCCAAGGAGTTCTTGCGCGATCGAGGTATCGAGGTCCGTCTGTGAGCGATCTGGATACCAGCCAGTTCTGGCTCGATGCGTTGAACTGGGATGAAAAAGGGATGATCCCCGCCATCGCCCAGGATGCCGCAACCGGCCGGGTGGTGATGTTTGCCTGGATGAACCGGGAGTCATTACAGGAGAGCGTGTCGACCGGCAACGCCGTCTATTGGTCACGCTCGCGCAAGCGCCTGTGGCGGAAGGGTGAAGAGTCGGGGCACGTGCAGAAGATCCGGACAATCCGCGCGGATTGCGACGGCGACGTGCTGCTGCTTTCCATTGAGCAGATTGGCGGCATCGCGTGTCACACCGGCCGCGAAAGCTGTTTCTTCCTCGAACTGCAAGGTGATCGCTGGGTTGCCACCGATCCGGTCTTGAAAGATCCAAAGGATATTTACGCAAAATGAGTAGCGAAAACGTATTGCTCCGGTTGTCGGAAATACTGGCGTCGCGTCGGCACGCTGACCCGGCTACGTCCTATACGGCCAAGCTTTTTTCAAAAGGGCCGGACTCGATCCTGAAGAAAATCGGCGAGGAGTCCGCTGAATTGATCATGGCGGCCAAGGACGGCAAGCCGGACAGCATCGTTTATGAGTCGGCGGATGTTTTCTATCACGTGCTCGCCTTGTTGGCCTTTTATGGCCTGAGTGCCGAGGATGTCCTCAAGGAACTGCAGCGACGTGAGGGCACCTCCGGCATCGCCGAGAAGAACTCGCGGAATGCCTGCTAGGAGGAGCTATGTCTGATTGCCTGTTTTGCAGGATTGTGCGTGGCGAAATCCCCGCGCGCAAGGCTTTCGAGGACGAGACCGTGCTCGCCTTCCACGATATCAATCCGGCGAGACCGATGCATATTCTGGTCATTCCCAAGCGTCACATCGAATCGTTGCAGACAGCTACCGAAGCCGACGAACCGGTGTTGGGACATATGCTGGGCGTCGCGAATCGCTTGGCGGAGGAAAACGGTAGCCCGGACGGTTTTCGTGTCATCATCAATAACGGGCGGATTGGCGGACAGGAGGTTTCCCATCTGCACGCCCATGTCGTCGGCGGGCCGGATCCGGTCGGGCCGATGCTCAAGCGCAATTAAGGAGAGTCATCATGGGAAGTTTCAGCATCTGGCATTGGTTGATCGTTTTGTTGATCGTCATGCTCGTGTTCGGTACCAAGAAACTGCGGAATATCGGAGAAGATCTCGGTGGTGCCGTGAAAGGCTTCAAGGAAGGGATGCGTGACGGGACGGCCGAAAAAAAGCCGACAGAGACGCCTCCGGACCAGATTTCGGGCGGTCAGACGATCGAAGGTGAAGTCAAGGAAAAAACCAAGTCATAACAACCGATCGGGATCCGGACGTAGTTCCTTGAGTATTTACACATACGGAAATATGTTTGTGGAGTGTTCCCGTATTTCTTGGTGACCGAACCTCTATGTTCGATATAGGCTTTTCGGAACTCCTCGTCGTGGGAGTGGTAGCGCTTGTGGTAATTGGACCGGAGCGGCTGCCGAAGGTTGCCCGCACCGCCGGGGTGCTGCTCGGGCGAATGCAGCGTTACGTGCAAAACGTCAAGGCCGATATCAGCCGGGAAATGCAACTGGATGAGTTGAAGAAATTGCAGGCGGAAATGCAGGAATCTGCCCGCAATTTCGAACAGACCATTGCCTCTGAAGTGCAAACGATCGGGAAAGATGTCGGCGAGGCGGTTGAATCGGCGAAAGTGGGGGGGGGCGAACACCGGAACCAGCCGGAGTCCATCGCGGAGACGCAGCATGTGGTCCTTCAGGACGTTCCTCACGCTGCACTGTCTGATGATTCATCGACTCCGGCGAAGACAGGTGTTTGACGATGGACCAGCCAGAGCAGTCGTTTCTTTCTCACCTCATTGAATTGCGCGATCGCCTGATCAGGGCGCTACTGTCCATTCTGATCGTGTTCCTGTGTCTGTTTCCGTGGGCCAAGGAATTGTATGCGCTGCTGGCGCAACCGTTGTTGAATACCTTGCCGCAAGGCGGGCAGATGATCGCAACGGACGTGGTCGGAGTGTTCCTGGTACCGATGAAGGTCGCGTTGATGGTGGCTTTCCTGATCGCGTTGCCGTACGTGCTTTATCAAGTTTGGGCCTTCGTCGCCCCGGGCCTGTACGCGCATGAAAAGAAACTGGCGCTGCCGCTGGTCGCGTCGAGTGTTCTGTTGTTCTTTGTCGGCATGTCGTTTGCCTATTTCCTGGTTTTCCCTACGGTTTTCGGCTTTATGGCCAACGTTGCGCCCGAGGGCGTGGCGTGGATGACCGATATCGAGAAGTACCTGTCGTTCGTCATGACGACGTTCGTTGCCTTCGGAGTGGCGTTCGAAGTGCCGGTGATCGTCGTGGTTCTGGTGACGGTGGGGATCGTGGAATTGTCTACTTTGAAGGAATGGCGCTCCTACGTAATCGTCGGAGCCTTCGTTATCGCCGCCATTTTTACGCCGCCGGATGTCGTTTCACAGCTTATGCTGGCGATTCCGCTCTGCCTGTTGTACGAACTGGGCATGTTTATGGCGCGTTTCGTGCGAAAGCGTGGCGAATCCGGGCAGCCGCGCCTTGAAGAGCCTCGCGACGCTTCCTGAGTGGCTCCGTTCAGTCGCGGTTTGCACGCAGTGGCGGTCGCTTGCCGATACCGATCGTCGTTTCAACGATTTCCTTCTGCCGGCGGAAGCTGAACGGTACTTTGGCGCCCGGTTCCAAGGCGGCAATCAGATCGAGCATCGCTTGCGGATCCTTGACCGGTTTGCCCGCGACCGACAACAGGATGTCTCCGGGTTTGACGCCCGCGGCATCTGCCGGTCCGCCGCGCTGAACGCCAGCAATGAGAGCGCCCTCGGTCGATGGCAGTTCGAAGGATTCCGCCAGTTCCCGCGTGATCTCCTGTGCCTCGATGCCTATCCAGCCGCGGGTCACGGCGCCCGTGCGCACGATCTGCTCCAGCACATTGCTGGCGGTCGATACGGGAATGGCGAAGCCGATGCCGAGCGAGCCACCTGAGCGCGAATAGATCGCGGTGCTGATGCCGATCAGGTTGCCGTTCGCGTCGACCAGCGCGCCTCCCGAGTTGCCGGGATTGATGGCCGCGTCGGTCTGGATGAAGTTCTCGAAGGTATTGATGCCGAGGTGCGAACGGCCGAGCGCCGAGACGATCCCCATCGTTACCGTTTGCCCGACACCGAAGGGGTTGCCGATGGCCAGGACGATGTCGCCGACAGTTACCTCGTCCATGCTACCGAGGGTTATCGCTGGAAACTTGCGAATGCCGTCCTCGCCCGGATCCAGTTTCAGCACCGCCAGATCGGTTTCAGGGTCGCCGCCAACCGGTTGTGCGGTGAGCGTCTTCCCGTTGTCGAGCGCAACTTCGATCTGGTCGGCGTTTTCGACGACGTGATAGTTTGTCAGGATGTAGCCATCGGTACTGACGATGACGCCCGATCCGAGCCCGGATTTGCGCGAATCGTCGATCTCGCCTTCATCGCCGAAAAAATGCCGGAACAGCGGATCTTCGGCCATCGGATTCTGCTGGGACGGATTCTTTTGTGAAGTGAAGATGTGCACCACCGATGGCAGCGCTTTCCTGGCTGCATCACGAAACGAATTGCCGGTCGGTCGCGCGATTTCGGTTGTTTGTCCGGAAAGCGGCCAGCGCAATGACCATTCGGGGTTCAGCGAGGAAATTACAAAGAGTACGGCGAGACTGATGGTGACGGTTTGTGCAAAAATCAGCCAGAGTCTGCGCATGGGGAATTGATTCGGAGATGGCGATATGAGACGCGAAGAGTTGGTGCTGTATCTGGACGAGTTGCTTGAGGCCGGACGATTCAAGGATTATTGCCCAAACGGACTGCAAGTGGAAGGCTGTGCTGAGGTACGGACGATCGTCGCCGGCGTGACGGCCAGCCAGGCCTTGATCGATGCCGCGATAGCGCGCGGCGCCGACGCGTTATTGGTGCACCATGGCTGGTTCTGGCGCGGAGAGGACGGTCGGCTCACCGGATTTCGCAAGGCGCGCATGCGCTCCTTGCTTCTCCATGACATCAACCTGATTGCCTACCACCTGCCACTCGATGCGCATCCTGAATTGGGAAACAACGCCCGGATTGCATCTCGCCTTGGCTGGGTGGTTGAAGGTCGATTCGGCGAGCAGGATCTGGGTTTTTGGGGACGCTTGCCCGGGGCCGTGTCGTTGGCGGCGTTGGCGCAATCGATTGCGACAGGACTAGGGCGTCAGCCGTTCATTGTGGGGGATGACGAGCGTCGTGTTTGCCGTATCGCCTGGTGTTCCGGCGGCGCGCAAGGCTATTTCGAGCAGGCGATTGCTTTAGGGGTCGATGTCTATCTCTCCGGGGAAATCTCGGAGCAGACGGTGCATCTTGCGCGGGAGTCGGGCGTGGCCTTCATCGCGGCCGGGCATCATGCCACGGAACGTTTCGGCGTGCAGGCGTTGGCCGAGAACTTGCAGGCACGCTTTGGTGTTTCGTGCGAGTTCGTCGATATCGACAACCCGGTGTGACCAGTTTGGATTTTTTCGCCGGAGAGCCAGTGATGGTCGGCGGTGCGGCAGGATACCCGAGAACGGGTGCCGCTTGTATTCCGACCGGAATGCCTGCCTGGAGAGGCCTGGCGTCTTGTTGCCGCAACGATGGTGAATCGATCGGCGAACTGTTATTTTCCGGTCGGAGGTTGGCCTGTCATGACCTGACAGGGTTAGCGTGCGCCAGCTGCACTGGTGCTCAGTTTGCCTTCAGCGGCCTTACGGTAGGCTTCGAGGGCGGCGTCGCGGGCTTCGCCAACCAGCGTGTAGAGCTTGACGAGTCCGTAGCCGCCGACGATTGCAAGAGCTGCAACGATCAGACGAAGTTCGAGGCTGTGCTCAAAGAGGAAGCTAGAGCTGAGTTCCATGATGTTTCCTTTCATTGAAGTGATTGAATTGCGTTTATCAGTATGAAACGACATTTCATCTGACGGAACGGATCGTAACAAGCGAGCAGGGATGCGTCTGTGGGCTCTTTTTCGGGCTTGTGTAACGGGGGGGCGGCGTTTGTAACGGTGCGTGACGTCGAAGGCAACGGGCGGGCGAGTGTTCCGGGGGCGGCGAAGTTGCGGTAGCCTGCGCGAGTGGCTTTTTTCCTTCCAACATGTTCATGTTCCTTGCTCAGTCCCGTTTGATCGTCGTTCAGGCCTGGCCGATGCTCGTGGCCCAACTGGCCTCGATGGGCATGATGGTCATCGATACCGTTCTGCTCGGACATTTCGGTACGGATGATCTTGCGGCGGTCGCTGTCGGCAGCGGAATCTATGTCGCGGTGATTCTCGCGCTGGTCGGGATCGTCCAGGCGGTTTCTCCGACGGTTGCCCACCTCAAGGGCGCCGGACGTATGGATGGCGTGGCCGGCGCCCTGCATCAGGGAGTCTGGCTGGCGTTGGCGATGTCCCTCCCGGGAATCGTCGCGTTGCTTTATCCGGATCCGTTGCTGGCGTTATCCACCATTGATTCCGTGGTCGAGGCCAAGACGCGCGCGTATCTCGCGGCCTTGGCCTGGGGCGTTCCCGCATGGCTGTTGTACCGGACGTTTCATGCGTTCTGTATTGCGGTGGGGCAGCCGCGCCCGCTGATGATCATCTCATTGGGCTGTACGTTGGCGCATGGCGGTCTGGCCAGTGTTCTGGTTCGGGGAACATCGGGTCTTCCTGCCCTCGGGGCCCTCGGCTGCGGCGTTTCAAATGCGCTGATCGGATGGCTGGCCCTTGTTGCCAGCATCTTGTACATCCTGAACAGTCGGCAGCTGCGCAGCTACCGGCTGATGCAGGGATGGCGGCCGCCCCGCTGGCGTGAGCAAAAAATGCTGCTGCGCCTTGGGTTACCGATGGGCATGTCCAGCTTTGTGGAGATATCGGCGTTCACGCTGGTGGCGTTGTTCGTCGCGCAGCTCGGTGCCGCCGTGGTGGCCGGGCACCGGGTGATCGCCAATCTTGCCGGCCTGTGTTACATGCTCCCGCTGTCGCTGGCCGTGGCGACACTGGCGCAAGTGGGGCTCTCCGCCGGCGCGCGTGATTTTGCGCGGGCGCGGGTGTCGGCGCTTGCCGGGATGCTCATTGCTTCAGTGCTTTCGGCGATTCTTGGCGTCGTGCTCTGGATGTTTCGCGAGCCGCTGGTCGGCGCGTATTCGAATGATCCCGTTGTGCGGCGTGTCGGCCTTTCCCTGATCGGCTTCATGGCGGCGTATCAGCTGTTCGACGCCGCCCAGACCGTGGCCGCGCACGCGTTGCGCGGCTACAAGATCACCTTCGTGCCGATGCTGGTGCATGTTGCTGCATTCTGGGGCATCGGCCTTGCGGGGGGCTGGTGGCTGGCATTCCGGATGCAGCCGCCGATGGGAGCTTCCGGATTCTGGCTGGCCTCGCTGCTCAGCCTGATTGCCGCCGCGATGCTTCTTGTCGCGATGATGTGGTCGGCGATGCACTTACAGGAGCGCCAAGGACTGGCCGATTAATTGCTTGGTGTCCGGCTATACTGACAGAGCATCGTCGTGGTCGAGAATGTGTCCATTCAAAGGATTTTTTGACAGGGAGGCATGATGAGGTCGCTCAAAACCCGGATGATCCTGTTCGTCCTTGCTATTTTGACGGTGGTTTCGGCGCTGCTTTGCGGCGTTGCCTACGTCAAGACGCGGGACGCGTTGCTGGCATCGATTCATCAGCAGATCGAGCAGGCGGCCGCAGGAAAAATGAGTTTCGTCACCGAGTGGGTGGCGTCACGCCAGGCCGTCGTCGCCTCGACACTGGGGCGTTTCGGCAGCGGTGAGTTGAAGCCGATTCTCGACCAAGCCAAGGAGGCGGGCGGGTTCGACGACATGTACATCGGCCAGCCGGACAAGACGATGACGCAGTTCTCGCAAGCGACACCGGTGCCGCCGGGCTACGATCCGACCGTCCGGCCGTGGTACGTCGCCGCGGCTGCCTCACAAGGTGCGATCGCTTCTCCGCCGTACATTGATGCGTCGACCAAGCGCCCGATCATTACTTTTGCCAAGGCGCGGCGTGATGGCGGGCAGTTGATGGCCGTCGCAGGAGGGGATGTGACGCTGCAACGCATCGTCGATGAAATTCTCTCGGCCCGTTTGCCGGGCGATGGTTACGCGTTCCTGATTACCAAGGACGGGCTGGTGATCGCGCATCCGGCCAAGGAGTCCGGTCTGAAGAAAATTGCCGACGTCGAGCCGGGCTTTGATCTCGCCACCTTCCCGGCCGACGGCAAGATCCACGCGAGGAAGATCGGTGCCGCTGCCATGCTCAGCGCGCTCTATCCCGTCGGAGACACCGGTTGGCTGCTGGGGGTGATGGTGTCGGAAGACAAGGCGACGAATCCGATCGATCAGCTGATGCTCGGCATGTTCGGCCTGATGGCGATCGGTCTGATTGTGGCTTTCTTCGTCACCTCGTTCGGCATCAGCCGGATGATGCGTGGCATCTCCGCGCTGCGCGACACGATGCAGGCCATGGCGATGGGGGGCGGCGATCTCACCGTGACCTTGCCGGTGGACAGCAACGACGAAGTGGGGCAGACCAAGGACGCGTTCAACCGCTTTGCGGCGATCTTGCGCGGAATGGTCAGCGAGATCAAGACCGATTCGTCGAAACTGATCGAGGGCATCGAGCGGGTGGCCAAGGCGACCGAGGACATCAGCAGCGGCTCGAAGGAGCAGGCGTCCTCGGCCAACGCGACCGCTGCGGCGGTCGAGGAAATGACCGTCAGCATCAGCCACATCGCCGATTCGGCGAAGAATGCCGAGCAACTGACGCGCGATGCCGGGCAGGCTTCGCAGCGGCTGGCGGGCGACGTGATGGAGACCGCCGAGGAAATCGCGCGCATCTCGACGACGGTGCAGCAGCTCGAAACGGTGCTGCATGAACTCGACGGGCGCTCGGCGCAGATCAGTGCTGTTGTCGGGGTCATCAAGGAAATTGCCGATCAGACCAATCTGCTGGCGCTGAATGCGGCGATCGAGGCGGCGCGGGCGGGCGAACAAGGGAGAGGGTTCGCGGTGGTGGCCGACGAGGTGCGGAAGCTGGCGGAAAGGACCGGTGTCTCGACCGTGGAGATCGGCGACACGATCCGCCTGATCCAGGAGGAAACAAAGAAGGCCGTGGCGAGCATGGAAGACGCCGTCCAGCAGGTTCATCGCGGCGTCGAGAAATCGCAGGCGGTGACGTCGTCGATCGCACAAATCGAGCAGAACGCCCAGGTCATCGAACAGGCGCTCGTTACAATCGCCTCGGCAACCTCCGAGCAGTCGCTCGCCAGCCAGGAGATTGCCCGCAATATCGCGCGCATGCACGAGATGACCGAGAGTGCCGACGCGTCGATCCAGGAAACGCAGACCGAGACCGATCGCCTGCGCGGCCTGGCGCGCGACGTCCGGGTGCAGATGGACAAGTTCCGGGTGTAGCGCGTGGCGCGGGGCGTCGTCCCCGCGCCGCCCGAAACTTCAACTGCCCAGCCAGCTTTCGCGCAAGCGGTTTGCGGTCGGTGGGCATGTCAGCTTCGCCGAATCTTCATCATGCGGGCCGAGCACGACGGTGAAAGTCATCAGTTCATCACGGCGGAAGGCGTGGATCGTCAGCGTCTCGCCGGGTTGGTATCGGCCGAGGATCGGATCGAGATTCTTCGCAGTGACGCGCAACCCGTCGATGGCCACCAGCACGTCGCCAGCCGAGAGTCCGGCGGCTTGTGCCGCGCCACCGTCGTAAACCGTGGCCAGACGGAGTTCGTTGCCGTCGCTGGCCGTCTTGATGCCCAGTGAAGGTGTCTTGGCCTTCTCCCAGGCCAGCCGGACCCCGAAGGGGGAGAGCAGCGTTTTCAGCGGCAGGTCGCGGGTGCCGTGGATCGTTTCGGCGAAGAAGCGCTTCAGATCGAGGCCGGAAAGTTCTTCGGCAATCCGCCGCACGTCGTCGTCGGCCACGCCGTGGCCGGTCTGGCCGAAGCGCTGCCAGAGTGTGCGCATTACGTCATCGAGCGAGGCCGCGCTCTTCCGGCGTAGCGTGAGGTCGAGTGCCAGCGCGGCGAGCGCGCCCTTGGCGTAGTAGCTGACGACCGCGTTCGGCGTGTTCTCATCCGGCCGGTAGAACTTGCTCCAGGCGTCGAAGCTCGATTCGGCGAGCGACTGGCGCAGGCGGCCGGGCGCGCGGTGCACGTTGCTGATCGTCTTGGCGGTGACATCCAGCCAGTCCTTGCGTTCGATGACACCGCTGCGCAGCAACGCGAGATCGTCGTAGTACGAGGTGATGCCCTCGAACGCCCAGAGTTGCGTGGTGTAATTCTCGCGGTCGAGATCGTAGGGGACGAAGGCTGCAGGCTTGATGCGCTTCACGTTCCAGGTGTGGAAGTATTCGTGGCTGCAAAGTCCGAGGAAGGTGCGGTAGCTTTCCGGCAGACCCTGCATGCCCTTGTACGGCAGGTCGTTGCGCGAGCAGAGCAGGGCGGTGGATGCGCGGTGCTCCAGCCCGCCGTAGCCTTCACCGACGGCAGTGACGAGGAAGACGTAGCGCTGCATCGGTGCCGGTTCGCCGAAGAAGCGGATCTGCCACTCGCAGACGCGCTTGAGGTCAGCGGCGAGGCGTTCTTCATCGCAGTCGTGCCGGCCGGTGATGGCGACATGGTGTGGCACGCCGCAGGCCTCGAACGAGACGAGCGTGAAGGTGCCCATCTCGACGGGATGATCGATCAGGTCGTCGTAGTTGTCGGCACGGTACCAGCCGAAGCCAAACTGTTTGGCGCAACCCTTTTCACCCGTTGCCGGTGTCAGCGAGGTGGCAACGCGCCAGTTCCTGAAGTCGGCGCCGTCCGGCCGCCGCAGTTCGACGAGACAGGGCGAAGCTTCCAGCCCGAGCGGGCGCAAGAAGACGCTGGTGCCGTTGAAGAACGCGTGCGTCGGGTCGAAATGCGCGCCACGCACCGACAGATCCCAGGCGTAGACCTCACAAATGACGGTCAGTGGAGCTGGTTTCTTCAGCGGCGCGGCCCGCCAGGTGTGCTTGTCGAGCTTGTCGAGGCGAATGGGCTTGCCTTCCGATTCGGCTCGGATGGCGACGATGTGGCGGGCGAAGTCGCGGATCAGGTAGCTGCCGGGAATCCAGGCCGGCAGCGCGAAACACTGCCCGGCGCGGTCGGGGCGCTCGACGGTGCAGGTGACGGTGAATCGGTGCGCGGCCGGGTTGGCAGCAATTACGCTGTAACGGAGAGGGGGTATTCTGGGCATGGTGGACTGCATGATTACGCTGAACGTTGTCAGATTGCGATTTTACGACCGATAGCGCAGGCATTTCCTCTTGTTTCTGTTGCCGATGTTCTATGAGCAAAGTCATAATTGCTGATGAACGCCCCAACTCGATAAGGCCAATAAACATGCGAAAAAACCTGCCCGTCACGAATGTCGAAACCCTCCTCCCGGAAAACCAGTTCATCTATTCGCGAACGGACCTGAAAGGCCAGATCACCGAGGCCAACGATGCGTTCTGCGATGTCAGCGGTTTCTCCCGCGAGGAAATGCTCGGCAAGCCGCACAACATGGTGCGCCATCCCGACATGCCGCCGGCGGCATTTGAAGACATGTGGCGGGACCTCAAGGCCGGGTTGCCGTGGCGCGGCATCGTCAAGAACCGGCGCAAGGACGGCGGTTTTTACTGGGTCGTGGCTAACGTCGCGCCTGTGCGCGAGAGCGGCCAGGTCATTGGCTACCAGTCGGTGCGCAGCCGGCCGACTCCCGAGGAAATTGCCGTGGCCGAGAAGGCCTATGCACGGATCAATGCCGGATCGAAAAACCTGATAGTCAGCCACGGCCGGGTGAAAAAAAGACATTCGAATTTCGTGCTCGGATTGCTTTCCCTGAGTTGGCAGATGCAGTTCATCGGAATCCTGATTCTGCTGCTCGGCGCGCTGGATGTGGCGGAGGTGTTCTTTGGCCAGGAGCTGATTCCGGTCGTGCATCACGGGCTGATGATTTTTACCGTCATCTATTCCCTGTATTTCATGACGTACTTCGTACCGAAGGTCAACCGTGATCTGAGGACCATGAATCAGTGGATCGAGGGAGTCCTGTCGTCGGGCAACCTGCGGCAGCGTCTGCCGATAACGCGGGGCGACCTTCTCGGCGTTACGGCGCGCCAGATGGACGTTTTCGTGTCGTCGATCCAGGCGACGGTGCAGGGGATCGCCGATACCGCCGGGCATGTCCGGCAAGCCACGCAAGAGGTCGATGACGGCATGCGCGTGGCGATGGACTCGGCGGAACGGCAGAACGAAGCGACCTCGTCGGCGGCCGCCGCGGTCGAGGAAGTCACGGTTTCGATCAGCGAAGTGGCCGAACATGCCCGCTCGACGCGCGATGTGGCGGCGAGCGCCGGCGAGGTTTCGCGCGCCGGCGTCGAGCGCTCGGACGAAGCCTGCCGGACGATCAACTCGCTGGCCGAGACGGTCAAGCGTTCGGCGGAACAGGTCGAGACGCTCGGGCAGCGTTCGGCGGAAATCAGCCAGATCGCCGGCGCGATCAAGGAAATCGCCGACCAGACCAACCTGCTGGCGCTCAATGCGGCAATCGAGGCCGCCCGCGCCGGCGAGGCCGGCCGCGGCTTCGCCGTGGTCGCCGACGAGGTCCGCAAGCTGGCCGAACGCACGGCCAAGGCGACCGAGGAAATCAGCAGCATGATCGGGTTGATCCAGAGCGATACGCAGAACGCCGTCGATGGCATGCGCGCCGGGGCGGCACAGGTCGAGGAAGGCGTCACGCTGGTTCATTCGGCGCAGGAGGCATTGCAGCGCATTGATGACGAGATGGGCAACACGATCCAGCGGGTCAACGAAATATCGCATGCCTCAAGCGAGCAGCAGGAGGCGATGACCCAGCTGGCACAGAACGTCGAGCAGGTGGCGATGATGACCGAGCAGAACGTCGCGGTGGTCAACCAGACCGAAGCCATGGTGCAGAAACTCGAAGGCATCGTGGACCGGATGAACAAGGCGGTGCATCAGTACGTCGTCTGACCGCGAGTTCTTTACCCGACGAGGGCGCCTGTGGCGCCCTTTTTTGCTTGTACCTGCCCGGAGGTGGGGGCGTCCCCGCCTCCAGCGCGATTGCGCTAATCGACGCGGTGATGGAATCTTTTCCGGCAATCACGATCTCAGCAACGTGACTGTCAAGAAAAGGGAGACCGCAATGACGAAAATCGGCGATTTTGGCGAGGTGCTGGTCGAAACCCCGCCGGCCCTGAAAATCTGCGCCTTCGGCGAGGATTGCGAGGAAAAGGCGCCGGCGATGAACATCTGCGCGTTCGGCGAAGATTGCGAGGAGGTGGCTTCCGCCGGTCCGATCGCTGCCTTTGGCTATCTTCTCGATGAAAAGCTGCCCGAGGAGCAGATTTCTGCCTTTGGCGACAATGTTGCAGAGCGGTCGCCGGTGCAGAAGATCTGCGCTTTCGGCGAGGAGTGCCCTTAAGCGGGCGTGAAAAAGCCTCCGGCGAAGGAGGCTTGAGTACATCGCTCGACGCCGGGCGTCCTCGCCCGGCGCGTGTGCATGTTACTTGAAGATGCCGAACGGCTTGCCGACCGGCAAGAAGACGCGGCCGAAGAAGGTGTTCAGCACGACCGCCGAGCAGGCGTAGAACGAGAGCAGGGCGGTGATCATTTCGGCCCAGGCGCCGATCGTGTGCGTGAGGTGCGGGGCGACACCGAAGGCGTTGAGCGCCAGTGCGCCGAGCAGCACGTCGATAACGACCATGATGATGAAGATCAGTTTGCTTACTTCCATGGCACCGATGGTCATCATCACCGAAAAGATCAGGTAGCCGAGGAAGGCGAAACCGAGCTGCTTGACGTCGCAGGCAGCGGCGAGTTCCGGGCCGAAGACGCCCATCTTCATCATCCAGGCCACCGCGACGGCGTACCAGAAGAAGGCGTAGGCCCCGAAGACGGTGCCGCCCCAGATGTTCTCGTAGATGAAGTCGAGGATGC
>Ga0302250_1001835_pt1 | contig 14676 bp, 13 predicted proteins | sample AAG_RA_Asp_MG_FD_193536 | JGI IMG/M metagenome (GOLD analysis project Ga0302250, IMG submission 193536) | Enriched activated sludge microbial communities from anaerobic digester in WTTP, New Holstein, Wisconsin, United States - AAG_RA_Asp | ecosystem: Engineered > Bioreactor > Anaerobic >... | reverse complement strand
CCTGGTGGCCTGCGCGGGATCGGCCCGGATGACCGAGACCAGAAAGTTGAGCGCCAGAATAACGCTGCCGAACAGAAGCAGGTAGCGGGACAGATGAGGGCGTTCTCCGGGGCGTTCCACGAAAAGTCCACCCCAGTCGTCGATGGTTCGGAGAAGATTCCAGAGCACGACCAGGAAGAAGGCGATCAAAAAGGTCCAGCCTGCCCACAGGATTGCTGCGGGAAGAGTCTTCAACAGTCCCCAACCCATTACGCTGCTCCTTTCAAGGCGACGCCTTCAGACTGGTCAGCCGCCTTGCCGTCTCCTGGCGAAACTCATTGAGATTGACTTTCAAGCCCGGACATTCCTTGCGAAGCTTCACCTGCCCGTGAGCATCGATCACGTATCCGGTGCCCTTGAGTTCGCGATGGCCGACCACGTTTGGCACGGGCAACAGCCCCAGGCTGTCGCAGAGTCGGGCAAAGAGCTCCGCGGCCGCTTCCAGTTGTGCCGTGGGCGGGGGGGCCGCGTTGCCGGTGGCCCGGTAGGCGAGCACGATCCCCAGTCCCCGGAAATTCCAGTCGCCCGCATGCCAGCTCACCACATCGTGGGAGAGGCACTTCTGAACCAGCCCGTCGGCATTCACAAAATAGGTGTAGGTGATCGTCGGACACCCGCGGGCGCTGATATGATTGGGATGAACATCGTAGGTGGCGCACGCCATGGCTCCCCAGGTCGGCGGAGCGTCGGTGCAGTGCAGAACCAGGCGGTCGATGTGGTTCGGTTGCCGGATGCGTGCCGTGAGGTTTGGATTGATCGGCAACCGGTCGCGGATATCCTCGATGGGGAAGGAGCCGCCGCTATCGGGGCGCTGCCACCGGTGTTCCTTCCAACGCCGGATCTCCAGCGCCGTGGCCTGATCCACAACGCCGTTCACCTCACCCGTGTAGACCGGCGATTCCTCTGTGAACCGACGCCCGGCCTGCAGCGCCGATGCCTGTTCCTGGCGCCGGGGGCCGCGTGCATCCCGTTGAAAGGCGCGAACCGCGTCCCCGGTGCGCGGTCCGAACCAGCCGTCGATCTTGCCTGCGGCGTATCCCAGGGCGTTGAGATCCCGCTGCAGGTCCTGCACGTATTGGTCGGGCACGTTGGGTGTCTGGTTGGGCCTTACCTTCTCATCCCGGCTTCCTTCCAGCAAGCGGAGCTGTGGATCGCGGTCATAGCTCATGGCACTCCTCCGGCAATCAGCTGGGCGGGCAGGCGCAGGGGGGCTTTTTCATGGGCTCAATTTCCCGCCACTGCCTTGACACGGCCTTCTTCCCTGCAAATTCCCCGCCGGGGAATCGGCTCATCCAGATCTTTTCGCCCCGGCAGGACCATTCACAACCGGCCGCAGCCCTGACCTCCGGCTCCCTGATCTTCTCCCAGACATCGAGGATGTTCCGGATGATCCTGAGCTGTTGGCTGTTGGCATAAATGACGATGGGTTCACTGACGGGCATCCTGGCGTTGATGTCATCGATCTTTCGGAGAGCGGCGGCCATGGCCTCGGTCAACTGGCGCGCCTCAGCAAGAGGGAGGTAGGAATCCTGGTAGGTTTTCAGTCTATCCTCATAGGCACGGTAGGCTTCCGAGTAGTCCACGAGCCCCGGCAGGATGAGCAGCATGCCATAATCGCGCCGGTTGGTGGTCAGGCCCGCACGCGCATAACGGTCGAGGCCCTCTTCCGCCACCGCCTTGGCCTCCTTGTCCCTGCCAATCTGCCAGCAGGCATAGGCCTTGACGGCGTAAGCGGAAATCCGTAGATCGTCCCGCTCGAGATGCGGAAGAACGCCGTGGTCAATCAGGTCGATCACCCGCTGGTATTTTTCCTTGGGGGATTCAGGAGGAACCTGTTCTGGCCGGTCACCCGCTCGCAGCGCCGTTTCATACTGCTCATTAGTCTCGTGCGAGGCCTGATTGAAGGTGTCCTGTGCTTCCCGCAGGGCCATGGTACCCTGCAGGGGGCCGAGGCATCCGCCTCCCGCCAGGAACACGACCACCAGGGCAAGCATGGTATAAGAGAATCGCCGGTGGACTTGATGAAGGTTCGATCGCATAACGGACTCCTTCGGGCTCGGTCTTCAACCTGTGGCTGTCAGAACCGGCAGAATGAGCTCGGCATCGCTCACGTCCAGGATCTTGCGATCACGCAGGGCGCCCCGCAGGATCGAGGGGAATGCCAGGAGCAGGGTCTCCCCGTCGAGCTCGTTCGCCATTATCCCGGCAGCGGCCGCGAGGAGCCGGTCCATCACCATGGATACGATTTCGCGCTCCTTGCGGAAGCCGTCAACATTTTTGGACACCGTTCGGAGGGCGGCCTCAACCGCTTGCACCAGCATGCCGCCCTGAATCAGCCTTCGGCCACCGCCTGCCGCATGCTCCGCGGCGCTCTCGACGACGGCCCGGATGACCTGGGCCATCACGGTCTCGTGAGGCTGCGAGCCATCGAGGTGCAACAGGCGATCGGGGTTGAGGGCGAATGCCTGGAGTGCGGCCGTGGTCAGCTTCCGGTAATCGTCGCCGCTGAGCAGCGCGCTGCGGTCGGCCCTGGCGGCCAGCGCCACGGCCGCAATAAGGCAGGAGAGCGCGCTGGGGCGAGCTCCGTTCTGGTCCGTGGTGAGCAGCTCCCGGGGATTGCGGGCCACTGCCTCGAAAACTTCCTGAAGGATGCGGATCAGCTGCGGCCGCGACAGGAGACCCTTGAAAAGGGGGAGCAGGCCGGTGTCTCGGTGGAACTCGGACGAGAGGGCGAAATTGATATGGCGGAGAGCTTCAACGAGCAACTGTGGTTGCGGGTTGGCTGCGCTGATGAGGCGACCGGCATGGTTGCCGAGAGTCGCCAGGGCAGCCTCGATAACCTCCTGTAAGAGGTCGGCTGAGAACAGGCCGGGCGGGTCTTGCCGAGAAGATTTGGCCAGTTCGTTGGTGATGCCGGCGATGAGCTCTTGGAGGAATGCCCCGCGCTCGGACCCGTCCTTCCCCGGCGCAAGCAGGTTGGGGTTGAAAGCGACGGCCTGGAGAGCGGTGCCGAAGATTTCCGCAACGGCCTTTCCCGTGAACAGGTCCGAATTTCCGGAGATGTTGTCCAGAACGGCCCTGAGGACCACTGATACCTGCTGCTCACGCTGATTCCGGGGGTCGCCGAAGAAAACCGGCGTGTGCTCGGAGACGGTTTGGGCCGAGGTCTTGATCACGTTCTGCAAGAGCTCGCGGCGGAGCGTGTAGAGCGTCCGCAGCCCCGCATCGTCACCGTTCTCGCGGGCCTTCTTGATCCCATCGGCAAGTGTTCCGCTGATCTCCCCGAGCAGGAGGGCCAACTGATCCTCCGTGATCGTCATCTCGGCCTGCACCCGGATGGTGTCCAGGGCAGCCCGGAGAATATCGAGCAGCAGGTCATCGAACTGCGACTCGGCAAACTTCACCTCGTCCAGGGAGAGGAGAAAGCCTCTGGTGATCCGATTTCCCGCTCCATTGCCGGCGAACAGAGCGGGATCGGCTTTGACATAATCGAGGGCAATTTCCACCACCGTGCCGGCAATGCGCTGCACAGGATGGCGCTTGGGGTCCTCCGTCTCCCGCCACTGCTTGACGACGAGCAGTGCGTTCACGCCGTCGCAGTAGTTTTCGGTCTTTCGGAAGCGCCCGCTGACGTCTTCTCTGCCCGAATGTTCCAGGAGGTGCTTCGAAAGGCGCCGGTAAGCCTCCCTGATTCTATCGTCAGCGGCGATGCTGCTGCCCTTCTTTTGCCAGATGGCATGGTACAGACCCTCCCGTTCTCCCGATTCAGGAGCCGGCGGCCGGACAAAAACCCTCCCTTCCCCCTCGAAGAAGGTTTCGGCCTCCGCCAGGGACGGCAGCGTAGTTCCCGGGACCTGCGGCAAGATCAGCTCGCGGTCCCGAACCTCATCCTCGAATACGTTTTGAACCTTCCTTCCCAGCTTGACGGCGGCCTGGATGGCATAGATGACAAGATCGACTTCGCTGAGCATGATGACCTGCCTCCGATCCTTGGCTGATGGCTTGAAAAAATATCCGTAGTATCAGCTGGTTCATGCTTTCATGAGCGTCGGCCGGTTCCGGCGAATCGGACCAGGCGGTCATGGAGAAAGGCCAAATCAAACGCCCAAAAGACAGCTTCGAATTCACCCCAGGGGTTACCCGGGACTGGCAAGGAGAAAGCGCCCGAAGGCACAACGCGAGATTCGTGAAAATGAGAAATTCAATATCGGTGGAAAAACGATATGGAAGTAGAAACCTGCTGTCAATAGAAATTTATGGGTGTTCTTCAGATGAGCTGGCGGCGGAAGAAACGGTCGAAAGGCAGGCAAGCCGAGACGTCAAGCATGCTGGCTACATGGAACCGGGTTCTGACAGTACAGCTGGGCGAAAGTCCGACACCCTTACACATGTTGCGTTTCGCTCCTCTCAACGCAACCTACCGTCCTCGCGTTAGGGCTGATGCTCTCCGTAGATTGCGTTGAATGAACATGAAACGCAACGGCAAGGGGAGCAGCAAGGCACCTCCCTAAGCGGTTTAAGACTTGTGCCGCACTGTAACTACCGCTTCTCCGGTCGCAGTCGTGTTGCCGGAAACAGGTGCTCCTGGTAGGCCTGTTCACAAAACCAGAAAGGCCCCCAGAGGTTGCCGTGCCGGTAGTAGTTCTGCGCTGCGCAACTCCCCAGGCAGATTCCTTGCATGAGGCAAGCGCGGCAGATTCCCTGCAGACGCGCCGGAAGATCCCGGCGGACGGCCTGCAGGACGGGATGCCCCTGCCAGACCGCTGCCAGGGAAACCCGATCGGCACGGCCAAAAACAAGGTCCGGGGTCGATTGGCCGATGCCGCACAAGGCGTACGAGCCGTCATGGAGGACGCCGAGAATTCCTTTGATGCCGCAAACGGCGCAGCCGCCCCCGCTTTCGCCAAACAACCGGCTCAGGGGTCGGAAGGCCGGAGGGTGATGAAACAGGATGGGGATATGGCTGCCGGCGGCCGCTTGCCTTTCCACCCGAGAACCCAGCTCCACCATTTCCCTCACCGTCAACGCTTCCTCGGAGCAGTGCAGGAGGGCGCCCCGCTCGGTCGGCTGGAGGAGGTTGAATTTGACCGAGCCCGCCCCCAATCTTTCGGCCAGCAGGATGATGGGCGTCACCTGCTCCACGTTGCGCCGGATCAGGGTGAAGACAAGCTGCGGCTTCAAGCCGGCCTGCACCAGCTGCTGCAACCCCTCGAGAGTCGCTTGAAAGCAGCCCTGGACCCCTCGCAGCCACTCATGGGTTGCTGCGTCAGCCCCGTCCAGACTGACCGAAACCAGGGCTCGGCCGTACCCGGCGAGGGCATGAGCCAGTTCCTCCGTGCACAAGACCCCGTTGGTCTCAAGGGTGAGATGCAATCCTCTGGCTTGAGCCATCCGCAGGATATCGGGAAGGGCGGGGTGCAGGAGAGGTTCCCCGCCGCTCAGCTTCACTCCGGTAAGACCGAGCGGGAGAGCCTGATCGAGGATCGCGGCAAAAAGCGCTGGGTCCAGGTGGGAGTGCGACCGGTCGGACCCCTGGAACCCGGGGGAAATCCAGCAATGCCGGCAGCGCAGATTGCATGCTTCGGTGAGATAAAAGTAAATCTCGCGCAGGGGCGGGCAGGCGCTTTCCGAACTCTCGGCCATGACGGCTATCCGTTTTCAGAGAAGGATTATTGCGGCCCTTGCGGCAGCCTGCCACCCGCCTCCAGAAAACGCCTGAGGCACGCATCGGGACTGGGATGATGATCGATGCCCAGGAAATTGTAGGCCAGTGCCGGGCAGTTGCCGGTACAGTAAGGGATATACTCACATCCCCGGCAGAACTCGAACTTGGAGAGCGGAGTGTGGATGCGCTGGCGCAGCCGTCGCAAGTCCGGATGCTCCTGCCAGACCTTGAGAAGATCATCCCGGTTGATCCATCCCATGACCAGGTGGCTCAAGTGGGAACAGGGGACCATGGCCCCATCCGCGCGCACCGCCATTTTTCGCATCACCGCCCGGCAGGCCAGGAGATGTCCCCGGTCGGGCGGCGGTGGTTTTCCCGCTCGGCGCGCATTCTCCATCTCGGTCCAGAGCAGTGCTTCCGCCAATGGCCCCGCTGTCGCAGAAATGCGATTCCCATAACGTTCCACCAGGGACAGCAGCCGTTCCATTGCTTCGGTGCGCTCGTGCGGGGTGAGCTGCAAATGCTCGGCATTCTCCCGGCACAGACCCAGGTGGGATGCTGAGTTGGTGGAAAAGGACGGCAGCCCGAGTTCTTCCAGCAGAAGACAGGCAATGTTTTCCAGGTCGGCCAGATTGTGGTGGTGAATGGTCACCCGCACGGTTATCGGCACTGCATGCTGCCGAAGGCATTGCAGCCCTCTGAGGGCCCGGCGAAAGCTCCCTTCGCCCCGACAGGCATCATGGGGGCCGGGGACCGAACCGTCCAGGGAAACCTGGATGCCATTGCAGCGACCCGTGTCGGCCAGAAACGACGCCAGCTCATCACTGATCAGCGTGCCGTTGGTAAGGATGCTGAAGCGCATCCGATGGGAAACAATGGTGGTGATGAGGTGCTTGAGGTCAGGTCGAAGCAATGGCTCGCCGCCCCCCAGACACACATCCATGACCGCCGCCCGCCCCAGCTCGGCGATGAAGTCGCACCACTCGCCAGTCGGCAGGTCGTTTTCGACCTCACCCGGACTTCCGAAATGGAAGCAGTAACGGCATCGAAGGTTGCAGCGGGTGGTGATGTTGAGATCCAGCGAGCGGGGCATCCGCATGACCTGCATGGCCCTCACCCCTTCATCAGAGCCAACCCCTTTGCCAGCAGGTCGTCGATGAATTGCCGAGCGTCCTGGTCAACCTCGGGAGGAATGGCTTCGAAGTGCTCATCAAGTTCCCGCACAATCTCCCCCACGCTCCTGCTGCCATCGAGCCGCCTGGCGATGAACACGCCCACCGGGTCGAGCGCATAGGCTTCACCCGAGTCGGGATCAAAGAGCACGGCCCAGTTGTCGGATTCTTCCCGCAACACCACCTCCGGCCGCAACAGCGGTCTGGCTTGTCGGCCAACCATGGACCTCTCCCCAACCCCAGTGACGTGGCACTGGGTTCAGTGAAGTTCGTTTTCCAGGTGTTGTGAACAAAGCCGGGGAAACCGCGCAGCGTTCGTCCCGAGCCAACTCCTAGGAGGAAAACTGGCTGTGGCCGGTGACACATGAGGTGCCGGCCGTACCCCCCGTGCTGCACTGACCTCCCGGGGCTACCCCACCGGTCCAGCAGGGACTCTGGGCGACCACATGGGATTCTGACAAGGGCTTGAGGCAAGGTTTCGTGTACTGCTTTTTCATGCTGCACCCTCCGACCAGTCATTTCAGCCCGTATCTCATAAACCGCCAATGAACAATCGGTATTGGTACAAATTGGTTTACGTAGTCTATACTATTTCCTATCCTTAGCAATTAGAAAAAATGCCGCGGGAGCCGGCCTCAATGCTGTTGAGATAAGGAACTCGCTAAGGGTAAATTCCCCCCTCAAGGGGGGAATCACATCGCCGAATTCAACAACATTGGGAATTGGCCTGGGATGCCTTCAAGGTGGGGCTCGGTCAGGGTTTTCGGCTTCCACCAGGGTCACCCGATTCATCCCGCAGGACCTGTGGGTGGTGAGGACGCCGCCTGGCGAGGGCTTGGAACCCATTGTTGGAGGAAAGAACATGGAAAGGAACAGAAGCCGGATAGCTTTATTGGTCCTGGTGGTGGGGTGGGTCCTGGTTCTGCCGGTCGGCGAGAGCGGTCTCCTTCATGCCCAGAGCGTGGTCGGGGTCTGGGAGTGTCCGAATGTGCCGACCCCCTGGGGGCCGGCTCACGGCAAAACCGTTCTGATGCCCGACGGCACCTTCACCAAGACGGTACGATGCGGGGAAATGTTCACCTGGGACAAAGGGACTTACACCGTGGGTAAGGGCTACGTTCACTACAAGATTCACGATCATGAGCCGAAAGCCTACAAAGGCAAGCAGATGCACTGGATCAAGGAAGAGACCTCCTTTTTCGAATTTGTCGGGCCCGATCGGATCGTTTCCGGAAATCGCGGCGGCGGGGTTCGCGTGGAATGCTACCGGGTTCGCTAGCGGACGTTCGACGTCTCCTCCCGTCTGGTTCATGAACGTTGCCAACTGACCGTGGGCGGGGCGCCTTCGAGCGAGCGGCCTCGTCCGGGCAAAGGGGTGTATGGTTAACAGGTCTACTCTTGCAGGGTGGTTGCGGGGGGTGCCCCTGGCCATCCTTGGGTCTTTATTAATAGCCTTGGCGCTGACGGTGCCGCTTTTTGCGCTCGCCCCGCTACTCGCCTTTTTCCTGATGAGCGTTCCGATGTTCTTCTGCGGGGTAGTCGCCCTGCTGCACGGCGTTGCCGTCATGTTCACCCGCATTGTAGTCTCCGATAGGGCGCTCTCCCTGGCTGCGCCCGCATGGCGCGGGTTCCCGGTACTGCCGGTCCGCAGGGTGGAGTTGCAATGGCAAGAATTGGTGGCGATCCGGCATCGCCGAGAAGTCTATCGACTCCCAGGAGGTCTTTCCTTTCCCGTCACCGTTTTTGCCCTGGAGACCGGCAAGGGCCGGATTATCCTGGGCGAAAGGTCAACACCCGGCCTGCGGGAGGCTCTGGTGGAGATGATGAGGCGGACCGGTCTGGTCCTCCAGGATGACGGGGAAGTGACGTCGGGACTGATTCGGACCCTGCTGAGAGGGTCGCCCCCGTGGCCCGGCGAGCAGTGACTGAAGGAGTCGCCATGGGGAAACCCCCATCGAGGCCCACGACCTCACCATGTGCTTCGGTGATATTATCGCCGTTGATCATGTGAGCTTCCGCTATCGTGGTAGGGGTGATCCAGTGTTGGGAGTGTGAGGTTTTCATGGCAATCGTAGGTTACAAGCTGTGGCTTGGTCTGTTGCTTGCCTGGGTGCTCGGCGGGTGCGCGAGTGTCTACAAGCCCCAGAACGTGCCGCTCGAGAAAGTGGAGCCGAGCGCGGGCTATCGGCCGTTTTCAGTGCCCAGGCTGTACACGGGCAATCATCTGGTGGCGTTGTCGTTTTCAGGCGGTGGCACCCGCGCAGCGGCGCTGACATTTGGCGTTATGCAGGAGTTGCGCGATACTCAGATTGATGGTGCCGGCAAGCGGGTGCGACTGCTCGATGAGACCGACACGATTTCGGCGGTATCAGGCGGGAGCTTTACCGCCGCCTATTATGGGCTGTTTGGCGACCGACTCTTTACGGATTACGAGGACGCATTCCTGCGTCGCAGTGTGCAGGGAGCGCTGATCCGTCAGTTACTCAACCCGGTGTACTGGTGGCGCAGCCTGTTTTCCGGTTTTGACCGTACAGAAATGGCGGTAGAGTTTTATGACAACACGATATTCAAGGGCAAGCGGTTCAAGGACATTCCGCTGCAAGAGCGTCCGTACATCGAGATCAATGCCACCGACCTGAAGAATGGTCAGCGTTTTTCGTTCACCCAGGGAATGTTCGATTTGCTGTGTTCTGATCTTGCCGATTTTCCGGTAGCGCGCGCGGTCACTGCATCGTCGGCGGTGCCGGTTGCATTTCCGACGGTGGTACTCGAGAACTATTCGCCGCACTGCCAGCTCCATTCCCTGCCGGAGATGCAGGCCGCGCTCCATAAACCGTTACCCACCCCGCAGGAATTGATTCGCCGTGAGCGTTATAGCGATCTATATGAGCGGTCGGCCGAGAATCCGTATGTGCATCTGGTCGATGGCGGGATTTCCGACAATCTGGGATTGCGAGCCATTCTGGAGCGGGTGGATGCCATGGGCGGCATGCAGCAGGGCTTCAGCCGTTTGGGCGTTCCGCAAAAGGACGTGTTGATAATTCTGGTCAACGCAGCGGTGAAGCCTGAGCGCACGATGGGGGAGGTGGCCAGCAAGCCTTCGATTGCCCAGACGGTCGCTGCATTCACCGATTCGCAAATGCAGCTTTATAACGTGGAAACCAAGCGGCTGATTCAGGAGCGCATCCGTGCCGAGGAAGAACGGCTGAAGGCGGCAGGCCTTGATGTGAAATTCTATTTCGTCGAGATAGCTTTCGAGTCGGTAAAATCTACCAGCTTGAAGAGCTTCTTCAACAGTTTGCCCACCTCACTGGAACTGACCGATCAGCAGGTGGATTCGCTAATCATGGCCGGGCGAACCTTGTTGCGTGAGCATCCGGAGTTTCAGGCATTCTTGCGGGCGAACAACGGGAAGCTGCACGAAGTAATCAAAAAATATTCGTGCAATCCCTTCCTGAATCCGTTGTGCATCATTCGTTAACGGTGGGCGAAACCACAGCGCCTCCGCTGTCAGGCGCCGGCTTGCTGTGAGAGGTGACGATTTGACCGAGCTGCTGGCCTCGGTCCGAAAACGCCAGTGGGAACTGGCAGCTCCCGATAATCATGAGTGATGGAGGAAAGAGCGTATGCCCAAGACCGATGTTTTGGCTGCCAACGTGCTGCTACACAACCCATCCGAGCTCTTCTCCTTCGAAGAGAACCATGTGGTGATCCCTCTTGGTGGTGGTTGAAGAAATCGAAATTGGCAGAAATGCCGGTCTCGTTTCACAGGAAGCATAACGGATAATCCGGTAGCCGAGAGTAGCCAACTCCCAACTCCCAGCACCCGGGACCGCATGATGCCGGGCAAGGATTCAGGGGAAGCCCCAAACTCCTCATCACGCCCTGACGACACCTGAACGCCTCATCCCAAGGTTGAATACTCCCGTTGTCACCAAATTCGTCAGCGCTGCGATGAAAAAGCAAGCCCGGTAGCCGAGAGCCCCCACGAGAGCTCCCATCCCGAGGGAGCTCAGCATCATGCCGAGGTAAATACAACTATTGTAGCCTCCCATGGCCACGCCTCGGGAGTCGGCTCCGACCAGCTCGGGGATGAGCGCTCCAATTGCGGTATAAGCAATCCCAATACTGATCCCCAGCCCGGCGGCACACAGCATGAACTCGAACATGCGTGAAGCGATACCGAAGCTCGCAATCGTACCGGTAACACCCAGCAGACCCACGATGACCAAATCGCTACGCCTGGCAACCCGATCGGTGAGCCGCCCGAAGGGGACCCTCGACAGGGCATTGAAAAGTGCTTGAATCGCGAAGATGAGACCGATCTCCCCGGGATTCATTCCTTGTTCGAGCGCAAACAAAGGGACAAAGGTCGTGTACATTCCCATCGCGAAACAGCTTCCCAGCGTCACCAACCAGCATGAAAGCAGCGGGATATTTTTCGTGAGGTCTTTCATCAGGGCTTTGGTGTCTCGGCTGGCATGGCGATGGAGCAGAACATGGCGCGCGCGGGGGAGAAGGAAGAGAGTCATCCCGAATACCAGCAGGATTACTGCTCCCGAAAAGACAAAAACCGGCCTGAATCCCAGCCGCTCCGCCACAAGTCCTCCCATTGCCGGGCCTACGCTCATACCGCTGTTCAGCGCCAGCGTATACCACCCATAGGCTCGACCAAGGTGAGTTGCTGGAGTGATATCCGCGACATAGGACATCATGGTGGGGCCAAACATCCCCAGACTGACGCCGAGCAGAAGGTGAATCGCCACCAGTTGAACTGTAGTAGTGCTGAAAGAGAGCAGGAAAGAGGAACCGGCGGCAAGCGCCAGGCCGGTGACGATCAGCAGCTTACGTCCCAGCCGGTCTGAGAGGACGCCGAGCGGCAGGGAGACGATTCCCGCCATGAGGAGAAAGGCGGCATTGATTGCGCCCACTTCAAAGGCGTCGGCGCCAAACGAACTGGCGTAAAGCGGGATCACCGGCACCCGCATGAAGGAGCCAAAATAGCAGGCTCCGGCAACGGCGCAACAGATGAAGAGCAACACCGGGTAAGAGGGGACTGCTGTCACTTTGGTCTCGCCTTCAATAACTTCGCCCACAGCTCCGTCTCAATTTGTTGGGGTAGAGGTCCGTTACATCCCTCGGCGTCCTCGCACTTATACCCTGAAAAGGAAGAAATCCAAGAGCGGCATCAAGACCCCTCGGATGGAGGTTGACCTCGTCACTTTCCATCCGCGTCTTCCCTCCCCTTCTTCACTCCTTCATGCGGAACCCTGGTCGCCTTGATGGCTGAACATTTTGATTTCATCGGGGGCTATGTCGCGCCAGGGATTAGCCAAACAACCGGCATTGAACCTTAGTCTCCCGAAATCCGCACAAAATCAGCGTTGACAGCATCGGCAACACCTGCTATCCGAAAACTCTAAAAAAACGATTTCCTATCACCAAAACCCTGAAAAAGCGATTTTCTATCACCTCATGACCAATTTCCACATGCCGGGGATGACCGGAATCGAGTTTATCAGCACGGTCATATTAGCCTGCTTTCCTGGAATCCTTAACGGATGCAGACCGTGCTTCCCTAGAGCTTCGACGTTGCATGGGAGGGACAGGGATGAACCTGCGAAAGGCTTTGCTGGGAATCCTGGTGCTGGGCTTGGCCGGCTGTTCACTGGCTCCTTTCTACCAGCGCCCGGCGCTGCCCACGGCCGCATCCTACCCGGGCCTCGAGGATGCGGCAGGAGCGACCGCGCCCTCGGTCGACCAGGTTGGCTGGCGTGACTTCTTTGCCGACCTCCGGCTGCAGGAGTTGATTGCTCAGGCGCTGGCGAACAACCGTGATCTGCGGCTCGCGATGGCGCGGGTGGAGGAGGCCCGGGGCCTCTATGGCGTCCAGCGGGCCGATCAGTTTCCCAATATCAGCGGCGTCGCAACGGGTGAGAAGTACCGGTTGCCCGCCGACTTGTCTCCGACCGGCAACTCTTTAACGGCGGAACAATACTCGGCCACCCTGAGTCTCAGCGCCTGGGAACTCGACTTCTGGGGCCGGGTGCGCAACCTCACGGCCGCAGCCCTGGAATCCTACCTGGCCACGGATGCGGCGCGGCGCGCCGTCGTTGTCAGCCTGGTTGCCGAGGTTGCCAATACCTATCTGCTGGAGCGGGAGTTGGACGAGCTGGTCACCATTGCCGAATCCACCCTGGCCAGCCGCAAGGAATCCCATCGGATCATGAGACTCCGCTATGAGGTGGGGGCCGGCTCGAAAATGGACGCGGTTCAGGCGGAAACCCTGCTGAATTCGGCGCGGACCGACCTGGCAGCCCTGCAGCGCCGGCGGGATACCACCCGCAATGCCTTGACGCTGCTGGTCGGCGCCCCCCAGGGGGTGGAGCCGCAACCGCTGTCCCAGGTCGAACCGGGTTTTGCACAGGAACTTGCCGTGGGACTGCCCTCTGATTTGCTTCTCAACCGCCCGGACGTGATTGCCGCCGAGCACCGGCTGATGGGTGCCAACGCCAATATCGGTGCGGCTCGTGCCGCCTTTTTCCCGCGGATTGTGCTGATTGGAGGCACCGGCACGGCCAGCGCCGAATTGGAGGATCTGTTCGGGGCGGGGAGCGGGGTCTGGAGTTTTTCGCCGAGTGTGACCCTGCCGATTTTCGAAGGTGGCCGGAATGTGGCCAATCTGAACGTGGCGGAGGCGCGCCGCGAGCTTGCGCTCGCAGAGTATGAGCGAACCATTCAAGGAGCCTTTCGGGATGTGGCCGATGCCCTGGCCGCGCGTCGCTGGCTCGCGACGCAGCTTACCGCCCAGCAGGCGGCCCTGATCGCCCAGACGGAACGGAAGCGTCTGGCCGGGTTGCGATATCAGAGCGGGGCGGCGCCGTATTTTGAGTTGCTCGATGCCGAACGCGATCGCTTCATTGCCGAGCAAGCGCTGGTGCAGACACGGCGGGCGCTGCTGTCCAGCAGTGTCAGCCTTTATGCCGCGCTGGGCGGCGGGACGGCCGCGCGGGCGCCAGCAGCAGAACCGCTCAATGCCCCGGTTCCCCCGAGAGAGTTGGAGCAGAAATGATGACATCATCGCAGAAGAAATGGTTGATCCGAGGCGTGGCAGCCCTGGTTATCGGGGTTGTTGCCGCAAGTGCCTGGAACCACTTCAACCCCCGGCGGGAGGAAAGTCTGGCCAGCGGTAACGGTCGGATCGAGGCTACGGAGATTGACGTGGCCGCCAGGATTGCCGGACGGATCAAGGAAATTTCGGTGCGGGAAGGCGAATTTGTGAAAGCCGGCCAGGTGGTGGCCCTGATGGACACCGAGGTGTTCGAGGCGCAGCTGCGGGAGGCGGAAGCCAGGTTGCAGCAGGCGCAAAGCGATGCCGCAATCGCCCGCAGTCAACTGATCCAGCGGGAAAGTGAAAAAGCCGCGGTACTGGCCGTTGTCACCCAGCGCGAAGCCGAACTTGACGTAGCCCAAAAACGCTTGGCGCGGTCGTCGATGCTGGCTGCCGAGGGCGCCACCTCGCAGCAGGAACGGGATGACGATCGCGCGCGGGTCCAGAGCGGTTCCGCGGCGCTGGCCGCGGCCCGCGCTCAGGTCGCGGCCGCCGAGGCCGCCATTGTGACGGCGCGGGAACAGGTGGGGGGACGTGAATCCGCCATCAAAGCTGCCGAGGCGACGGTCGAGCGGATCCAGGCGGACATTCAGGACAGCGCCCTCAAATCGCCTCGCGACGGCCGGGTCCAGTATCGGGTCGCCCAGCCCGGCGAGGTGGTCGGTGCCGGGGGGCGGGTGCTGACCCTC
>Ga0302250_1001833_pt1 | contig 14689 bp, 13 predicted proteins | sample AAG_RA_Asp_MG_FD_193536 | JGI IMG/M metagenome (GOLD analysis project Ga0302250, IMG submission 193536) | Enriched activated sludge microbial communities from anaerobic digester in WTTP, New Holstein, Wisconsin, United States - AAG_RA_Asp | ecosystem: Engineered > Bioreactor > Anaerobic >... | reverse complement strand
TTCAATTAAGAAAGATATTTTCTCAGGTTTTATATATTTCATTTCCTATTGGTATCTTGATTTATATTTTAAGAAATGAAATAGTTGATATTATCTTGAAAACAGGAGAATTTGGAGGGGTGGCAGCAGAGCTCACAGCAATATGTTTAGCCCTATATGCTATTAGCACTTTTGCTCAATGTTTAGTGCCAGTTTTGTTAAGAGGATTTTTTAGTATAAAAGATACGATTACGCCAACGTTTGTTGCTATATTTTTTGTAGCTTTAAACACAGCACTATCTTTTTTCTTTGTGAGTTTATTTAACGGGCCAGAAGCAATTCAAAGTTTTTCATTTTTAGGATTGGAATTAACTGGGAATGGTGTTTCTTTGGCTGGACTTGTCTTTGCCTTTAACCTTAGTCTTTTAATGGAATTTATTCTTTTGTTTGTTCTGCTTGTAGGCAAGATAGGAGATTTTGGTATTAAATATTTAATAAAATCATTTTTAAAAATATTTACATCATCTATCATTATGGGATTTGCATCTTACTTAGTTCTTTTGAGGATTAATTTATTATTTACAGATTCTTTAGTTGATTCTATTATAAAATTTGTTATTGTATGTTTTGTTGCTTTAATAGTTTATTTAATTTTAGGGAAAGTATTCAAAATAGAAGAGACAAGGTATTTCTTTAATAAAAAAGTTAAAAATGGAAATTAGGAATTTTGTTATCATCAGTCATATTGATCACGGTAAGTCAACTTTAGCTGACCGTTTTTTAGAAATTACAGGAACAGTTGAAAAAGGAAAGATGAGGCCTCAGTATCTTGATGGAATGGATTTAGAAAGAGAGAAAGGCATTACAATCAAAATGACTCCTGTTAAAATGAAACACAATGGCATCATTTTTAATTTGATTGATACTCCAGGGCATATTGATTTTAATTATGAAGTTTCAAGAAGTTTAGCAGCTGTTGAAGGAGCAGTTCTTTTAGTTGATGCAACGAAAGGAATACAAGCTCAGACAATTACTAATCTTGAATTAGCTAAAAAAGAAGGACTTGTTATTATTCCGGCAGTGAATAAAATTGATTCTCCTCAAGCAAGAACATCTGAGGTTAAAAAAGAAATAGCAGATTTCTTAGAATTAGAAGAAGATAAAATAATGTCTATTTCTGCTAAAACAGGAGAAAACGTTGATAAGTTATTAGATAGGGTAGTTGAATTAGTTCCTAATCCAGAGCAAAACGAAGAAGCCCCTTTAAGAGCTTTAATTTTTGATTCTCAATATGACACATTTTTAGGAGTGATAGCGAATGTGAGAATTATTGATGGAAAAGTTAAAACAGGGGACAAGGTTTATCTTCTCAATTCAAAAGCAGAAGGAGTTGTGAAAGAAATGGGATTTTTTAATCCAGAAAGAGTTTCTTCAGGAGAATTGAAATCAGGAGACATTGGATATATTGCCACAGGAATTAAAGATGCTGAGAAGATTAGAATCGGAGATACGGTTGTTTTGAAAGATAGTAAGGAGGGATTAGTTCCTTTGGAAGGATATAAAGATCCTGAGCCAAAGATTTTTGTATCAATGTATCCTCAAGATCAAGAAGATTTTGAAACATTGAAATTAGCTTTATCTAAATTAAAACTAAATGATTCCGCTTTATTTTATCAGCATCAGAATTTTCAAGTATTCGGCAGGGGATTTCTTTGCGGATTCTTGGGAACACTTCATGCAGAAATTATTAACGAGAGATTAAGAAGAGAATATGGATTAGAATTAGTGATTGGTGCTCCTCAAGTATGCTATAAAGCAAATGGCAGCAAGGGACAGGAAGCGATGATATATAATCCAACCAATTGGTCAGATTCTTTTAAAGAACATTTTGAACCTTGGACAGAAGTTAAATTAATTATCGGTTCTGCTTATTTAGGAAGTGTATTTGATTTGATAAGTAAGATTGATGGAATTCATATTGATTCAAGGCCATTTGGTAAAGATAGGTATCTTTTAGTATATGAATTGCCATTAAGAGAGATTATAGGAACTTTCTATGAAAACCTTTTAAATATTACTCAAGGATATGCTTCAATGACTTATAAAGAAATAGGATATAGGAAAGCTGATTTGGAAAAACTAGAGATTTTAATTGCTGGAGAGCCAGAAGAAGCTTTTTCAAGAATCCTTCCAAAAACAAAAACCGTTGCAGAAGCAAGGAGAATGGTTGAAAAATTAAAAGAAGTTTTACCTCCGCAAATGTTTGCTGTTGCTATTCAAGGAAGAATAGGAGGCAAGATTATTGCTAGAGAAACAATCAGTGCTAGAAGAAAAGACGTTATTGCGCCTTTGTATGGAGGGGATTATACTAGAAAAAGAAAGCTTTTGGAAAAACAGAAAAAAGGTAAGAAAGAATTAAAACAAAGAGGGAAATTGAATATTCCCTCAGATGTCTTTTTGAAAGTATTTGGTTCTTGATTATTGAAACAATGCTGGTCCTGCTAAAGAAACAATCATAGAGATTGCTATTAGAAAAACTAACACAATCCAAATAATTTTAAACCTTTTAGAATTTTTGTTTATCATATATTCATGCTAACAAAAAATATTAAAAAAGTGAAGGGGAAGATAAAAGTAGATAAAAAGAAGATATCCTTTCTTTTTTGGTCTATTATTTGTTTAGTTTTTGTTGTTTATCTTTTTTATTGTAATGTTAAGATGTTCCAAAAAAGAACAGAGCTTTCAAAAAGCTTAAAAGAGCTTAATACTAATGTAGAATCACTCACAAAAGAAAAAGAAATCCTCAGTTTTAGATTGGGAGAAACTTATAGTGAAGAGTATTTAGAAAGAGTCGCGAGAGAAGATTTGGGAATGCAAAAAGCAGGAGAAAAAGTAGTTGTGATTAAAAAGACAGATAGCGGAGAGGATGATAAAAACAATAGCAATACAAATATTATTAATAATATAGTAGAGTGGTTTAAGGGCTTATTTTAAGCCAGAGTAGCTTAACGGTAAAGCAATTCTTTCGTAAAGAGGAGACTGTGAGTTCAATTCTCACCTCTGGCTCAATTTTTCTTGACATTAAAAAATTAAAAAGTTAAAATATCCATATATGAACAATCGTGCTTTCACCCTAATCGAACTATTGGTAGTGATTGCTGTGATCGGAATCCTTTCTGGCTTGATTGTGATTAGCATGAATGGAGTCACTTCTTCAGCTACTGACGCTAAAAGGAAAGCAAACATTGATACTTTAACTAAAGCAATAATGACAGCAGGGACCCTCAATGGGTCTTTTCCTGTTCAATCAACAGTTTGCAGTATTGGTTCTAATTGTTCTAATCTTTCTTCTGCTATTCTAGAATATGTTCCTAATCTTCCTCTTGATCCTGATGGCTCATACTATCAATACTATTCATATGACGGAACTAACTTCACTGTCTTTGCAAATCTAGAGAATGGAGACATATACTCACGTGGACCAGTCCAGAGCTGTGCCACAGGATTCATTGATTCTGGTCATGGCTTCTGTGTTATGCAATACGAAGCTAAACCTGGAACTGTTTCAACCCCAACTAACACTCCTCAGGCTAGTATCTCCCAAATCGATGCTATTGCTGCTTGTTCCTCTCTTGGAACCGGCTATCACTTAATCACTAATGCTGAATGGACTATTCTAGCGTCAGACGCTAAACAGCAAGCAAGCAATTGGAACGGAAGCGTGATGTATCGTGGACATACTGACGGAACTCCTAACAATGCTCTCTCTGTTTCAAATACTTCTAATCCATATGATCAAACAGGACAATCATCAGGAGAACAAAGAAGAACCTTGAATCTTGCCAACGGAGAGACTATCTGGGATCTCTCTGGCAATGTCTGGGAATGGACTAATGATACTTGCACTCAAGGAACAGGAACAGGGAACTGGTACAATTCAGGAACTTGGATTGATTGGACTAATTCCAATCTCTCTGATTATGAAAAGAAAGTTGCCGGTTCAGCTGGTTCATATACAGGCTCAAATGGAGTTGGTAGATATTATGGCTGTTCTTCTTCAGGCAACGCCTTTCTACGCGGTGGCGATTGGGGCGATGGTTCGTATGCAGGGGCATTCGCTTTGTATTTGGTCGCTTCGCCGTCTGGCACGAGCACGAACATCGGTTTCCGTTGCGCTCGGTAGTTCTGGCAATCTGGCTTGAGGGGGCCACTTTGAGTGGGCCCCGAACCCATACTTAAAAGAAAAGAATTTAAAAAAAACAGATAAATGGAAAAATACGAGGATTTAATATTTTTTCAGAAAATATACGATTTAGCTATATGGCTTCATCCAATTTTAAATAGATTTCCTAAAAGTGAAAAATTTGTTTTGGCTGAAAAAATAGAAAATTGTATGATTGAGATATTAAAAAAAGCAATTATTATTAATTTTCAAAAAAATAAAAATCAAATTTTGATGAGCGAGCTTAATGCAGAAATAGATTGCCTTAAGATTCTTGTACGATTAGCGAAGGACTTGAAATTTTTAAATATTAAAAGTTACGGAATTTTTAGCGAGAAAGTAGTTGAGTCCGGAAAATTATTAGGTGGTTGGCAAAAAACGTTAATTTAAAATATATTTAGGCAGGGATAGAATCGTGAAATGGACCGTACGCCTTTCTACGCGGTGGCAATTGGAACAATGGTTCGAATGCAGGGGCATTCGCTTTGAATTTGAACAATTCGCCGTCTAACACGAACACGAACATCGGTTTCCGTTGCGCTCGGTAGTTCTTTTGTTTCAAGCCAGAAGTTTGCATTTAAGGATTCAAGCTGAGAGCTATATTAACTACTGATTTTATTCCTTCCTGAGTATTTTTAATATAAGAAGAAAAGGAAAATATTAAGCCCGTATCCCCAGTTTGGTTTGGTAGGGTTTTACTCGAACAATCAAGCTGGGGTAAATAGGCGAAAACAATGAAATCTTATAATAATCTTTTTGAAAAGATTGTTTCTTTTGAAAATATACATCTTGGATATTTGAAAGCAAGAAAAGGTAAAAGATATAAAAAAGATATTTTATCTTTTTCTTTTAATTTAGAAGAGAATTTAATTAGTATAAAAAATGATTTGAATGATGGCACCTATAAGCACGGAGAATATAAAGAGTTTATCATCAATGATTCCAAGAAAAGAAAAATTAAAGCTCCTACCTTTAGAGATAGAGTAGTTCATCATTCCTTGTGCAATATAATAGAGCCTATCTTTGATAGGACTTTTAATTTTGATTCATTCGCTTGTCGGAAAGGAAAAGGAACACATCGAGCAATAAAGAGACTGAAGTCTTTTTTAAAAAATAATGGAGAATTATATTGTTATAAAAGTGATGTTTCTAAGTATTTTGACAGTGTTGATCATGAGATATTAATGTCTTTGATTAAAAAGAAAATTAGAGACAAGAAAGTAATTTGGATAATAAAAGAAATAATTAAGAGTGCATCTTCTGGAAAAGACGGAGTCGGAATTCCTATTGGTAATTTGACATCGCAATTATTTGCTAATATTTATTTAAGCAAATTTGGGCACTTTGCCAAGAATTCAATGAAAGAAAAAATGTGCTTGAGATATATGGATGACTTTATTTTTCTTGGTAGAAAACATAGATTAAGGGTGGTATCTAAAAAGACAGGCCATTTTTTATTAAATAAACTCAACCTTATTGTTAATCCTAAAAAGAATATTATTTTTCCAACATATAAAGGAATAGATTTTTTGGGTTACGTTATTTTTAGAAATTATGTACTTTTGAGAAAAAGAACAGTAAGAAGATTTTTAAAGAAAGGAGGAGATGTTAAAAGTTTTTTTGCATACGCACAGCACGCAAACTCATACTTTTTATTTAAGAGCATTTTTTAAAAATTAAGAAAAGGTGAGTGTAAAAAATACTAAATAATTATTAATTAAGCCATATTAGTCTTTTTTATCTTAGGCAAGCACAGTAATTTGCATAAGCAATTGCCCTTCTTTTGTTTTTAAGGTAAAATTAAGATATGGAGATTTTAAGTTTTGTAGAGACAAAACAATTATTGGCTAAGTATAAGATACCTGTTTGTAGGACAGAGATTTTTAATTCTAAGGAAAAAGCTTTAGCTTTTGCAGAAAAGATTGGTTATCCAGTTGTTTTAAAGATTCACGCTCAGAAGATTTTTCATAAATCAGAACTAGGAGGAGTTAAGACTAATATTTCAAACAAAGAGCAGTTTGATAAAGCATGGGACGAAATAATGGAAAGCATTAAAGGAAAGAATATTGAAGGAATATTAGTTCAAGAAATGCTTTCTGGAAATGAGGTTGCTTTAGGCATGAAGAATGATGAGCAATTCGGTCCTGTTGTCATGTTCGGACTTGGAGGAATATTTATTGAAATAATAAAGGATGTAGCTTTTAGATTAGCTCCGATTGGAAGAAAAGAAGCTTTAGAAATGATTCAAGAGATAAAAGGATATAATATTCTTCAGGGAGCTAGAGGTAAGAAGCCAGTTGATGTTGAAAGTATAATTGAAATGATTGTTAATTTGTCTAAATTGTCTGCAAAAGAAACAAACATTAAATCAATTGATTTTAATCCAGTGATTGTTAATGAGAAAAAAGCATTAGTTGCTGATTTTAGAGTAATCATATGAAGAAAATAGATAAAATATTTAATCCAAGTTCAATAGCCATAATAGGAGCAAGCGATGAAGAAGGATCTGTTGGTTTTGGATTAGTTAAAAATGTTTTGATTGGAAGAAAAGAAAGAAAGATATATTTAGTGAATCCTTTTAAAGAAGAAATAGAGGGGATTAAGTGTTATAAAAAAATAGAAGATATAAAAAGTAAGGTTGATTTAGCTTTAATCGCTGTTCCAGCAGGTATTGTGATAGACATTGCCAAAGAATGTTGCAATAAAAAAGTTAATGGCATTGTTGTTATTTCTAGTGGATTTAGTGAAACAGGAGAAGAAGGACTAAAGAGAGAAAATGAACTTAAGAAAATAGCTAAAGATGCTCAGATTCCTTTAATTGGACCAAATTGTTTAGGAATTATTAATCCAAGCAATAATTTGAATGCATCTTTTTCTCCAGTTACTCCCAATAAAGGGAATATTGCTTTTCTTTCTCAATCAGGAGCACTTCTTGATTCAGTGATGGAAAGAAGTTTTGATGAAGGCATAGGATTTTCTAAAGTTGTTTCATATGGCAACGAAGCAGATGTTAATTTATGTGACTTTTTAGAATATTTGGAAACTGACGTTGAAACTAATGCAATAGCAATTTACCTAGAAGGAATAAAAGAAGGAAGAAGATTTTTTGATATTGCAAATAAGATAGGAAAACCTATTGTTATTATTAAGTCAGGCAGAAGCGAAGCAGGTAAAAGCGCTGCCTTGAGTCATACAGGATCACTTGCTGGAGATTATGAAATATTTAAAGCTGCAATGAATCAGTGTAAAGTTACAGTTGTTGAAACAATATCTCAGTTAATTGATGTTGCTGAAGCATTGTCTTGGCAGAAGAGATGTGAAGATGGAATAGCTGTTTTGACTAATGGAGGAGGTTTAGGAGTTTTAACAATGGATTATTTTGAAGAATTAGGAGTCACTCTTGTTAAGCCAAATACAGAAACAATTAAAAGAATGGAAAAGATTGCTCAAGTAGGACATGCAAGCGTGTTAGATCTTTTGGGCGATGCTTTGTCAGATAGATATGCGCTAGGTTTAGAATTATTATTAAAGCAGAGCGACGTTAATGGTGTTATAGTTATTGAAACTCCTCAAATAATGACAGAACATGATAAGAATGCTAAAATTATTGTAGATTTGCACAAGAAGTATCCAACAAAACCAATTATTTGTTGTTTTGTGGGGGGCAAGACATCTAAAAACGCTATTGAATATTTAGAGAATAATAAAATACCTAATTATTCAGATACAAGAAGAGCCGTAAAAGCAATGAGAGCTTTAATTAAAAAATGAATCAAAAAGGGAACATCATAATACTTATTCTTGATTTGATTTTTATCATTGTATTTTTAATATTAAGCATAATTAATTTATTTGGTGGAGGATTTTAAAATGAAAAACATATTATTTTTTTCTCAACTTAGAAAAACTGATGTAGGAATTGTTGGTGGTAAGAACGCATCTTTAGGAGAAATGTATTCTCAATTAACTCCAAGAGGAATTAATATTCCAAATGGTTTTGCAACTACTGCTGATGCATATAAATATTTTTTGTCTTTTAATAAGATAGATGTTAAGTTAGAAAAGCTTTTTAATGGTCTTGATTTAAATAAATTAGAGAACGTTCAGAAAGCAGGAAAAACAGCTAGAGGTTTAATTTCTAAAGGAAGATTTCCTAAAGATTTAGAACAAGAAATTATTGAATCATATCGTATTCTTTGTAAAGAATATGGAGAAAATTGCGATGTGGCTGTGAGAAGTTCTGCTACAGCAGAAGATTCTCCAACAGCTTCTTTTGCTGGACAGCATGAATCTTTTTTAAATATTAAAGGAGAAAAGAATGTTGTTAAAGCAGTCAGAGATTGTTTTGCCTCACTTTTTACAGACAGAGCAATTGCATACAGAAGAGAAAAAGGATTCCCTCCATTAAGTGTTTACCTTTCTGCGGTTGTTCAGAAAATGGTTAGGAGTGATTTAGCTTCTTCTGGAATAATGTTTACCCTAGACACTGATACAGGATTTTCTAATGTTGTTTTAATTAATTCAATTTTTGGAGTTGGCGAACTTATCGTTAAAGGAAGAATTACTCCTGACAAACATTTTGTATTTAAGCCAACGATGAAACAGGGATTCAAATCTATTTTTTCAAAAGAAATGGGAAGAAAAGACAGAAAGTACATATACGATTCTAAGGGAGGATTAAAAGAAGTAGCTGTTTCTGAAGAAGATCAAAGAAAATATTCTATAAGCGATGATGAAGTTATGACTTTAGCTAATTGGGGATGCATAATAGAGGAGCATTATGGAATTCCTCAAGATATTGAATGGGCTAAAGACGGAGAAACAGGAAAACTATTTATCGTTCAATCAAGACCAGAGACAGTTCATTCTTTAAAGTCAAAAGAAAATAAGTCATATGAAGAATATGTAATTGACGCAAAGAAGGATCCAATAATAAAAGGAATTAGTATTGGGGATAAGATTGGAAAAGGTAAGGTTAGAGTGATTACAGATATTCGCAAGATGAAAGATTTCCAAAAAGGAGAGGTTTTAGTTACTAAAATGACTGATCCTGATTGGAATAGTATTCTTTCAATTTCAGGAGCAGTGATTACCGACGAAGGAGGAAAGACATGTCATTCAGCAATTATTTCTAGAGAATTAGGAATTCCTTGTATTGTTGGAACAAAAGAAGCTACTCAAAAATTAAAAACAGGAATGATGGTTACTGTTGATTGTAGTAGTGGTTTTGATGGGAATGTTTATGAAGGAGATGTTCCTTTTGAAATAAAGAAATATGATTTAACCGCAATTCCTGAATTGAAAACAAAAATAACTTTAAATATTGGTGCTCCTGATGCAGCTTTTAAGGCATCGTTTTTGCCTAATGATGGAGTTGGCCTTGCTCGTGAAGAATTTATCATTGCTGAAAAAGTTAAAATACATCCTTTAGCATTGATTAATTTTGATAAAATTAAAGCAGGAGAAATTAAGCTTCCAGAAGAAACAATAAAAAAAATAGAGGAGATTACTAGAGAATATAAAGATAAGAAAGATTATTTTATCGGAGAATTGGCAGAAGGAATTGCTCAGATTGCAGCAGCGTTTTATCCCAAGAAAGTAATTGTTAGATTTTCTGATTTTAAAACAAATGAATACAAGAATCTTATCGGTGGATCTCCTTTCGAAGGAGAAGAATCTAATCCAATGATTGGATTTAGGGGCGCATGCAGATATATTAATCCTAATTTTGAGCCAGCTTTTAGGTTGGAGTGTGAAGCCATTAAGAAAGTTAGAAATGAATTAGGGTTAACTAATGTTGCTGTTATGGTTCCATTTTGTAGAACATTAGAAGAGGGTCAGAAGGTTGTTGATTTAATTAAATCATGTGGACTTAAAACAGGAGAAGATGGTCTTCCTGTATATGTAATGTGTGAGATTCCTTCAAACGTTATTTTAATTGAAAAGTTTTTAGAAATATTTGACGGGATGAGTATTGGTTCAAATGATTTAACTCAATTAACACTAGGATTAGACAGAGATAATGGAGGTCTTGCATATATTGGCAATGAAAACAATGAAGCAGTTAAAGAATTAATAAAAAAAGTGATAAGAGTTTGTAAAGAAAAAAACAAGTATTGCGGAATATGCGGACAGGCTCCTTCTGATTATGAGGATTTTGCAGCATTCTTGATGCAGGAGGGAATTGAAAGCATTTCTTTAAACTCTGACACTGTAATTAAAACAATATTAAGTTTAAGTAAATATGTTTGAAGTAATAACATTCGGTTCAGCAACCTATGATTTGTTCTTTAAGATTCCCAAAGAGCAAATATTAAAAGATAAAGATTTACCATCAGGATTGGGAGTATGTTTTAATCTTGGTTCTAAGTTTGATATCAAGGAAATGTATTTTAGCTTTGGTGGTGGTGGAATCAACTCAGCCGCAACATTTAAGAAGCAAGGTTTCAATGTTGCATATTGCGGTTCTGTTGGCAATGATATTCCTGGCAAAGAAATCATTTCTAATTTAGAAGAAATGGGAGTGGACACTAGATTCGTTCAAAAGAACGATAAGCCAACTAATTGTTCAGTTATTTTGAATACATCAGAAGACGATAGAACAGTTTTAACTTTCAGAGGAGCTTCTGAAACATTGAATAAAGAAGAAGTTCTTTGGGGAGATATGGATTGCTCTTGGTTTTACATTGCTCCTTTGTCAGGAAAATTGAGCGAGATGACAGAAGATATTATTGATTTTGCTCACAAGAATAAAATCAAGACAGCTGTTAATTTGGGAAACTCTCAGATCGCTATGGGAGCAGAAAAGCTTAAAGAAGTTTTGAAGAAAGCAGATGTTCTACTTTTAAACTTAGAGGAAGCATCTTTATTAACAGGAATAGATCAAAAGGATGAAATGGGAATAGCGAGAGAGCTTAATAATATTCACAAAGGAATTAATGCTGTTACTAAAGGACCAGAAGGTGTTATTGTTTCTTATGAAGAATTTTTATATGAAGCAAACTCAATTAAAGTTAAAGCAGTTGATAAGACGGGAGCAGGCGATGCTTTTGGTTCAGGATTTATTTCTGGTCTTATCAAATCAAATATGGATATTGAGTGGGCAATTAAGCTGGGCATCACTAATGCAGTATCTTGTATTCAAATTAAAGGAGCTGTTAATGGCTTATTTGAGGGAAACATAGAAGAATTAGAGAGTAAAATAAAGATTAAGAAAGTAAAGATTGTATAAGTGTATAAATTACTTGAATAATTCATGTTTATGAGTTATTCTTCTTATTGTATTATTAGTATAATTAATTAATTATGAAAATTAACGTTTTTATAGAGAATCCAAAAGGAAGCTCAAATAAATATGAGCTAGATAAGGAAACAGGAAGAATAATGCTTGATAGAGCGCTTTATTCTTCAGTTTACTGGCCTTTTGAATATGGATTTATAGAAAATACATTATCAGAAGATGGTGATCCATTGGATGTTATGGTTCTAGTTAATGAACCAACATTTCCTGGGTGCGTAATTCCTTGCAAGATTATTGGAATGTTAGATATGGAAGATGAATCAGGAATTGATTACAAGATTATTGCTGTTCCAGACGACAAGATTGATCCAAGATTTAAACACATAAATAGTATTGATGATTTAACTGAACACCAAAAGAAAGAGATTCAAGAATTTTACGAAACATATAAAAGACTTGAACCAAACAAATGGGTAAAGGTTAAAGGATTTGCATCAAAAGAAACAGCAGAAGAGATAATTGAAAAATGTAAAAAATAATATGGATAAATCATACAAGACGTATAAGGTTAATAAAGATAAATGTATGGGATGTGGAAGTTGTACATTCTCTTGTGAAGAAGGAATGGAAATGGGCTCAGACAATAAAGCAAAGGTTATCAGTTCAGGAAAAGTGGAAGAATGTGGTGGAGAAACATTGTGTCCCTATGGAGCTATCGAAGCCGTTAATGGCGTAGAAGAAGCTGAAGAAAACGATGAATAATAAAATTAACCCAGCAATGGGTTAATTTATTACCTAAATGAAATTACTTCAAATCAAAAATTTAATAGTAGAAGTTGAGGGGAAAAAGATTCTTAATGGTTTAGATCTGGAAATAGGATCAGAAGAAATTCATGCTTTGCTTGGTCCAAACGCTAGCGGAAAAAGTACTTTGGCCAAAGTTATTATGGGATTTCCTCCATATAAAGTTTTAGATGGAAAGATTATTTTTAAGGGAAAAGACATAAAGAAGGATAAAATAGAAGATAGAGCCAAGAAAGGAATTTCTTTGGCATTTCAAAATCCACCAGCAGTGAGCGGAATTACTTTATCTCAATTATTAAATAAAATATCAAAGAAAAAAGAAGAAGCTATTAGCGAAAATCTTTTAAACAGAGATTTGAATGTTAATCTTTCTGGAGGAGAAAAGAAAATATCTGAATTGATGCAGGTTTTTGCTTTAAATCCAAAGTTATTGATATTAGATGAGATTGATTCAGGGTTGGATATTAAGAAAAGACAGGAAATGTTTAAATTGATTTCAGAAATGGTTAAAAAGAATAAGATGTCTGTTTTAATTATCACTCATCAAGGAGAAATATTAGAGTATTTAAAACCAGATGTTATCAATGTTATTATTGATGGAAAGATAATGTGTCAAAGTAATGATTCTAAAAAGGTCTTAGAGACTATTAAAAAATATGGTTATGTCAAATGCAAGAATTGCAAAAAGTTGTAAGCCAGACTTTTTCCAGATAGACAATGAAATAAAAAATATTGCTAAGAAGAAAGAGGTTATGATAATGCCTAGTTCAGAAGCTTGGGAGACTTTGGAATGGACAAAACAGTATTTTAAATCAAAACCAAAAGGAGGTTACTTTATTTGGGTTAAAGAACAAGTAGATTTTCCTCTTTCAACATGTATTAATATTGCTTCAGGAAATATTGAGCAAGATTTACAGAACTTAATGATTGTTGAAAAAGGAATAAAAGCAAAAGCAAATGTTTTGTGTGCTTCTTTAAAAAATAATTTATCAGGAACACATAAGGCAAGAGGAAGATTAATTCTTAAAGAAGGGTCTTCTTTAGAATATAATCATGTTCATAAATGGGGAGAAAAAGATAATGTTATGCCTGATTACGAGTTTATTTTAGAAAAAGGGTCTTCATTAATATATAATTATACGAATCTTTTTCCTCCAAAGAATCTAGAAATTAAAAATAGGATAGTTTGTCTTGATAATTCTTATTCTCAATTGAATTTTTCTGTTAATGGAATTAATTCAAGGATAGATATTAATGAAGAGGTTGTTTTAGAAGGTAAAGATTCTCAGAATGTTTCAAGGCTTCGTTTGGTTGGAAGAAAGAATAGCAATATCAATGCCTATAGTTCAATTATTGCTAAAGATAAGAGTAAGGGACACATTGAATGTAATAGTTTGATGGTTGATAAAGAATCTAAAATAGTTTCTATTCCTAAATTAGATTGCGAAAGTAGAGACGCTCAATTAACACATGAAGCTTCAATAGGTAGAGTTTCTGAAGAACAATTAAATTATTTAAGATCAAGAGGTCTTACAGAAAAAGAAGCAATAGATTTAGTCATCACAGGATTTCTTAAGATATGAAAAAAGAAAGAAAAAAGATAGTGATTGCACTTTCAGGAGGCGTTGACTCAAGCGTTTCTTCTTTTTTATTAAAAGAAAAAGGATACAAAGTATCAGCAATCTTTATGAAACTTATCAATTCTGATAGTTTCAAGAAGGCAGAAGAAAGAGCTAGGAGTGTTGCTAAAAAACTTGATATTGATTTTAAGGTTGTTGATTTAAGAAAAGAATTCAAAAAAAGAATAATAGATTATTTTATCGAGAGCTATAAATCAGGAATAACTCCTAATCCTTGTATTATTTGTAACAGAGAAATTAAATTCGGATTATTATTTAATGAAGCAATGAAAATGGGAGCAGATTATATTGCTACAGGACACTATGCTAAGATTATAGAAAGGGATGGCAAGTATCATTTACTAAAACCAAAAGATAATAAAAAAGATCAAACATATTTTCTTTCAAGGCTTTCTCAGAAACAATTAAGTAAAATAATATTCCCATTAAGCAATTATACTAAAGACAAAGTTAAGGAAATAGCCAAGAAGCAAAAATTCTTCTTGGAAGATGTTCCCGAATCACAAGAAGCATGTTTTGTTATTGGTTCAAATGAAGATTTTCTTAAAAAGTATTTAAAAAAGAATGTTGGCAAGATAGTTGACGTAAATGGAAAGATTTTAGGAGAACATGACGGTTTATGGCTTTATACAATAGGACAGAGAAAGGGGATAGGTCTTGCTCAGGGCCCATACTTTGTTGTTAAGAAAGATATTAAAAAGAATCTATTAATTGTTTCTAAGAATGAGAAAGATTTGCTATCTAAAGAGCTTAAATTCAAAGATGCTAATTTTATTAACAAAATTAGTTTTCCTCAAAAAGTAA
>Ga0302250_1001831_pt1 | contig 14699 bp, 12 predicted proteins | sample AAG_RA_Asp_MG_FD_193536 | JGI IMG/M metagenome (GOLD analysis project Ga0302250, IMG submission 193536) | Enriched activated sludge microbial communities from anaerobic digester in WTTP, New Holstein, Wisconsin, United States - AAG_RA_Asp | ecosystem: Engineered > Bioreactor > Anaerobic >... | reverse complement strand
TCGGAGAAGTACAGGGAACTGACGGGCCATCTGAAGTCGATATTTGCCGGGGGATCGAGCGTCGCGGCCGCGGGAGCCGCGACGGGAAATGTTCCCTTTGATGTGTCCCTCAAGACGCCGGGCGCCGCGGAGGATGTGAAGGAGAAGCTCGAGGAGGAGATACGGAAGCTTGAGGGTGCCGACACCCCTGACAGGAAGATATCGGTTATCACCGACGAGCGTGGTATCGTGATCAGGGTCCTCGACGAGGCCTTCTTCGACCTCGGCAAGGCCGACCTCAAGCCGGGGGCAAAGCGGACGCTCGACACCATAGCACCCGTCATCAGCGCGGCGAACAATCCCCTGCGCGTCGAAGGCCATACGGACAACATACCCATCTCGACCACGGAATTCAGGTCCAACTGGGAACTTTCAGTGCGGCGCGCCACGGAGGTCGTGCGCTACCTCATCGAGAAACACGACCTTTCTCCCCGGAGGATATCGGCCGTGGGCTATGCCGAGTATCACCCCGTGGCCCCCAACGACACCGCCGAGAACCGTTCCCGCAACCGCAGGATAGAGATCATCGTTTCCAAATCCGTGACGGACGATCAAAAAAAATAACCCTGACCATTGTCTCAGCAATTCACGTGTGATACTGTAGCAGTATGAGAAGGGACTCCCGCTGTTACGGGATGAACTCCTATCTGTCGTTTGGCAGGCCGGTGTTAACCCTCCCCGTCATTCCGGCGAAGGCTGGAATCCGGGAAGAGAGATGTCCTGACAGGGACTGTACGGGAAAGATGATGAATCGCTGGCTAAGGACAACGGCCGGATGTTTCTTCGCCAGGTGTGCCGGGTCTGCCATCTCTTCTGGATTCCGGCCTTCGCCGGAATGACGAAGCAACAGCGGTGTCGCCGGAATGACGAAGCAAAATTGTGTTCAGAGATGACGGGACAGGAACAGCCTTCGCGAGAACAACGGGGAGGGGAGGATAACGGGTGAGAGACAAGGAGGGCTTTGACAGGGTGAGCGGGAAGATGGGAGAAGACGGACATCGTCCCTGGGGCTATTATGAGGTCCTGGCGGACCTGCCCGATTGCAAGGTCAAGAGGATAGTCGTCTATCCGGGGTGCCGCCTGAGCCTGCAGAGACACAAGCATAGGGATGAACACTGGTTCGTACTGGCCGGGGATGCCCTTGTCACAATAGACCGCAGGGAGATACCCGTTGCCAGGAACGGTTCCGTCGACATCCCCAGGGCACTCCTGCACAGGGTGAACAATACGGGGGCCGGGGATTTCGTTTTCATCGAGGTGCAAACGGGCGACTATTTCGGAGAGGACGATATCGAGAGGCTGGAGGATGACTACGGAAGGGCGTAAATAGGGGGATTACGACGGAAATCGGGATGTGAAGGTTTTTTCACAAATCCCGAAAAAACTTCTTGCATATTTTGTAAATAGGGGAGTATAAACTATCTAGACGGTGGTACCTCCGGAAACCAGCGTCCAACAATAATCTAAAGGAGGGGTATGTATGACAAAGGCAGAATTGATTAGTAAGATGGCGGCAGGCTCAAAGATATCAAAAGCCGCTGCCGGCAAGGCCTTGGAAGCTTTTCTTGATGGAGTGAAGGCAGCTTTGAAGAAAGACGAACGCGTGACACTTGTTGGTTTTGGCACTTTCTCTGTTTCCAAGAGGAAAGCCCGCAAGGGAAGAAACCCCAGGACCGGCAAAGAGATCAAGATCCCCTCAAGGAAAGTCCCGAAATTTACGGCAGGAAAAGCTCTTAAGGACGCGATCTAATCAGATTCGAGCTATTTTTTTATAAATGCCTCCGCACTTCGGTCGGAGGCATTTATAATTTCACATAACCCATCACCATGGCTCTGACCCGGAATTCCCCCCGTCACTCCGACAGACGGGCGTTCTTCCCTCCGTCATTCCGGCGAAGGCCGGAATCCAGAAAAAGGTCTGTCGCACACGGTGGATAATCCCCGAAGAGGACAATATGAGAGGTGTCGTTGAGCCTTTCACTGTTCGGTGGTCATTCACTGCCAGTTCTTCTTGGATTCCGGCCTTCGCCGGAATGACGAAGCAAGGGTGGTGTCGCCGGAATGATATGAGAGGTTTCACCGAAAGTGTTCCAGCAGTATAAGTGACGCCTTTTCGATAAGGGCTTGTTCTCCGCCTGGTTTCTCCGAGAGTTTTTCATGGACAAGGATGGTGCCGTCTTCGTTCCCCAGGGAGAGGGAGAGGTCGGTCCTGTCGTCTTCCATCCGTGCATGGATGCCGAGCGGGATACTGCACCCCCCTCCGACCGCCGCCTGAACGGCCCTCTCGATGGCTACCTCCCGGTGTGTCCGGTCGTGATCGATCGCCCCGAGGAGCCCGGCCGCCTCATCGCCCCGGCGGATTTCGATGCCGATGGCGCCCTGGCCTGCGGTGGGCACCATGATGTCCGCGGGAATGATCTCGGTGATGACCTCTTCGAGCCCCAGCCGTCTGACCCCGGCGGCCGCGAGGATGATGCCGTCAAGTTTCTGCGTCGTCAGCTTCCGGATGCGGGTGTCGACGTTCCCCCTTAAGGGGACGACCTCTATCCCCTCGCGGTACCTCTGAAGCTGGGCCTTCCGGCGCGTGCTCCCCGTTCCCACGCGGCACCCGCCGTGAAGATCGCTTATGCTCGTGAGCCGTGTCGAGATGAAGGCGTCCCTGGGGTCCTCGCGGACCATGACGGCGCCGATGGCAAGACCTTCGGCGAGCTCGGCGGGGAGGTCCTTCATGCTGTGGACCGCGATGTCGATGCCTCCGCGGACGAGCTCTTCCTCTATCTCCTTGACGAACAGGCCCTTTCCTCCTATCTGCGCAAGGGGCTTGTCCCACACGGTGTCGCCCGTCGTCCTGATGGTCTCTATCAGGAAGTCGTGACCGGGGTTGGCCTGGCTCAGCGCATCCACCACTATCTGCGTCTGCCTGAGGGCCAGCTTAGAGCCCCTCGTCCCCACTATCCATGTCTTCTTCATCGTTGTCCTCGAATTGAAAGAGCTTCTTCAGCGTGTCGAACACGGCAGGGTCCCCGTTCTCCTTGAGGAGCGCGAGGTAAGGATGGACCAACTTATTCATGAGCGCCCTCGTCATGGCGTCGATATTATTCACCGTCTCATCATCGCTGACCCCCATTTTGCCGAGGGCCCTCTTCATCTCCTTTGTCCTTATCTCTTCGGCCCGGCCCATGATGTGGCTGATGAGGGGATTGACGTCCACCTTCCTCAGCCAGTCGGAGAACCGCGCCGCCTCGTCATCGATGATGACCTGGGCCTTCTCGGACTCCCTGACCCTGTCGGAGAGGTGCTTCTGGGAGAGTTCCTTGAGGTCGTCTATGTCGTAGAGGTAGACGTTGTCCATGTCGTTGACGGCGGGATCGACGTCGCGGGGGACGGCGATATCGATGAAGAATATGGGCCTGTTCTTCCTTTTCTTCATCACCGTCTGGAGCCTCACGGGATCGATGAGGGGTTCCTCGGACCCCGTGGAGGCAAGGACCATGTCAACATCGACGATAAGGTCGAAGAGCGTCTCGAAGGGTCGGGCCTTGCCAATTATGTCCCCGGCCAGTTTCTGCGCCTTTGCATAGGTCCTGTTGGTGATGAGAATGTCGGAGATCCCCTCCTTCTGAAAGTACTTCAGGGCCACCTCGCACATCTCTCCGGCGCCGATGACGAGTATCTTCTTTTTGTCGAGGGTCCCGAATATGCGCCTCGCGAGTTCCACGGCCATGGAACTGATGGACAGGGGATTGTAGCCGATCCGCGTTTCCGTCCTTATGCGCTTCGCGACGTTGAATGTCTTGTGGAAGGTCTTGTTGAGGAAAAACCCGGTCGATCTTGCCGAAGCGGCGATACGGTATGCGTCCTTCACCTGGCCCAGTATCTCCGGTTCGCCGATGACCATGGAGTCGAGGCCGGAGGCGACGAGGAAGAGATGGCGGAAGGCTTCTTCGCCGGAGAGGCTGTACATGTAGTCCGTAAACCAGTCATCGGGTGCCGTGAAGACGTCGGAGAGCACCCGGCGGACCTTCTCCGCCATCTCCCGCGTGTCCCCGCCGGAGAAATAGATCTCCGTCCTGTTGCAGGTGGAGACGATGACCGATTCCGGAACGCCCTCTTCACGTATCCTCTTCAGGAGCCCCGGTATGGATTCCTCTTTGATGTAGAGTTTCTCCCGCACCTTGAGGGGCGCCGTGTTGTGATTGAGTCCGAGTATGCCGATCGCCTGTTTCTTCATGGTCACACGTAGGTATGCAGGCCCTTGAGGAGGAAGTTCACCCCGAGGAACGTGAAAAGGACGAGAAGGAAACCGAGGATCATCATGTAGGCTGTCCTTCTTCCCCTCCACCCGAGGGCGAGCCTGTTATGAAAGAGGATGGCGTAGACTATCCACGTGATGAGCGACCATGTCTCCTTGGGGTCCCACCTCCAGTAAGAGCCCCAGGCGAAACCGGCCCAGATGGAGCCCGTTATTATGCCGGCGGTGAGGAAGGGAAAGCCCAGGGACATGCACCGGTAATTTATCCTGTCCAGGGTCTCGAGGGAGGGGAACCTGTCGGAGAAGAGGAAGGACCTCTTTCTCTTGATCTCCTTCTCTATGACGAGATAGAGGATGGATATGAAGAAACCGACGACGAATATCCCGTTCCCCAGGAACGAGAGGACGGTGTGGACGGGAAGCCATGCGCTCCTCAGGGCCGGGATGAGCGGCCGTATCTCGCTCGGGAAGCCGAGCGACATGATGACGATGAGGGAGACAAGGGGTGCGATGATGCTTCCCACCATCTCCACGTGGTAGGCCTTCCTTATATATATGAAGAAACCGGCGATGCACAACGCCAGGAAGGAGAGGGATTCGTAGATGTTCGTGATGGGTGTGTAGCCGGCCTCGAAGAAGCGCGCCACCGTGGAGGCGAAGTGGAGCACGAAGGCGGCGGCGAGAAGGTAATACCCCGGCTTCTCGAGGCGCGGCCTGTTCGAAGCGAGGCTCACGGCATAGACGAAGGTGGACGCGAGATAGAGCCCGAGGGCCGTGTTGTAAAGGTAAACGTTCATGACAGACCTTCGCCGAGGACCTTCTTCATGCCCTTGAGGCCGCGCCTGACGACGTCGCCCACCTCCATGGAGGCTATGCCCTTCATGATGGCCTTGCGCCTCGAGGGGTCGGGGACGGTATCCATGAGGTGCCGTCTCAGGGCGCCGATGATGCGCGTGTAGGCGACGTAGTCCTTCGTCACCGTCTTCTCGATGGCCTGGCGTATCTTCTTTGACGCCATGGGGAGGACCCCCGACGTGGATATGGCTATCGTCACGTCCCCTTTCCTGATGATGGAGGGGACGATGAAATCGCACTCTTTCGGTTTGTCTACGACATTGATAAGGACGCCCTTCTTCATTGCGTCCTCGCGCACGGCGCCGTTCGTGCCCCTGTCGTCGGTGCAGGCGAACACCACCGCCGCGTTGTCGAGGTCGCCCGCGCGGTATCTCCGCAAGAGAAGGCGCAGAACCCCCCTGTTGGCGAGGTCCGACAATCTCTTCGTTACCTTCGGGCTCACAACGGTCACCGAAGCGTTGAACTTGAGGAGCATCAGGGCCTTGCGCTCGGCGACGCTCCCGCCGCCGACGACAAGGCATTCCTTTCCCGTCACGTCGAGGAAGAGGGGATAGTAATGATGTTTGTCAGTATCTGATCTCAAAGGTAAGGAACCTGCCGGTATGGTCTTCCCAGGACACGTCGGCTGTCTCGACGAAGGCGCCCCGCGGGCCTGTGCGGGACCAGGCGACCAGCTTCTCGACGGCGTCTTTCTCACCCTCACAGACGATCTCAACGCCGCCGTCGGGGAGGTTCCTGACCCAGCCCGTCAGCCCGAGGCCCTCTGCCTCGCGCTGGGTGCTGTAGCGAAAGAAGACGCCCTGTACTACTCCGTGTACGACTATGTGCGCTCTTGCCTGCATGGTGAAGAAGCGACCTCAAGGATGCCGAAAAACCCGCCAACGCCCGTCCGCGAACATTTTATTGTTGGCAAAAGGTTTTTTGTATTATACTTATCACAACATTCCCATAAAATCCAGTTGTGTTGACCACTTGGGGGAAAGCGATATGTACAGGCTGGGTATAGATATCGGTTCGGTTAGCGTGAACGTTGCGGTTGTCAACGAGAACGGGAAGGTCGTCAGGTCTCAGTATATCCGTCATAAGGGGAAGCCTTTTGTCGCGGCGAAGGAGGCCATCGAGGAGGCCGCCGGAACCTATGCGGTGGAGTTTATCGCGACGACGGGGACCGGGGCGAAGGTCTTCGCGTCCCTCGTGGGAGCGGCTTTTGTGAACGAGATCGTCGCCATTTCACGGGCCATGGGCAACCTGTACCCGTCCACGGGAAGTGTCATCGACATCGGTGGAGAGGATTCGAAGCTGATCGTCTTCGAGCCTTCCGGAAGAAAGGGTGTTCCCCTGCGCGTTAAGGATTTCTCGATGAACGCGCTCTGCGCCGCCGGGACGGGGTCTTTCCTCGACCAGCAGGCGTCGCGCCTGAGGTTCACCATAGAGGAATTCAGCGAAGTGGCCCTGAAGGCGAAGAACGTGCCGCGCATAGCAGGCCGGTGCACCGTCTTCGCGAAATCGGATATGATCCACCTCCAACAGATCGCGACGCCCGATTACGAGATAGTCGCGGGGCTGTGCTACGCCCTGGCGCGCAACTTCAAGGGCAATATTGCCAAGGGCAAGGATGTGAGGACGCCAGTCGCGTTCATCGGCGGCGTGGCGGCAAACGCCGGGATGAGGGGTGCCTTGAGGGAGGTCTTCGGACTGACGGAAGACAGCTTCTTTGTCCCTGAGAATTTCACCTCCGTCGGCGCCGCGGGGGCTGTCTACGCGGTCCTCGAAGACCCATCGCTCAAGGTTCCCTTTGCCGGACTCGACAGGCTCAACGCCTACCTCAATGAAGAAAGGCAGGAGGCCACCCACGAACCGCTGACCCTCTCGGCGGCGAACATGAACGTGGCCTATGACATGAAGCCCGTGACGGGAAAGACGAAGGTATACCTGGGCGTGGACGTGGGGTCCATCAGCACGAACCTCGTTGTCATCGACGAAGAAAGGAATATCCTCGCCAAGAGGTATCTCATGACGGAAGGCCGGCCGCTCGAGGCGGTCAAGAGAGGCCTTGCGGAGATAGGGGAAGAGGTCGCCGACATGGTGGAGATCATCGGGGCCGGCACCACCGGGTCGGGCCGGTACCTGACGGCGGACTTCATCGGTGCCGACATCGTCCGCAACGAGATCACCGCCCAGGCGCAGGCCGCCATAGCCATCGACCCCACGGTGGACACCATCTTCGAGATAGGCGGCCAGGATTCGAAGTACATCAGCATCGACAACGGCGTGATAATCGACTTTGAGATGAACAAGGCCTGCGCGGCAGGTACGGGCTCCTTTCTCGAGGAGCAGGCCGAAAGGCTCGATATTTCGATAAAGGAGGAGTTCGGCGCCCTCGCCCTCAACTCGAAGAAACCGGTGAAGATGGGGGAGCGGTGCACCGTATTCATCGAATCCGACGTCATCCATCAGCAGCAGCGCGGCGCCGACAGGGAAGACATCGTCTCGGGGCTTGCCTATTCCATCGTGCAGAACTACCTCAACAAGGTCGTCGTCGACAGAAGGGTGGGCAGGCGGATATTCTTCCAGGGCGGCACGGCCTTTAACAAGGGCGTCGTCGCGGCCTTCGAAAAGGTGCTGGGCATGCCGATAACGGTCCCTCCCCACCACGACGTGACGGGCGCCATCGGCGTTGCCATCCTGGCGATGAAGGAGAAGAACTGGGAGAAGAGCGGTTTCAAGGGTTTTGACCTCAGCAAGAGGCCCTACACCGTCGACACCTTCGAATGCAAGGGGTGCGAGAACCTCTGCGAGATACGCAAGGTAACCGTCGAGAAAGAGACTCCCCTGTACTACGGCAGCAGGTGCGAAAAGTACGATGTCGTGCGCAGGGGCGAAAAGAAGGAAATGGCGGACCTCTTCTCGATGCGGGAGGAGATCCTCAACGAGATCTACGACAGGAAGGCGGGAAAGCCCACGATAGGCATACCGAAGGTCCTCCACATGCATGAGCTTCTGCCGTTCTGGAAGAGCTTCCTGACGGAACTGGGGTTCGACGTCGTTGTTTCCGACGTGACGAACAAGAAGACCATCAGGGACGGCGTGGAGAACATTATCGTGGAGAGCTGCTTCCCCATAAAGCTCGCCCACGGACACGTGATGAACCTTCTTCAGAAGGGGATCGACAATATCTTCATCCCCAGCGTGATCAGCCTCAGGAAACCGTCGAAGCATGCAAGGAACTCCTTCGCCTGTCCTTACGCGCAGTCTCTTCCCTACACGATAAAGGGTTCCATCGATTTCGACGACAGACAGGCCCGGGTTCTGACACCGGTCATCCGCTTCGGGGAGGGTGACGACGCTGTCCTCGCCAATCTGGTGGAGCACTTCAAGTCCTTCGGCAAGTCGAAAAGGAGCGTGAAAAAGGCCTTCGAGGCGGCGCGTCACGTCCAGGATTCCTTCTACCGGCGCCTCACGGAGATGGGCAGGGCCTTTCTCGACGAGATGCGTGAGGACGACAAGGTCATGGTCATCGTCGGCAGGCCATACAACAGCGCCGACGCGGGGGCGAACCTCAACATCCACAAGAAACTGATGAACCTGGGCGTCCCGGCGATACCCATGGACATGCTGCCCGTGAACGACATGATTGAGGATCCCGTCGACCTGGAACACATGTACTGGGGCTACGGGCAGAAGATCTTGAAGGCGGCCCGGGCGGTGAAGAGCAGCAGGAACCTCTATGCCATATACGTGACCAGCTTTGGCTGCGGTCCCGATTCCTTCATATCCCACTTCTTCAAGAGGATCATGGGGAACAAGCCTTACCTGTCTCTCGAGATAGACGAGCACAGCGCCGACGCCGGGATAGTCACGAGGCTCGAGGCGTTCCTCGACAGCATCAACAACGCCCGGTTCGACGATAAGGTTGTCGAGCGCAGGGCGGCACCCTTCGAGATGGACGGGAGGCGGAGAAAGATCTACGTGCCTTACATGTCCGACCACTCTCACACGCTTGCCGCGGCTTTCCGCGCCTGCGGAGTGAACGCGGAGGTCATGAAGGAATCGACGGAGGAGACCGTGCTCCTGGGGCGCAGGTTCACCTCGGGAAAGGAGTGCTATCCCTGCATTCTGACGACGGGCGATATGCTGAGGACGGCCCGCGGCGATGATTTCGACCCCGAGCAGAGCGCCTTCTTCATGCCTTCCGGCGAAGGGCCGTGCCGGTTCGGCCAGTACAACCGTTTCCACAGGATGGTCCTCGACGAGGCCGGTTTTGCCAACGTTCCCATTTACGCGCCGAACCAGGACCACCGGTTCTACAAGGAGCTCAACATAGTGGGGGGCAAATTTACCCGGCTCGGCTGGCGGGCGGTTGTCGCCGTGGATCTCCTGACGAAGATCCTTCACGAGACGCGCCCCTACGAAAGGGCGCCGGGGACGACGGATGCGGTCTACGCCGGGGCGCTTGCCGATGTCTGCCGCTGCATCGAGAAGGGCGCCAAGGACATCGACGTCGTGCTCAAGGACGTCCTCGGGAAGTTCAGGGCCATAGAGCGCCGCCAGGAGAAGAGGCCGACGATAGGCCTCGTGGGAGAGATCTACATACGGTCCAACAGGTTCAGCAATTCCCAGCTCATACGGACCGTCGAGGACTTAGGCGGCGTGGTGTGGCTCGCGCCCGTGTGCGAATGGATATCCTACGTCAACTACACGGGCAAGAGGAAGAGCAAAAAGAGGGACACCCTGCTCGGCGTCCTCGGCTTCATCATAACGGAGTATATCCAGAGCAAGGACGAGCACCTGATGGAAGACATATTCGTTCCCTTCATCAAGTACGGGCCCGAGCCGAAGATAAAGGACATCCTGGAAAAGGCGAGCCCTTACATCCACGACAGCTTCGAGGGAGAGGCGGTGCTCACCGTCGGGAAGAGCGTCGATTTCGTGCACAAGGGGGTCGCGGGGATCATCAACGCCATGCCTTTCACCTGTATGCCCGGCACCGTGTCGAGCGCCATCATGCGGCTCATCCAGCAGAACCACGACATACCGGTCATCAACATAGCCTACGACGGCCAGGGCATAACGAACATCCTGACAAGGTTGGAGGCGTTCATGCACCAGGTAAGGGAGCACATAAGGGATTGATGGACGATCCGCTGACCGGCGTAATTATCATTATCGTACTGCTTATCCTGAACGGGGTCTTTTCCGCCGCCGAGACGGCCATTGTCGCCTCGCGCAAGAGCAAGATAAAGGAGCTTCTCCGGAAGAGGAAGGACCGGAAGACGGAGATGCTCCTCAATCTCAAGGAGAACCCGGAGCGCTTTCTTTCGACGGTCCAGATCGGCATCACCCTCTTCGGCACCCTGGCCTCGGCGGTCGGCGGCCTCATGGCCGTGAAGTACCTCATGCCCGTCATCGCCAGGGTCGAGTTTCTCAAGCCCTTCGCGGAATCCATCGCGGTGGCGATCGTTGTCTGTATCCTCACCTATCTCTTCATCGTGTTCGGAGAACTTGTCCCGAAGTACCTGGGCCTCAGCTACAAGGAGAGGGCGGCCCTCGCGGTCCTGCCCTTCTTCAACATGGTGTCGCGTGTCTTTTCGATATTCGTCAACTTCCTTTCCGTCACGACCTTGTTCCTCGTGAAGACCCTGAACCTCAGCAAGGGGGAGGACCACATCGGCGAGGCGGAGATCAAGATCCTCCTGGAAGAGGGGAGGCGCAAGGGCGTCTTCGACAAGACCGAGGAGGAGTTGATCAACAGGGTCTTCCATTTTAGCGACCGTTCCGTGAGGGAGGTCATGGTGCCGCGCCCCAACGTCTACGCCATCGATGTGGACGACAGCAGGGAGAACATCATGAACTACATCATAGGCAACGAGTTCTCCCGCTACCCCGTGTACCGGGACAACTTCGACAACGTCATCGGTTTTGTCTACCAGAAGGACATAACACGGCATATCTGGCGGACCCAGGAGCCCTTCGAGCTGGAGAAGATCCTGAAGCGCCCCTTCTTCGTTCCAGCCACCATGGAGGTCAGCGTCCTGCTCAAGCAAATGCAGCGCACGCGCCGCCACCTGGCGGTCGTCATCGACGAGTACGGCTCGGCCGTCGGCATCATCACCCTCGAAGACATCATGGAAGAGATCTTCGGCGAGATCATGGACGAGACCGACGTCGACGACAAGATCGAGCGCCAACGGGACGGCTCCTACCTCATCGACGCATCCTACTCCGTTCGGGACCTCAACGACCGCCTGAACCTCGACCTCCCCGAATCCCCCGACTACGAGACCTTGGGCGGCTTCATAACCACCCAGCTCCAGGGCCTCGCCAAGGGCGGCGAGATCATCCACCACGGCCGCCACCGCTTCACCGTCGTCGACATAGACAGCCGAAGGATAGTCAAGGTCAAGTTTGAAAGGGTGAAGTGAGAGAGATGGGGGCGACTGAGCATCCGGTCGGAATGGGACAGGATCTGATCAGAAACCGAGTTCGCTGTGCGAGCCCAGGCGAACCAGATCCAGGTGTTCATTGTCAGGTTTGCGGTAGATCAGAATGAGATCGGGCCTGATGTGACAGTCGCGGTGATCGGCCCATTCGCCAACCAACGGATGATCGACACTCTGAATGGGCAGGGGTATGTCTGATGCGAGCAGATCGACGACGTGCATAAGGTCGGCGTCAAGGGTCTTGCCGTGCCGTCCTGATTTTTCACGTCTGTAATCGCGCTTGAAGCGGGATGTGTATCTAATCTCCCGCATTGAGCTTCTCAAGGAGGTTCTCAGGAGCGCCGGCAGTCACAAGCTCGCCACTCCGGGCGGCTTTCATCGCCTCCATGGTTGTCTCGTTGGGTATGAGAGGTTCAAAGGGCAGAGCCCTTTCCCTCACGATGCGGACGATCATCATCCGAAAAGCATCCGAAACGGTAAGACCGATCGAAGCAAGCACTGTTTCCGCCTCGGCCTTCAGGTGCTCGTCAATTCTTGCGCGAACGACTGAGTTGGCAGCCATGGTTGTGTAACCTCCTCGTGAGCTACATTGTAGCCCAGAGGAGAGGCAAAGTCAAGCCGCCGATAATTGACGGTGCTACATCCCAGGTCTGCAACAGACCTCTTCGGCGCGTGTTATCTCTATCCCGGCCCTCTCCAACGTCCTTCACCCGTTTCCGTACCATCTCCAGACTGGGGTTATGCTATGTCTGGTCAGCATATGTCGCCCCTCGATACACACAGTTCCCTGTTCGAGTGGAACCAGGAGCGTCTATTCTGCAGTGAGGACGATCAACTGATACTGTGGGTTGAGGTCCCCAAAGAGTGGGGCGCACAGGAGGCTCGCAACCTCAAGACCGAACACATCACGTCAGCAGGCCCTGCCACAGTCTCTCGTATTCGGCCAGACTGTCTTTCACGTTATAGTTCGCGACGATGTCCCGCCGCGCCGCCTCTCCCAGGTGTGCCATCCTCCCGGGATGGCCGAGCACGTCGTCCACCCGGTCCGCGATCTCTTTGGGGGAGAAGAAATCGACAAGGAGCCCGTTGCGGCCGTCCTCGATGACCTCTTCAACGGGTGGAGTGGCTGAACCGATAATGACGCACCCTGCCGCCATCGCCTCTATCATGGACCAGGAAAGGACGAAGGGGATTGTGAGGTAGACGTGGGCGGACGACACCTGGAGGGTCCTCAAGTGGGTATCGTAGGGGACGAGCCCCAGGAAGTGGACGCGCCTCTCGTCTATGGATACCTCTTTCAGCATCTTCTCCCGGTAACTCAATCCATCGGGCAACTTCTTGCCGTAGCGCACCTCGTCGCCTCCGGTTATGACGATGTGGCAGTGGGGCCTGCGCCTGCATATCTCCTCCACCGCTCTCATGAAGACATGGAACCCACGGTAGGGCTCAAGGCCCCTCGCCGTGTAGGTGATGACCTCCATCTCCTTCGTGAGGACGGTCCCGTCGGGAAGGGTGAGGGTCTCACGGGGATCAGGCTTCACCACCTCCGTGTTCACCCCCTCGTGGATGACCTCTATCTTCCCGCGGAACTCTTTCGGGTAGAGGCTCCTCTGCCACTTCGTGGGACTGACGGCGGTATCGACCGAGGGAAGACTTGCAAGCTGCGTCATGTTCCACGTCCGTATCCGCATGCTGTCGTCGAGGTTCACGGGGAACTCCGGGTCGAAGCCCAGGTCCGCCCCGTCCCCGTGGTAGTAGAACTCGCAGTACCCGATAAGGGGGACATCGGGATAGACATCCCTGAAGTAGAGCGCCTCTCCCCACCCGATATGGGCAAAGGCGACATCCGGCTTAAACGCTTTCTTCTTAAGCTCCAGGAGCTTCCTCGCCACTCCCTGGCCGCTCAGCACCCCCGACTCCACACTCCGAAGATAGGGATGGGTGCTCTTCGCGGGCTTCCGATGGGGGCTGTATACCCCTTTGAGCACTGAGGCGAACTGCCCGTCCCGTATCCCCGGCGCCTGGGGCTGGCAGATGCCCACCACCCTGTTGTCCCTGGAGGATGCGAAACGATTCACCAGGTGCCTGAACTGCCCGGGGAAGTTCTGGTGGATGAAGAGAACGTTCATTATGACCCCCTTGTATGTGCCGGTACTTGCTTACTACGTCATCTTGATGGAAGGTACCCAGGGTGAGTGTCTGACAAGTGGTTACCATACTTTTCACGATCCTGCAAGCATCGCAACAATTAATGGTTACTACTCGTTAAACGTTCTGCGGTCTAATGCTATTGGGCTAGGTATAATATTGATATAAATATTACTTGACATAAATTTATCTGTTTTATACATATGTATACATAAACTAACAAAACACCATGTGGTCTTCATCGTGGGAGAGAAGACACATCTCTGAGAAATCATTTCCGATAATCTTTCCCGAGAGTTAAAGAAAGAAGCCGGTAGTAGGGATGATTGGCCGTATCAATGCAGGGTTTACGGCTGTATTAGGTGAATCATGTGCCTGAGAAACAATTGCGGAATGATGATGGTGTGCGTAGCGTTATCAACCCTTGTTGTGGAGCCTATGACTTCCTGTGACGATAAGGTTCATGCCTTGGATAGCAGAATTGTTCGGAGACTGAATGTGAAGATGTGAAGGGCTCCCCAAAATTGAGTCAGTAAGCAGAAAGGTTTGTGAAAGTCATGAATACGACGAGGTGTATGTGAATAGAAGTTATGCGAGAAGACGACGAGCCAGCGTGTCCGCAGCGACCATGGTCGTTGTCGCTCTAGCCCTGATGTTGTTTCCAGGACAATGTCGGGCGATGGAAGCAGAGGTCAGAGCAGAGAGCTTGGATCGACTTTACTGTCTTGGCGATGAGAGACCGACTGGGGCTTCCTACAGGAAGGATGCAGGAGGCGGGACTCTGGCAAGAACAAACAGGGTATCTACCGACTCAAAGACCGATCGTCATTCAACAAGAGAGATCTCGCAAACACAACCTCCTGACGGATTGTACATGTATGATGGATTCCGGGCAGAGTTTGTGCTCGTATACCAGAGCCATATTCACGGCGGCCAGGCGGCCATAAGGAAATACGGGGCACCAG
>Ga0302250_1001830_pt1 | contig 14704 bp, 13 predicted proteins | sample AAG_RA_Asp_MG_FD_193536 | JGI IMG/M metagenome (GOLD analysis project Ga0302250, IMG submission 193536) | Enriched activated sludge microbial communities from anaerobic digester in WTTP, New Holstein, Wisconsin, United States - AAG_RA_Asp | ecosystem: Engineered > Bioreactor > Anaerobic >... | reverse complement strand
GGTCTCACGGGTCTCACGGGTCCCACGGGTCTCACGGGTCCCACGGGTCCTGGTAGTTCCCGGTCCCAGGGCTGCCGTCGTCGTTCCAGCAGACCGTATCTCCCCTGATTGTTGATGTGTCAACCTCATCGTGCGCGTCCATTCCCGGGGATGCCGCGGGCCAAGGTCCGGCGCCGTTTCCCCGGGGGAACCTTTACAGGAGCCGCGAGGATGTGTAGCGTGAACGCCCCGCGACTGCGGGTTGCCGAAGAGGAGATCGGATGGCGAAACGCTGGATTCCGTTGACCGTGGCCGGCCTGGTGCTGGCGGGAGGCCTGGTGGTGGTCGGGTCCTCGATGTCCGGGGGGGTCTACAGCCTGACCCTCGAGGAGGCCCTGACGGCCGCGGATCGCATCGGGGACCGGGAGTTCAAGGTGTCGGGGAACGTGAAGGAGGGCAGCGTCCGGAAGGGACAGAACGCCTTCGAGACGCGGTTCGACATCGGGGACGGCACGGGGCGGACGCTGTCCTGCGTGTACCAGGGAGCGCTCCCGGACCCCTTCGCCGAGGGACGGGAGGTCATCCTCCAGGGACGGATGGACGGCGCCGGGACCATGCGGGTGGGCCGGATGATCGTCAAGTGCCCCTCGAAATACCAGGAGGCCGGGGTCTCGGAGGAGCAGGCGGAGGAGTACTACCGGGAGAAGTACCGGGGCGGGCACCGGAAGGAGCCCTGAGGAGCCGGAATGGGCGTCGCGGCACTGGGACAGTTGCTGGTGATGATCCTGCTGGGGGTGACGTCCCTGGCGACGGTGCTGGCGGTGATCGGGGCTCTCCGAAAGAGGGAGGACCTGGTCCGGGCCGCCGGGTGGGGAACCCGGGCGGCGGGATGGCTTTCGGTCGCAACGGCCCTGCTGCTCCTCCGGGCCATCCTGACCCATGACTTCCGCATCCAGTACGTCGCCCAATACACGGACACCAGCCTGCCGGTGTTCTACCTGCTGACGGCCTTCTGGGGTGGCGAGAAGGGGGCCCTGGCCTTCTGGGTGACCGCCCTGGCCCTCCTGTCGGCCGTCTGGGCCCGGTCCCGGCGGGGGGACGGGTCCCCCGAGACGGGGTGGGCCCTGGGGGTCCTGTCGGCGACGACGTCCTTCTTCCTGGTCCTGATGGTCTTCGCCTCCCATCCCTTCGAGACCTTTTCGGCATCCGGCGGTCCTGCCGACGGAAACGGCCTGAACCCCCTGCTCCAGAACCCCCTGATGGCGGTGCACCCCCCGCCCCAGTTGCTGGGTTTCATCGCCTACGCGGTCCCCTTCGCGATGGCCTTCGGGGCCCTGGCCGCCGGACGGGCCGACGGGTCCTGGTCCCGGAGGGCCCGCCCCTGGAGCCTCTTCGCCTGGGGCATGCTCACGGCGGGCCTGGTGGTCGGGGAACTGTGGTCCTACCTGGAACTGGGATGGGGAGGCTACTGGGGCTGGGACCCGGTGGAGAACGCGGCGCTGCTGCCCTGGCTCACGGGCACGGCCATGCTGCACACCGCATCGGCGGAGTATCGGGGGGGGCATCTCCGGCGGTGGAACCTGGCCCTGGCGGGCATCACCTTCTGGCTCACGCTCTTCGCGACCTTCCTGACCCGGAGCCAGTTGATCCAGTCGCTGCACTCCTTCACCGGTTCGGCCCTGACCCCGTTCTTCCTCTGGTCGCTGGTGGTCACGGCGGCGGTCTTCGGCGGGCTGCTGGCCCGCCGATGGAAAACCTTCGCCCCGCGGGATGCCATCGTCGGGTGGACCTCCCGGGAGGCGGCGGTGCTGGCCCAGATCGGCCTGCTGCTGATGATGGTCTTCGTGGTGATGTGGGGGACGCTGCTCCCGAAGTTCAGCGAGTCCCCGGCGGTGCTGGGGGGGATGAACCGGGTGCTGGGCGCCGTGGCGGCCATCACCGGCCGGGAGTTCGTCCCGCTGTCCGGGGCCATCCAGGTGGGCCCCGAGTGGTTCAACCGGGTCATCGGGCCCCTCGGGATCGCGCTGCTGGCCCTGACCGCCGTCGGCCCCCTGCTCCCGAACCGGGCTTCCGTCGGGGCCGAGGGGCGCAGGCTCGCCTGGAGGACCGCCCTGATCGGGGTGGCCGTCGCCCTGGGACTGCTGGCCCTGCTGGTCGGGATCCGGGGGCGGGCCCTGGCGATCGTGTCGGGCCTCTCCTGGGCCCGGGCCTCGTGGATCTACCTGTCAGGCCTGTCCTGGCCCGGCATCTATGGCCTCGCCGCCGCGGCATTCGCGGGGATGACCGTCGCCGTGGCAGCCCAGGACTGGGTCGCGACGGTCCGGGCCCGGCGCCGGTCCGCCGGGGAGTCCTGGCGGCGGGCCGCGGGGGTCGTCTTCCGGGCCAATCCCCGGCGGTTCGGCGGCCACCTGGTCCACGTGGGGGTGGCGCTGACGTTCCTGGGGTACGCCGGGGCAGCGGGCAAGATCGTCCGGAAGGACGTGGTGCTGGACCGGATGGATGCCGTGACGCTGGGCGGCCGGGAGATCCGGTTCCTGGGCACGGCGGAGTCCTGGAACCCGGCGGAGAACTTCGGGGCGCTGCAGGCCCGGTTCCTGGTGACGCACCTGGGGGAGCGCCCCTCGTCGGAGGCGCAGGATCGACTGCGGGCGGTGCTACCCGCCGGGGTCGCGGTGGAACCCGGGGACGGGGCGTTCCTGAGGGTGTCCTTCCCGGACGAATCCCGGGCCAGGGCCTGGTGGGTCCGGGCCCGGGCCGCCGCCGAACTGGCTCCCTCCCTGTCCCTGATGGCCAGCGACCCGTCCCGGTGCGTGTTGCGGCTGGCGCCCCGGATTCCCGGGATCCTCCGGGTGGTTCCCGAGTCCTTCCAGAGGATGGGGGAGGCCATCCAGGCCATCGGCCGGGATCTGGGGGAGGGGGCGATTTCGGTGTCGTCCGGGCGCCGGGACCCCGTGTGGACCGTGACGGTGCGCGATCCGGAAGTCTTCGAGGCGCTGGTCGAGGGCCTGTCGGGGACCGGCGATCCGGCCTGGGTGGCCGTGCGCCCGGTGGAGGGGGATGCGGCCCGGGTGGACGTGATTCCTCCCGGGGTCGGCCGGCTGATGACCCCGGAGGTGCGCTTCTACCTGCGGTCCGAGAATCCGACGACCGAGGTGGCCATCGAGCCGGGCTTCTGGTCGGATCTCTACCTCGCGGCGACGCCGGCCAGGGGGGTGGGATCGGTGAACCTGACGGCGATGGATCACCCGATGATGACGGTCCTGTGGCTCGGAGCCCTGGTGGTCCTGGTCGTCACGGCGGTGCTGGCCTGGCCCCTCCCGGCTCCCGTTCCCGGGCCCGTCGCGGTGCGCCAGGCCGAGGAGGTGCCGTCATGACCGGGATGGATGTCCTCTTCGCCCTGTCGATGGCCGCGGTGCTGACCCTGGCGATCCGGGACCTCCTGCGGGGCCTGGGGGAACTGGGTCCGGGAGGACGGGGCCCTGGGGGGCAGGCATGAAACGGTGGCTGGCGTTGGCCCTGGCGGCCGTGCCGATCCTGGCGGGATCCCGTGCGGCATCGGCCTTCCCCGGGGGCGGGGACGGGCGGCCCGCGGGCGTGCTGCTGGTGGAGGTGACCCCGGCCGAGGGATCCCTCCAGGTGGCCCAGGCCTGGTTCCCGGGGCCGGGGGCCGGTTCCCGGGAGTTCCCGCTGCTGCTGCCCGAGGAAGGGCCGATGCCGATCCTCCGGCCGGCGGCCGGCGAGGACCCGTCGGGCATCCAGGTCCGAGGCCGGGGCGGTGCCCGGGCAGAGTTCCGGGAGGGCGCCCTGTGGCTGGCCGGGCAGCCCGACGGTTCGGGGGAGTTCGGCCTGGAGGCGACCTGGCGCATTCCCGTGACGACCTCCCGGCTGGTGCTTCGGACGACCGTGACGGCCCCACTGGACCGGGTCCAGGTGATTCACCAGGGAGGCCCCCACGCGCTCCATGTCCGTCCGCTTCGCGCCTACGCGTTCCGGGAGGAGGACGAGGGCGACGGGGCATGGCGCTACCAGGACATCCCGGGCCCCCTGGATGCCGGGGAGGTGTTGCGGATCGCGGTGGGCAGGCTTCCCGAGGTCCGGCAGACCTACCGGTCGGCCGGGGCCGGCCTGCTGGGGGCCGTCGGGCTGGTCGCCCTGATCCTGGGCCTGCGCCGGAGGGACTGACGTGGCCGTCGGGGGGGAGGACCGGGGCGAGGCTCCGGTGGAACTCCGTTGCGAGGGGCTGGTCCGGGTGATCGGGCGGCGCCACGTGCTGCGGGAGGTGGGATTCCAGGCCCGGGGCGGCGAGGTGGTGGCCCTGGTGGGGCGGAACGGCGCCGGCAAGACCACGCTGCTGGCCATGCTGGCAGGGCGCCGGGCGCCGGACCGGGGCCGGGTGTCGATGGAAATGGCCGGATCAGAGGTCCGGGGCGGGGATCTCCGCCGCCTGGCGGGGTTCCTGCCCCATGACCTGCTGGTCTACCCGGACCTGACGGCCCGGGAGAACCTGTCCTTCACGGCGGTCCTGTACGGGGTTCCCGACCCGGAACAGAGGGCGGTCGAGGTCCTGCGGGACATCGGACTGGAGGGAGAGGGGGACCGACTGGTCCGGACCTTCAGCCGGGGGATGCAGCAGCGGGCCGCCATCGGCAGGCTGCTGGTCTCGGGAGCCCGGGTCTGGCTGCTGGACGAGCCGACGACGGGGCTCGATGAAGGGGGCCGGCGCTGGCTGCTGTCGCTGCTGGCCCGGCAGGGTCGCCTGGGGCGGCTGGTGATCTTCAGCACCCACCATCCGTCGGAGGTGGAGGAGGCGGCCACGCGGGTCCTGGTGATGGAGGGAGGCCGCCTGGTGGCGGACCTGCCCGCCGGGGCCGACGGGGCGGCGAGGGCCTTCGCCCGGATGGAAGGGGGCGGGGCATGAGATCGGCGTGGCGCAGTTTCCGTGCCCTGGTCGGCAAGGACCTGCGGGTCGAGTTCCGGACCCGGGACGTGCTCTACACCACCGGCCTCTTCGCGATGATGCTGGTGGTCATCTTCTCCTTCGCGTTCCTGTCCGACCCCGCCAGGGCCCGGGACTACGGGCCGGGGATCATCTGGGTGACCGTGCTGCTGGCCACCACGGTGGGCCAGAACCGCCTGTTCGACCGGGAGCGGGAGAACGACTGCCTCTGGGCCCTGCTGCTGTCCCCGGTCTCCCCCGAGGTCCTCTTCCTGGCCAAGGTGACGGCCCAGCTGGCCTTCGCGCTGCTGATGCAGGTCCCGACCCTGGGACTGATCGTGCTGTTCTTCGACCTCCGGGTAGTGGACCCCGCATCCTTCTTCGGGGCGCTGCTGCTGGGGAACCTGGCCCTGGGCCTGGTGGGCACGCTCTTCTCGGCGATGCTGATGAACTCCCGGATGAAGGAGGTCCTGCTGCCCCTGGTGACCTATCCCCTGCTGGTGCCGGTGCTGATCGCGGGGGTCAAGGTCACGGCCCTGTCCCTCGGGGCTCCCGTGGCCGAGGAACCGGGAGGGTGGTTGAGGTTCCTGGTAGGCTTCGACATGATCTTCGGCGTCGTGACGGTGCTGCTTTTCGGACGGATGATCCGGGCCTGAGGGCCGGGACGGGGGAGGCATGGACCGGACGGGATACGCAATGACCATCCTGGCGATGGGGGCCGTGATGGCGGCCCTCTACCTGGTCTTCTTCGTGGCGCCCCTGGAGGCGACGCTGGGGGTCTCCCAGAAGATCTTCTACTTCCACGTCGGGTCGGCGATCCACATGATGGTCACCTTCGGAGTCTGCGGGCTGGCGGGGCTGGCCTACCTGGTGTCGATGGGGGGGGCTCCCCGGGTCGCCGAGTGGGCCGATGCCATCGGGGTGGCCACCGCCGAGGTCGGGGTGATGCTGGGGGCCGTGGTGCTGGTCACCGGGCCCCTGTGGGCCCGGAAGGCCTGGGGGACCTGGTGGACCTGGGAGCCTCGCCTGACGCTGTCGCTGATGGTCTTCCTGCTCTTCCTGGCGTATCTTGCCCTCCGGTCCTTCGCGGGGGAGGACCGGTTCGCCCGGGCGGTCGGGTCGGGCCTGGCGATCCTGGGTCTCCCGGCCATCTACCTGATCCACTACGCGGTGGAACGGTGGGGCGGTGCCCATCCCCAGGTGGTGTACAAGGGAGGGCTCCAGCAGCCGGAGATGCGGCTCGCCTTCGGGGTCAGCGTGCTGGCCGTGGGGTTGACGGCCTGGGCGCTGGTGATCCTGCGGCTGGTCCTGGAGCGCCAGCGCCGGGAGGTGGATCGGCTGTTCCTGGAAGCGGACCGGCGGATGGGATGAGGAGGGGGAGGATGGGACGGACGGGATGGATCGGGGTGGCGCTGGTCGTGGTGGTGCTGGGCCTGGCGCGGGAGGGCGCCTCCCAGGAGAATCCCCCGGCCGTGCAGGCCCCCCAGGCGGCCTGGACCGGGGACTGGAAGGCCGGCATCGAGCCGGGTCAGGCCCGGGAGACCCTCTCGGGCGAGGTCTTCGTGGTGGCTGCCTACGGGGCGCTGTGGCTGTTCCTGTTCCTGTTCGTGCTGCGCCTGTTGGGCCTGAATGCCGCCAACCGCCGGGAACTGGTCCAGTTGCGGGAGATGTTGGAGCGGCACATCCAGGACCGGCCGAGGTCGGGGCAGTGAGGGGTTCCAGGCGTCGGGAGGACGGGCCGGCAAGGCGAAGAAGGGGGATTTCGTGGGCAAGCCGTTGATCGTCGTGGAGTCGCCGGCCAAGGCGGCGACCATCCAGAAGTACCTCCAGGGGGAATACGATGTCGAGGCCTCGGCGGGCCACGTGAAGGACCTCCCGGAGGGGAGCCTGGGCGTGGACGTCCAGAAGGACTTCGAGCCCCGCTTCGTGGTGATGAAGGGGAAGAAGCGCATCCTGGACCACCTGCGGAAGAAGGCCTCCCAGGCCCCGGCGGTCTTCCTGGCCCCCGACCCGGACCGAGAGGGGGAGGCCATCGCGGCCCACATCGCCGAGGAGGTGCGGAAGGTCACGCCCCGGGTCGTGCGGGTGCTCTTCCACGAGATCACCCGGGACGCGGTCCGCAAGGCCCTGGAATCCCCCCGGGAGGTGGACCAGCGGATGGTCCACTCCCAGCTGGCCCGGCGGATTCTGGATCGGCTGGTGGGGTACCAGATCTCTCCGATCCTGTGGAAGAAGGTCCAGGGGGGGCTCTCGGCGGGAAGGGTCCAGTCGGTCGCCGTGCGCCTGGTGGTGGACCGGGAGCGGGAGATCGAGGCCTTCGTGCCCCGGGAGTACTGGGTGCTGACGGCGGACCTCGGACGGACGCCTCCCCGGGAGTCCCAGGGATTCTCCGCGGTCCTGCGGCGGATCGACGGGAAGAAGGCGGACGTCCCGGGACAGGCTGCCGCCGAGGACCTGATGGGGCGGCTCCGGCAGGCCCGCTGGGTCGTGTCCCACATCGAGCGCAAGGACCGGAAGCGGGCCGCCCCGCCCCCCTACATCACCAGCACCCTGCAGCAGGACGCCTCCCGGCTGCTCCGGTTCTCCCCGGCCCACACGATGGCGGTCGCCCAGAGGCTCTACGAGGGCGTCGAACTCGGGGAGGAGGGACGGGTCGGCCTGATCACCTACATGCGGACCGACTCGGTGCGCCTGTCCCAGGAGGCCTTGAAGGACCTTCGGGACTTCATCCGGGAGGCCTTCGGGGACGCCTTCGTGCCGGCCCGGGCCAACCTGTTCCGGAACCGCAGGAGCGCCCAGGATGCCCACGAGGCGATCCGGCCCACGGCGGTGGCCCGCAGGCCCTCGGAGGTCCGGCGGTTCCTGGATCGGGACGAGGCGCGGCTCTACGGGCTGATCTGGGCCCGGGCCCTGGCGAGCCAGATGACCCCGGCGATCTACGACCAGACGGTGGTGGACGTGGAGGCGGGTCCGGCGGAATTCCGGGCGGCCGGGTCGGTGCTGCGGTTCGAGGGGTACCTGGCGGCCTGGCGGTTCGAGAAGGAGCCGGAGCGGGACGAGCCGGCCGTGGAGGAGCCAGAGCCTTCGGAGGAGGAGGAAGGGGTCGTCGGGATGCTGCCCCCGGACCTGCAGGAGGGGGAGGACCTGCTGCTCCGGGACCTCCGGGGCGAGCAGCGGTTCACCGAGCCGCCCCCCCGGTTCAGCGAGGCGGCCCTGGTCCGGGAACTGGAGGAGCGGGGCATCGGGCGCCCGTCCACCTATGCCTCCATCGTATCGGCGATCCAGGGCAAGGAATACGTGGTGAAGCACGAGGGCCGCCTGCGTCCCACGGAACTGGGACGGGTGGTGACCGACCTGCTGGTCCAGCATTTCCCGGGGGTCGTGGACTACCAGTTCACCGCGCGGATGGAGGAGTCCCTGGACCGGATCGAGGAGGGGGAGATGGACCACCTGGCCCTCCTCCGGGAGTTCTGGGCGGACTTCGAGGAACTGCTGAAGCGGGCGGTCCGGGAGATGCGCAGCGTGAAGGCCGAGGCGGTCCCCGCGGGGATCGACTGCGACCGGTGCGGCAAGCCGATGCTGATCCGCTTCGGCAAGAACGGGACCTTCCTGGGATGCAGCGGCTATCCCGCCTGCCGGAACACCCGGGAGTTCGTCCGGGACGGAAACGGGAAGGTGGCCCCGAAGGAGGTCGAGAGCCCCGGCCAGTGCCCCAAGTGCGGGAAGGATCTCCAGGTGCGGTCGGGCCGGTTCGGGCGCTTCGTGGCCTGCACCGGCTATCCGGACTGCGACTACAAGCGGGCGTACACGATGGCCGAGCAGTGCCCCGTGGCGGGCTGCTCCGGCCACCTGGTGGAGAAGCGCAGCCGCAAGGGGAAGGTGTTCTTCGGGTGCGACCGGTATCCCGAGTGCCGGTTCGTGACCTCCTACCGGCCCCAGGGGGAGGCCTGTCCCCAGTGCGGCGCACCGACGGTGTTCCTCCGGTCCTTCCGAGGGGGGCGGACGGTGCTGTGCCTGCGGGAGAACTGCGGCTGGTCCCGGAGGGAGCGGTCCCAGGGCGCGGCGGCGGAGGGGGCGCGGTGAAGATCTACACCCGGGGCGGGGACGGGGGCGAGACCTCGCTGCTGGCGGGGGGGCGGGTGTCCAAGGACGATCCCCGGGTCGAGGCCTACGGGACCGTGGACGAGGCCAACGCCTGCATCGGCGTGGCCCGGGCCGCGGTGCTGGGAATCGGGGACCCCGGGGAGGAGGACCGGGACCTGCTGCTGCATGCCCTGGACCTGGTCCAGGACGGGCTGATGCGCCTGTGCTCGGACCTCGCCTCGGGAGGATCCCATCCCGTCGGCGTGTCCGATGCCCAGGTGGAGGCCCTGGAGGCGGTGATCGACCGCGTGTCGGCCCGGATCCCCGAGGCCAGGCACTTCCTGATGCCCGGGGCCAGCCGGACCGAGGCCGCACTGCACGTCGCCCGGACGGTGGTTCGGCGGGCCGAACGGCGGGTGGTCCGCCTCGGGGACCGGTTCGGTCCCTCCCCGGTGCGGATCCGGTACCTGAACCGGGTCTCGGATCTCCTCTTCGTGATGGCTCGCCTCGCCCTGGCGGTCGAGGGGATCCCCGAGCGTCCCTGGCGAATCGCCGGAGGGCTTGACACGGGAAGCGAGGGAGGGTAACCTCCCCATGCCTTGGGCGCGCGAAAGTGGCGGAATTGGCAGACGCGCTAGATTCAGGTTCTAGTAGGCGCAAGCCTGTGGGGGTTCAAGTCCCCCCTTTCGCACCGCTTCTGCTTCCCCTCCTGCTGATCGGCTGCCAATCGGAAGTGGAAAAACTGCAGGGGGAGAGCATCTTCCACCTGGGCCAGGCCATCGAGATCCTGCAGCAGAACGCCGGGAACACCGACGCAGCGGTCGCGGCCCTGGATCGGTACCTGGTGGACCACCGGGATCGGATGCTGGAGGTGAAGGCCCTGGGCGTCCGGGTGATGCAGCGCATGTCCCCGGCCGATCGGGAGGCCTTCCAGCGCCGGTCCCTGGAACAGATCCGGCCGCTCCGGGAGAAGGCCGAGACGCTGGCCCGGACCTTCAGCGACCCTCCCAAGGTGTTGCGCCTGCTCCAGGAATTTCTCTGACGACCTGAACCCCGATTTGCAGTAGGATTCGGTCCGGTTTTCCGCCGGGGACGGGTGGCGTGTTCCGCGGACTTTCCGGGAAGGGGTTGCTGTGCCTGGTGGCGGCGGGGATCCTGTGCCGGCCCGAGGGGGCCCGGGGCTGGACCCTGGAACTGGGGCCCGACGTCCGCCTGGGGATCACCGCCTATCTCCAGGCCCGGGCCCGCTTCGCCGAGGGGGAGGCCCCCGACGGCCGATCCTTCAGCAAGGACTTCTACCTGCGCCGGGTGCGGCTGATCCTGACCGGGGACCTCTCCCGGTATTTCTCGTTCGTCGTGCACACGGAGCAGCCGGATTTCGGCAAGGGCGGGAAGTGGGATGTCGCCTTCTTCCTCAGCGATGCCTTCGCGACCCTGCGGGTCCGGGAGGAGTTCCAGGTGGACGCGGGGCGGATGCTGACGCCTCCGGGGCGCCAGCATTTCGGGAGTTCCTCCCGGCTGAACGGGATGGACTTCCAGTCGCCGGTGGTCCGGTGGGTCCCGGGAACGCAGCACAACGGTCGGGCCACCGGCGTCCAGGTCCGGGGAGACGTCCAGGGCGGAAAGGTGGGCTACCGGGTCGGCGTGTTCCGGGGGGCCTCCGCCCGATCGCTCCAGCAGGACGCGGCCGGGCAGGCCGTGACGGACCGGGAGGGGCGCCCGGTGCTGGTGGCGAACCCCTCCTCCTGGCCCCGGGTGGCCGGCTACCTGCGGTACTCCCCGGTGGGGGTCGAGAAGGGGTTCTATTCGGTCGGGATGCACTTCGCCGACCAGCCCGTCGTGAGCCTGGGCGCGGGGTTCGACGTCCAGCCCCGGGGGGCCATGGATCGTCCGGCCGTGATCGGGCCGGACGGCCAGGTGGAGGACCCCGGGGGGCTGCGGACCGCCTGGGCGGTGGCCGCGGACCTCTTCGCCGACATCCCCGTGGGCGCCGCCAGGGACCACGAGTTCGTGGGCCTGCTGCTGCTGTCGTTCTACGACCACGGCCGGGAACTGGCCTGGGACGCCGTGGGGGGCTCCCGGACGGTCCCCGCCCGCACCTCGGGCCTGGGGGTCGCCGGGGAGGTGGGCTGGCGCTGGCGGTTCCTGGAACCCGTCTTCGCCCTGGACTGGGTCCGGGGCCGCCAGGCGGGAACCGACACGCTGGCGGTGCGACCGGGATTCAACTTCTGGATCCGGAAGCACTCGGCCAACGTGAAGATGGAGTTCGAGGCCCGGCGGGAGGGGGACCTCCGGTCGGCCCCCTGGCGCCGGCGGGTCGAGTTCCAGGTGCAACTGGTCTTCTAGCGCACATCGATCTTGACAGGGATCGGCGCTCGCCTATAATGCAAACCGCTTCGGGCCACCGGGCCCGCCGCTCTTTCGATTCGGGGATCGTCTAACGGTAGGACCGCAGACTCTGGATCTGCTTGTCGGGGTTCGAATCCCTGTCCCCGAGCTGTTTGAAATCGGTCGGGCGCGGCCAGACGCGCCCCCGCCGGGGATGAGATCCCGGCGGGAAGGACCCATGGCCCTTTAGTCTATCGGTCAGGACACAAGACTCTCAATCTTGGGAGACGGGTTCGATTCCCGTAAGGGCCACCAAGTCATATCCCTGGGCGCCGGGTCGGTGGACGCCGACCTCGGTGACGAACGCCGCGATCAGCGATCCCGGCGTCACGTCGAAGGCCGGGTTCCGGACCCGGACCCCCGCGGGGGCCACGGGCCTTCCCAGCACCTCGGTCACCTCGCTGGCGCCGCGCTCCTCGATGGGGATCCCGGACCCGTCGGCCAGGGACGGGTCCAGCGTCGAGGTCGGGGCCGCCACGTAGAAGGGGATTCCGTGGCGGGCCGCCAGCACCGCGTGGACGTAGGTGCCGATCTTGTTCGCCGTGTCCCCGTTCCGGGCGATCCGGTCCGCCCCGACCACCGCGCAGGTGATCTCGCCCCGGCTCATCAGGAACCCGGCGGCATTGTCCGTGATCAGCGTCACGTCGAACCCGTCCTCCAGGAGTTCCCAGGCCGTCAGGCGGGCGCCCTGGAGGTAGGGCCGGGTCTCGCAGGCCACCACCCGGAGCCGCTTGCCGGCCTCCCGGGCCCCTCGGATCACCCCGAGGGCGGTGCCGAATCCGCCGGTGGCCAGGGCCCCGGCGTTGCAGTGGGTGAGAACCGTGGCCCCGTCGGGGATCAGGGAGGCCCCGTGGAGGCCGATGGCCCGGTTCCGGTCGATGTCCTCCTGGTGGATCGCCAGGGCCTCCCGGACCAGCACCTCCCGCAGCACCTCCAGGGGCTGCCCCCGGGCCGATGCGGCCACCCGGGACATCCTGCCGACGGCCCAGGCCAGGTTCACCGCCGTGGGGCGGGACTCGACCAGCACCCGGGCGGCCCGGTCGAGGGCCTCTTCGGGCCTCCCGGCACCGGTCCCCGGGAAGAGGGCCAGGGCCATTCCGTAGGCCGCGGCGATCCCGATGGCCGGGGCCCCCCGGACCACCATCCGGCGGATCCCGTCGGCGACCTCCTCCGGGGTGCGGCAGTGGACGTGACGGCGGTCAAAGGGGATCAGGCGCTGGTCCAGCAGCACGACGGACCCCTCGGGGTCCCACCGGACGGCCTGGAACGCCGGTTCATGCATCGCCATCCTCCTTCCGGACCGGGACGGGCCCGGGGCGGGAAGCCGGGCAGGCTGGCGCCGGGAAGCCCTCCGGGTCCAGTTGCCGGGCCAGGTCCCGCAGGTCCTCGGGGAGGTCGCTGAAGGTCACCTGCCCGTCGGGGTCCACGAAGAGGTGGACTTCCCGGGGGGGCAGCAGCGCCTCAGTCGAACCGGGTGATCTTCCGGGTGAGGAGGTTGAGTTCCTCCTGGGAGTATGGGATCTTGCCATCGAAGTAGTCCTTGTCGTACCCGTAGATGTCCGAGTAGAACTGCACCTGCCCCCGGTCGTCCACCCCCACGCTGTTGTACTCGATGAAGATCGGCACCGGGGTCTTCAGGGGGATTTCCCGCATCTCGCCCTTGGCCAGGATCGCGCGGCCCTTGTCCGGGGAGATGCCCGCCCCCTCCTGGAGCAGCAGGTCCATCACCTCGAAGGGATCCTGGAGCCGGATGCACCCGTGGCTGAAGGCCCGGATCTCCTTCCGGAAGAAGGCCTTCAGGTTCGTGTCGTGCATGAAGATCCCGTAGGGGTTCGGAAACACGAACTTCACGCGGCCCAGGGCGTTCTGGTCCCCCGAGTCCTGGTACACCTCCTCGGTGCCGTCGGGGTTCGTCTTCACGACGAAGTTCCGCCTCCGGTAGTAGTCCGGCTCCCGGAGCAGTTCGTAGTCCAGTTCCAGTTTGCGGATGCGTCCCGGGACGTACCACCGGGGGTTGATGATGATGCGCTCGATGGCGGCGGTGAAGATCTTGGTCCGGTTGATCCGGCCCTCCGTCCGGCTGTCCGGGTCCACGTCCCAGTTGTTGTTGCCGCAGACGATCCGGTGGTGCATCACCCGTCGCCCCCCCTGGTACACCGCCATCATGAACTCCGGCAGGTTGACCCGGACGTAGAGGGGCTCCTCCGGGCGCACCTCGCTTTCCCGCCACCGCTGGAGGCCCAGTTCGATCTGGCGGATCCGCTGGTCCAGCGGGACGTTCAGGGATCGGGCGTGGCGGTCCTCCAGGACTCCCGTGGGGTCGAAGCCGTGGGAGGCCTGGTAGGCCTTCACGGCCTCCTCGACTTCCGCGTCGAAGGAGGCGCCGGCGGACCCCTGGGGCAGGTACCCCTCCCGGGCCAGGCGGGCCCGGAGGGCTTCCACCAGGGGGCCCCGGTGGCCCCGCTTGAGGCTGCCGCCGGCGGGCAGGGAGACCGTCGGGAAGGGGCCTTCCCGGGCCATCTCCCGGTATCGACGCAGGCCGGCCTGGAGGGCCCGGTAGTCCGGGTGGGCCGGCACCAGTCCCTGGAGGGCCGCCCGGGGGTCCTTCGCAAACCGTTCCCAGAAGGCCCGAATGGCCTCGCCGTTCTTCCGGACGGCCTCCTGGTCGTTCCGGTGGGCCCGGAAGGGGGAGGCGCGGACCCGGAAGCGCATGTCCAGCGCCCATCGCCAGAGGGCGCCCTGGGCCTCGACCTCCAGGGCGTTGGCCAGCCGGCCCAGTTCCTGCTCCTTCTCGATCCACCGCTGCTGGGCTTCCAGGGCCTCCCGCCGCTGGGCCTCGCCGAGTCCCTTCAGGCGTCCCGCCTGGTCCAGCCCCTCGACCTCCTCGGCGGTCGGCGGCGCCTCGGCGAGGATCAGCCCCTTCATGGCCTGGAAGACCGGGGTCGCCTCCAGGGCGGCCCGCAGGGGTTCCGCCTGCCGGGCGGCCTGGCCGACCTGCTGAATGAGCGACTCGAGGGCCTCGGAGGAGTGCCGGTCCGGCAGGGCGTGGTCCGGGGCTTCCCGCAGGGCCTCCAGCAGGGCCTCGAGGTGCCGGGTCGGTCCCTGGCCGGACCAGAACATTCCCTGGAACCCCCGGTCCTCCAGGGCCTGGCGATTCAGGGGGCCCAGGTCCGGGTCCTTCCCGGCCCGTTCCGCCAGGTCCTCCCGGATCCTCTGCCGCAGCTCGTGACGGCGCTGCCACAGCCGGATTGCGGTCTGGAGGTCGGACCTCGCGGCCTCGTCGGAGAGCAGGGCCTGGGGCGGCTCCGGGGCGGTCTT
>Ga0302250_1001828_pt1 | contig 14716 bp, 13 predicted proteins | sample AAG_RA_Asp_MG_FD_193536 | JGI IMG/M metagenome (GOLD analysis project Ga0302250, IMG submission 193536) | Enriched activated sludge microbial communities from anaerobic digester in WTTP, New Holstein, Wisconsin, United States - AAG_RA_Asp | ecosystem: Engineered > Bioreactor > Anaerobic >... | reverse complement strand
AACCATTCTCAATGTGCCGCCAGTGTTGTAATAATTGCCATACAGATTTAAACGGCCCGAATACATTGAAAGTCTTCCGGATGAAAGATTGATATCTTTATAAACAGTAAGAATGGGATTCCTTCCTACAGGGCTTGGTTCTAAGGTTATTACACCGCCGTTTATATTGAGATTGTTGTATATTTTAGTTTGACCTGTGCCGGCGCATAGATAGAGACCGCCATCTAAATTTAAGTTGCCTATTATTAAATTATAAGAATAATCGCTTGCATGATAATAACCGCTTTTTAAGTTAAGATCACCATAGATAACGGTTCGCAAATTCCAAAAAGCATCGTATGTACCGCCTGTGATATCAAGATTTTTCAATATTTTTACTGAATAAGGGCGGTCCATTCTATTATCATGATGCAAACCTAATCTTCCCTGTTTAAGACTCAAACCACCTCTTATGTAAAGATCGGATACAATATTGTAAATACCGTCCCCATCTATTTCCAGATTATAGTAATCGTAAGTACCGAAGTCTTTAACAATAATTGGCGTATATCCCGCTCCATAATACCTCACCAACCCTGAATTGGTATCCATGGTATTAATAGTTAGATTCTCTGTGCCTTTAAGGGCGAGGGTGCCGTTGTTATTTAATATTCCTATACTTGTATCCTTGCCATTAATATCTACTGTGGTATCTTTGTTAATTGTGAGAGTCCCTGTTATATTGACGGGGTTATCTATAAATGTCAGGGTTCCTGTACCTGATTTAGTAACATTTGTAAAATCATGATTATCGTCGTTTCCGCCTGACTTTAATATCTGGTTGGCGCCGCAGAAGTTAAATAATGGATTATCTGAAGAGTTAACCATTCTCAATGTGCCGCCAGTGTTGTAATAATTGCCATACAGATTTAAACGGCCCGAATACATTGAAAGTCTTCCGGATGAAAGATTGATATCTTTATAAACAGTAAGAATGGGATTCCTTCCTGAGCAGGTTGGTTCCATTGTAATGGTCCCGCCGTTTATATTAAGGTTGTTTAATATTGTGGTTTTTCCTAACCCCCCGCACAAATAAACACCGCTATCTGCATTTAGACTGCCTCTTATTGTCGTAACGGATAAATCGTTTGCATAATAATTACCGCCTTTAAGATTTAGGTTGCCATAAATAGTTGTTTTTGAATCATACCAGGAGTCGTACTCGCCACCTGCTATATTGAGGTCTTTGTAAAACACGGATGTTGTCCCATTAGCATTATAAATTCCACCTGAGTTTAAATTAAAATTTCCATAAGATATAAGTTTACCTTTGTTTTCTATGCTACCGCTGTGCATATCGACATTACTAGCTTTAAAAATAATACTTCCATCGGATGATATTTTAGCTCCTTCTATATTCACATCTCTTGCCTCTATATAAATCTTACCGTCTTTTTCAACAACCGAATTAGCTTCAATTGTTCCTGATAGATTAACAGTGTGCTGGAATAGGTCTTGAAGTGTGTTAGCGTCTATGAGTATCTTGTTTGCCTTAATAGTGCCTGTATTGTCTATTTGGTTTAGTATAGGATTACCGTTTTCGTCATATATCTTACTTGCGACATCCTTTGTAACGGCAATAGATATGCCTGAATCACCCGCGATAGCTAGCTCTACCATCTCTCCGGTTATCAAACTTATTGTTCCTGCCTGGGCTATGATAGTTCCTTTGTTCTCTATTGAGGCCGCTATGAATATACCAAAGCCACCGTCCTGTATTGTGATGTCGCCCATATTGACTATCGAGGAAGGAGCTACACCTTCAAAAATCATCTTGTCATCTAAGAAGTTCTGATTTGTGATATCTCTTGTTGAAGCAATAAGACCTTTAACGTCTATAATAGCGTTTCTATCGAATGTCATACCGTTCGTATTTACTAAAACTATTCTGCCGTTTGCTATGAGAGTACCTAAAATGTAGGAACGCGCATCGCCTACGACTCTGTGAAGTGTTATATCATTTACGGTTGGAGTTTGTATAATTACTTTCTCTCCATCCAAAATATCAAAAGACAGATAATTGATTATTGCGTGATCTGAAGATGTGATTTTTAAAGTGTGGTCATCAACATATTCAAAACTTACATCGCCACTTTCAACATTATCAACTTGTGGTAATGAATAAAGAAAACTTGGAGGAAAGGCAAGAAGAATAGCTAAGAAAGCGCATAATATCTTTTGCACTTTTCCTGTCAGGAATTTTTCCATCCAATTTGTTTTTTTATTTTTTCCAGTAATCATTTTCTTCACCGTTATCATTTCCACAAACCTTTTTTAAATCTTTTTATTACCCCTAAACAAAAAACCCTAGCAGGAGACCCGCTAGGGTATTAGGTTTTAAATCTAATATCCTGTTGGCAGCCTGCCTACCCAGTATTCCGTCGAGGAACTTCATACTGGACGCACGGTTTTGCGTCTTCCGATTACTCGGAGTTTGCCTTTTACAACAAGAACTTTTCAAATAACATTTTACTTCCTATATTAAGTATAGATTATGGGGGGTGTATTTACAAGAGACAAAAAGATTTTCTATTTTTTGTTAGCAATCAAAAAAGTTAGAATATTTTAGGCATAATTCTTAAATATATACAATTAAGCTATGTAGTTAAGTCTAGTTTGTAGATTATGGTTTGTAGTGTTGAAGACTAGAACAAAACTTAGAAGAACCGCAAGCTAAAAGTAGATAAGTTAAAACTTAAAACTAAAAATTCAAAATAAAACGTTTTTACATGCCAATTTTTTTCAATTTTTAGTTCTCATACTATAAACCATAAACGATAAACTAGAACCACAACCTTGACAGTTCTTGCGATTCTGTTATATAATGTCCTCTACATTTTTTAAAATTGTTTATGTCGTAGTCATTTCAATCCCTTAATTTTCAAAAAACAAGGAGATGCCATGATCGATTATTTATTGAATGAAGAACAAATAATGCTTCGTGATTTGGCAAGGCAGATTGCAGAAGAAAAAATAAGGCCCGTTGCTGCAGAATATGATGAAAAACAGCAATTTCCATGGCCGATCGTTAAGGTAATGGCGGAAAGTGATTTATTCGGTATCTGGATTCCTGAACAATACGGCGGATTAGGTAAGGGTGTGATGGAACTTTGTATATGCACAGAGGAGCTTTCAAAAGCCTGCGGTGGCATATCGTTATCATTGGCAGCCACAGCACTAGGTTCTTTTCCAATACTGCTTTTTGGCAGCGACGAGCAAAAGAAAAAATATTTGCCAGACGTAGCAAAAGGAAAAAAACTTGTAGCATTTGCGCTTACAGAACCCGAGGCAGGTTCAGATGCAGGTTCGATAAAAACATCGGCTAAAAAAGACGGGAATTATTACGTTTTAAATGGTACAAAACAATGGATCACAAACGGTGGCGACGCAGAAATATACTCTGTTGTAGCCATAACAGATAAATCAAAAGGGGCAAGAGGAGCAAGTGCTTTTATTGTAGAAAAGGGTACTCCTGGTTTTGAATTTGGCAAAAAAGAAGACAAATTAGGCATACGAGCTTCCTCCACAAGAGAGCTTATTTTTACAGATTGTAAAATTCCAAAAGAAAATTTAATTGCAAAAGAAGGAATGGGTTTTATCGTCGCAATGAAAACATTCGACAGTTCAAGGCCGGGTGTTGCAGCGCAGGCTCTTGGTATCGCACAGGGTGCGCTTGATTTAGCAGTGAAATATTCTAGGCAGAGAAAACAATTCGGTCATGCCATAAGTTCTTTTCAGGGAATACAGTTTATGTTAGCCGATATGGCAACACAAATTGAAGCGGCAAGAGCTCTTGTTTATAGCGCCGCAAGGATGGTAGACAGCGGTGCCAAAAATATTGGTACAGCTTCGGCGATGAGCAAACTCTTTGCCTCTGATGTAGCAATGGATGTTACAGTAAAAGCCATTCAGATATATGGCGGTTATGGTTACATGAAAGATTATCCGATAGAAAAATATATGCGCGATGCTAAAATAACCCAGATTTACGAGGGCACAAACGAAATACAAAGATCTGTTATAGCATCTAACTTGATAAAGGAAACTTTAAAATGAATGTAGTAGTTTGCATCAAGCAAGTTCCTAACACAACGCAGGTAAAAATAGATCCCAAAACAAATACTCTCATACGCGAGGGTGTTGAAAGCGTAATTAATCCTTTTGATACATATGCCATTGAAGAAGGTGTTCGCATAAAAGAGAAAACTGGCGGAAAAGTAATTGTTATAACTATGGGCCCGCCTCAGGCAGAAGTTGCTTTACGAGAAGCCATATCAGTAGGATGCGACGAGGCAATTCTTATATCGGACAGAAAATTTGCCGGAAGCGATACTTGGGCAACTAGTTATACACTGTCTCAGGCCATAAAAAAAGTTAACAAAATAAATCCTGTTAATATTATACTTTGCGGTAAGCAGGCGAGCGACGGCGATACAGCGCAAGTAGGCCCGGGGATAGCAACATTTTTAAATATACCCCAGATTACATATGTAAGAAGAATAGATAAGATTGAAAACGATCATCTTGTTGTTGAAAGATTAGTCGAAGATGGTTACGAAATAATAAATACTGCAATACCTTGCCTTATGACAGTTGTAAAAGAAATCAACGAACCAAGATTGCCTTCTCTCAAAGGTAAAATAAAAGCAAAATCAGCGCAGATAATCCACTGGACAGCGGCTGAGCTTGAATGCGACCCGAAAAACATAGGGTTAGAAGGTTCGCCGACAAAAGTTTTAAAAATATTTAACCCTCCAATAAAATCAAACGGAGAAATATTAAAGGGTGAGACAGGTGAAATTGTCGATAAACTTGCAGGTATACTCAAACAAGAAATTTCTGGCGCTTGATAGCATTTCTTAATCAACGACTTGAAACAAAAATAAAATTTTAATAAGGAAAAAGTTAACATGGGAATCAGCATAATAAATGAGAAGTGTGTCGGATGCGGCTTGTGCATAAAAGCCTGTCCATTTGGCGCTATAACATTAGTTAATAAAAAAGCAATAATTGATTTACACAAATGCACGCTTTGCGGCGCATGTGTATCAACGTGTAAATTTAAAGCTATCATTCTTGATAAGACTACAACTGCCAAAAAAGACCTGTCTGGATATAAGGATGTATGGGTTTTTTGTGAACAGAAAGACGGTATTGTTCAGTCTGTATCCTGGGAGCTTTTAGGTAAAGGCAAAGAACTCGCCGGAAAATTAAATTCTAAATTAGGAGCGGTTGTTTTAGGTGCCGATAATATTGAGAAACAAACAACTGAAATAGAAAAACGAGGTGCTGATCTAATTTATCTAGTAAAAAACCCCAAATTAGCGCACTATCAGGACGAGCCCTATGCAAACATTTTAATTAACTTAATAGAAAAATATAAACCTGAAGTTTTTTTATGCGGAGCCACAACCCTTGGAAGAAGTCTTATTTCAAAAGTTGCCATAAAGTTAAATACAGGTCTTACGGCAGATTGCACAGGTCTTGATATAGATCAAAAAGATAAAATTTTACTTCAGACAAGACCAGCTTTTGGCGGAAACATAATGGCAACGATTATAACACCAAATCACAGGCCGCAAATGGCGACAGTCAGGCATAAGGTTATGAAAGAGGCTGAGGTGCATCCCGGCAACAAAGCAAAAATAATAGAAGAAAAATATGGCGAAGAGATTCTTAAATCCAGAACCACCCTTGTTGATATTGTAAAAGAGATAGAAGAAACTATCAATCTTTCAGAAGCCGATATAATAGTATCCGGCGGAAGAGGTATGAAAGAGGCTAAAAATTTTGAATTACTAAAAGAACTTGCACTTGTTTTGGGTGGCGCGGTTGGGGCTTCGCGCTCGGCCATAGATGCAGGATGGCTGCCTTATTCGCATCAGGTTGGGCAAACCGGAAAAACAGTATGTCCGAAGGTTTATATTGCATGTGGCATAAGCGGTCAGATACAACACCTTATCGGTATGCAATCCTCCAAAACGATAATCGCAATTAACAAAGACCCTGACGCGCCTATATTTAAGGTTGCTAACTACGGTATAGTCGGAGACCTATTTGAAGTAGTGCCAGCCTTGACAAAAAAATTGAAACAAACTTTTAACAAATAACCTTGATTTTCTAATGAAACAGGTAAAACTAAAAGTAACATTGTTGGATGTTACAAAAGACAGCATTGATTTAATTTATGCGTCTGCCCGTCAGTGCTATTCTAAATTATCAGCCTCCGAAATAACTAAAAACAGAGTCCCCCTTTATAAAAAAGAAAATTTTATAAAAAAAGTAGTTTCGTCGGGCCACGAAAGCATTACAGAACATGCCAAATTTACTTTTAGTGTTGAAGGAATCTCGCGGGTTACAACACATCAGCTTGTTAGGCATAGGTTAGCTTCTTATTCACAGCAAAGTCAAAGATATGTAGGTTTTGATGATATTCCTTACATAATTCCTCCAGTTATAAAAAATAATAAAAAAGCCCAGAGATATTTTTTGGATACAATGAAGCAAGTCGAAAATGCCTACAAGGAATTAATAAAAATTTTTGAATCGGAAGCAAAAAACAGAGAAACAAAAAATCAAGATGTAAGGTATATTCTGCCGTCTTGTGTTGAAACAAAGATTGTTATAAGCATGAATTGCAGGGAACTCCTGCATTTTTTTAGACTAAGATGTTGCGCGAGAGCGCAATGGGAAATAAGAAATCTCGCAAGAGAAATGCTTAAAATATGCAAAAAGAAGCTCCCGGCCGTTTTTTGCGAGGCAGGTCCCAAATGCGTGCAGTTGGGTTACTGTCCGGAAGGGCAGTTTAGCTGTGGCAGATATCCTGTTAAGCGGTAACAAAATAATGGAATAATGGGGACGGTTCTATTTTTTCTTTGGTCGTTCTTAGTTTATTTGAATTGGAACGAGGCATAATAATTTTTTTCCTGCTTGTTTTTTATTGAATGACGATAAAAAAGTCTGAACTAATAGATTCTATTCTGCTATTCTGTTAAGAAAATAGAACCGTCCCCATTTTATGAGAAGCTATGATTATAACCCGCAAAGATTACGATGCTATTTTATCTGCCAAAAATCAAAAATTGAAGCAAGTTTCACTTTATTTAGACCTCGGAACCTTAGAAACTGAAGTAGCTTTGCAAGAAACATTTGCCGTGATAGAAGGTTATAAAATACCATTTGATTTAAACATAAAAGAAAACTTTTGCTATAATATTGACGCCGGCAAGCTGAAGCCCGTAAGCATTTTTTCAGATAAAACCAACATTTACTATAAACTTGTGCCTACCGAAGACTGGCCTACCGTTACATTAAGTTCCTGTCCTATGCATAAGATAACGTTGTCAACGCCAAAAAAGGACACTGAATGTAAAATAAAACCGCTTAATCCCAGAGGAATTGTTTTAGATACTTGTTTTGGACTGGGTTATACTTCTATTCTAGCGTCTTTAAGGGCTGATAAAGTTTATGCCTTTGAAAAAGATGAAAATATTCTTGAAATAGCAAAAATTAATCCTTTTTCTAGGCCAGCGTTTGAAAATAGTAAAATTGTAGTTTCAAAAGGTGATATTTCTCATGGGATAAAACAATTCAAGAACTCATTTTTTCATTGCGTAATACACGATCCGCCCACTCTCAAGCTTGCGCCGGAGCTCTATCAGAACGAATTCTATAACGAAATTTACCGAGTTCTTAAAGAAAACGGCAAATTATACCACTATGTTCCGATGCCAGGCATATCTAAGGGGAAAGATTTTTCCAAAGTTATTGAGTATAAACTCAAAGAAGCAGGTTTTCATAAGCTAATCTTTAACTCTGACGCTCAAGGGTTTTATTGCGTAAAGATTGCAACGGTTGCTTGAGTCCAAAGGTCTGAAGTCAGAAAACAGACGACAGAAGACAGAATACGAAAAACTGATTGACAAAAAACCGACTTTACTATAAAATTAGCATCTCTTTTAAAGAAGAGTGTCTTCGGGGTGAGGCGTAAATCCTCAACCGGCGGTGATAAAAGCCCGCGAGTTCGCCATAAAGCTTGGCGGACAGATCTGGTGTGAATCCAGAGCCGATGGTTAAAGTCCAGATGGGAGAAGATAGTTGTATATTTAGTGGAATTTTGATGAACCCCGAACGATATTCGGGGTTTTTTCTTTTTAGGCTAATAATACATAAAAGGCGGAATATGAAACTGAATAATATCGAAGAAGTATTAAAAGACATAAAAGCTGGCAAGATGGTTGTAGTTCTGGATGATGAAGACCGCGAAAATGAGGGGGATCTTATCATGGCCGCCCAGCTTGTTAAGCCCGAACATATAAATTTTATGGCTAAGCACGGAAGAGGGCTTATATGCGTTCCTATGGATTCAGATACAATACAACAAATAGGCCTCTATCCGATGCATAATGGCGGCGGTAATGCAAATGATAGATATTCAACAGCTTGGCTTATTTCAGTGGATGCCAAAGATAACACTGCAACAGGTATTTCTGCTCATGACAGGGCGGTTACAATAAAAGCCCTTTCAGACAAAAAAGCAAAAGAAAACTGGTTTGCAAAGCCAGGTCATGTTTTTCCTTTATGGGCGAAAGACGGCGGTGTTCTTGTAAGAGCAGGGCATACGGAAGCCTGCGTTGATTTATTAAAGTTAGCAAAGCTAAATACCGTAGGTGTCATATGCGAAATAATGAATGAAGACGGAACAATGGCAAGAATGCCGCAGCTTATCGAGTTTGCCCGCAAACACAGCTTGAAAATAACAACCATAGCGGAAATCATACGCTTTAGGCGAAATAAGGAAAAATTAGTCAAAAGGGTGTCAGAAGCGTTTCTTCCAACTAAATACGGTAATTTTAAAATAGTAGCTTATGAGTCAGTTTTTGATAAAGAACATCACGTAGCGCTTGTAAAAGGAAACATAAAAAAAGGAAATATTCTGGTCAGAGTACATTCAGAGTGCCTTACAGGAGATGTGTTTGGATCTTTAAGATGCGATTGCGGCAACCAGCTTAGTCTTTCCATGAGAAAAATTCAGAAAGCAGGGAAAGGCGTTGTTTTATATATGAGACAGGAAGGTAGAGGTATTGGACTTAAAAATAAAGTAAAAGCCTATGATTTGCAGGATAAAGGATTTGATACGGTACAAGCGAACCAGATGCTTGGTTTTAAAGCAGACTTAAGGGATTATGGCATAGGCGCGCAAATTTTGGCCGATCTAGGTCTTAAAAAGATAAAACTTCTTACAAATAATCCGCATAAAATAGTAGGCCTTGAAGGATATGGTCTTAAAATTGTCGAGCGTGTTCCTATACAAATTAAACCAAATACCAAAAACAAGCAATATTTGAAAACAAAAAAAGAAAAGTTGGGTCATTTATTAACTACCATATAAACCAAAGGAGGTAAATTATGGCAAAAACGATCAAGGCAAATCTGATAGGCAAAAACCTGAAAGTTGCAATAATCGTGTCACGTTTTAACGAATTTATATCCAGCCGTCTTTTAGACGGATGCTGCGATACGCTGATACAGCATGGTGTTTCTGATACGGATATAAGCATTATATGGACGCCAGGTTCTTTTGAAATACCTACAGTTGCTCTTAAGCTCGCCAAAACAAAAAATTTTGATGCAGTAATATGTGTTGGTGCAATAATAAGAGGACAGACGCCTCATTTTGAATATGTTTCAAGTGAAGTGGCAAAGGGTATAGCAAAAGTTTCATTAGATATGCAGATTCCTTGCATATTCGGCGTTATTACTGCAGATTCACTTGAACAGGCAATAGAGCGCGCCGGTACAAAAGACGGCAACAAAGGTCGTGATGCAGCCGTAACTGCAATAGAAATGGCCAATTTATTGAGTATCATTAAGTAACTTGCAATTTAATTATTAAAAAAAACTGGAAAAACCATGAGAAAAAGAACAAAAGCAAGAGAGTGCGCTTTAAAAATTTTATATAGCATTGATTTAAATCCTGCAGAATCAAAACAAAACTTGGAAAGTTTGTTAAAAAATTTTTGGGAAGCAAATCATGTTACCGACGTCGAAGTAATAAAATTTACGGAGAATATTGTCGAAGGCACTGTAAACAATATGGAAAGTATCAATAACCTTATTTCAAAATATACAACAAACTGGACGCTCGGCAGAATGGCGGTTATAGACAGAAACATTCTCCGTTTTGCGACTTTTGAGCTTATGTATATTATGGATATACCGCCAAAGGTTACTATAAATGAGGCTGTTGAGATTGCCAAAAAATACGGCGATTCTGACTCAGGCAAATTTGTAAACGGTATTCTTGATAAAATCCATAAAACTGAAATGCCGAAAGAAAAATTGAAATTAAATGATTGAAAAAAAAGCTGATTTGCACGTTCATACTATTTTTTCCGACGGAAGTTTCACGCCAAGGGAAGTTATAGCGAGGGCTAAAGAAACAGGCCTTTCTGCAATAGCAATTACTGACCACGACAACACCAATGCTTTACCAATAGCAAAAAAAATAGGGGATAAAGAAGGCATAGAAGTAGTAAGCGGTATTGAAATGACCGCTGATTATAATGGCATAGAAGTGCACGTTTTGGGGTATTTTATAGATTACGAAAACGAAACGTTTCAAAAAAAACTTTCCGAATCAAAAAAATACAGAATAAAAAAACTGCACATAATGATAGAATGCCTGCGTAAATTTAATATTAACATAGACCCAAAAGAAGTTATTGGAAGCACGCATGAACAAGGTTCGATAAGCAGGCTGCATTTGGCTAATGCTATGCACAAAAATGGTTACATTGCCAATGCGCGCGAGGCATTTAGGAAATATATAGGGAACAACAAACCCTGTTATGTAAACGAACAATTTTTTAATACCAAGCAGGCCATAGATTTAATTAAAAGCGTTGGTGGAGTTCCGGTACTTGCTCACCCGTATATTATTAAAAGCGACGATATAATATCTGATATTATCAATCAGGGAATTTGCGGGATAGAAGTATATCACTCTGACCATTATCCCAGCCAAACAGAGCATTATCTAGAAATCGCTAAAAAATTTCATCTTGTTATTACAGGCGGCTCGGATTGCCACGGACACAATAAAGAAAAAGTGCTGATGGGGAATATTAAAGTAGATTATAAAGCAGTAGAAGAATTAAGCAAAGAAGCCGAAAAAATAAGAAAAGATTTTCAAAATGAACAAAACATTTAACAACAAAGATGCAGAGTATATGAAGCTTTGTCTTGAGCTTGCAAAAAAGGCAGAGGGGAGGACTAATCCGAACCCGCTTGTTGGTTGCGTTATAGTAAAAAACGGGAAAATTATAGCAACAGGTTATCATAAGTGTTACGGTTCGGATCATGCGGAAGTTGTTGCGCTAAAAAAAGCTGGCAAAAAAGCAAAGAATGCTTTTTTGTATGTAAACTTGGAACCTTGCAACCATTATGGAAATACACCACCATGCACGGATGCGATAATAAAACACGGAATCAAAAAAGTTATTGTAGGCATGAGAGACCCCAACCCTATAAATAACGGCCGCGGTATAAAAAAATTAATAAAACACAATATAAAAATTAAATGCGGAATTATGGAAAAGGAATCAAACGAATTGAACAGAGTTTTTATAAAATATATAACGACAGGCATGCCTTATGTGACCTGCAAGATTGCGCAGAGTATAGATGGTAAAATAGCGACTAAATACGGAGAGTCAAAATGGATTACGTCTTCTTTTTCGAGAAAATACGTTCATAAAATGCGCGGCAAGGTAGATGCAATTTTGGTAGGTATAAACACTATATTAAAAGACAATCCTCTTCTTACGGCCAGGAATGGTTTGAATAATAAAAAAAATATTCAAACGAAGCAGCCCGTAAAAATAGTGCTGGATTCGAACTTTAAAATACCTTTTAGCGCAAATATATTTTCTAAGAATTCTTCTAACTTAAATATAATCGCTACTACAAGAAATTTAAATGAGCTTAATATACCTAAAAAATGTAATATTATTGCAATTAAGACCAAAAAGAAAAACGGCAAAATTGATATAGAGGATTTGCTTAAAAGGTTAGGTTCATTTAAAATTTCACATATAATGGTGGAGGGTGGTTCTTTGGTTACAGCAAGTTTTATTAAGCATAAACTTGTGGATGAATTTTTGTTTTTCATCGCCCCCAAGATAATAGGCGGAGAGAAAACAGCTTCGGTTGCTTGTGGTGTTGACAGATTAAAGGATGCAATAAAACTTTCTGAAATAAAGTTGGAAAAAGCAGGAGAAGATTTTATTATAAAGGGGCGGCCAGATTATGTTTACAGGGTTAGTTAGTTTTATAGGCGAAGTTACAGAAATTTCCGCGCGAAAAAACGTTTATAGCCTTAATATCAGACTAAATAAAAATAACTTTTCGATAGGTGAAAGCATTTCTGTTAACGGTGTATGCCTTACGGTAACTGAAGTTAAAAAAAATAATTTAAGCTTTGATGTTCTTTCACATTCTTTTAATTTAACAAATATCAAGACTTTAAAACAGGGCGATTTTGTTAATATTGAACCTTCGTTAAAAGCGAACGATAAGCTTGGAGGCCACATAGTTACGGGACATATTGATACAACAGCTTCTATAGAGGGAATTACAAATATAGGCGAACAATACAAGCTTGATATAGAAAAAAAAGATGAATTTAGTAATTTATTGGTAGAAAAAGGTTCTATCGCCGTAGATGGCATAAGCCTTACTGTCGCCGATATAAAAAAGAGTTTATTCAGTGTATATATAATTCCCCACACTTTTAATAATACGAACTTAAAATACAAAAAAAAGGGTAATCTGGTTAATTTAGAGTTTGATGTTATTTCTAAATATATCACCAAGCTTGCGAGCAAATATTTCGAAAAAGGGAAAATGAATATTACAGAAAGCTTTTTGAAAGAACACGGTTTTGCCTAAAAAAGAAGGAGATAGGGGCATGTTTTCGAGAAGAAACTTGATGATATTATTAGTTATTTTCATATGTTTCGCTAATTTATCTTTTGCCAACGTAATAAATAATGCAAAATTAGTCGTGGTTATTCCCAGCGAGAATTTCAGAGATGAAGAGCTTTTCAGCGTTAAGGAAATGTTAGAGCAGGCAGGTGTAACTGTCAAGATTGCGTCATCTACTTTAAGCCATGTGAAAGGAATGCTGGGAGGAAGTTACACGCCTGAAATGTTGGTAACAGATATCAATGCAAAAGATTTTGACGGAATTGTATTTATAGGGGGCACAGGTGCCGTAGAGTACTGGAATTCTATAGTAGCATACCAGAAAATAAACGATTTTAACGCACAAAATAAATTAATCGCAGCAATATGTATCGCACCGGTTATACTCGCAAACGCAGGAGTTCTTAAATCTAAAAACGCGACTGTTTTTCCTACAGAAGCCGAAAGAATTGAAAGCAAAGGGGCTAAATACACAGGTTCTATCGTTGAAATAGACGGAAACATTATTACTGCGGATGGCCCTGATTCTTCCAAGGAATTTGCTTTCAGAATATTAGGTTGGCTTAAAAGTAATATTAAAGTCTATGAAACCCAGTGAAAATGAAAAAACCATAGCGACAAACAGGTCTGCCTTCAGAGACTACGAGGTAATAGAAAAAATTGAAGCAGGTCTCCAGCTTAGAGGCGGTGAAGTCAAATCTTTGCGTCAGGCAAGGGCAAACTTAAAAGGAAGTTTTGCAAGGATTGAAAAAGAGGAAATCTTTTTATATAATTTGCACATAACTCCTTATGAATATGCAACTGATATGGAAGTGAATCCGATAAGAGTAAGAAAACTTCTTTTGCATAAGTCGCAGATAAAAAGATTAATCGGAAAAGTAATGCAGAAGGGCTTTACTTTAGTACCGCTTCGTCTGTATTTTAAAAAAGGAATAATAAAGACCGAACTTGCGCTTGTCAAAGGAAAAAAACTTTACGATAAGCGGTATGACTTAAAAAAAAGAGAAACCGATTTAGAAATAAAGCGCAAGTTTAAATACCAATAGTTCTTTCAAATATATTTTTTGTGCAGTATCCCAAAAAAAACTTTTCAATTAAACTAAGTTGTAGTAAAGTATCAATGGTTTTTTGAAATATAGTTTGGGGGTGAATGGACTCGACTTATGCCTAAAGGATAAAGCTGCATGCAGAGGCACCAGGCCTCTATAAAACTGGTAAAAAAACTAAACGCAAACTACAATCCAGTAGCCGAAGCCGAGAGTATCTTGGCTGAAGGTGCGTTCAATACTCCTCAATTAGCAGGAGTAGGTTCATTTGTTAGTTTCCTGGGAAATTGATGAACTAAAAGGCATGCAGGATAGCTTGCGGCTTTTGCCTTTTTTTAGCTGTAAGCAAAAAATCAAAAGGCTAGCGTATATAACCCTGTCTATTGGTTAAATATATGCGAAAACCAAAAATAGAATAAGCATGTAGATGCGTTATTTTAAGGTTTAAGGACCCGGGTTCGAATCCCGGCACCTCCACCATTCTGCTTCGCCAAGCAGCTTTCGCGCTTGGCTTCGCAGAAATTAAAATTCTGTTTCTTCAAAGTTTTCCCTTCTTCGCTAAAGCTACGAAGAGGCAGGTCAGCTTTGAGCTTCGCAGAAATTAGCGAAGCAGAATGTCTCTGCGAAGCTCTACCTTTATTAAG
>Ga0302250_1001824_pt1 | contig 14745 bp, 15 predicted proteins | sample AAG_RA_Asp_MG_FD_193536 | JGI IMG/M metagenome (GOLD analysis project Ga0302250, IMG submission 193536) | Enriched activated sludge microbial communities from anaerobic digester in WTTP, New Holstein, Wisconsin, United States - AAG_RA_Asp | ecosystem: Engineered > Bioreactor > Anaerobic >... | reverse complement strand
TCAGCTCGTTCAGCGCAGGAATCAGCGCGTTAGCGATACTGATCCCGGCCGCTTCCGAATACTTCGACAGGCGCGAAAGGTTGTCGTTGAACTCTTCCGACTTCTTCGCGAGCTCGGTGCTCATCACGAGGCCGAGCCGTTCCGCTTCGTCGCCCATGGCGCGCAGGCCGGCGCTGCCGCCGTTCAACAGCGGGATCATGTCCGCGCCGAGCTTCTTGCCGAAGATGTCGACAGCGGCGTTGGTTTTCTCGACGCCGTCCGGCATCAAGGAGAACTGGTCGGCCAGGTCATACAGCACGTCGATCGACGAGCGCATCGAGCCGTCGGCATTGCGTACCTTGACGCCCAGCTTGGTGATCGCCTCACCGGCAATACCCGAGCCTGATGCAGCCTCGACCGTCGCGGCGGCCAGGCTGACCATGCCCTTCTGCAGCGCCTCGGATGAAACGCCGGAGAGGTCGGCGGCATATTGCAACTTTGTGAGGTCTTCGACGGCAACGCCGGTCTTCGCGCTCATCTTCGCGAAGGCGTCGCCAGTATCGATGGCGCGCTTGGTGATCGCGATCAGGCCGGTGACCGCGGCCCCACCCGCCAGCAGTCCGCCGAAGCTGCCGAGCGACTTGGCGGCGATACTCTGCAACTCGCCCATCTCCGTGCGCAGGCGCTTGACGGCGGTGACCGCGCTGCTGCTGTCGCCGACAAACTTGATCTCAGCTTTGGTGGCCACGGTTCGCGATCTCCAGGGCGATCAGGTAGGTGCGCCAGGGGTAGTCCCACACCCCGGCGTGACCATGCGTTACGAGGCAGCAGCAGGCGCGGTCGAGACCAGCGCTTGCGCTTCCTTCTGGATCAGCCGGGCGACGCTCGTGAGCGCCGCCCGCACCTTGAAAAAATGGGGGTTCAATGCCTTGCAGACCACCACCAGATCCTCCATCTCGGAAGGGGTATAGCCTTCGAGATCGGCGGCGCTGATGTCGCTCATGCGCGCCAGATCCTCCAGCCGGCATTCGTCGAGCGCCAGGGCGCCGATGGCGTCGGCCTCCTGGCGTGTTTCGAGCTCGACCATCCAGTCGCGCACCTCGCGCACGGTCAATTCCCTGACCGTGACGGTGCGTTCGCCGAGGCGGGCAAAACCGGTTGCCGCCATCGCTTACGCCGCCTGCTGCAGCGCGAAGTATTTCGAGGTACCCACCCCGGCGACCGTCTCGTCCTTTTCCACGGTAAACGAGAGCTGCAGGGTCCCGAAGTCGTCGCCGATCAGGCCGATGTTCGCGGCGACGCCGAGCTTGCACTTGTACATCCGCACGCTGGCGTACTTGCCGGTCACCGCATTGACGCCCTCGAAGAAGACCGAGACGTTCGGCGCGGCGTTGATCAGCGACTGGATGTCGTTGCCAGCCAGCGGCGTGTAGTCGATGGTGATGTCGTCTTCATCGACCAGGCCGACCGTTGTAAACGTGTCGGCGAAGGTGATGCCGCCGGCGCTGACGGTGTAATCGTCTGTATCCAGCGTCGTCGCGCCCTTCTTCAGCACCGGGGCGACCGTGGTGTTGATCAGGCGGTCGGTCGGGACGAACTTGCCGGCGTGCGCCTTGTGCGCTTCCCCGACGATCGCCGTGGCGGCCAGGGCAGCGGTGGTTCCCCACAAGGCCAGCGCGAGGTTGTCGGCGGTGAAGTGCCGGAGGTCCATTTGACCCGTGACGGACTCGATCCGCGAGACCGACGCATCGACGCCGCCGGAGGGGTCGCGGTAGTCCCGCAGCTCCTGCTTGTTTTCGCTGAACGAAAACTGGAAAGCCGATGTGTTTCCGACGTCGACGAAGGCGCGCAGGGAGAAGCTGGCGCCGGAATCGACGGGGGCGATCTTGATCTTGCCGCTACCGATGAATGCAGACATGGGGTGTGCTCCTTAAGAACCGGCGACGTAGGCCGGAATGGTGAAACCGAAGGACCGGCGACGAATGCGGCCATCGACGCCGCAGCGCTGCACCTTTTCGGCGCGGACCCGGCGGCCGGGGGCGAACTCCCAGCCGATCAGGGCCGACAGGGCAGATGCGAACAGCGCCGAGGCCGCCGCCGATTGCGCGGACGCGAGGCGCGGCGGATCGAGGTAGAGGTCGAAGGCGAACAGCGCAAAGTGCTTCGATGCGCCGCCGACCTGGTCGTCGGGATAGAAATCGAGGAAAACGAGCTGGGCGCCGAGCGGGACGCTGGCGCTGTCGGTGAGGTCGACGGTGCTGTCGTCGCCGTAAAGCGGAATACCGGCCGCAGCGACCAACGGCGCGAGGCGGGCGAGCAGTTGTTGCTCGGTGGCGGCGTAGTCGAAGCTCATGACGAGACCCTAACGACAGAAGCCACCGACTCTGACCCATCATAAAGTGGCGATGGAGGTGCAATCACTTTCCAAACCTGCGATCCAATCACGAACGAATCGCCGGTTTGCACAGAAAAAGTGCCTGTCAAAAAACGAAGTGTCGGATCAATCGCGACAACATCCCCATTGAAAGGCAGAAGTTTTGGCGCGTCCAACACCGCCAACCCTGTTACTTCACCGCCGGAGAGCGGTAAATGCACGACGGATTGCCCGAGCAATTGATAGGTGGCGGAGGGGTCGAAGGCATCAGACATGCCGCCGATGGTAGGAAAAGCACGTTCCGGTTTCTTCCCAAGAAACCGGAATATCAACTAGCGACAGGGAAACCCAAGAAGAACCACAACTTGATCCTGATCGTCATGTGTCAGATGTGCAGGTGGCGCAATAAGCAGATGATCGAGGACTTCAACATGCCAGGACCGATGCTCTGGATAGCGTTGCCGATGCGCGATCAGAAGATCAATGAGCGCATCGAGCGAAAGGAAGGGAATCGGTACAGACGTTTGCATATTACGTCGTCGCCACCGGCAACTGGGCCGCCAGCACGTGCACTTCACCGTCCGGATCATTGACCTTGCAACGGACGCGATACGTCGTTCCGGCCTCGCCACCACCGATCAACTGAATGACCAATGGACCACTTTCCGTTGGGGTCCCAACCTTCATTTCGCTGACATCCGATTCAAGATTTCCGGAAACAGCGGTAATGGTGATGTCCGGATTTGAAACCTGATCGGCATCAGGCGAAAAATCGAACGTTACTTTCTTGACCTCTTCAAGGTCTTTGGTGGGGAGGGTTCGAGTCATTTTGGTCACCTTGAAAATACGGGGGAGGGACGCAACACGATAGACGCGCGGCAAGCTGCGCAGACGCCAGGGGGCCTGGCTCGGCTGAAGGTCAGAAGCGTCTGTGCTTCCAACGGCGTTTCCTCCGGTGCCGACGCCAATGCCTGTTCCTGTACCGCCCTCCGCGACGGCATCGGCCGAACCGCCTACGGCGTCGCCACCGCTGCCGGTACCGGCACCCGTGCCGGCGCCGCCATCAGCCGTAGCCGAGATTTCTCCGGAGGCCTCGCCACCCATGCCGCTACCTGTACCGGTGCCTGTACCGCCTGCCGCCGTGGCCGAGCCGCCGGCCTCGCCGATCGCCTCGCCGCCCGTGCCGCTCCCGGTACCGATTCCGGTGCCACCATCAGCCGTCACGGATACTTCGCCGGCGGCTTCGCCTCCGCTGCCTGTTCCTGTGCCTGTTCCGATGCCGCCTTCGGCTGTTGCAGACACTTCGCCGGCCGCATCGCCTCCGGTACCCGTGCCGGTACCGCTGCCCGTACCGCCGTCCGCTGTTCCGGCAACCTGTCCGGCCGCGTCGCCGCCGGTGCCGCTGCCTGCCCCAACGCCGACACCGCCTTCGGCCACGGCATTAACAACGCCGACCGCGACCGTGAATGACGACGAGGAGTCATAGGCATCATTGACGATCAGGTCGTACGGAAAAACGTGCGTGCCGACTGGCAGGTCGTAGCCCTCGATCGCGCCGTTCTCGGCGATCAGCAGTGACCCCACTGTCGGCGGGTTGGTGATCCAGGCGCGCAGGTACTTGCCTGCATAAACCGGATCGATCGACTCGTTGTAAAGGATGCCGGGCCCCTGATCGCCCTCGGCGGTCTCGGCGGCGATGACCGACGCGAGAACGCCGATCGTCGGCGACGCGAGGATGCGCTTGCCGGCGTAGGTAGCGTTGAGGTTGCGGAGCATCAGGCGACCGTCCCGGCCTCGTAATAGATCGCGCCGTCAGCGGTTTCCGCGAGAAGGAAACCTGCGCCTGTCGGCAGACCAGAGGCGGTCAGCGTGCCAGAGGCAGACGTCGCGCCGCTGCCATGCACAAGCGCACTCGTGGGCGCCGCTCCGATCGCGCCCGGGTACCAGGTCCAGTCGAGCGCGACGCTAACCTGCAGGATGCCCGACGAGTACATCGGCGAGCTCGTGAATGATCCCGATGCGCCGCCCGTGGCATCACCCCCTGTGCCACTTCCAGCCCCTGTTCCAGTGCCTCCGGTGGCGGTGGCGTCGGTTGATCCACCCGTTGCCGGATCATCGACAAACCCGACGCCGGGAATCAGCGCCTGCCCGACGCCAGACTCATCGACCCATCCTGCCCCCGGAATTAGCCGTTGTGCCATCTCAAGCCACCGTCAGTTTCGGATCGACATAGACCGTCGTGCTTGCCTTGGCGAGATGTACCCGCGCCTGGATGTAGCCCGCGCTCTGCGGCGTGATCGTCACCGAGAGTTTTTGCTTGTTCGGATTCATCAGTCCGGTCGTGGTCCACTCCGCACTGCTCGATGCCTGCGCGGTCGCTGCCACGAGATAGGAGGCTTTCCCGTCTGATACGGTTTCCCCTTGCTTCGTAGTCTCTGGCAGATACGTGACTTCCAGCCAGATCTCGTCGTCGTTCAGCGCCGTTAGCGAATCGTGCAGCACCTCAACCGAGACGGCCACCGCCGATCCGGTCGTATCATTCCATTTCGCCGGGAGTTCCGGTGTTGTCAGGGGGATGGTCGGATACAGTGCATTGGCCGAGGTGCTGAGCTTCCAACTGTACGCTGTGCCGTCATTCGCACCGCCAGTCCTGATAATTGTGTTTTCATCGGCGATCGTTCCAGCGTAATCCGCTACCCGTAGCCGGATACGGTCCGCGCCGGATGCGCATTCGTGCATCTCGAAACGCTGATACGGGCCGGTCGTCACACCGACGTTACCAGCCCAACTATTCGGCAGTTTTGACGACCTAATAATGCCATCAACAACTGCATCACTCCCTTCGCCGTAAAAAATCGATATATCTGTGTCGGCGTTCGATAAATCAATATTTTCCAGACGCGCATGACATGAGTTGTTAAATTTAATCAGGTAGTCAGGCGAATCCCCTCCGGTGAGGAGCGCGCCACCCACCCACCGAAAGCGTGCATTTTGAACCCTCACCGCCTGCAGGAAACCCGAGAACAGGACGTCACAATCGCGCCAGGTGATTTTTTGCCCATAGGCGTTTCCGCCTGCACTGCTGACAAAAATAAAAGCTGACGATGATCCCGTGTTTAGTATCTTGAATTTGCATTTTTCATAAATCTGCACGCCTTTCAGTTCATTCTCTGTCTGGTACAGACCCGCAGAAGAACTTCCTGTCCCGATATTGAATGTCACACCGTGAATCAGGACCTTTCCTTTAATCTTGATGTTGTTTGCGCCGGTTGTCGTGACCGTTGCCGACTCAGCACTGGTCGTCGGAGGCTCGGCCGCATCGTTCGCGCAAATCACTTTCGTTGGCGCGGCCAGTGTCCCGGCGAAATCCAGCGTCACAGCCGCCGCCGTACTCTCCGCGTGCGACTGGCTGAGATAAATCACATCGCCCGCGACGTCGATCGCAGCCGCTCCCGTCAAGGAGGCTTTTGCTAAGGCCCACGTCGAGCCGTCATCGCTGTCTGAGCCGTCCGTTGATCGCACGTAGATTGCCATGTTTTCTCCTAGATTCCGGCAGGCCGAAACGCCTGTACCGGGTCATTGATACTGTCACTAAAAAAGACGAAAGACCGACTTTTCTTATCCCAGGACAGTTTCTGATAGACGTTCGATCGCACCACGGACGAGGCGTTTTGCCCCGAAGTGAAGGCCAGCGCCGACAGCGTCCAAGTGCCGCTCAAATAGTCTCCAGGAGTCGCCGCGTTGGGAGGGGGCGAGAGTCGCCAGTATTTATTCGACCCGCCGACGCCATCGATCGCATAGAGGCACTTGTCGACCGGGCAGTACGTCCAACCGATCGAGATGTTGTAGCCGGAGTTATTGAGGGGCCAAGTGCTTTCAACAGCTACGTTGAGCGTCGTGAAGGAAAACGCGCCACTTCCGACGATACTATCCATCGGGCAGGCGATGAACTGCATCGTCACCCCATCCAGCCCCATCGCCGCCGCGCCCGAGGCGGTTCGCGACGGCGCGAAGACATGGAGTCCTGATGCCTCGTGATAAATCGATCCACCGACGTCTGTACAGCTCTCCACGGAATTACTCGGATAGCGTGACGTGTAGATTCCAGTGGCGACGTCGAACACGTACAGCGGTGTTGCCGGGCTGCACGTTCCCATGATGACGATCTTCCCGCTCTCCGGGTCGAGACAGGCGGCTTTTGTGTGCCCAAGACCTGAATTGACGGGGTACGTCTGCGCGGTACGTGCCCAGAGCGCTGTATCGTAGTCGAACACATGCGACTGCCTGGACAGCACGCCGCTGAGGACGCCGGTCGCCTGGACGCAGGTGTGCATCTGCCCTTTGGCGTTGCCAGCGATGGCGGGAGGAATATAGACCAGCGCGGCGCGGGAGTGCCCCGGAATCGGCTGAATGATGCCGGGGCGAGCGAAATCGCCGAAAGCGGATGATCCGCCATTGACGTCGCCCCAGAGGTAGTCGAGTTGATCGCCGTACTTGACGGCCATCGATGCGGAGTCAATTTGCCCGTCGCCGTAATAGACAGCCGCGTAGCCGTCGAACGGGACCGGCGTATCAAGCCATTTCCAGCGCAGGTCATTCAGGTCGAAACAGAACGGTGCGCAGACATTTGCGGCGGAATGTCCAGCTTGATACGTCACAATCTGCCGTGTGGCGCTGTTGAACGACGATCCCCCGTACGAGAGGATCGATCCCCATGAATACGCCGATAGCCCGGTCGACACATTCTTAATGCCGAATACGCCCAGCGACGGGGCGTCGGGGTTCCAGCTTTGATACGCCGGGTTGATTTCTGCGAGCGTCGCCCCGCCATTCGTCCCGAAAAACCCCGCCGTTTTGCTGATCGTCTTGATCTCACCCGCCGCCGGCGCCCAATCTGGCGCGACAAACCGCCCGGCGCCGAGCGGTTCGCCCGACGCGATGGCGTAGGTCTCCGGAGAGGCAGGCACGATGCTTACGGATGCGTGTATTCGAGCGTGATGGCGTTGACGGTAAACGTCCCGCCCGAGCTGGAGACATCCGCGCCGAAGTCGGCGAAAAGGATCAACGGGTCCGCGGAGGCTGTGCCCGTCGACTTGTAGCAGAACAGCTGCCGCGCGGTGATTGTCGTCGATCCGGTCCAGACGATCTGCGGAATGCCGATCACCAGCTTGTGGTTTGTCGTGTCGTTGGTCACTGTCACTGTGACGGTCTGGCCGCCGGCGGTGTAGCCGGTGCCGGTGACTTCGGTCACGTCGCTGCGCTTGGTGTGCGTTGCTCGGTTGTAGGTGTAGGTGGAGGGCGCCAGGCCGCACTTGATCGTGTCGGTGCCGAACACGATCTGGCCGCGTACGGCGTCGTACAGGAAGCTGTCCGGAGCGTGGATGGTGGCGGCGACGGCTGGGCCGGCGAACAGGGCCAGCGCGAAGGCGAGAGTGGCGAAGAGGGCGTGGAATGTCTTTTTCATGGGGGCGGTTCTCCGGGGATGTAAAAACCCCCGGCCGAAGCCGGGGGAAAGTTGCCGGTGAGGTCAGGCCGGCAGAGGAGGGGTTAGGTGGCAACCGGCACAAAGTGCCCGAGTTTGATTTTTACCGTACCGCTCGGATTGGCAGCCGCTTCAACGGCGACGCCAACGCACTGCTGGGCGGCCGACGTCTTGTTGACGACCTTGTTTGTGGGGTCCCAGAACACGCGGTCGCCGACTGCGATCGCCAGTGCGCTGGTCTTGGCGATTTCGACGACGCCTTCAACAAGGAACGCGCCGGCCACGTTCTGAGCGACGTCGTTGACCGCTACGCCAAACAGCGCGGCGCCGAAGAGATAACCGACGCCGGCTGTTACGGCCGCAGACGGGGTCAGGGTGAGGACTTCGCCTTCCTGTACGTAGTTTTGCATGATGTTTCCTTTCATTCGGGCCGCTACTGCGGCCCGCTACGGGGTTGTCGGATTAGTTCGGGTTCTTGGCCATGGCGCGATGGTCGAGCGCCTTGACGCCGGCATCGATGCGCACCTTGAATTCGACGCCGTCGACGGTCCAGCCGCCCTGCTGCTCAAGTGTCGGGGCGCTGTTTCCGTCGAGGTAGGCGACCTCGATGGTGTCGTGCAAAGCCGGGTTTGCCGCGCCGTACCAGTTGCTGGAAGACGACGCATCGAGCCGCGCATCGGCAACCACATCGAACACGCCACGCATCCAGTTCGGCGTGGTGTTGTTGCGCGTCGCGGATCCGATCTCGAACTCCGAGTTCGCGATTTGCATTGCCAATCCCTTGAGGGCGCGGGGAACAATCAGGTACGCCAAGCCAATGTTGAGCGTGTTTCCCGTGGCATCTTTCTGCTTGGCCATCGCCGCATCCATCGCATCAACCGAGGTGGTGGAGAGCACTGCGCCAGTCAGCAGGTTGCCGTGATCGGCATGGAACAGCGCGGTACCATCGGCCATCGCGGCATTGCTTGTCAGCACGGCATAGACGAGATTCCCGACGGTGCGAATCGCGGCGCGGCCCATCTTGTTCGGGACACGGGTAAAGGCATCCAGATCGTCGTTGATGATGGCCTGGCGATTGATGCTGAACATCCGGCCGTAGGTAGCGAGCTGGATGGTTTCGCCACGATCGCCGATGGTCGCGTACTTGTATTCGGCACCGGGGGCGACTTCGAGTAGCGCGGGGAAGGTGTTGAGATCAACACGCTTGGCTTGCTTGAAGTCGGGCAGGTTGCCGACACTGGTCCAGCGCTGGAAGGTCTCGTCGGCCTCGTCGTAGCCTTTCAGCATCGACTTGTTGGCGACATCAGCCAACAGGTTGTCGAAGTCGGAGGTGCCGTGCGTGAAGGCGGCGGCAACGACCGCCATCTTGTCCATGCCCTTGGTGCTGATGTTCTTGCGGGCGAGGCTCGCGCGAGCGAGTTCCATCAGCGAGTAGCCACGGAATTCGTTGGTCGTGTCATTCGCCGTCAGGCCAGCGCGGATCATGATGCCGGAAACCGCTGCCGCGCGGAACTTGTCGTTTTCGTCCTCGATCGTCATCACGAGACCGCCACCCAAGGGCTGCGCATCGCGGCCCATGTGAGCGAGCAGTTGGGCGCGAAAGGTTTCGACGGAGGTCGCCGAATTGTCGAGGGCGTTATTGGTCAGGGCAGCAATATCGGCACGTGCCATGAAGGGCTTGGCGATCGCCTTGATGTTATTGCGGCGGGTCGTTTCACCCGCCAGTGCCTGGGCTTTGATGTCGTCGACGTCGATGGCCAGGGCCGTGTCAAAAACGTCGGGCGCGGCGGCTTGAGTCGGGGTGGCGGCAGATGTGGGCGCCGCCGGGGTCGGGACTTGCTGAGTCATGCGGGTCTCCTTGACGGAAGGTTGAGCGGCGGCTGCCGCGGGGGGATTCACTGCACGGCGCGCGGCCGGCGGCGTGAAACGGGTTTGGTTGAAACTGGCGGCCATGGGAATGGCGGCGACGATGGTGTCGATAAAGCCTTCTGCCTTCGCTTCGTCGGCGGTGTACCAGTGGTCCTGGCCGTCCTGCAGCAGCGCCAGGACGTCGTCCTTGGTCTTGCCGCCGCGTACATAGGAACCGGCCATCGCTTCCGCCCACTTGTCGAGCAGATCGGCGCGATCGCGCAGTTCCTGGGCATTGCCGGCCACGTAGGTCCATGGGGCGTGAATCATCAGCATGGCGTTGTCGGCCATTTCGATGGTGTCGCCGGCCATCAGGATCAGGCTGGCGATCGATAGCGCCTGCCCGTCGTTGGTCGTGGTGATCGTGGCCTTGTGTCGCTTCAGCGCATTGAAGATCGCAAGTCCATCCGGCACACTGCCGCCGATGGAATTGACGCGGACGATCAGCGTATCGACGTCGAGATCCTTGATGTCGGCGACGAACTGCTTGGCGGTGACGGTTTCTTCCCACCAACTGGGTCCGATGTCGCCGTAGATGAAAACTTCCGCGCTTTTGTTTGCGCGGGCTTGGATCGAATACCAGGGTTTCATTTCGTGGCGTCCTTTTCGTCTTCAGGTTATTCTGGCTCGGCCGGAGGCGACGCGGCTGGTTTCAGGAGCCCCGCCTTCTCCTTCATACGGAGCCATTTGGCCTGCTGATCGAGCACGTCACGCGGGTTCCCGCCGCGACGACGGATGATTTCCGGCCCGCTGATGTGACAGTTGATCTCAAGCTGCTCGAAGGCCGAGGCCTCTCTCCCCGGGTCGATCCACGGCATCTGCTGGCCGATGAACAAGGCGTCGTCAAGTGTTGGCGTGTCAAGGTCTGACGGCAGAGTGATGGCGCCGGAAAGCGCCGCCATCGCGACGAAGCGCTCCCAGATGGGCTGCACGAACTGCGCGGTAAAGGCTTCCGCCATCACCTGGTAGGTAATCCACTGCTCGACAAGCTCCTGGCGTTGAGCGCTATAGGTGCCGTTGTAGTTGCGGCTGATGCTCGAATAGCTGGCGCCGATGCCGCCAGCGGCGGCGCGCAGTTGGCCGTCGCGGTGTGCCGGAAGGTTGGTGTTGGGGCGATTCGTGTCGATCATCCCGATGTCTTCCCCTGGCGCGAGGTCATCGAAGACCATGCCGGGCTGAAAACGCATCGAGCGCGGGATGGTGTTGCCGTTTTCGTCCTTGTTGCCTTCGTACAGGTCCGGCGTGCCTTTTTTGATGTAGGCCGCCATCGAGGCGGCAATCTTCGCGGCAATGCGCTCCGATTCCTCGTAATCCTTGAGGTCTTCCAGGCGGGTGATGACGCTGGCGAAAACAGAGACGCCACGGCTTTGGCCAATGCGGTCAACGAGCTTGACGTGAACCATGCGATCGGCAGGCACGAAGCGCAGATCGGCGGCGTTGATCATGGGGTTGAGCAGGCCGCTCCCGGGATGCACTTTGAGCACGCGATAGCTGGTCGCCTGACCCCAGGCGTTGCGCAGGATGCCGCCCTGACCATCCTTGATGAACAGTTCATCCTCGGTCGGGATCTGGTCAGGCTCAAGCAATTCGATCGATAGCGGCACGGTCGTGCGGTGATCGAGCTTCGGGACGGTTCCTTCGAGCATCTGGGCGAACGCTTCGCCATCGCGCAACCAGGTCCGGCAGGCCAGGCGCTGACAGGCCGCCCAATTATGCTGATACGTCACTTCCGGAAACTTGCAAAAATCCTTCCAGAGTGATTGCAGCTGCTGCGCCAGGTCTTCAAGCAGTTCGCCGGAGACGCTGCGCGGTTGCGGCTCAATTCCAATCCCCTGCGGCCCGACAATGTTGTTGACGAGAACACTGAGGGCACCACGGGCGATATCGTGATTGCGGTCAAGCTGGCGGGCTTGAGCGCGGAGGGAGCGAGCTTCCTTACGCGCATGGTAGTCACCGGACATGTGGTCGCGGCTGAACTTGCGCAAGGTGCTCGGGCGGCTCGCGTCGTACCCGGACATCAGGGTACGGAACTGGCGGCGCCTGAAACCGGCTTCCGGAGACACGAAGGCGACCAGGCGATCGATGATGTTCATCAGGAGAAGTCCGGCGAAACGTAGCGGGCGGACCCGGAGGTTCTTGATTCAGCGGCGACGCGGCGTTCGAGTTTTTCGCGCTCAGCGCGCACTTCGGCGAGGTTCGCCAGCGTCAAAGTGCGATCACCCAGCGTCGTGGCTTGCCCGAGCAGGATCTTCTTTTCGGCGGCGACGTAGAGGTCGAGGAGGTCGGAGGCGATTGACATGCCGCCGATGGTAGGGAAAGCCCATTCCGGTTTCTTCCCAAGAAACCGGAATTTCAAGGATCACTTCAAACTGATGATTTCGTACAGGCGGCTTTTGCTGATGTCGTACTTCTTCATGATTTCGTCGCGGTTACGGCCGTTGAACTCTTGTCTGATACGTGCATCACGATCGCGCTTGTCTTCGGCGGGGATATAAACCTCCTGCCCACCCAGACGGCGCTGCAGCCCCCGTGTGATCGCAGCGGCAATCTGTTCCGCGAAATGATCGGTAAAACAAATTTCCTCGCGCACAATCGCCAGAATGTCATAGTGCAACTGGATGGCGCTGAGCTTTTCTCCAAGTCGGTCGATCATAAGCGTGAACTCCAGGCATCGCTGCCGAAGGTATGTACTGGGCGGGACGGCGGGGTGGTTTTTGGTTGGGGGCCTGGCAGTGGGAGGGAGAGCGGTGCAGACGTCTCGACCATTTCCGTGGCGTCAGGAAAATGGTCGCCCGGCGATTCATCTTTGACTCGCACCGCCTCCCCATCAATCAGCGAGCCCTGGCGAATGCGCAGTTCGTCCAGATCCCACTCGCCCGACTTGCGCACGTGCAGCCGCAGGTGGCGGGAGAGGTAAAGGGCATACACCGTGCAGTCGAGCGCCTCGTTGCGGCGGTCGGTGCGGGCCTTCCAGGCGCGGCGGCGCGGGTTGGTGCGGCTGGGGATCTTGATCTCGGAGAGCATCTGCTCGTAGAAGTCGGCGCGCACGCCGTCGTACCAGTGCATCCGCCCCGGCCCCTTGCCGGCCAGCCGCACGCGCCCGCCTTCCTGCGCCCAACCGAGAATCAAATCCTTGGCCTTCGCGGTGCCGACGATATGCACATGCACGCCGTACTTGTGCGCCTTGGTGGCCTTGTAGTTCGGGTCAACCGCTTTCGGTGGCGTCCAGATCTCGACGCGCCCCTCGGCATCGGCGGCGCCCTTGACGGCGATCACCGGCCGGTCGCGCCGGTTGTGCTTGCGTACAAACGCATAGACGGCGTCCGACGTCTGGCCGTCCGAGCAGTCGATTGCCACGCCGGACACCGGCAGCGCGCCGCCCACGGCGCTGCGAATCTGCTTGCCGAGCAGCTGCTCCAGTTCGAGCCACGCGCCGGCATGGGCGACGACGGTCTGCCCGTACACCTCACCCCAGTACGCGAGCCACATTTCCTCCCCGCGCCCAACGCCCCAGCAGGTGATCGCCAGGCGATCGTGCTGCACGTCAACGGAGAGCAGCACCTTCAGGGCGCCGGCCGGCACGCTCCACTCGGCGTAGGCCTCGGCGCGGGCGCGCAGCTCTTCCTCTTCCGGCAGCTCGCCCTTGTATTCCCAGCACATGCCGCGCGTGCTGTTCCAGAAGGCGACCATCTCGGTCGGGTCGCCCTGGTCCATCAGGTGCTTGGCGCGCAGGTACTTCTCGGCCAGCACCGGCACGCGCGAACCTTCGAAGACGCTCTGCAGCTCGTTGCAATAGAAGCCGGGATCGGGGCTGTCGGCGGTCGGCTCCCAGCCGTAGAACGGCGCCACCCGGGCGGCGGTGCGGATGTTGGCAATCCGCTCGTCGTCGGTCCAGACGCCGCCGCAATGCGGGCAGACATAGTAGGCGTCTTCGTGCCGGGCGCGGCCATACACCTCGCGCTCGGGGAAGGCCGCATCGGTCGCCGGATCGGCCAGATCCTCGGGGGTGAGATCGAGGCCGGGAATAACGACATGCGCCCACTCGACCTCGTGCCGCTCGCCGCAGTGGTGGCACGGCACCATGAACCGGCGCTGGTCCGTGGTGCGCATCTCCTTTTCGATCTCGCTGGCGCCCTTGGCCGTCGGTGTGCCGCCGATCAGCTCGAAGTTGTCGCGGATCGTCTTGCCGCGCTCGCGCAGGAGAGCGATGGCGTTGCCCTGCCCCTTGACGTCCTTGTTGGTGTCGTCCGGTTCCTCGACGATGCGGATCTTTGCCGAGGTGGATTTCACGTCGCTGGGCGAGTTCGACGCGACGAACTTGGCCAGGCCGCCCGGGTAGTGCTTGCGCGTGGTGCTGTTGCCGTCGGTGCGGGACTTAAGCCGGATGCACTTTGCCAGCGCTGGCGTGGCGCGCACCATCGGCGAAAATTTCTCGGCGTCGAAGTCCTTGGCCGACTTCTCGCGCGGGAACATCACGACCTGGACGCAGGGCTCCCAATGAACGTGATAGCCGATGACGTTGCACACGACGCCGGCCGTGTAGCCCTGCTGCGCGGCCTTCTGCACCACCACGCGGCGGTTCCGCTTCGGGTCGCACTCCGCGAGGATTCCGCGCAAGGCCGGCGTGTTGTCCAAGTCATACGGCCCCGCGTAGTCGTTCGCCTCCTCCCGCGACAACACCCGATGCGTCTCCGCCCACTCAATGATCGACATCGGCTTCGGCGGTTCCAACTCGGCAAAGACACGGCCGAGCATCGCCTCAAGCGCAGCCGTCGCCCACACCTCAACACACGCAGCATTGGCAAGGGCGAAGCGGGACGAGGCGACGGCTGATGTCATCGATCAGACCTGAAGCGTAAAATCGCCGAACTGGACGACAATGTAACCGTCGTCAGTCTCATGGCTGGCGGCCTCCCCATGCCAGCACAGGTGCGCGATGCACTCGCGCATATGATCATCAGCCTGGCACTGCGGGATCGCATACTCATCAATTCCGCTGGTC
>Ga0302250_1001822_pt1 | contig 14768 bp, 25 predicted proteins | sample AAG_RA_Asp_MG_FD_193536 | JGI IMG/M metagenome (GOLD analysis project Ga0302250, IMG submission 193536) | Enriched activated sludge microbial communities from anaerobic digester in WTTP, New Holstein, Wisconsin, United States - AAG_RA_Asp | ecosystem: Engineered > Bioreactor > Anaerobic >... | reverse complement strand
CCGATAATGGAGAATGTACGCACGACACCCGTCAGCACAATGTGCCGGAGGGATCAGATTGCGACAAATGTATCCATAATGTTCCCGCCAGAGTGAGAACCGAATTCCGAAAATGTGATATAACCGATCACTTGATCGGATACGACTATGCTTTCGTCGAACATATGAACGCAGTTGGTTGCAGATCATTCGAGGTGTCACAATGACCGAGAAAAAGGCAGAGCCGGCATACATCATCACGGAAAGTGAACTGCGTCAAATCGGAGATGCCGTCCACGAATATGGCATCATCGGTGCGGTGCCACTCTTTCTTAAGATCCGGTCCCGCCCGCACAACCCGACACTGGCAATCATCAGCGTCGAACCACACCCGCCCGGTAAAGAACAATTGGCATGCGATAATACTTGTCCTGCCAGATGCCCCGGATGTGAGGATACGTGCCCGTTATGGGAGCACGACGAGCAGGTGAAGCGGGAGGCACGGGAAGAGGTGCTTGATAAGATGCGGGATCTTGTGCGAAATGCAAAGAAGTATGGAACGATTGAACCAGAAGAATTATTCCATTGGACTGGAATTATAACCATGATTGATTCCCTGCGTTCCGAGGTGAAGAATCCATGACGGAATATTTTATACCAAATCCATTCTTTCCTACAAGGGAAATCCGGTATGCTGTTCCCACCGAATCGTTAACAGGAGATCCTATGGGCTCAAAGAGATTTATATTTTTCACAGGGAATACGACAGGGGATTGTGAAGAAGTGATGATTCCATGACCAGCGCCTACCACTGCGGGAACTGCCCGAACAGGATTATCAACCCCAACGATGATTGGTTCTGCAAAGTTGATGGAGAGGAATTGGCGGGAGAGATCGAGGTAGAGACAACAAAACGATACGGTTGTGCTTCTCACCCATTAGCGCAGGCAGCGTTACGGAAAGAGGGCGCGAAGCAGGAGCGCGAACGGGTGTTTTCTTTCATTAGAGATTTCGTCGCAACCCATGTTCCTGATGGCGGTTGTCCCTTTGGAAAGATGAACTCGGAAGAATGTTTAGATGTAAGAGATGGACAATGCGAAATTTGCATTATTGATCATGCCATAGAATCCCTGCGCGGGCAGCATGGGAAGAAAGATTGATTTTTATTAAATTGACACGATAATATAAAGGTATTCCCATGATCCGCGATCCCATTTTTATAAAACTCGTCGCCAAACAAACCGAAGATTTGAATAATGGAGCGTCGGAAGAAGTAAGAATAGAGAATTATAAGAATATTGTAAAAAGGCAAAAGGAATTAATGAAAATTAGGAGTGAATAATTATATGAGATACTACAACGCAATGGTAGATGTTGATAATACCTTATTTGATTTTGCCACACCACTTTATGAAATGTTTATAAAAAACAATATCAATCTTCCGCCACCACACGATTGGAACAAATGGGATTATTTCTATCCAAAATATATGACTAAAGAAGTAGCATGTGAATATTTTGATATGGTGCATTCACACCAATTGGAATATAAACCATTTGATGACGCGCGTGTATTTCTTGAAAATTTAATTAAAGAACATGGGGTTATAATTGTGTCGCACAGGAGACCATATCAATGTGCGGAACTTCGTAAATGGTTAAACGAACATGATTTGCCATATGACATGGTAGAATGTTCTGACGATAAAACGAAAATGTTTAATAGGGCAGTTTTTGATGTTGTTGTAGATGATTGCCCTACGACGTTGGAAGCAGCGTATAATGATGGAATAGATTGCTATGGATTGACACGACCGTGGAATATGGGATGTAAGAGGGGAATATTGTTGCCAACACTTACGGATATTGGGAAAATGGGAGGGTGGATGAAGTGAAAGAGAAAGAGTCTGATACTCCCACGGCTAGAAGTATTTGCGAGAAAATTGAACGCGAAGGTGGGGGAATGGTTGATAACGGTGTAATCAAAACCACATTGAAGCAGGGGTGGTTGCCAATTCCTAATAATATATTGTGGTCAAACGAAGAACCCGTTTCCGAAACTTATGAGATATATATACGCACAGGATACGCGAGTAGACAATAAATGCTTGGGTTGGTTACATTGAAAAACTATTCTGAAGAAGATAAATTTTTACGCGAAGGATATTCTTTTAAACAAGATCGATCTTGGTTGTTGAAAAGAGAATTATTGCGAGAGGAATTGAAGAAAGAGTTTGAAGAAATTTTCAACAATGAATCATAATATTCGTATAGAAACGGGAACCCACGGGGGAGATCATTTTGGATTTACTGAAGAGTTGTTTTCGGGATGGTTAGAATATGATCCCGATAACAAAATTCTTTATCTCCATTATATTATTTCTCGGAAGAAGAATGAAGGAAATACAACTGCATTAATCCGAAGATGGTTAAATATGGGATATGATGTGCGCGTAGTTATGCCGTGTCCTATTATGCAACATATTCTAGAAAAAAAGTGGTTTGAGAAATCGTTTGAAATGTTCCCAGATCAATATGCTGAAGAAGTGGAAGTGTGGAAATCTACGGAAAGATCATATGTTGGAGTTTCGACGTTCACTATCTAGAATATTCTAGGTGAACTATTTACCTTTCGGAAGGACTTTCGAACAAGTCCGTATAAATATGAAATGTTATAATATTTAAATGTTTTGGTAGATAAAATATGCTTGACAAATATAAACAATATCACATAAAAAGAATAATTGAAGCAACAAATGGTCTTTATAAATCTAAAGATTCCATTTGCCACAAATGTCACAATACCGAAGGCGATCTTAATTGCTTTTTCTGTTATTGTCCACTCTACGACGACTTTGAATGTGGGGGCAATTATACAATTCTTCCGAATGGGTTAAAAGATTGTAGTGATTGTTTGAAGCCACACGAGGAAGAGTTTGTTGAAAGTTGGTTGTTGAAAATATTATAATATATGATTTTATCTAAAATCATCCATCATGATAATCATAATGCAAGATTTTATCTACTTTTATGCATTATAATGTTTCTAATACACAGAAAACTTTAAATACTACAATCTACTATCTAACTGCATGAAAGTAATCATAATTAAAGATCGAAACGACGCGCCACCCGAACCAAAAACCGTAGAGCGCGACGTATCCCATTATAATGATCGTGTTAATCGCTTTTTAAATATCGGGTTTGCCAGACGGAGCAAGCGCGAATGAAGAAAATTATAATACTGGTTGTAATAGGATTAGTTTCGATCTGTGGTTGTTCACATCCCGCGCCAACTGTTGAAACTATTCCGACCACCGTTGTTACAGAATCGATTGTTGTTACAGAAACACCAAATTATACTGTTGGGCCTACACCGACACCTACAAATGATGTGAGGGAATGTTATAACAGAAGTTTGGCAGAACCACCGGAATTTTGCTACGATTTAATGTATTGGGTTCGACCAACTCCCACACCTCCTTATGGAATGGGGTATACAGCGCGTGTATCAAAGAATAGTGGATGTGTTGATTTAAATAGGACTTCGGGAATATGTGAAGAATGGGGAGATAATTTATATAATGTTTTATTTTTGAGAAATTTAACTATTGTTAATAATTTAACTTCGATAAATAATACGGATTTGGTTGCTGCTGTAACGTATTATAATAAAACATATGACTTGAACGAAATTGATGGAAAGTCGTTCGATTTATTTGTTGCTAAATACTGGGATGGGACATATCCCACACAACCTTATGATAAAAGTTTATTTGCCCCTGACTTAAATGTTACAATTGTTCCGGTTGATACGTTTAATGTTAATGGATTTTAACGAAACCTTTATTATGTTTTAAATCCTATACTAATATGCCCCGGGTGTTCCGGACATCAAAGTGTTGTTCTGGGTCGCTCCCGATGAACACGGTTCCCACAGGGGGAATCACAGTGGGTGGGGGAGAAAAGTGCTCTTAAGCATGACTCCCGAATCCCACCGGGGCATTTCTTCTTATACATTATCACTGTTTAGTGATACCTTTATATACATATCAGTGATAACTTTAAATACTATTAACCCGTATATATTGTGAGGTCTCTTACATGACTAAAGAAAAGATGTACACAGCAAAAGAAATGGCAGAATTCATCGAAGACATGGTTGAAGATGGGGTTCTTTCACACAATGGGAAGTGGATAAACAACAAAGTCCCTCTTTGGAAGGATGTGATAAAGCCTTGCAAACTTTGTGGTTTTTGCCCCTATGGTCAGTTGGTAGAAGAGTATCCGTTGCCACCAATGACGCGCGCGGAAATGGTTGATCATATTGAGTATATGAAGAAGGCTCTTTCTGAAGGCGTGTTTGATGAAGAGAATAAAAAGGACGGTTTTCCGTTGATGACTCGTGAGGATGCAGAACAAGAGATTGCGGAGTTTAACCCGGAAGATTATCCTGAAGAGAAAGATCAAGATATGGAACGGATGTCGTGTTCTGTTTTCGGCCACTGTTGCCCGGTGTTTTATCAGATGGAACTTTTCGCGGAAGAGGATGATGCTACAGATGAGGAAATGAAGGCTTGCGACAAGGAAATTTTGGAAAGAATTGATCGGATGGAACGGGCGATGAAGGAAGAAGAGTAAAAATTTTAGTTTCTTTTTTAATTAATATTTAAACCAACAGAAAACTATTTATACTATTAAGTAATAGTAGTATAAGTATGGCTTTTAAAGTTTGTCCTAGATGTAAACACGAGTGGAACTATAAAGGGATCTCGTGGTGGATTACATGCCCGATTTGTAGGAAATTGTTTAGGAATGATGAAAAGAAAGTTGAAGAAAAGAAAATAGAATAAGGTGTAATAATTGTCAATAAAGAAAAATTGTCCTGTTTGTGGAAAAGAGTTTATTACATATCCATCTGAAATAAAATCGGGAGGGGGTAAACATTGTTCTAAAAAATGTATGGGGGAATCATTTAAAAAATCCCGACTTGGAGAAAATCACCCAAATTGGAAAGAAAAAATAAAATGTATTTGTAAAGAATGCGGAAAAGCATTTTATGTTAATCCGTGTGTATTAAAGAACAATCGTGGGAAATATTGTTCAAAAAAATGCAAAGACTCGTCACAAGCTGGAGAAACAAATCCATTACGGAAGAAAATAAAGAGAATTTGTGAACTTTGTGGGAATATATTTTATGTAATGCCATATGTTTTAAGAAATGGTGGTGGAAAATTTTGTTCCTCTGATTGTTATCATAAAGGGACATCTGGAGAAAACAACCCCCTATGGAAAGGCGGCATTTCCTTTGAACCATATTGTCCCAAATTTAACGCTCGAAGAAAGAAAGCAGTAAGGGATTTCTTTAATAATACTTGTTTAGCTTGTGGCAAATTGGCATCAGAGAATATAGTTGGGAAGAAGGGTGCCATCAATCTACCCGTCCATCACGCTGATCATGACAAAGAACAAGGATGTAATGGAAAACCATTTAATCTTGTCCCTTTGTGTAATGATTGCCATGTAGATGAACTGTATAATCAAGAAGAATATCAAAAATATATTAACAAAACATTAGAGGAAGGATTTAAATGGGGGATTTGGAATAGGGACGAATATATGGAAAAGGTAATGTATTCGGAAGATTGATTACAATCGTCGGTATATCTCCCAACCACCGGAATGCACGCTCGCATATTCATTTCTTAACTTTTGTATAATCGCCGCTTTTTGGTAGGTATCATTCCCCATCCAACTATCTTCTGGCCCAATTGGACCATCGGCTACTATAAATTCAGAAGTTGTATTCATCAGACAAGAAAATTCTTCTTGGTTTTGTTTCAAATCTAATATAAAAGTTCTATTTGGATTTGCCCTTTGAATTATTAACGGCGCTGGATATTTGCACGACGAATTTGCCGAAAAATAGTAAGGGCCGCTTCCAGTATCGATATACACAACGGAGGACTGGTTAGGTAAGTCAAATTCTTTATTTATTTTATTTGATTGCTCCCAAAAGAAATCGTTCATAACTTTTTCTTGCCCCCCATAGTAACTTATATACGGCATATAGAAAATACAATACATCCCAAAGAGTAATACAATGCTTGCAGCAACAATATTTTCCCTTTTAAATTTCTTTCCCGGTCGCTCACGAGGTGTTTCTTTTTCAAACAACACTAAAGAAACTATCGCCGGTAATATCAGAGGATAAAATTGGTAAGCGAAAGTCTCATTTTGAATCCAAATTACGACGAATGTAATACCCCACATAGACAAAAATGCATACGCGCGCGGATCTTTAAGATGATTTTTTAACCATACAAGACCATACGTTCCCCCAACCCCAGCGCAGGGGAGATATATACTTACCGCGATTATCGTTGCCACGACGACAGCAATTGCTTGACCCGTCATCGAATATTCAAAAACATGGGAAAGTTGTGGGGCCAAAATTATATCTGATATTAGTGTCGGGAATATTGTGAAATTGGAAAGGAGAAACATTCCTCCGGCAACAACGAATCCTGCGGTAGCGCGCATCCAATCTACTTTATAGTTTAAAACTATAAGCGCGCATATTCCGGAAACCACCAAACTAATTGTTGTTCCTTTTGTAAGGAAGGCAAGCATTAAAAGCACGCCAGATAAATAGTGCCACAATTTGTTTTCTTCGACGAGTAAAGCAGCAGCGACCATTACAAGAAACAAACTCCACCATTCAGCCTGCAAGGAGTTTACGTTGAGGACGCACATCGATCCAAAAAACGATATCAAGAACCCGTATTTTATCCGCAGGACATTCCTTGAAAATAACCAACACGCAACAATTGCAATACCAACGGCAATCGCTTTAATGAAGATTTCCTGTGCAAAATGATCGTGGAAGGGTATAAAGAAGTTTGTGACTACAACGAGGAAATAATTAATGATGTGATTCATAATGGGTTTTATTTCCCAGAACGCGTTTATATTCGACGGAAAATCCGGTATGTATTTCCAACAAAGATACTCTACGCCGTAAAAAATCCTTACGTCATTAGTCAGAGGTGAAAGGATGGAACCAATTGCTACTATAGGAACCATCACATAATATAAAATTTTGTCGAACCAGTGCATGTGTAAGAACGTATGTTGGAAAAGTATATAAATGTTTATGTTTAATTAAAAGGACAAATTGAAAATCCCATTTCCAATCTGTCCACAAACAAAAACCTTTATAAACTTCAAATGCGTATATAATAGGACATGCCGAATAACAGGACAAAGGGAAACGATACATTAAGGAAACATCTTGCGTCGTTTCTCAAAAAGATAAACCCAGAAACTATAATTTATACCAATCACCTGATTGCAGAATTTTCGAAACGAAATAAGAACTATTCGTTAAGTTCCGCGCGCATAACTAATTTGTTAAAGGAACACGACCACCTTGTTGTATTTATTAAAAGTGGAGTGTGGATGAAACTATGAATCGTGTATGTAGTTATTGTGGAAATGCGATAGAGGATATTAGTAAATACAGAATTAATTTTTGTTGCCCAAAGTGTGGGCATCGGATAGAAGAGGGTGAGGAAGATTGTGGGTTAATGGGGTTTGGTAAATTTCAATATAGATAATTATAAATAATATTAATACATATTTTATATACCGTTGTCGAAACGGTTTTGATGTGTTGGGGTATGTCACGTTGGGATATGTTGCGGCGTGGTGTATGGTAAGGATTTAAAACTTGGGCAAATTTTCAGCCCAAGTTATTCTTCTATTCATTAAAAAATTCCAAATATATCCAACACATATTCCTATGGCATTTGCTATTAAATAATTTATTCCCACAAATGTCAGTGCCATAAGTGTTGCAACATTTATTAACATCGATCCAACACAGATTGAATTATAACTAAAAAGTCTATGGAAAAAACTCTTTTCGCAATTTGTTCCTTTAAATGTAAAGTTGTCGTTCATTAAAAAATTTGAAACAATCGAAATTTCTATTGCCGCAAAACTTGAAATGACCAATGGTAATAAAAATGTTTCTTTAAACACAGACAAAAATGCCATGTTTACTCCGATACCAATTAACCCAACAACCCCAAACTTTACTATTTTCTTTATCTCATCCTGTGCGCGCCCCGGGTAAAGAGAAATATCCACAAGTTGTTTTAGGAAATCAACAATCGTTGTGGTTTTAAGTTTACTGTTTCCAAGTTTGCGATTTGTAAAGGTATAAGGAAGTTCTGTTATTTTATTCCACTTACACTTTCCCAAAAATTCAAGAAGGATTTTATATCCTTTGGGACGAAGGTTTGGTGTGGAGAGGATGAGATCTTTCTTTACGGCGAAGAATCCGGATACCGGGTCTGTTGTTTGTGGGAAAAGAATCTTCGATAAAAAAGTCGCCCCACACGAAATGAGACGGCGTTTCAAAGGCCAATCTTCAATTCCACCGCCGGGCATATATCGACTACCTATTACAATATCAGTGTTGTTAGTTTTGATGTCGTTATACATGGTGGGGATAAGTTCAACTGAATGTGATAAGTCTGCATCAGTTACAACGACCACACTCCCGCGCGCTTTCTCAATCCCTGCCATTACACTTTGTGAAAGACCCGGATCTTTTGTGCGCGTTACAAGAACAACGGGATAACGGCGAGCGATCAAATCAATTACCATCTCTTGTGTTTTATCTGTGGAAGAATCATCAACAATAATAATCTCAAAAGAAACATTATTGCTACGAACGATATGAGATATGTGTTGTATCGTATTTTGGACATTTTCTTCCTCGTTAAAAGTAGGGATGATAATTGATAAATCTGGATGCATATATTTAAAAATAGAAAGCAGAAGTATAAAAGGGTTTGTGTTGGTGATTAAATATAATAAAAATTGTTATTAAATATATTATCTGGTGCAATACAATGAATGCATACCATTTTCTTTAATAATACGGAATTTTCTTCCGAGACGAACATTTAATTGTGCCCAATCTCTTGCCGACTTTATTTTTGAATAAGCAGAATAAAAATAAAATTTTTCTCCATCAAACACTTTATATTTCTTTTCTTTATCAAATGCTCTTGACATTCCAGCAGTCATTTTCACATCTCCATATTTTTATAACATTAACTTTTATTAGTATTTAAATATTTCGGTTTCGACTATCAAAAGGTATTAAATACTTGCAATTCAAATATTTATTGTATGAGCGATACTATCAGAAAAGGAATGGTTCTGTATAATCACCCGATGTTCGGATGGATGAAGTTTAACCGATATTGGATGAAACACGATCCCTCGTGGTATCGTAGGCAACTAAATAAATCTTTTCGGGCAAAAGAGAAACAATACTTCGAGAAGTTCGGAGAATATTTAAAACCTTTGAAAAACAGAGGGTATTATTGGTAAGTTAATGTCGTGTAGCACGACGAGAACCTTTCTTTGCTTTTCTTCCACCGGTTCCGATAAATACACCACCAATTGTTACTTCCTGATCTGTTCTTGGTTTACCTTGATGTTTCCATTCGCTTCTAAAAGTTTTGCCTTTTGTGGTCATTGTCAATTACCTCTTTTTATTTTTTTCAGATGTGTTTTTATAAAACGGGAAATCTTTATAAGGATCGATTTCTTTTTGTGGTCTTATAACAATTCCGCCTTGTTTTTCAAATTCGTCTATTGCTTTCAGAGCGGTTGGTGATGTAATTCCGGTGATATTAATTGATTTTCCACGCGTGTGCCTACCGGAAAATAAGTTGCCGGGCATAAATAATTTATCTCCGTTCAAAAATTTCTAAATCTGTGCGTTTATATCCTTTCTTTTTCTTTGCATCATAGATTTCTGTTTTGTTATGTGCTTTCACAATGCTGTGATGCGCGCCCCACGGGTCATATTCATAGACGTCGTATTCTTTCAATGGTGATTTTGAGTTTGTCATTTCTCACACTCCTTAATAACAATCATTTATGTTCTTATTACTTATAAATCTTTCCATCATTTAGTCTAATTTAGATTAGTCTAATTTGGATTAGACTGTTGGTTCTTGCGATTATTAAAAAGTTTTAAATACTTACAAAACATACAATAGTATAGCCAAGAATTCAACGGAGTGGGTAGCAAATATTGATTTATCCTTCGTGACAAATCGCCTTGACCCCCAAGTGTTGAAACCTTGCGCTAGTAAAGAAGTCCGAATACATAAATAAAAAATATCAGATGAAATCACTCCGATACAGGTTTGGCAGTCACCTGATAAAAACTGCCGTGCAACCAAGACAACCCTTCGGGGCAGGTCGTATGGGTTCAATGCCTGTTGGTTGCTTTTGGTTGGGGCAAGAAGACGCGATAACCCTGAAAGGCGCGCATTGAAAGGTGCTTGTTCCTGACCAAAATAAATTTTTCCGGGCCCGTAGTTCAGTCCGGTTGGAACGCTCGGCTCATAACGAATTGAATCAATCAAAAATTCGCGAGAAACCGAGATGTCGTCGGTTCAAGTCCGACCGGGCCCATTCCACAGTGTGGACAAATCTTAAAATCTTATTGGGTCGGTAGCTCAGTCAGGTAGAGCGCGTGACTTTTAATCACGTGGTCAAGGGTTCAATTCCCTTCCGACCCGTTATGGGTGATTAATGTGGGAATGTATGATCTGATAGAATTAGACGTTTCTTGTCCAATCTGTGGCAACGCGATTGTTAATACTTTTCAGACTAAAGACTTTGATTGTTTGATGGATACATACAGACCGGGTGATGAGGTTCCCATAGATTGTCACGCACATTTTGTGCGCGCTTACACAACTTGTGATCACAAGCGCGAGATAACCAAAATTGAGGGTGAGTTGGTATTTACATTAATTACAGGATATTGGATAGAATTTGAAATTCCAATCATCACCGGAGTGATAGCGCGCGACCAAAACTTGTGGAAGAGAAAGATTGAACCCGTGGCATATAACGGATTGAGCGTTATGCCAGATGGATATTCGGAAGAGGAAATATATAAGATGGTTGAAGGGTTGAATGAAAAAGTGAGGAAAGATATAGAGGTAGTTAAGTTTGAAAACAAAAACCGTAATGTATGAAATAGAATTTTGTAATTCATTGTGCCGTCAGTTCTACCATAACTACGAAGATAATGAAAATTGTTGGTGTGCAGCGTTAAATAAGAAGATTTTTGATTGTGGTGATTTAGATGATATTTTTCATGACCACACTAAAAGAGAAATACCCGATTGTTGTCCATTGGAAAATGTAAAAGTATAAATACTTTTGAAGCGTATAGGTATGTGTCAAGAAGAGGATGAATATCACCTCCTAAAATATTGTTGCTCTTATTGACATCGAAGGGCTGTCGTCTATTGGTCTAAGGATGCAAGGCTTTGATATCAATTAGACTAATATTATTTAATTGATGAAGATACCTTGCGGGGACAGTTCGATTCTGTCCAGCCCTATATCGTAATATATTTTATTTTCATAGAAAGATTTAAATAGTTTGCCGTAGTATAGTTATACACTACGGTGGTTTTTATGAAAACAAAATTTTATGAGAAAGAACAATCTATTGAAATGCGTAAAACCGGATTATTAACAATTCCCGAAATTGCAAAAATATTGAATGTTTCAAAGAGCAGTGTTAGCTTGTGGGTTAGAGATGTTATTTTAACTAATGAACAATTAACATATTTAAAATCTAAAAATCATCCGGTGAATATAGATAAGCGTATAAAGAAAATAAATCGAAAAAATAAACCAATCACATATAAATATGTCAAGGATAATAATGGAAAGACGGTTCTAGAGCATAGAGCAATAATGGCTAAGCATATTGGTAGAGAGTTAACTTTAGATGATGTAGTTCATCATAAAAATGGAATAAAAAATGATAATAGAATCGAAAATTTACAATTGACCAATTTTAGTTTACATGCTAGTCATCATGCTAGGCCGCAATCTATTATTTATGTGAGATGTCACGCATGTGGAAAATTGACTCCAAAAACAAAATCTCATTATAAATATATGAGAAGAAAAGGTGTTGTTAATTTTTATTGTGGCCGATCTTGTAAAGGAAAGATAGATCATATGGATCAAAATCTTCGCAGGTGTGGAGATATATCAAAAACATATGATGGTTTAAGTCTCTGTGATTTTGTAAAACGGGAATGTGATAAAGGAAAAACAGCAATGGAAATTGTAAGGGAATTTGGAATATGTAAAGAAAATGTTTATTACGCTATGAAAAAGTGTAATATTGCGCGCGGGGTTCCAACATATAAAAGATATCCGAATCTCAAAGAGAATATTAAAGTTGATTTGGATAATGGTTTGAGTGGTGCCGATATTTGTAGAAAATACAATATGGCTGGGTCTACTATATACAGAAATATTAATGAAATTAAATCGCAATCTAAAACAAATGAAATTTTATGATTTGATAGAAAACTATAAATTCTCAAACAACCTATACATATTTACTGTCTGTCACGTAGATCGGTATACCAACCGATTTTCACTAGACCAAGGGAAGCAGACTTGTTCCTTATGAGCGTGGAAGGGGAACGAAATTTGCAAACATAGTGTAGAGGCCAATCATGATGGCTTTTCGAGCCATCGACACCGGTTCAAATCAGGTTGGTTGCATCGGGTCTGGCACGTGGAAGATTCCGCTTCGTCGGAACCAGACCCACACACTACCCATAAACGTGGAAAGGAAGTGTATCCAGAGTTGACAAACATTGGACGCAATGAACGTCTGGACGATTACCGTTGATTGTTACCCAACGGCGTGTCTGATTGTACACGTTAAGACACAATTGACCGGCCCAACCTTCTGATCAAAGGTTGGTGGTTAAAGCATTGTCGATGTTGTACGTCCCGTGTAATATCCAGAAATGGTTTCGGGGTTACCCGTATGATACGACACGGAGTAAATGTTCCTTCACGAAGCATAAATGGGTGGTACAATGATGTGCCGCGACGTAGTAGAGAAGGTTTCCGCCGTTCGAATCGGATGCGCCGGTTTTTAAAATGAAATATATTTTAATTTTTGTTGAGGTGGGTTAGCCCGGTAATGCTTGGAGATTTGGAATCTTCAGACCCAAGTTCAAATCTTGGCCTCGACATACAAACCCTTAAATACTTAAAAAACATACACTATACCGATGTCAAGAACACTTCGCATCTACAACAAAATCGTAAAGAAAGCGCATCGTTATTATCTTGATTGTGGAAAATTTATGTCGGGCTTTGTGTATCATCCATATAAAGTTCTGTGTATGATTCACAAAGATCCAAATCTCGATCAGAAACATCAGAGAAAGATTAGGAAGCGGGAATTTATGCGCGCTTTAAAAGAGGAAGTATGAAAGTATACTTGGTGGGTTCGTGTGATTGTGAGTTCACGGATACACAATATGTGTGTCTATCAAAAGAAACCGCGTTGAAGCATTGGGAAGAAATCAGGCAAGAGTTGATTGAAAGGGCAAACGATATATTAAAATTATATCCCAATGATGAAACAGAATTGAGAATTCTAAAGAATTTGCAGGAAACGAATTATAAAAAAATGAGTAATTATCCTCATGAAAGACCTTTCATTAGTGAGATGGAAACGGAAGACTAAAACAGCCTCCCCCCATTCTTATTCAACCATTCTAAATTCAAAGGTTTCTTCGAGTCTTCAAACTTCAATCCGCCCAATTTCCATTCTTTCTGTGGGAGTCTGAATATTTTTCTAATATCATTTTCAATCAGGAACAAGTATGGTTTTAGATTCACACGCGGTTTCCTAACCATCGTTTTTATAACGGGCGATTCTTTTTCTTTGGGTTTTTCAACTGGTTCCTTTTCTCCTTTTTGCAACCGCGCGTAACGTTCACGCAGTTTTGCCATTTCTTCTTCACGAGTTGTTGTCATTACACAGTTTCTCCATTTCCATATCTTTTATCATCAAACCCCACACTTCTGAATAATTGGATAAATAAAAACAAACAAGTTGTTTTAATTCTGACAATGGCGATCCTTTTATTATTGCATAAATAATGAATAATGGAAGTGATATAATAAATATGATTTTTATTATTATTATTTTTTCCATCATTTTCCCACCATCCTTCTGACACACTCTACTATTTTTAATAAATAGTAAGTTTCGACGTTACTGGGCATTCCAGCATTGCGTCGTGGGGTATCAGTGCTCCCATCGTACACATCTCTTTCTGTGTACGATCGATCATACTTTTTTGACGTAATGCAATACTGAATGCCGCATTAACGTCAGCATGATCAACGTGTCCACAAATTGGACACTTAAAACTCTTGCCATTCCGTTGACCGCGTGTACCACATCGGGAGCAATCCTGACTGGTATATGCTGGATCAACGTAGAGGACAGGGACACCGAGCAGCTTGGCTTTGTATTCTACAAACGTCTGTAGTTGATAGAATGACCAACTGTGCAGGGCATATTTAAAAGATTTAAACTGTCTTTTACTGGTGGTGCGGATATTTTTTAAATCCTCAAAAACAAGTGCTGCATTTTGATCTTTTGCTATATTAATCAATTTGCGGCTGATCTTATGGTTAAGATCTTTTACAATTCTACTTTCACGATCTTTGATTTTCTTTAATTCCCGATATTTTCCTTCTCGTTGAAGTTGTTTACGGATCGACGAATACTTTTTATGGATGTGAAGTGCCTTCCTACCCATCTTGGTAATCTTTCCAGTATCGGGGTTCGCTGTTACCGCAATATGACCAGTTGTATTCCGATCAACTCCAAAGATCGG
>Ga0302250_1001821_pt1 | contig 14770 bp, 11 predicted proteins | sample AAG_RA_Asp_MG_FD_193536 | JGI IMG/M metagenome (GOLD analysis project Ga0302250, IMG submission 193536) | Enriched activated sludge microbial communities from anaerobic digester in WTTP, New Holstein, Wisconsin, United States - AAG_RA_Asp | ecosystem: Engineered > Bioreactor > Anaerobic >... | reverse complement strand
TCAGGTTGCCCTGGACCCGCCCGATGGTCACCGCGGTGACGTCGAACAGGTGCTCGTGCTCCAGACCCCCCTTCTCGGCCACCGTGACCTTCAACATCCTGCCGTGCCCCCTCTGCGGTCGGAAAGGCATTGTCCCCGAGCCCTCCCGCGATGTCAACGAAGGAACCCAGCCGGAACCTGGGCCTTCCCGGCCGGGAGGGATCGGCGCCCCTCCCCGGAACCGGCGGGGAACAAACCGGGGACGCCGGTGGTCTCGTTGCCGGGGAGGGGCCGTTCCGTTAGCATCCCCCTGGAACGGGGAACCGGTGATGAAGGCGTCGGAAAGGGCCTGGCTGATCTGGATCGCGGTCCCCTGGTGGACTGCCTGCTCCCCGAAGGTCCAGCAGATCCGAATGGACCCGATGGAGTTCGTCGCCCAGCATACCGAGGAGGGGATCGCGGTGGACCTCCTGGATCCCGAGGTCCTGTTCCGGGAAGGGACCGAGGCCTGGGAGGCCCGCCGCCTGGAGGAGGCCGCGCGGAAGTTCGGATGGATCGCGAGGCACTTCCCGGACTCTCCCTGGGCACGGCCGGCGCTCTACAACCGGGCCCTGTCGCTGCTGGCCGCCGGGCGTCCCGGGGAGGCCGCCGAGGACCTCCAGGCATTCCTTCGGAAATACCCCGACGACGAGGACCTCCCCGACGTGCTGGCCAAGGCGGGCCAGGCCTTCCAGGAATCGGGCCGCTGGGCGGAGGCCGAGGTCGCCATCAGGCGGCGCCTGGGGTTTCCCATGACCCTGTTCCAGGAGTTCGAGGTCCGGGCCCGCCTGGCCCGGGTGCTCCGGATGCTGGGCCGGGGTTCCGAGGCCCGGGAGGAGGTCCAGCGCGTGCTGTCCCTGGCCGACCGCAACGCCACGGTGCCCACGGTGAACGGGAACGAGTTCGTGGCGATGGCCTCCTTCGAGGGGGCGGAGACGTGGCACGACCTCTTCTCGCGGATCCGGTTCGTGCTGCCCACCGAGCGCATGGAGAAGGACCTGGAGGACAAGGCCACCCTCTTCCTGAAGGCCCAGGCGGAGTACCTGAGGACCCTGCGACTGGGCAACGTGTACTGGAGCGTCCAGGCGGGGCTTCGGATGGGACGCCTCTACGAGGAGTTCTACGACGACCTCCTGGGGGCCGAGATCCCCCCGGAACTGAACCCGGAGGACCGGGAGATCTACCTCCAGGAGTTGCGGCGCAAGGCCCGCCCCCTCGTCGCGAAGGCGGTGGCGACCTACGAGAGGAACCTCTCCCTGGCCCGGGTCCACGGAGCCAGGGAGGAATGGCTCGGGGACCTCCCGGTCCGGATCGCCCGACTGCGACGGATCCTCGAAGAGATCCCCGAGTCGCCTCCCTGACCCTCAGGAATTCGCCCCCGCCTCCCCGACTCCGCGGGTCCAGGGAACCCCCCTGCGGATCAGTTCCTCGAATGCCTCGGCCGACACGGGACGGCTGAAGAGGTAGCCCTGGGCATAGTGGCAGCCCAGTTCCCGCACGGCCGAAAGGTGCATCTGGGTCTCGACCCCCTCGGCGATGGTCTCCATCTTCAGGGACTGGGCCAGCGTCACGATCGCCCGGACCAGTTCCCGGGAGGCCGCGTGGTCGATGCTGGACACGAAGGATCGATCCACCTTGATGGTCCGGATGGGGAAGCGCTGGAGGTAGGACAGGGAGGAGTACCCGGTCCCGAAGTCATCCAGTTGGAGCCGCACTCCCATGCGGTCGATCTCCTGGAGCATCCGCAGGATCTCCCCGAGGTCCTCCATCAGGAGGCTCTCGGTGATCTCGACCTTCAGGCAGGCGGGAGGCAGCCCCGATTCGGCCAGGGCCTCCCGGATGATCGCCAGGGGCTTGCCGTGGGTGAACTGCCGGGCCGAGAAGTTGACGCTGATGGTCAGGTCCCCCGCTTCGGGGAATCGCTGCCTCCACCCCGCGGCCGTCCGGCAGGCCTCCCGGAGCACGAACTCCCCGATGGGGAGGATCAGCCCGGTCTCCTCGGCCACCCCGATGAACTCCCCGGGGCTCCGGGTGCCGAGTTCCGGGTGCATCCACCGCACCAGGGCCTCGGCGCCGGTCACCCGGTCCCGGAGGAGATCCACGATGGGCTGGAGGAAGATCGCGAACTGTCCGGCTTCCACCGCGTGCCGCAGGTCGGACTCCAGCTGGACCCGGCGGGAGATCTCCTGGTGCATCTCCCGGCTGAACGCCACGATGCGGTTCCGGCCACCCTCCTTGGCCCGGTACATCGCCGTGTCGGCATCCCGGAGGACCTCCTCGGCACTCCGGTATTCCGCCGTGCTCCTGGCCAGGCCGATGCTGGCATTGGGAATGAACTCCTGGCCCTGGATGAGAAGGGGACGGGAGAGGTGCTGCTGGATCCGCTCGGCCACCTCCTGGGCGTCGGCCGGGTCCCGGAGGTCGTTCAGCAGCACCGCGAACTCGTCGCCGCCCAGCCTCGCCACCGTGTCCCCCGCCCGCAGGCACTCGGAAATCCGCCGGGCGACCCCCTTCAGGAACTCGTCGCCGGCCGAGTGCCCCAGGCTGTCATTGATGTCCTTGAAGCGATCCAGGTCCAGGAACAGCACCGCGAAGAAATACCACCCCCGACGGCGCGCCACCGCGAGGCTCTGGTTCAGGCGATCCAGGAAGAGGATCCGGTTCGGCAGCCCGGTCAGCGTGTCGTGGAGCGCCATCCGCTCCATCTGCTCCTGGACCTCGTGGCGCTCGGTGACGTCCACCAGGCTTCCGACCGCCCGGATCACCTCCCCCCGGGAATCCCGCACCAGCACCACCCGGGCCTCGAACCAGAGCCAATCCCCGGACTTCCCGTGGTAGCGGAACTCCCCGTACCATCTCGACTGCTGCCCCTGACAGGCCGCGGCCAGGGACTCCTCCACCCGGATCCGGTCCTCGGGGTGGGCCCAGAGCCGCCACTCCGTGAGGGGATCCCCCTGCCAGTCCGGGGAGAGGTCCATCATCTCCCGCAGGCGCGGAGACAGGTAGGTGGTCCCCTGGCGGAGGTCGTGGTCCCACAGGCCCAGGTCCGCCGACTGGAGGGCCAGGGCGTACCGCTCCTCGCTCTGCTGCAGGGACTCCTGTCGGACGCGGAGCTCTGTGACGTCCCGGCAGCAGATCGCCACCTCCTCCCCGATGGGAAGGACATGCCACTCGTACCAGGTGCCCCGGGAAGGGCGATGGACCTCGAAGATCCCTCGCCGGCCGTCCCGGACGGCCACCCCGATTCCGTCGTCCCCCTCGCTGAGGCCCGAAAGAGCCTCCGAGGCCTCCCGGCCGATCCAGACTCCCTCGCCCAGGATCTCCTCGGCCGGACGGTTCAGGCGGATGATCCGCCCGTTCGCGTCCACCAGGATGAGTCCCACCGAGGCGGTCTCCAGGGCCAGAGCCAGCGTCCGGCACCAATGTTCCGTCTGCTCCCGCAGGGGCTCCTCTTCCGGGATTTCCTCCAGGTACGTCAGGCGCCCCAGCACTTCGTTCCGGCCGCTCCGGAGCACCCGGGAACGCACCCGGAAGCCCCGCTCCCCTCCCGGGGACGGCAGGGAGCAGGTCCCGCGGGTCCAGCCGTCCTCGCTCTCCTCGGCCCCCTGCAACGCCAGGGCCAGCCGGGGCAACACCTCGGACAGCGGCTGGCCGATCAGCCCGGTCGTCCATTCCCCGGCCCTCAGGACCAGGCGCCGGGCCGCGTCGTTCATCAGCCTCAAGCGGGACGCTTCGTCGAGGACCAGCAGCGGATCCGGGAAGGCCTCGAAGAGGGACCTCCACCTCGCGTTCTGCCGGGCCAGGGACCGGTTCGATTCCTGGATCTCCGACAGGATGTCGCTGAAATCGCTGTGGAGGCGATCCCGGATCACCATCATCTCGGCCTGGTTGAAGAAGCCGTCCAGCAGAGGGCACAGGTCCAGCGCCTCGGCGTTCCCTTCCCCGCTCCCCAAAGCGACCAGGCGGCGCAGGAAGGCCCGGCGGACATCCTTCAGCAGCCCCATGAACAGGCTGATGTCACCTCCCCGGTCCCGGTAGGACCGGGCCACCTGGAGAATCGGCCCCCAGACCGGGTGGTCCGTCGAGGGCGGGTCGAGTTCCCTGGGAGGCCTGGGTGTCCTCTGGAGTCCCAGAAAACATTTCAGGGCCTGACAGAGGGTTCGGAGGAGATCCCGGACCTCGATCAGGTCCCCGGACGCGAAGGGCTGCCCCGGGCCGCCGGCCACCTCCTCCAGGACCAGTGCCGCCAGGAACTCGTCTTCCTGCGTGAAGTGCCTCCAGAGATCGGCCACCGTCACTCCCCCTTCCCCGGGCCGCCGGGCTATCTTCCCTTGAAGGCGAGGCAACCGGCAACTTCCATTTCTCCATCGGCATTCACCCGAAAAAAGCCGATAGGGAGGCAGGAGTTCTTCTCCCGATCCCCGAGAGCCCCGGAGTGCTATCTTCCCGATCCGGGGATCGAGGGAGGCCCGCCATGACCAGGATTTCCAGCCGACGGACGAGGGACCGGACTCCCGGGATCCGGCAGGCGGCCATCGGGATTCTGCTCCTTGCAGGATGCGGCCATTCGGGATCCTCCCAGGCCCCGGATCCGGTGCTCCCGGGGGACCATGCGGCAGCGGAGTCCGCCGAGGAGGGGGCCGGAGACCTGCCGAAGCCCCCGGTCCGGGTGATCTGCGCGGCTCCGGAGGCGGTTTCGGGAAAGTGGTACCACGAGGCCGTGGGCTACGAGGTCTTCGTCCGGTCCTTCGCCGACTCCGACGGCGACGGGATCGGGGATCTCCGGGGCCTGGCCGGACGACTGGATTTCCTGAACGACGGGGACCCTTCCACCGACCGAGACCTCGGCGTGGACCTCCTGTGGCTGATGCCGATCACCCGAAGCCCCTCCTACCACGGCTACGACGTCACCGACTACCGCCGGGTCCAGCCCGAGTACGGCACCGAGGAGGACCTGGCGGCGCTGCTCGAGGCGGCCCACGCCCGGGGCATCCGGGTGGTGATGGACCTCGTGATCAACCACTCCTCCAGTACGCACCCCTGGTTCCTGGCCGCCCGGTCGTCCGCCGCCGACCCGCGCCGGGACTGGTACGTCTGGTCCCCGGTCCCCCTCGACTGGGGCCAGCCCTGGAATCCGGGGGCCGGGACCTGGCACCGGGCCGGGGATGCCTGGTACTACGGGCTGTTCTGGGAGGGGATGCCGGACCTGAACTGGCGGAACGACGGCCTGATGGCCGAGATGACCGACGTGGCCCGGTACTGGCTCGGGAAGGGCCTGGACGGATTCCGGCTGGACGCCGCCCGGTACCTGGTGGAGGACGGCCCCGGGGAGGGACAGGCGGACACCCCCGGGACCCACGCGGCCTTGCGCGCCCTCCGGGCCGCCACCGACACCGTCCGGAGGGACGCGCTGCTGGTCGGGGAGGTCTGGACCGACACGGCCACGGTGGGGACCTACCTCGACGCCTCGGGGATCCGGGAACTCCCGATGGCCTTCGACTTCGACCTGGCCGGCGCCCTGGTGGAGGGCATCCGGAACGCCAGCGCCTCGGGGGTGAGACAGGCCCTGTGCAACCACCTGGGCCTCCCGGCGGGACCGGCGGCGCTGGGGACGTTCCTGACCAACCACGACCAGGTCCGCCTGGCCACGGCGATCGAGCATCGCGGGGACGCCGGCCGGAGAATCGCCGCCGTCCTGCTGATGACGCTGCCCGGAGTCCCCTGGATCTACTACGGGGAGGAGATCGGACAGCGCAACGGGACCGGTGGCGGGGACGAGGCGAAGCGCCTGCCGATGCAGTGGAGCGCCGGGCCCGGGGGCGGATTCACCACGGGCGTCCCCTGGATGGCCCCCCGGGACACCGAGGCCTCCCGGACCGTCGCGGGACAACAGGAGGACCCCGGGAGCCTGCTGTCCTGGTACCGGAGGCTGATCCGGATCCGGAAGTCCCATCCAGCCCTTGCCCGGGGCAGCGCCGAGGTGCTGGACCTCGACGGGACGGCGGCACGCCCCCTGGCGGTGCGCCGGGCGTCCGGCGACGAGACGGTGCTGGTGGTGGCCTCCCTGGCGGCCCGGGAGAACCGCGTGACGATCCCCGGCGAGGTCCTCGGATCCGCCCTGCGCTGGGAGGACCTGCTGTCGGGCCAGACCTTTTCCAGGGAGACGCCTCAGGCGGACCTGCCGCTGGACCCCCTGCCGCCCTTCGGAGCGGTGGTGATCAGGGCCTCGCCATAGAGGCCCATCAGGCGATCCACCACCCGGTCCCAGTGGAACTCCGACCGGACCCGCTCCCGCCCCCGGGAACCCATCGCCCTTCCTCGATCCGGGTCCTGGAGCAGCGTCGCGACGGCATCCCGGAAGGCCCCAAGATTCCCCGGTTCCACCAGCAGGCCGTCCCGGTCGTGGCGGATCACGTCGGGAACGCCTCCCACCCCGCAGGCCACCACGGGCAGGCCGGCGGCCCATCCTTCCAGGATCACGATGCCGAAGGGCTCGTGGACCGAGGGCAGCAGCAGGATCTCCGCCGCCGCATAGGCGTCCCGGAGGTCCGAGGTTCCGGCGGGGAGGCCCGGCACCAGGGTCGCATGGCCGCCCGACCGTTCCACCTCCTCCCGGACCTGGGCGGCATAGGCCTCGTGGGTGACCGGGCCGATGAGCAGCAGGTGGAGGTCCCGGAATCGCGGCAGCAGTTGTTCCAGGACCTGGAGGGAGGTCCGCTGGGCCTTCTGGGGATCGATCCGCCCGACCTGGAGCAGCACGCGGGCCCCCCGGGGAATCCCGTAACGCTCGCGGAACGCCTGCCCGTCGCCTCCCTGGAAGCGGGCCGGGTCCACCCCGTTCGAGAAGCGGTGCACCCGGACCCGGGGATCCCGCCGACGCAGGACCTCCTCCTCCCGGCGGCCCAGCACCAGCACTCCCGCCGCATCCTGGAGCACCCGGTGGGATCCCAGGGCCCACCCCAGGATCTTCCCCCACTCGAGGGTCCCCCGCCGAGCCTCCCGGTAGGACTCCTGTTCCGAGGCGGGGATGTCCTCGACGCCGCCGTGGATCGTCACGAAGTAGGGGATGCGGCGGATCGCGGCGACCGTCCGGACGATCCCCCCCAGGCGGTTGCCGGTATGGAGATGGAGGACGTCCAGTTGCGGGGTCTGCAGCAGCGCGGCCATCAGGGAGAACGACACGAGGTTGCCCCCCTTCAGGTCCATCGCGTGGCGTTGCTCCGGTGAGAGGCCCAGGAAGGGGTAGAAGTAGGGAAAGCGCCGGACCTCGACCCCCTCGATGGTCTCCTCCCGGCGATCGGCCAGGGCCTCGGGGCACCAGATCGCCACCCGGTGCCCCTGGCGCTGCTGGCGGGTCGCCACCTCCAGCACCACCGACTCGGTGCCTCCCCAGTGGGACCGGGTGAAGCGCCGGGGGACGTGGACGATGGTCATGACTCCGCCTTCTGGCAGGCTCGCCGGAGGAGGTCCTCCAGCTGGTCCACGTACCGGGTCATCGTGAACCCCTCCTCGACCGATCGGCGCCCCTCGGCCGCCAGGCGCCTCCGGAGAGAGTCGTCCCGGACCAGGAGATCCAGCGCATCCGCCAGGGCCTCGGGATCGGCCTTGGGAACCACCCAGGCATTCCGGCCGTGGTGCAGGAACTCCCCGTGCCCTCCCTCGGCGGTGCTGATCACGGGGGTTCCGCTGGCCATCGCCTCCAGGTGGGTCAGCCCGAAGGGCTCCCGCCAGACCGACGGGAAGACGAAGAGGTCGTGGCCCCGGTAGATCTCCGGCAGTTCCCCCGGGGGTCGCCTTCCGGCCAGCGTCACACCGGGCACCCCGGCGGCCTGGCGCCGCAGGGTTTCCCGGAAGGGCTCGGGACCGTCCCCGACAACCGTGACCTGGACCGGGCGGCCCCGGCGGTGCAGCCGGAGGGCCGCCTCGACCAGCACGTCCACCCCCTTGTCCGGGTGGATCTGTCCCGTGTAGAGGACCCGGGGCGGATGGCCGGTCATCCCCCCGGGGTCCTCCTTGCAGGGGAACCGCTCCAGGGGAATGCCCTGGTAGATGACCTCCGCACCGGCCACCGGCACGCCCGCCCGGAGGAGGTCCTCCCGGAGGCACTGGCTGATGCAGGTGCACCAGCGCAGGTCCACCGCCTCCAGCGTGTCGCGATGGACGAGGGTCTTCTCGAGGGCCCAGCGGACCAGTCCACGGGGCGATGCGCCCGGGGGATGGACCGCGTAGGCCTCAGGCCAGAGGTCGTTGAAGGTGAAGACGACCGGGAGGCCCTGTTCCTGGCAGGCCCGGACCGCCCCCAGCGTCAGCCGGCGCTGGCTCCAGGCGAAGGCGACGTCGAAGGGCCCCTCCCGGCGGATCAGGTCGCGGGTCTCCCGGAGGTTGTGGCGGGTGACCTGGTGGCGGCGGATCGGGTCCGATCGATAGGGCTCCCCGAACGGCTGCTCCAGGAACAGCGACCGGAAGACCCTCGCCACCGGGGGATCCCCTCCCGAGTCGGGGCCGGACCCGGTGGTGGCGACCGTCACCGAGTGTCCCCGGCGCTCCAGGGCCTCGGCCACCTGGCCGCAGAGGATTTCGTAGCCGCCCAGGAACAGGGGCGGGAACAGGTTGGTCACCATCAGGATCCGCAACCGGACGTCCCCGGGCCGATTCATGTCCCTTCCGCCGCGCGGGTCTTGAAATCCCTGCCGATCCAGTTCCGGGCCAGCACCAGCATCACCGGGGAGGAGATGGCGATGAGGCCGTAGAGGAACCACATGGTTTCCGTATCGAGCCCTTCCGGGGGCACCCCCTTCGGGCAGTAGCGGGCCAGGAACCAGCCACTGTAGAGGGACGTGACCACCTTGGTCAGGAACCAGGGGAACTGGGCGACCCCCATGTAGGCCCCGGTGCGCCCCTCGGGGGCGATTTCCGCGGCGTACTGGAGGAACCGGGGCTGCCACATCGCCTCCCCGACGGTCATCAGCACCAGGTACCCGAAGAGGGTCCCGAAGGAGGGACCGAGGGCCAGCAGGAAGGTCGGCGCGGCCATCACGGCCGTCCCGAGGATCATCATGTCGTAGACCTTCCGTTTCTGGGTCACCGCGGTCACGATGGGGACCAGCACGAAGATCAGCAGGGGGTTGAAGTTCACCGCCAGTTCGAAGTTCTGGCCGATCCAGGTCCCGTGGTAGGCCCGTTCCACGTACATGGGCAGCGTGAGCCAGTTGTGGGCAAAGAGGGTCTGGACCGGGATCAGGCAGAAGATGAAGAACGAGAACTTCGGGTCCGCCAGGGGGTGGTTCCGGATCCAGCGGACCAGGGAGAAGGGTTCCGCGGGACCCTGGGCGGCCTGGGGAGCCTTCTGGGGTTCTTCCGAGGCCTCCTTGCCTGATGCAACGCGGGCCGCCGCGATGGCCTCCCGCTCCACCCGGCGGGTCAGCAGCAGCCCCAGGGCGACGATTCCCACCAGCGTCAGCCCCGTATAGACCCAGTAGGTCCCGGGAATGCCGAGGCCAGCGTACTTCTCGTCCCGGAGCAGGAAGGCGAAGGAAGGGAGCCATCCCCCCAGGTTCATCAGGGCATAGAGCATCGCGTAGCCCATGCCTGCCGTCTCGGGAGTGGTGAACTGGCGCACGGCCGAGTAGGCCGCCGGCTGGTACATCCCGTAGCCCAGCACCACCAGCAGAATGCCCCCCATCACCAGCAGGTGGATCGGGGATCCCAGGCCGTCCGGTGCCAGTCCGAGGAACGACGCCGCCGAGATCGCCAGCCGCCCCAGCAGCATCAGCCCCAGGGCCGCCAGCATCGCCACGCGGACTCCCCACTTGTCCGCGAGTCCCCCGAACAGGAACATGCTGAAGGTGATGCCCCAGGTCAGGACTCCGACCATGCGCCCGGCCCACACGTCGTCCAGGCCGATGGCCTCGTTGAAGAACATCGCCAGGTAGCCCAGCATGCCGAAATAGACCAGTCCTTCCAGGAAGTACGACAGGTTGACCCCCCAGAGGGCCCGGGGGGCATGGACCAGGTCCACGAACGGCTGGGTGAGTTCCCGCCACCAGGGTCCCGCAGGTGCCTTCGCCTCGGTCGCCATCTCACGCTCCTGTGGAGGAAGAACCGCCGGAATCCCCATCCGGCGACAAGGATACCACCCCCGGGGTTCCGCCGTGGGAGGGGGAGCCCCGGAGGAAGGAACGCACCAGGGCCAGCCTGGTGAAGTGCCCCTGGGTCAGCAACTCGATCCGGTGCCAGCGACCGAGCAGGGACCGGGCGATCCGGTCCTCGGGCCAGCCCCGGGCATGGAACTGCAGCACCCGTTCCCCCAGTTGCCGGTAGTAGTCGATCTTCCGGTTCAGGGCCTCGACCGGGTCCCCGGGAATCCGGGCAGCCCCCGGCAACATCACCTTGGGGCGCAGGGCGGCGATCCGCTCCAGGGAGGCGATCAGCGCCCAGATGTCGGCGTCGCTCCGGATGCCGATGTCCCTGCCACCGACGTACAGGTCCCCGGTGAAGAGGTACCCCCGATCCTCCTCCAGGAAGCAGAGATGATCCGGGGAATGGCCCGGGGTGTGGACCACCCGGAAGCGGAAGGGTCCCGCGGTCACCACGTCGCCGTCGGCCAGGGCGGTGCCTCCGGACACCGCGTCGGGCCATCCCCAGACCAGGCGCCGGTAGATCTGCTCGGGCTGCTCCCTTTTCGGATCGCGGAGCACCCGGAGTGTCTCCCGATGGGCCCCGATGCCCGCTTCCGGGAATGCCCGGCGCAACGCGCCGACCCCGCCGATGTGGTCCTCGTGGGAATGGGTCAGCAGGACCTGCCGGATGGGTCCCGGGCCCAGGGCGGCCACCAGGGCCTTCCCCCGGTGCACCGGTCCCGCATCCACCATCACGTCCCCCAGGCGGTAGCAGGTGGTCCAGTAGCCCCCCAGCAGGCGGCGCCCCCGGGCCGGGAGATCGAACCGGGTCACCTCCCCGATGTCCTGCCGTCTCACCACGCGTCCCCCGGGGAACGTTCCAGGCGGCCCTATGGTAGTCCGCTCTGCCATGTCGTGCATCCGCGGCGCGAAGACGTACCGCACCGGTGCTTCCCGGCCCTGATGCCCCGGCAGGACGGGACGTACCGGATCTACAACTACACCTCGCCCCTCGACGGACCGGACCTTTCCTGGATCGAGGGGCAGATGGGACCGACGGTGATCGTCTCGACGGACCTCGCCTTCCGGCCCCGGGGGTCCGGTCAGGGTCCCGGGGACGGCGCCCCGGCGGTCCCCTGAACCCCGGCCGTGTCCGTCCCGGGAAGGGGCGGCGATTCCCGGGCCGCGACGTAGCGGTTCCAGAGGTCCTCCCGGCGGGCCAGCAGGGCGTCCACGTAGGATCGGAGCCCCTCGGCCATCATCAGGAACTGGGCCGCCTGGTCCATCGCCACCTCGCCCCGCCGGCCCATCCGGAACAGGTCCAGGAACAGTCCCCGCTTGTCCCGGTCCCCGCTGAAGAGGTAGGACCGCACCAGGCGGGCCGAGAAGGAGACCCGGGTGCCGAAAGACGGCCGGACCCTCCCGGGCCGCCGGAATCCCCCGATGCCGAAGGCCTTGCGGGCCTTGCGGCGCAGGTCGGCCCAGGAATAGGCGCCGTCCAGCAGGTCCAGGAAGCGGTCGTAGGTCTCCCGTTCCGGGATCCGCCCTCCCCGCTTGTTGGGAACCAGGCTGTTCTGGAACGAGGGAGGCAGCGCGATCCGGCGTCCCTCCGCGGTGACCCGCCGCTCCAGGTCCGTGCCCTCCAGGACCGTCAGCAGGTTCAGCATCAGGTAGGAAAGGCCGGTCCTCTGGGCGAACTCCCGCACCGCGTCGTAGGCCTCGGGTCCGTCGGAGTCGAAGCCCAGCACGAAGGCCCCGATGCAGTGGATCCCCTCGCGGTGCATCGCCTCGATGGCCCGCTCGTACTCGTCGATCCGGAACTGGGTCTTCCGGGCCTCGGCCAGCCCCTCCTCGGTCAGGGACTCGAAGCCCAGCACCAGGGAACTGCAGCCCGCCTCGGCCATGTCCCGGAGCAGGTCCCGGTCCCGGGTGACCTCCAGGGAGGCCAGGGCGGACCACTGGACCTCCAGGGGCTTCAGCCCCGCCATCAACTGCCGGGCGTAGTCCTTCCGGGCCGTCAGGTTGTCGTCCACGAAACTCAGGAACCGGCTGGGCAACCCCCGGATCTCCTGGAGCACGGCCTCCAGGGGACGGTACCGGGGGCGGCGACCGTAGAGGTGATGGACCAGGCAGAAGTCGCAGTGGTGGGGGCATCCCCGGCTGACCTGGACCCCGAGGGCCATCACCTGTCGGGTGTCCACCAGATCCCAGCGGGGAGCGGGAATCCGCCCGGGGTCGGGCACCCCCCGGGCCTGGTACACGGGCTGCAGGCGGTTCCCCTCGGCGTCCGCCAGGAGGTCGGCCAGGAGGTCCTCGGCCTCCCCGACGACCACCGCGTCGCAGTGCCCGAGGACCTCGGCCGTCCGGGTGGAGGCGTAGGGTCCTCCCATCACCACCCGGCTCCCCGCCTCCCGGAAGGTCCGGGCCAGGGCATATCCCCGCTCGACGTTGGTGCTCAGGGTGGTGATGGCCACCAGGTCGAAGGGCTCCCGGACCGGGACCTCGTCCATCTCCTCGTCCACGATCCGGACGTCCCAGGACGGGGGAACCAGGGCGGCGAGTACCGGCAGGGCCAGGGGCGTCGTGGCCACCTTCCGCCCCATCAGGCGGCCCATCTCCTTCAGGGCCCACAGGTTGCGGAACTCGTGCCGGGGGCTGACGAGCAACAGTCTGGGACGCCGCCGCTTCATCGGGATGGGTCCTGGAAACGACTGGAAGGTACCGGGGATCGGCATCCCGGTCAACGGATCGCCCGGCGGGCGGCCATTCCGGCTGCGGCTGCCGGGCTTCAGGGCCCGGGGGCCGAGCCCGCGCCTTCCGGATCCTCCCACCGATCCGCCAGGATCGACGCCAGGACCTCCAGGAAGGCCTCGTCGCTGGCATCGAAGGCCGCCGGGCGATGGCCGTCCACATCGATCTGCCCGAGGATCTCCCCGTCCCGGCGGACCAGCACGACCAGTTCCGATCGGGTCTTCCAGGAGCAGGCGAGATAGTCGGCCCGGAGGGAGACGTCGGGGACGACCTGGTTGCGGCCCTCGGCCACCGCCGTCCCGCAGACCCCGGTTCCCACCGGGATCTCGCGGTGTTCCGTCGGCTCCCCGACGAAGGCATCGAGCACCAGTAGGTTCCCCTCCAGACGATAGACCCCGACCCAGTCCCACCCAGGAAGACGCGCCAGGATCTCCATCGCCTGCTGCCGGAAGGGCCGGCCCCGGCCGTCCATCCGCTCCACCTGCCGGACGGTCGTCCGGGCCGTCTCCTCGGAAATCACGGGTCTTCTCCAGGCGGGAGGGGCAGTCGCAAGGCGGCCTCGACGGGCCGGTGATCCGACGCCAGCACGCGGGGAACGGCCCGCTGGGTGGACCCGGCGAATCCCCGGTGGAAGAGGTAGTCGAGGCGCCGGTTCGGGGAGGGGGCCGGGAAGGTCAGGGAGGCCTCGGCGGGGGCCTCCGGGGCCTCGTCCAGGAAGACCTCCCGGATCCCCGGGACCGCCCGGATGGCCTGGATGGTCCCGTCGGTCGTGAAGTCGGTATCCGGCTCGTCGGGGAAGTCCTTCCGCCGGGGGGCATCGGCCGGCACCGCGTTGAAGTCCCCGCCGACCACCAGCAGGCGGTCCGGACCGATCGCGGCCAGCCGATCCGCCAGCACGGCCGCCTGCTGCTCACGGTTCCCCTGCCAGAACGCCTCCAAGTGGACGTTCGCCACGGCCAGGAGCGTCCCGCTCCCCAGGTCCAGGTCCGCCCATTGGATCGCCCGGTGGAGGGAAAAGATCCGGTACCACCAGGGGGCTTCGGACGCCCGGGGCAGGGGTTCCCGGCGGCAGCCCCGGATCGGGAAGCGGCTCAGGATCGCCTGTCCGCTCCGGACCCGGCCCAGGTGGCCCGCGGGATTCCAGCCGGGATGAGGCACGTACCGGACGTCCCAGGTATCGACGAAGCAGCCGTGGGACAGGCCCGACTGGTGAAGCAGCCACTGGAACTGGTCCACCGCGCCGCTCCGCCGGGCCCCCCGGTCCACCTCCTGGAGGAGCACCAGGTCCGGCTGGACGGCCCGGATTCCCTCGACAACGGCCTGGAGGTTCCGGATCACGTGATCCGCGTCGTAGATCCCCGTGGGCTGCCCTTCCGGTCCGCCGCCGAAGCCGATGTTCCAGGTGAGGATCTTGATCGCCCGGGGAGGCGCCGGCAGCGTCGCGCCGGGAAGGGATGCCACCTCGGCCCCCTCCCAGCGGTCCAGGTCCCGCCCCCCGGGCCGGGAGGCAGCCCAGAAGAGGAGGAACCCGGCAATCGCCGGCACCGACAGCACGACGGCCACGACGGCGACCTTCATGGTCCCTCCGGGCAAAAAAAAGCCCCGGTCTTCACCGGGGCTCCGGGTGGGCGATGCAGGATTTGAACCTGCGACTTCATCCGTGTGAAGGATGCACTCTCCCGCTGAGTTAATCGCCCATGGCAACCAAAGCGGGTGCAGTGTACCAGAACAGCCCCCCCTGTCAAGCATCTCCGGCCCTGACCCATCCCCTCATTTTGGAAGGGTGGTGTAGTGGGAGGGGGTGCGGTTTTCTGTGGGATGTAACATGTGGATTTTGCGACAAAATCCTTGACAAGGAGGGGCCGACAGCGGATAATCTCTGT
>Ga0302250_1001815_pt1 | contig 14791 bp, 13 predicted proteins | sample AAG_RA_Asp_MG_FD_193536 | JGI IMG/M metagenome (GOLD analysis project Ga0302250, IMG submission 193536) | Enriched activated sludge microbial communities from anaerobic digester in WTTP, New Holstein, Wisconsin, United States - AAG_RA_Asp | ecosystem: Engineered > Bioreactor > Anaerobic >... | reverse complement strand
CGCCGTGGCTCGCGAAAGGAGAGCCGTTGTCCGACCGCAAGGCCCGGGGCAGGCCATGGGTCGTGAAGACCTGTTCGAGGCACACCCGGACGTCCTGGGCTCGGGTGGTCTCCAGCACATGGCAGCCCAGCAGCATCCGGCTGTAGTTGTCGGTCACGGTCAACGGGTAGCAGTAGCGGCCGTTGCCCAGCCGGAAATGTCCCCGGAAGCCCAGCGACCAGACGTCGTTGGGACCGCTGGCGTGGTTCAGCGGCGTCGTCGAAGCCGGGGTCCTGCGACGCATCCTCCGGGGAACGACCATTCCCGCCCGCTCCAGGATCTCTCCCATCGTACTGGCCGCGGGCCAGGCCAGGCCGGGCTCCCGGCGGGTCAGCCACGCCCGGATCTTCCGGAGCCTTCAAGTCGGGTATTGCCTGCGTACCTGCAGCACCCGCTCCTCGATGGCCTCGGGCGTCTTGTGCGGAATCCCGTGCGGCGCCTTGGAGCGGTCCCGCAACCCCTCAGGACCCAACAGGTCGTACCGATTCAGCCAACGATGCAGCGTCTGCCGACTCACCCCGCACTCCCGGGCGGCTTCCGCAACGCTGCGCCCGCCCTCCCTCACCAGAGCCACGAACTCCATCCGTGCGTCCAGGTTGCTTCGAACCCACCATGGCGTCTCCGGGCTCCTCGCTCCATCCGATGCCTCCAAGTGTCACCCATCTGCCCGGGCTGACCTGGAACGGATCTACCCGGTTTGGCCCCGCGTCCCGCGAACGCCGCCGCCCTCCTGGCCCTCGCCCAACACCTCCAGCGCCTGATCGACGCCGGCCGCATCGCGGATCGCGCCGAGGTCGCCCGCAGCCTCCGCTGGACCCGTGCCCGCGTCAGCCAGGTGATGGACCTGCTCCTCCTCGCCCCGGACCTCCAGGAGGAGGTGCTGTTCCTGGAAGCCGTCACCCGCGTCACCGAACGCGCTCTGCGGGTGGTCGTACACCAGGAGGACTGGCGGGACCGGCGGCGGGCCTGGACAACCCTGTGTGCGATCTTTAAGGGATCATGACGCGACATGGTCGCGTCAGGGAGTGAGGTCAGGACAGTCGAGCGGTTCGCTCGACGGCTTTCCACGCGGCATCCAGGCATTCGACGACAACCTTCCGGAATTTCCGCGGGCCGAGTTTCGCTTCGTCGAAGTCCACGAGGATGGCCACATCATCCTCGACATCTGAGTCCTCTTCGTAGGTTCCACTCCAACGAGGCTTCTTGAGGACGGCTTCCACTGCCTCATGAATCACGCGTTTCAGCGTTTCCCGTGCCTCTGCCTGACGTCCCTTCTCTCCCGGTCCGGCCATGTTCAATAGAACCAGAGGCTGGTTCTTCACATGGATCTCGAGTCTCCCTTCGCTGAGTGGCGCGAGCGGCACGAATTGGGCTTTGACCTTGGCTGGCTGTTTCCTGATGAAGAGATAGCGGCCCGCCTTGCCGGTGTTGTCGGAATCGTCTTCCATCTTCTTTGCCGAGTTGTATCTGGGCCCATCAAGCCATGAGGGGAACTTGCGCTGGACTTCGCGAAGGGCGTCCTCACCGGCCCGAAGGAATCGCTCTGACGCCGGCATCTCCCGAATGACCAAGCGATAGGCAAGGTAGGCCGTCAGGATCGGGACGAGCGCGGCGCCGACGTCCTTCACGGCATCCGACAGGGTCGCGCCGTCGACACCCTTGAAGAACAGGCCCGCGATGACCGCGATGGTCACGATGGCCAGCGCTCCGTAGCCACTCCACTGTTCCATTCGTTCCTTGAAATCGCTCATCCCGTCTCTCCTCATCTTTGGGCCAATGAACCGATCCTCGCGAGGGGGATCACCGCCACGTCGAAGTCGGCCGCCGAGGCCATCAGGTCCCGCAGGAGCCTGTCCCTGCGCGGGCCGCGGAACTCCGGAACCGCCACCGCTGCCCGGCATTCCCGGGCCTGGAGTCCCTGGGTCTGAAACCATCCATGAAGGGGTCTGGCCGTACGGATGAACTCGCGGTAGAGGACTGCCTGCGCAACGGCATGTCGGTAGTAACTGGCCTGTCCCCCGGTCGGGACCTTGAGTTCGACCACCCAGGGGGTCGAACCGTGGCGCATCAGCGCGTCGACGAATCGCGCATCCCCGCCGGGCGTCCAGCACGTCGGGAACTGGAAGGGCACTTCTCGGGCCACCGGTTCGAGAGGCTCGATCCCATCGACAACCACCTTCACGGCACCCCGGAGCACCCGGGATTCCAGCAGATGCTCCGGCTGGCCTTCCTTGAGAACGCCGGATTCCCGGGCCCGGACGATCTCCCGAAGCGTCGCGGCGACGGTTTCCTGGTCCCGGGGAAGCAGGAACGCCCCGGCGCGTTCCCGGGCGATTCCGAGGAAGGCGAGGCGTTCTCGGCTCTCGCGGCCGTTCTTTCCAGGTTTGCCGACATCGAGGAGACCATCGCGACCCGCGGCCTCGACCGTGCATACCTCCAGGCCCTCCACCCGGCCGGACCAAGAATCGTCGGTCACGGTCCGGTACCAGCGGAACGAATCGGATCCGACGGCCCGGGCCAGGGACGCAAGCGTCGCGGGCAACCGTTCCTGGAGCCGCGCCTGGAGTCGCGCCTTCCATTGTCCGCCGTCCTCGGAGAGGTCCGGGACGATGGGCGTCCATGCCTGGAAGCCGAGACGCGGCAGGATTTCCAGGTTCCCACGGTATCTGGCCAGGAGAGTCGCGACGGGATCCAGGATGGCCTTGTCCTTGCGGTCGCCCCGGGAACCCCAGACGACGGTGAGCCGCTTGGCCGACGCATGCCGATTCCGGCACCAGTGGATGCCATGCACCAGGGCGTCGATGCGGGTCGTCGCGTCCTTTTCAGCACCAACAGCGAAGACCGGGGTCCCATCGATGGTCGTCCGCAGGTAGTTCCCGGAAATCCCCAGTTCCGGGTCGGAGGATTCGTCCACCTGTCCGCAGAGCCGGACGAGTTCCGTTCAGATCGCGTCGGTGTCCACGGTCAGACCTCCCACCACTCGCCGTCCTGATGGATCTCGACCCTGTCGAACAACTCGGCAAACCTCTCGGGGGCCTCGGTGTGCATCGGGACGATGCGACGGGGGTTCAGTCCGTCCACCAGTCGCCGAAGATCCTCCACCGAGGCGTGTCCGGACGTGTGTTCCACGGTCAACGGGATGCCGTGCCGATCGAGGAAGGCATGCAGAGGCCTGGCGGATTCCTCGCGGAGGTAGCCTTCCCACATGGACCAGACCATCCGCGCGCCCTTCAGGCAACCCGCGCGCTCCAGGTCCGCCACCAGCGATGACCGGTACACCAGGACCCTGCCGCCGGGTGCATCGGCCAACTGATCGGGAAACACGCGCACCCCCCGGATGGACTCCACCCGGTCGAACTCGCGGGCGTTCTTCACGCGCACCCGCTGGTTCTGCGGAACGATGACCTTCAGGCGCCTGTGGCCAGGCTGCGGGATGTTCGGGTTTCCCGTGGCTTGCGCGATCGACGCCCCGTACAGGTCCACCACGAGGTCTCGATCCGCTTCCAGGGCCGCCCTGTACACGGTGACCAGGCGATCGATGTTCTGGCCCGAGAACACGACGAGCACCATTCCCGGCGTCTCGCGGAAGACCTCGACCAGCCTGCGTTGAAGCGCCTGCTCTGTGGTCATCCCCCCGCCCGGCGACGTCGTCGCGCGGATCTGCGTGCCTTCCGTCAGGAGGACGTCGATGGCCTTTGGCGCGTCCCGCAGCAGTTCCTGGAACAGGGCCGCCTTCCGCCCATGCCCGCGGAAGTCCCCGGTGTAGAAGAGTCGCCGGCCATCGCCCTCGATCAACAGCGAGTAGGCATCGAACGCGCTGTGGTCCTGGAGGAACGGCGTCACCCGGAACGGGCCGAGAACGAAACTCGTCCGATGGTGCAGGAAGCCCCGGGGTTCCAGAACGATTCCGGAACGAGTGAAGAACGCTGCCTCCTTCAGGAGGCGTGCGGCATCCTCTCCGACGAACACGGGGATCCTGGCGGGAAGTCCAGACGCCAGTCCGTAGTGGTCGAGATGGGGATGGGAAAGCAGCAGACCCAGCGGGAGGTCCTCTCCCTTCCCGTCCAGTCCGGTCACCGCGGGCAGCGGGATCTGCTCGTCGGGTTCCGCCCAGAGGGGACGGCCAAGGTCCAGGACGATGCGCGCCCCCTCGGCCTCGACCTCGACGCAGTTCCCGCCGATCTCGTGGGTGCCCCGGTGTATCCGCACTCGCATCGGGATCCTCGGCCGAGGAGTCTGCTCGGGTTCCATGAAGGTACTTGATTCCGGAGCGCTTGGGAACCACGGATGTTTGTACTACAGGAACCGCAGATAGCGTAGGAAGTACAATACCTTATGGTCTCTGGTGGTCAACCGATCTTCGCCGCTCTTTGCCCCGGAGCGCCCCCGTCGCTCTCCACGCCGCCCGCGGTTTACAGACCCCGGCCGCCGCCTGCACGACCGCCCCCGGGAACTCCCACAAGAATCCGCGCTTGTACGCGGCCCCTGCGGACGCACGCATGCCGGGTCGTGACGATGTTCGCTTTTTCGGTTGGCTCCGGCTGAGGGACTCGAACCCCCGACCCGGCGGTTAACAGCCGCCTGCTCTACCGACTGAGCTAAGCCGGAACGGAACCTCGGGTTCCCAAAGAACGGGCGGATCTTGCGCAAGGCCACGCCTCCTGTCAAGCCCTTTCCCGTCGAACCGTGGACGTGAGGGCGCCGAAGGGCCGATGGAACCGGGCCGGGACGGGCCGAGACCGAGGCCGCCGCCTCGGCTCCCGCGCACATTCCGGCCGGGAGAAGCGTTCGGGAACGGCCGGGTGCGGACGGGTCCAGGACCCACCGGGACGAAGGGAAGGAAGAAAATTTGGCAGTACGATGACAACAGTGCTATCCAGTCGATGCTCTCGAGCCGGGAGGGCCTCCGGACATGAAGTGGGTGCTCCGCATCTTTCAGACGATGGTCGTGCTGGCCGTGCTGGCCCTGATGGGCATCGTGGTGGCCTCCGACTACCTCGGCCCGGCCAGGGACCAACTGGAACATGTCGAAAACCAGAGGGACCTGCTCCGGATGCAGGCAGCCGCCAGGGAACGGGAAAAGCAGCGCCTGGAACAGGAACTGGAAGGCCTCCGGCGCAACCCCCAGGTGCTGGAACATGGCATCCGGGAGGACCTGGGCTACGTCCGCCCCGACGAGAAGGTGCTGGAACTGCCCGAGGGAACGAAAAGAACCTCCGACGGATCCCCGTCCCCCCAAGCCAGGCGCCCGGGGAGATGATCAGGGGAGGGCTCCCTCCCGCCCGGTGGGACGCCCCGTCCAACCGCCTTGACGGACCCGCCATTCCGGTCGCTCCTTCTGCCCGTCGCCTGGCCTCCACCCGCCTCCGGAAGGAACGCGGTGCCGTTTCCCCACCACACGGCCTCCCTCCCGTCCGTCACGGGATCTCCGACGGACCCATGGCATGCCAGGGTGCCGCTGTGGGGAGGACCGCCCACGTTCCGGCTGGCCGTCAGCGCCCGGGACAACCCCCTCCTTTCGCAGACTGGCCCCGCCATCTGGCAACGTTGCTGCGGCCCATGTTTCCGGGATTCGGGAACCGCCCCCCCATCCGGCCCAAGGTTCGCCACCGCAAGCACGGCGACATCCCCCCCGGGCCGGCGCCTGGAAGCCGGGCGGCGGGGTCCCCATCCGAAAACCTCAACCCCTGGGGGCGCCTTGCCGGAGGAGCGCCATCTCCCGGAGCAGCAGGGGGTGCAGCCGCGGGCCGGCGGCGACCACGCCCGGACGGACCAGGTCGGGCTGGTTGAAGTGAAGGGGCGCGCCCAGGGAGTCGGTGACGATGCCCCCGGCCTCCCGGACCAGCAGGGCCCCGGCGGCGAGGTCCCACTCGCTCCGGGGATGGACGGTGAAGGTGCCGTGGCACAGCCCCCCGGCGACGCAGGCGATCTTGTAGGCGGCGGAACCGACGGGATCCATGGGGACCCGCCCCTCCAGCGGGGACAACCGCCCGGTGCGATGCTCGTGCCGCGACACCAGCAGCCGGGTGCCGTCCAGAGTCCCGGAATCGAGGACCCGCACGGGTCGGCCGTTCATCCGGGCCCCGCAGCCGGCCCAGGCGGTCAGGGTCTGGTCCAGGAAGGGGTGGCGCACCAGGGCCCAGCGAAGATCGCCCCGGTGCCACCACGCGACGCTGATGCTGGCCTCGGGACGCCCGGCCACCAGGTTCCGGGTTCCGTCGATGGGGTCCACGATCAGCACGTCGTCGGCCGAAAGGCGGTCCGGGGAATCGGCGGATTCCTCGCTGAGCCAGCAGGGGCGCAGCCCGCGGCGATGGAACACATCCAGCAGCGCGGCCCGGAGCCGGGCATCCACCTGCTGGTCCAGGTCGGTGGTGGGGTTGTCCCGGTCGGCCACCTTGCCCGGCGCGTCGACCACCCGCAGCCGCCGCCAGCAGTCCACGACGTGGTCGGACACCGTCATCACGGCGCCCACCAGGTCCGTTTCCAGTTCCTCGTCAGGCCGGAAAGACACCGTTTCCTCCCCGCGCTTGCCAGCAGCCGGAAGGCTGTTCTAGCATAAGACCACTCTCCGGGGATCAGGAGGCGTTTTCCGATGGCCAGGAAGGAAGCGGTGCTTGCGTTGTTCGAGCAGCGGTTCGACTACTACTCGGCCCGGACGGTGCTGGGCGAGGCCCTGGCGCGGGCCGGCCTGGCGGACCAGAAGAACTACGACCATGCGGAACTGGATCGGCTGGTCCAGGGGCTGCTGCTGACGGGCCAGGGGATGCTGGACCGGTTGATCGCGGGTCTGCGGGCCCTCGAGGAAGCCCCGGCGAAGGCCGCGGGAAAGGAGAAGGCCCCGGCAGCGGAAGAGAAGACCCCGGCGGCGGAGGAGGAGGCCCCGTCTGCGGCCGAGGAAACCCCGGCGGAAGCCCCCGAGGCGGAGCCCGAAGAGGACCAGAAGCCCAAGGCCAAGAAGAAGCGTTGAGGCACCCGGCCGCATCGGCGGCCTCCTCGCCGGCACCCGGCCGGGTGAACCGGGACGTCCGGGGCCGACATCCGGACTTGATTCCTACGGTCGGTTCCATAAGATTCCCGAAGCCTCAGGACCGGGGTCTCCCCGGGACAGGAGAGAAGCGATGGGCGTGGGAATGCAGGGGCTCCGTCCGGCGATCGCCCTGTGGGCGATCCTGGGGATGCCGATGGCGGCCGGGGCCACCACGGTGCTGAAACTGCCGCTGGAGGAGATGGCCCGGCGGGCGGACCTGGTGGTCCGGGGCCAGGTCCGGGAGGTGCGGGTGGCCCAGGACGACCAGGGGCTCCCGACCCACACGGTGGTGGTGCTGGACGTCCAGGAGGTGATGAAGGGACAGCCGACCTCCCCGGTGCTGCGCCTGTCGCTTCCCGGCGGGCAGAATGCCGCCGGGTTCCGGACCGTGCACGGCATGCCGGGCTTCGACCCCGGGGAGGAGGTCGTACTGCTGTTGGAACGCACCCCGACCGGGTGGATTCCGATGGGGCTCTCGGAGGGGAAGTTCACGGTGCGGCGGGACCTGGGGGACGTGCCCCGGGCCCTGCGACGGGTGGACCTGCTGCGGCTCGTGCCCGACTCGGCCGGTCGGCCGATGCACCTGGAGGGAGGCGCCCTGGACGACGACCTGACGCTGGACGAGTTGCGCGGAGCCGTGATCCGGGCGAAGGGCCTGCCGGCGGGGGGTGCTCGATGAAGACCGCCCGCACCACGGCATCGGCCGTCCTGTTCTGCCTCTGCCTGGCCGCGGTCCCCGGCTCGGTCCGGGCCTTCGGCATCGAGACCCTGGACGACACCCTGAAGGGGACCATCGTCCGCTGGAACGCGCTGCCCATCTCCTACTACCTGGACGAGGGCGGAACCAACGGACTCACGGCGTCCCAGGCCCAGCAGTGCTTCCGGGACTCCTTCCGGGACTGGGAGGCGGTGGACTGCTCCCGGCTGGCCTTCCGGGAACTGGGGACGACGAGCAACAAGCGGGTCCTGCCGATGTCGTCGTCCTACAACGTGTACCAGAACGGCCGGAACGAACTGGTCTGGATCAACGATTCGACCTGGACCTTCGGATCCCAGGTGCTCGGGGTCACGATGACCAACGGCACCTGGAACTGGGGGACCATCACCGAGTCGGACATCGCCTTCAACGGCCGCAACTACAAGTGGAACCTGACGGGGACCATCGGCTACTGGAACAACGACATGGACTGCAAGAGCGTGGCGATCCACGAGATCGGCCACCTCTTCGGCCTGCAGCACGTGCTGTCGGGAGCCAGCGTGACGGACCCGCCGACGATGGCGCCCGCGGTGGACCCCCAGGGGCGGTCGGCGTCCCTTGCCCGGGACGACCAGCTGGGCGCCTGCTTCCTGTACCCCGAAGGCCAGTACTACACCTGCACGAAGAACAGCGAGTGCCCGAAGGTCGTGGGCCACAACTCGCGGACCGGCGAGGAATACGAGGTCGGGCAGATCTACTGCCAGAACGGCTACTGCCAGGGGGGCGGCGGAAGCGCGCCGAACTCCGTGGAGATGGGGGGCACCTGCAGCACCAACACGGACTGCGTCCAGGGGCTCACCTGCCGGAACTACTACTCGGAGACGAAGATCTGCACCACCACCTGCGACCCCCTGAACGATCAATGCCCCGATCAGTTCCACTGCGAGGTCCCCCAGGGCGAGACGGCGAGCCTCTGCATGCCCGGCAGCAAGAAGATCCCCGTGGGGGAGCCCTGCACCCGCTCCTATGACTGCTCGACGTCGTTCTGCTTCCCGGCCCCCGACGGGAGCGGGATGACCTGCCGGGTCTCCTGCACCCGGGACGGAAACCAGTGCGCGCCGAACGAGGCCTGCTGGAGCGTGTCGGCGTCCAGCACCGGGGGCTGCTATCCGAAAGACCAGGTCCCCGTGCCGAAGAAGAAACTGGACGTGGAGTGCGCGGCCGACGGGGAGTGCGAATCGGGACTGTGCTACAGCGAGGAGGGGGAGACGCCGCGCTGCCGCCTGCGGTGCGACCCGGCCAGCCCCTTCTGCTACGCGGGCTACTGGTGCAGGGACCTCGGAAACGGCTCCGGGGCCTGCATCCCCGGCGACGGCAAGAAGGCCGACGGCGAGGAGTGCGCCGAGCAGCAGGAGTGCCGCAGCGGCTGGTGCGTCTGGACCCCGACCCTGGGCCGTTCCTACTGCCGGAGTTCCTGCGAACTGTCCACCTGGGAATGCCCGGAAGGCACCTCCTGCGTGTCCTTCGGCAGCACGGAGTGGGGCGTCTGCATGCCCGACCGCACGCCCACGGGAGAGGGCTGCTCGACCCACGGCGACTGCACGACCGCCCTCTGCGTGCAGTTCGGCGGGGACTACGGGCAGATCTGCACGCAGGCCTGCGTCGGGGGGTGGTGCCCCAACGACTGGACCTGCCACGTGGTGGGCGAGTTCGGGGAGATCTGCGGGCCGGCCGAGGCCGGGACCCCCGAGGTCCTGCCCACGGAGGACACCGGCACGCCGCCAGACGTCGGCACCCAGGAAGACCGGGGCGAGCAGACCGACCTGGGAACTCCGCCCGACGAGGGCGGCCAGTCGGTCGATCAGGGCACGGTTCCGCCGCCCCCCTCGGGCAATGGCGGCGGATGCATCGCCGGGCCTGCCGGCGCGGTGGGCGGGTGGGCCTGGGGATCCGGGATCGCCCTGCTGGGCCTGGCGGCCTTCCGGCGCCGTGGCCGCCGGTGACCGGATCGCGCGTTTCCTTGCATTTCCCGCCCCGAATGATGTCCTCCACCGGTCCGGCCTTGCCGACAGGCGCCGGATCGTCGGACAATGTCCCTGTCGGCTTGCCGGGGATTCGATGGGCGGCTGGTCCCACATTTCGGAGGATCGGTTCCTGGAGGTCCGGGCCGCCGCGGAGGTCGCCCGGCGGAACTGCGAGGACCACGATCCCATCACCCAGCAGCACTCGGTCCGGGTGGCCCACTGGGCCGCTCTGCTGGCCACGCGGCTGACGGGCTTCGGGGCGTCGCGCATCCGGCGGCTCGAGATCACCGCGATGCTGCACGACTACGGGAAGACCTTCGTGGACCCCCGGGTGCTGAACAAGCAGGGACCCCTGGACGACTGGGAATGGCAGGAGATGCGCCGCCACCCGGAACTCGGCATCGAGCATCTCCCGGTCCCGCTGGAATACGTGGAGCCCGAGGGCATCCGCTGGCACCACAAGCACTACAACGGCGGCGGCTATCCCCCGGGGGAGATCCGGGGCATCGACCTGTCTCTGGAGGCCCGGATCATCGCCTGCGCCGACGTCTTCGACGCCCTGACGTCCCGACGTCCCTACCGGGTGGACCATCCGGCCTTCAGCCCGAAAGAGGCCCTGGAGATCATGCGGGGCATGGCCGGGAGCCAGCTGGACCCGGGCCTGGTGTCCCTGTTCGAATCGGTCTGGCAGGGGGAATCGAGCCGGGTCGGCGGCGAGGCCGGGGCCCGGACGCTCCAGGTGATGAGCGTGCTGGGCGTGGAATTGCAGCGCGCCCGGGACATCCTGCGCAAGATCATCGGCCCCCATGACCCGAACCGGCCCCTGGCGGGCCGCACCGACGGGGAACAGGTGCTCCGGGACCTGGTCCAGCGCCTGGAACGGACGAGCCTGGGACGGGAATCGGCGGTCAACGTCGCGCGATACGTGCTCCGGATGCCCCTGGCCGAAACCTTCCCGCCGGGAACCTACGCGATGGTCCGAGGCCGGGAGGGCTTCGTCGTGGGGCACCACCAGGAGGTGCGGCTGCTGTTGAACCGGCCTCCCAAGGACGTGTCCTACCTGCGGGTCGTGGTCTACCGGGGCGATCTGTGGGTCTGCATCAGCGAGCGGACGGATCGCGGCGTCGAGGCGCGCCTGAGCCGCTGACCCCTAGGACTTCGGCGACAGATCGATCTGGTGGATCGCCGGGCCGAGGATTTCCCGGACCACCCGGAATGCCCCATCCACCGGCTTGAAGGGGCTCTGTTCGACGGGGCCCTTCAGGCCCACGGAGGTGGAATCGATCACCCACCGGGTGATGGTCCAGCCATTGGGGGCGTCCGCCAGACCCTGGACCGACAGGTCGTAGCGCATCCGGATCGCCGGTCGTGGATTCTCCAGGGGCGGCAGGGCCACCACGACGAGGCTGATCCCACCGGAGGAAGTCCGGGCGGCCAGGACCCGCAGGGAGTCGGAAGGCGTGGAACCGCCGGAGGCCTCGGTGACGTCCACCACCCGCAGGCGCATCCCGTCGCCCTGGTCCAGGCGGCTGAAGACCTGGAGGGCCGCGTAGGCCGGCAGGGTCCTCCCGTCGTCGTCCTGGAACAGGTCCTCCCCGACCGTGGCGTCAGGGGAGGCCAGGGGGCCGCTCCACCGCTCCTGGACCAGCAGCGTCAGCAGGTCCTGCTCCTGCATCCGGACCATCGCCGCGTAGGCGGCGAACAGGGCCGAGCGCTGCGCCCGGGTGGGATAGAGGGGCGCGAGGCCCGTCCAGAGATCCGCGTCCAGGGCCATGCCCATGTCGGCCAGCCGCACGGACTGAAGGCCCATGCCGTCCAGGGCGGCCCGGAGGGAATGCATCATCTTCCGGTGCCCTTCGGGGGAACGGGCCCGGGACAGGACACCCATGACCTCCGGCGCGACCGACGGGTCGGTGGCCAGCAGGTCCAGGAAGGCCCCCACGGGGGAGGTCCGGTCCCCGACCTCGGCCTCGGAGGCCAGGGGAAGCGACGGGGCCACCCGGGCCAGGACCCGGGGCGTGGTGTCCTCCAGGAAGGCATCGTGGATCGCCCGGAACCAGGGCCGGTAGATGCCGATCACCGCCGGGACGCCCGGACCCTGATAGCCTCCCAGGCGCAGGGCGTCGGGTAAAAACTCGGCGTAGGCGGGGTAGAGGCCCCGGGCCTCCAGCCGGGCCTTGGCCTTGTCGGAGTAGTAGGGATTCAACGACCCGTTGACCCACCGGGCCAACAGCCCGACGACCGCCGACCAGGTCTCGCTGTCCCCGATGCGGTGGGTGGCCACGGCCGGTCCCGCACGGTCCACGGCGCACGAGTCCTCCCCGATGTCGTAGAGGGTCTGCCAGATCGGGACCATGCCCCGGGCGGCGGTCTCCCGGAGGTGGTCCCGGAGGGATTCCCACTGGTAGGCCCGGGAGTCCCCCGGGTCGTTGGTCGGGTCGGGAAAGACGCCCGAGAGGGCCAGGTCGCATCCCAGGCCCCGGGGCAGGGAGAGGGCCTTCGCTCCCATGCGCTGGGCCAGCACCAGCGGGGTGTCGGATCCCTGGACCGCCGAGGAGGCCTCGACGGCGCTCAGGGCCCGCACGGGCATGGGGACGCCGCCGGTCCCCGTGGCCAGGTCGCTCAGGGAGACCTGGTAGGTCCGGGTCACGGCGGCCAGGTAGTCGTCGGGGAGGGGGTCCGAGGACGAGAGGTCGCAAGAAACCGCCAGGATCGGGATCATCCATCCGATCAGGGCCACGAGCCGGGAACGGGAAATGACGGGTCGCATCTTCCTCGCCAGGCAAGCGACAGGGACAAGATAGCCTTGGAAGGAAGGGTTGAAAAGAGGCTAGGATCGGCCGGGGCCATGGCGGGCGGGACGGGGATGAACGGGACCGGCGGATGGTGGCCGAGGCTTCGGTGGGGCGTCCCGGTGCTGGTGGCCCTGGCGGTGTACGGGGGCTCGCTCTCCGCGGGATTCGTCTTCGACGACGTGCCGGCCCTGATCGAGAACCCGGTGGTGAACGGGGAGCGGCCGATTTCCGAGGCCTGGACCCGGGACTTCTGGGGCAAGCCGCCCGATCGGTCCATCGGATCCTACCGGCCCGTGGCACTGATGTCGCTGGCCCTGGACGCCCGGGTCTTCGGCTTGCGCCCGGGACCCTTTCACATGGTCAACTGGGCCTGGCACGCCCTGGTGACGGCGCTGTTGCTGTGGGTCGGCCGGAGGCTGGCTGGGGACCGGGCGGCCTGGTGGGCCGGGCTGATCTTCGCCACGCTGGCGGCGCCTTCCGAGGCGGTGCAGGGCATCGTGGGTCGGGCGGACCTGATGCTCGGCGCGGCCGCGCTGGTCGGCGTGGCGGGACACCGGAGGCCCGGGGTCGGCGGGGCGGCCCTCGGGTCGGCGGCGTTCGGGGTGGCCCTGGGGTGCAAGGAATCGGCGGTGGTGCTGCCGGTCGTCTGGGCCACGATGGACCTGCTGCTGCCCGCGGAGTCCTCCCGGCGGCGGATCGGGCGCTTCGCGGCCTACGGACTGGTCTTCGCGGCGTACTTGTTCCTGCGGTCCCGGGCACTGGGGGGGCTGGTCACCCATCCGGCCGATCCCCTGTCCAATCCCCTCTGGGAGGCCGACTTCGCCTCCCGGGAACTGGGGGCCGCCCGGGTCTTCCTGGTCCGGTACGTCCTGGGCCTGGTGGATCCCTTCCGTCGCCTCTACGACTGCAGCGCCCAGGCCTGCGGGCCGGCCGGGGTCCTGGACGGATGGGCCTGGGCGGGGCTGGCCTGCTTCCTTGCATTCCTGTCGGCCCCGTTGGCTTTGCGACGGAGGTCTCCCGCGGCTGCTGCGGGGATTTCCTGGGCCTTCTGGGTCTTTCTGCCGGCCAGCAACCTGGTGATCCTGGGGCCGACGATCTACGGCGAGCGCCTCTGGTACGTCCCGGCGATCGGCCTGGTCCTGGCGGCGGGGGTCGGGATGGAGCGCCTGGAAGCCCGGACAGAACGCCCGGGTCTGGCCCGGGCGATGCTGGGGGTCTGGCTGGCCCTGAACGCCCTGTCGAGCCAGCAGCGCAACCTGGACTGGCGCGACCCGAAGAGTCTCTACGAGTCGGGCCTCCGGGACGCCCCCCGGAGCGCGAAGGTCCAGTACAACGTGGCGACGGTCCGGTTCAACGAGGGGGACCTCGTGGCCGCCGAGGCCCATTCCCGGGCGGCGGTCGCCCTCTGGCCGCGACACCCCGAGGCCCGGGCGCTGCTGGCCGCGACCCGGGACCTCCAGGGTCATCCCGAGGAGGCGGAGCGGGAGTTCGCCATTGCCCTGAAGGAGACTCCCGGGGCGGATGCCTTCTTCCACGCCGCGACCTTCCTGGCCCGGCGCAGCCGGATCGAGGAGGCCCGTTCCCTGGTCGAGCGGGCCCGGCGGGCCTTCCCCGAGGATCGGCGCCTCCGGGACCTCCAGTGGCGCATCGAGGAACGTCTTGCCAATCCCCCCTCCCCGCGCTAACCTCCCCGCCATGCTGGACTACATGGCCCTCGCGGCGGTGGTGCTGTTCGCCTTCTTCGGGATCTTCACGGGACTGCTGCTCCAGGTCCTCCGGCTGCTGGTGATGGGCATCTCGGCCCTGGCGGCCATCGCCCTGGCGGGTCCGGCCCAGCGCTTCTTCCCGAACCTGCTGGCATCGAGCCCGTCGGCCCGGGAGGTGATCTTCCCCTTCGCGATCTTCCTGCTGGCCTGGCTGGTGCTGGACATCGGCGCCCGGGTCTCGGTGGCCGCCTTCCACCGAACGGCACCGGCCCTCTCGGTGATGGACCGTCTGCTGGGAATGGTCCTCGGGGCGGTGAAAGGGGCGATCCTGGCCTGGTTCCTGGTATCGGTGATGCTGTCCTCGGAGATCGCCTCCGGCATGCGCTACCAGGGGCTCGACACGGACGGTTCCTGGGTGGCCGCCCAGGTCCGGAAATGGCCGGCGGGCCGCCTGGCCGACCTGGTCCAGCCCCGGGCCCTGAAGGAGTGGGAGGTCCGCC
>Ga0302250_1001812_pt1 | contig 14798 bp, 11 predicted proteins | sample AAG_RA_Asp_MG_FD_193536 | JGI IMG/M metagenome (GOLD analysis project Ga0302250, IMG submission 193536) | Enriched activated sludge microbial communities from anaerobic digester in WTTP, New Holstein, Wisconsin, United States - AAG_RA_Asp | ecosystem: Engineered > Bioreactor > Anaerobic >... | reverse complement strand
TTGCCAAGGTGAGCCGTGAGTTTCCCCGAGCCAGACTGCTGATCCTCGGTGATGGCCCGTTGCGCAGCAAACTCGAACGTGCGGCGCAAGAGCATTGCGGCGGGGGAGTCACTTTTCTGGGTTTCCGGAGGAACATTGGCGAAATCATGGCATCATTGGATCTTTTTGTGCTTTCCTCACATACAGAAGGCCTGCCCAATGTTGTCCTCGAATCTTTCGCCCATGCCAAACCGGTCGTGGCAACCGCGGTGGGTGGGGTTCCTGAGCTGGTTGTTGACGGCATTACTGGTCTTCTGGTGCCACCGGCACAGCCTGACCGCCTTGCGGAGGCCATTTCGGTATGCTTGCGCAACTCTGACAAGGCGCAACAAATGGGCCAAGCCGGCTATCAGAAAGTTCGAAGCGAGTTCTCTTTCGAGTCTCAATCGAGAAGGCTGGAAGCTATCTATGCGAATGTGCTTCGCAACGGCAGAGATGTCTGAAACCATGATTGAAGCTGCGCTACCGTTCATTACCGTCGTCATGCCCGTCCTCAACGAGGCCCGGTTCATCGAGAAAACGCTGTGCGAATTGGTGGCCCAGGAGTACCCCAAAGACCGCTACGAAGTCATTGTTGCCGACGGTGGTTCATCTGACGGCACTCAGGAGATTGTGCGGGATATCGCCGCCATTCATCCCCAAGTCATCCTGATGGACAATCCCGGGAGACTTCCCAGTTCCGGCCGTAATGTGGGGTTCAAGAAGGGTAAAGGAGAGTTCTTTCTTGTCATCGACGGCCACTGCGAAATCCGAAACCCACAACTCCTCTCGAACGTAGTGGACTGCTTTCAGCGAAGCGGCGCGCACTGCCTGGGAAGGCCCCAGCCGTTCATCGTCCCAGAGGAACCCAGCATGCAGCGGGCTATCGGGCTTGCCCGCTCATCCTGGCTTGGCCACAGTTCGAAATCCTTCATCCATTCAAACCAGGAAGGATTCGTGAGCCCCACGAGCGTTGGGTGCGCTTACCGCAGGGAGGTTTTCGACAAGATCGGCTACGTGGATGAGACTTTCGACGCCTGCGAAGATGTCGAATTCAACTACCGGGTCGAAAAGGCCGGATTCAAAACCTTCTTCAGCCCACTAATAAGAGTCTACTATTATCCTCGATCTACGTTGCAGAACCTCTGGAAGCAAATGGTTCGATACGGAAAAGGGCGATTGAATTTTGCCATCAAGCACCCTCCGAGTGCGAGCTTCGAAATGATTATTCCCCCTGGTTTCGTCTTGTGGATGGTAGCTGGCTCTGCCATAGGAGCTTTTCTTCCTTCATTCTTTTTGTTGTATATTCTGAGCATGATCACCTATCTGGTTGTTTCAGTTACTGCTTTGCCCATAACTTGCACACACTATAAGTGTGATTTCTTTTTGAACTTTATTGCCGCGCTTTTTGTTATACACTGTGGGATTGGAGTAGGAATGATTCATGAATCCATGCTTAAAATAAGGACACTTGTGGTACATAGCAACATTTTTTATAAGACCATAATATAAGGTTTCTGCTTATATAGTACCTTACCATACTAATAAATACAAGACGATTGATTCGCTTCAGATTGAGAGACTAAGGACAAGAATGGGCATAATAGGAGTCATCCATCCCGATAGGGCAGTACGAGAGCGGAAGCTGAGTGAGGCTCTTGAAAGCTCAGCCGCTTCTGGACGCTCTGATGTTCAGCTTGAAGAAATAACGCTAGGCCTCAGAATCAACGCTGGCGCGCCTGTTTGCTGCGATGGATATGCTGCGAGTCCAGATGGAATATACCATGCGCTGCTATCAGGCAACATTCAGAACAGAGATGCCCTTAGTTCTCTAGGCGGTGAGATTGTGCGCCCCCATGAGGATGTCATGCTATTTCTGAAGTTGTTTATAGAGGACAAATCCAATTGCCTTGCGAAAACTAGCGGCCACTTTTGCGCCGCTGTGTGGGACTCCAGGCATAAACGTCTTTGCTTGTACCTTGATAGAACTGGAGGAATTAAGACTCTCTATTATGCTACTATACCTGGTGGATTCCTTTTTTCCTCAAAGCTTCACGAGCTCGTTTACACTAGAAGTCACAGTAGAGAATTGAATGTTGGGGCTTTGCATGAACTCTTTTCAACGGGTTACATTTTGCCTCCTAACACGCTGCTAAAAGGGATCTATAAACTATGCCCTGGTGAACAATTATCCTTTGAGAACGGTAAAATTCATCACAAGATTGTTGACAGAATCAAGTTTCAATCTAGAGGATCTAATCTACATGAGGGGGCAGCAGACCACGCTGAGGAGTTGACACAATTACTGGCTGGTGCTATCCGAAAGCCTTGTTATGAAGCAAAACCGGGCTTCCTTCTGAGTGGTGGACTTGACTCGAGCATTCTTGTTTCCATTGCGTCAAGATACCTCAAGAAACACGTTCGTGCTTATACTGCTGCCTTTCCAGGGTCGACACTCGATGAGAGTAGATATGCGCAATTTGTAGCACATTCCAACCATTTTCCTCTCCACCTATTTGATCTCAGTTGCCCTACGTTACTGGAAGATTTGCCCAGCATCATATGGCACCTAGGTGAACCGTTTCTCGACTTTTCGGTGATTCCCACGTACCACTTGTTTCGAAATATCCGAAAGCACAACTGCAACATTATAATAGGGGGCGACGGCCCGGATCATCTCTTTGGCAGATACTACCCTCTTGCTGCAAAGCGTTATTTTGGTGCTAAATATTCAGGAATTATTCAGCTCCTTTCAAAACTCCCCCTCAACATTCCATCGAAGATAAGAGAGGCAGGTGTTGCCTCTCTTTCGGAGGCTTATCGGGGGTTATGGGCTATTCCAGCTTGGGGTCGGGCAAATTATTCCTTATATGGAAGCCTCAATATACCGGATGCAGAATACAGACAAGGACATGAATACTACTATTCCTTAATGGGTCTTCCTGAGAGAGAGGACTCGCAACATTTTGTTGAATATTTTGACGCACTTTCCCTGCTTGACTTCTATGTTGATGGCTCTCAAGGAGTTTTTACAAAGGTTGGGAGAATGGCAGAGGCCCACGGCCTGTCCTTGCGGGAGCCTTACCTTGACAGAGAAGTAAGTGATTTTATTGCCCAATTACCGCTCAGAGAAAAGCAGTTTGGAAATCTGTTCCATTTCTTAACCAGTAGAGCAGGCAGCAAACAGCTATTGAGAAATGTTGTAGGTCCAAGGTTCTTATCCAAGAACGTGCTGGCAAAGAGGAAAGGGGGCTTTACGCCTCCACTGGCTGAATGGTTGCGCCAATCTATCTGTAAGATACCGGTAAACAGACTGATAAGCCGGTCAGTTGCTGCAACACGCTATTTAAACCTTGATCGGATTAGCAGGATTTTGGCGGAACATCTGGAGGCAGTCAGAGATTGGTCACAGGTTATTTTTATTATCATATCTTTTGACCTCTGGCATCGGATGTTTGTCGAAAATGACAATAGAACACTACCTCCTGCAACTTTGAGTGAAATATATGATTTACCATAACGGTGAAATGATACGAGTCTGCTATGTTATTGATACGATCAACTCCCCAACAGCAGGTACAGAAATACAGCTATTGAGGCTCATAAAACATCTCAACAAGGATCACTTTCATCCATATTTGTGCATATTGCACTCATCTCCATGGCTTAAAGAGAGCTTTCAGGATTGCGAAGTATTTGATATTGGATTTGGTTCATTTAGTGACGCATACAGCTACTCGGCTATTGTCCGGTTCGTCAACTTTCTTCGGCAACAAAAGATAGCGATCGTGCAAACGTATTTCGTCGACGGCAATAAGGTTGGCGTGGTAGCGGCATCGTTGGCAGGAATTCCTATAGTTATTTCATGCCGGAGAAACCAAGGATTTTGGCATACTAGACTTGAGAGATTAGTTCTCAAATTATTAAATCATATGGTGACTATGTTCGTTGCTAATTCGAACAGTACTCGGCAATGGTCAATTGAGCACGAAGGTCTAGCTCCTGAGAAGATCACAGTAATAAGGAATAGTATTGAACCTGCTGCATTCCAGCCTCCATCGCTGCAACGAAGACAAAGCGCACGATTTAAGCTAGGTATTCCGATGGATGTCAGCGTGGTCGGCATAGTAGCAAACCTCCGGCAAGTCAAGGGAATTGAGGTTTTTCTCAAGGCCGCAAGTATTGTGCACAAGAGATTACCGAGTAGCCGCTTTTTGGTCGTCGGTAGTGGTCCCCTTAGACAGAGCCTGGAATATCAGGCAAAGGAGCTAGAACTAGGTAAGTGTGTTTTGTTCTTGGGAGGCTGTAAGAACGTGCCTGAGATCCTACCTGCTATTGACGTTGGTGTGCTGGCATCCTTTTCCGAAAGCTCTTCTAACGCGCTTTTGGAATACCTCGCCTCAGGATTGCCCATTGTTTCAACAGATGTGGGTGATGTTAAAGAGATGGTCGAGAATGGAAGGGACGGTTTTATTGTTCCCGTAGGGGACTACAACAGCCTGGCTGATCGAATTGTCCATATCCTAACGGGGGGCTTAGACAGAGTTGAACGAACCTGCGTGAATCATTTGCCTTTTCTGCTACCCGAGACGATGACCAAGGCATACGAAGCTCTGTATGTTACTCTCCTCCAGCAGTATCCCTCTCTCTGTCAATATGACTGAGATGTTCTGTCCCTTTTGAGTTGCCGTGAAAAATCCCCGTCCGGTCGAGAATATCCCGTTAGTAACGCGTGCCAGAGTCAAAAGAATTGCACCACCCGAAAGGTTAATTCCATACAGATCGCTTAATATCGGATTAAATCACCGGATGAAGAGATTTATGAAAGCAATCATGAGACTAGTGACCACAATATTAGTATTGCCATTAGGTTTTATTTTTAGGATCACGCAGTCTGAATCTTTTTTCGTATTTTGTGGGCAGGCCCTCGCTCTTTTGCCAGGAGAGGTTGGAAGCTATATCCGTGTGTCCTACTATCGGTTGACGCTTAACAAATGCTCTAAAGATTCACATATTGGTTTTGGTTCATACTTTTCCCATCCCGAAGCGGAGGTTTGGGAAGGAGTCTATATCGGTGCCTATTGCGTTCTCGGAATGGTTAGAATCGGAAATCATGCCACCATTGGTAGCGGTGTCTACATTATGAGTGGAAAACGTCAACACGGCTATGTGGAGATTGGAAAACCTATTCAAGAACAGCCTGGCAAGTTTACGGTGGTCACCATCGGTGAAAACACTTGGATCGGGAACTGCGCAGTCATTTTGGCAGATATTGGAAGTCAGTCAGTTATTGGTGCCGGAAGTGTCATTACAAACAATACCAATGATTTCGAAGTTCTTGCGGGGAATCCAGCTAGGGTTATCAGGAGGTTAAGTGACATCAGATAGCATATGTAATTTGTTTTGTTGTATTTAATATCTTAACTAATGGTATAATAATGAGATCAATTCTAATTAAGAATATAATATCCATTCTATTTAATATCGCAAACGCCGCAAAAGAAAGTGCATACAAGACAAAGCGAAACTTGGCAAAAGTATTTACGTTTCATAGAATTGGGCCTTCATCTAGTTGTTTTAATAGTACAATTATTATTTCTAAAATATTATTTCTAGAAATATTAGAATACATAAGGTGCAAATATGACATTATAACACCATTTCAACTTTGTGAACTAGCAAGAAATAATACTTCAAGAAGGCTAGCTCTCATAACCTTTGATGATGGTTATATGGACATTTTCAACAACGCTTTTCCAATTCTACAGCAATTAAGCATTCCATTTACTGTTTTTCTTACTTCAGGAGCATTAGATAGAGGGTATACCGATTGGGATAGATTAGATTATTCACTAATAAAAATGGTGGGTCGCACATTGGATCTTTCCAAAGTAGGCATTTCACAGATAGAAGTTCGACAAGAAAGTATTTCCACCCTCCATTCCATATTGCATCAAGCTTTAAAAAAAGTGGGTAACGAATTACGACTCGAAATAATCACTGAAATTGAAAGACAGGCACAAATACTCCCTCTAGAAAGAACAATGCTCACGTGGGACCAAGTGAGAATCATGAACGATAGTGGGCTTGCATTCTTTGGTGCTCATACTGTCACACACCCTATTTTGACACAAATATCAACAATAAAGGCCCGTGAAGAAATAACAGGTTGTAGAGATCGACTTCATGCTGAACTTGGTTTCCAACCCAGACTTTTTGCTTATCCAAATGGACGAGCCGGAGACTACAATGAAAAGATTATTTCAATATTGAAAGATGAAGGCTTCTCGATGGCATTTACGACGGTTCCGGGCATCATCACATCCGATATAGACTGGTTTGAGGTAAATCGATTTGATGTTACCCAAGAGAATTGCGTATCTACAAAGGGTAACCTTTTTCCACCCCGGCTTGAACTGGAGACCTCATCAATTTGGAACGCATTACTGCGAGCAGTTGGTCGGAGATGACCCGATGAGTCCAAGTCCTCAGATATTGTTAAGATACTTCAAAATGGGCGGATTTCCCTTATTATGGGACAAATTCCGTCAAGCATGCTTTAGTCAAGAATCATATCTTGTTCTTTGCAGGACTTTCGATATAGAAAATTCTTCCCTGAAAGCCGAGGCTCAACTGACCAGGTCCGACCTAGGGAGTGTCACAACTCTCGCAGCCAATGGCACCGGAATCGAATTCAAGAAGCTTGAACCAGCCGCAATTTGCGATCTATTGTCCGCGTGGCCTCGCGAGTTTTCCGGAATGCGCAAACACCTCATGCTTCTTGAAAGAGAACTACTGGAACGCTTCGCCACAGACATACCAGGCTTTGGTGTGTGGTTCGGAGGGAATTTGGGCGGCGCACTCTGGTGTACAGAATGGGAAGGTTGGAGAGACATTCCTGAAACACTTAAGCTTCATGAGCCTTATGAGATTAAGAACTTTTTCATACTTGATAGATTCCGCGGTTGGTCATTAGGGGGTAAGCTATTGACCTTTGCAGGACAACAGATGGCCCTTCTGCAACGATGTGTAGCTCTCAGTAGAGTGATGAGCGAACGTCATGCCTCACTGACTGCTCACAGGAAGGCTGGATTTGTGTTGATCGGCTGCATTCGAGAAGGTTGCCTGCTTGGCAGATACCATTCCCGCTTCACCTCCCTGGATCATGCTCATCAATAGCTTACCACAAGTTACCATGCCGCCCGCTGTTATCTGGACCGGGGGCCCCAGTTGGCCCGGCCTTTTTGGTTGTCTAAGGAGCCTCGGGAGTCGAGGGGTGCCGGTGTTCGTTGCTGGGCCCGCCAGAGAACTCGAGTTGCTCCAGCGCAGCCGCTTTTGCAGGGGAATTATCGATACAGGCTCCTATGATATAGTATCAAGCTGGCAAGTTCTCAGCAATTGGTGCAAGAAATCCAAAAGGAGTCAAAAGCCTTACCTATGCATTTTAGCCGATAGCATTCTTTGGAACATCGAGTCGGTGTGGGAAGAACTGGGGAATCATTTCTGCATTGGACATTCCAAATGTTATCAGTCTTTGCGAGACATTTTGGACAAATGGGAAATGATAAGCCGCGTTGAGCAACTCGGAATCCGAATTCCGCGTAGTACTCTTTTGCGCTCTCCAGCCAACCTCGAGTTGGTTGAGGCATTCAAACTCCCAGTCATTGTTAAGCCAGCAAGGCCTTGGCCACGATGCGATTTCAAGGCAGCTGTCTTCTCAGAATGGGACCGTCTCCGCAGCTTCTTAGTAGAAAACAAGCAGTGCTCCACTCTACTCGCACAAGAATATGTACCGGGAAGTGATGATCAGATCTACTGCTACCTATTCCTTCATAACCATGGCGCTCGAACTTCATACGAATGGACTGGACGAAAGATAATCCAGTTCCCAACCGGGCAAGGAATCATGGCATTGGGAGAGACATTTGTCCATGAAGACTTGTCAAGAGCGGGTCGAATGATCACCCAGGGCATCGGATATGAAGGATTAGGAGGCATCGAATTTAAGGCCTACGACGGTCAATACTATTTCATTGAGATGAGTCCCCGTTTGGAGGGATTCCATGGCCTTGGAGCGAAAGCTGGCGTGGATTTGGCGTGGTTAAGCTACTGCTTGGAGACAGGCTATCCAGCTCCCGACATGAGCCAGAAAAGTAGGCGTTGCTTTTACCTGGACGAGACAGCACTGGACAAACACACAGTCAAACACTTGCTACCAAAGTCGGGCAAACTGCTAGGCGCCGCTTTAACTGGGAGATTGCATACTGTTATCTTTTCGATCGATGATCGATCCCCGTTTCAAGGATTTGCGATGAGAAAGGTCCGGACAGCTTTTTGCAGTGTTGCATCATCAGTGTAAACTGCGAACTGCCACAACCCCATTCCCACGGTGAAAACTCAGCTCAGCGTGTGGATGTGGAAGCCAAGAGATCTCTTCGTTTCAATCACTCATGATGATGTTTAGAAGGAATCCCCGAGTGCTCCTTTTGGACTCGGTATTCATGTCTTGGCTGGAGGCTTAGTTTGCCAATTCTGAGTTCCACGCATCCCACACCCCTTAGCGACATTGGGGCAGGACACTGCCCACCGCAGTACTCTTCTCCTTTTCACATCATGTTCATCCTCCTCTGCGGTTACTTATTTATTTACATCGAAAGGCCATGGGAGGTGTGGAGCATTTTCGGTTCGATACCGATCGAGCGAATTTATATGCTGTTCGTCCTGAGCTGTTTTCTGTTTTGGCCGGGGAAGCATTGGGCAAAGAATATCCAGCACATTTGGGTTCTCGGCTTTTTCGCAATGCATTACCTCCTGGCTCCCTTTGCTTACAGCCCGGAAGCTGCCTTTGCCCAGGGCTTCGAATACTTCAAGTTGGTTGTGTTCTTCTTATTGATCGTCTCTTGCTTGCGCAATGAGATGGAGCTGAGAAACTTTGTGCTGGCATTTATCCTTGTAATGGGCCTCTATATGGCACACTCCCTTCGCGAGTTCATTGCCGGCCGGCACTTCTATCGAATGGGTATCGTCCGAATGATCGGCGTGGATCAGGCGCACGGTGATCCCAACACTTTTGCGGCGTCCATTGTGCTCTCGTTGCCCTTTGTCCTTGCTGTATGGCGGGCAGATAAGAGGCGCTACGTCCGCCTCGCGTGTTTTGCTTTCGGGCTTCTTGCTTTGGTTTGTATAGTCTTGACCGGTTCAAGGTCGGGCTTCGTGTGTGTTTCCCTTTTTGCGGTAATGGCATTCTGGCGGTTTGCCAACAGGAAGAAACTGTTTTATCTCGCCATGGCCGTATTGTTGATTCCAATTACTTTTTTCCTCATGCCCGAGGAAAAGCAGAATCGCATTCGAACCCTCTGGGATTCCGAGGCAGGTCCGGAAAATGCCCAGGAATCAGCGGAGGGACGGATCGCAGGCTTTGAATGTGGAATGCGTATGTTCCTGGCAAAACCCTTGACAGGAGTCGGTGCGGGGAGAGACAATTTCATAGGCTACCGAGTGGCCCAGGACGACGGCACCCCGTCGCAGGCACACAACCTTGTCGGTGAACTCCTTGGCGAATTTGGGCTGTTGGGGTCCCTGTTCTTCCTGGCCCAGGTCCTGACGACGCTCTGGTGCTGCAGGACGGTCATCCAGAGTTCACGTTTCTTTTCCATTGACGATCAAGGATTTTTGCTTCACCTAGCAACGGCGATCAACCAGGGGATCGTGCTTCTACTGGTGAGCGGGTTGGCGGGGCACAATCTTTACAGGGTACATTGGCTGTGGTTTGCTGCATGGGCTGTGCTCGCCCTAGAATTCAGCAAACGAAGGGCTTATGCCATGTGGTCTCAATCGGAATCGAGCTCGAGCCACAATTATTCCGCTGGTTCTGCACACGGCACCCTCTATTCCCGGAATCCAACGATGAATCCCACTACCCGATCCCTTCAGGAGAATCCTGAATGAACATCACGGCAAAGACCATATCCACATGGATCGCCCCTTGGTGGGCTCGGTACGAGGGTACGGACTACCTGAATGTGGCCCGTGAACTGAAACAGCGCGAATCCATGAGCCTCGACGAGCGATTGGCAGAGCAGTGGGGGAAGCTGCAGGCCATGGTTCGGTACGCCTGGGAACACTGCTCCTATTACCGCCGTCGGTTTCGTGAAAACGGTTTCGAGCCCGGAGACCTCAAGGGCTGGGATAGCTTTCGCACTTTCCCACTGCTCACTAAGCAGGATATCCGGGACAGTGGGCGAGAACTATTTGCCTCTGGAGTGGACCCAAAGGCTCTGATCTCGCGTAAGACTTCCGGATCGACGGGTGAATCCCTCCACTTCTTCGTGACGGAGAAGGACTGCGACTTCAAGCGAGGGGTGAGCCTCTACCGGGACCAGTGGACCGGCTGGAGGCTCGGGGATTGGAAAGCTATGGTGTGGGGCAACCCGAGCTACCTAGACAGCTGGCGGGACCGACTACGCAACGCGCTCATCGAACGCCGCTTCTCCCTGGATACCCTGAAGATGGACGAAGCGATGATGATGGCCTTCGCTCAGCAAATCCTTAGGAAGAAACCCACAATGCTCTTTGGCCATGCTCACTCCCTGTACCTTTTCGCAAGATTTTGGGAAATGCAGGGTCTCCAGCCCTATCGGTTCCGGGGAATTCTGAGCACCGCCATGGTACTTCACGAGCACGAGCGAAAGACCTGCGAAGAAGTCTTCGATACCCCTGTCTTTGACCGCTACGGATGTGAGGAGGTGAGTCTCATCGCAAGCGAATGCCAAGCTCACCTAGGTCTCCACGTCAATACCGACTCCTTAGTGGTTGAGGTAGTGAAAAATGGTGCCCCTGCAACATCCGGTGAAGAGGGTGCTGTGGTGGTGACAGACCTCTGCAATCGGACCATGCCCTTCATTCGATACCTCGTGGGGGATATGGCGATACCGACAGAGAACATATGCCCCTGCGGGCGGAGCTATCCGCGGCTCAGCAGAGTCACGGGCAGGATTGCCGACTATCTGCGGACACCAGAAGGACATTGGGTTTCGGGCATCTCCCTCACCGAGAACTTCGCCACCCTGATTCCGGGGCTCGAAAAGATCCAGATCGTCCAGGAGAAAATGAACGAAATCCGGTTGCGGATAATCCCCGGACCTCGCTTCGACGACCAGAGCCGCGCTGCCGTCCAAAGGCTCGTAACAGAACGTTTCGGTACCAGCATGCGATATGAAATCGAGATAGTATCTCAAATCCTCGCAGAACCCTCCGGGAAATACCGCTTTTCGATCTGTAGGCTCACCTCTGAGTGAAACGAGTTCTGTTTCTCAACTCTGCTTCGGGGCTGGCTCTCTACGTCGTGAATGTGCTCACGGCGTTTTTGCTGAGCCCCATCGTGGTTTGCCAGTTGGGAAACCGGGACTACGGTGTCTGGGAGATCCTTCTCAGCGTTTGTGGCTACATGGGGATCCTGGACTTGGGGGTTAGCCCGGCCGTGGTTCGCTTCATTGCCAGAGGGGAGGCGGTGGGGAATAAGGAGGAACTGAACCGCACATTCAATTCCTCCTTCTTCTGCCTGTGCTTTATCGGCGTCTTGGCAGCGGCGATGATGGGAACCTTTTCATGCTTCCCTCACGTGATTCTTGGGCAAGGGTTCTCTGGGAACGGACATTTGCAGGCAGTTTTCCTCATCATTGGCTGCAACCTGTGGCTGGAATTCACCGGCACAGTCTTCGCCGCTTACGTCATGGGGCTCCAGGAGCACTTCTTCGTCAATTCCGTGCGAATAGGCCTCACGGTGGTACAGGGCATCCTCACATATTTCGCCCTTACTTCCTGGGGCGGTCCTGGCCTGCTCTGGGTCGCAGGCATTCTTCTGGGCGGAAACCTCGTTCGTTACATTGCTCTCACGTTGTGGGTTCTGGGTAGGACAAGGGACATCCACATCCGGCCCCGCTATGTTTCCCTCACCACCCTGAAGGAGCTTTACATTTTCGGCATGAAGAGCTGTCTCCTCATGCTAGCGGACCGGATCCAGCGTCAGAGTGCTCCTCTCATCATCGGCCATGTCCTGGGCGTCTCCCAGGTGGTCTTTTTTGCCATCCCCAACCGACTGGTGGGGTACACAAAGGAACTGGGGCTAGCCGTTGGTTTTCCCCTCATGCCTTATTTCAGCTCTCTGGATGCGCGATCCAACCCTGCAGCCACCCGGGAAGCGTGGATTAGCCTGTCCAGATGTCTCCAGTTCGTAATCCTTCCCCTTCCCATTCTGCTCTTTTTCATGGGGGAAGGTTTCATCCACCGCTGGATGGGGCCTGAGTATGCCGAACAGGGCCGATGGGTCATCCGATTTTTGGCAATATCCCTTCTCATCGAAGGGATGTCTCCCAATGCGGGGGGATTCCTGGTGGGATCGGGACAGCACGGCCGGCCTGCTATGTCGCTGGTGATCATTTCGGTTCTTGGACTGTTGCCCAGCATCATCTTTACCCAACAATGGGGGATTACGGGTGTGGGCCTTTCATTAATGTTCCTGAACAGCCTGAGTGGCCTGACGATGTGGTTTTGTGCTTCCAGAGTTTCCGGTGTGCAGATTGGGGAGCACTTTCGAAAAACACTGCTTCCGGTAATCGTTCCTCTGACGACCATGAGCGGGGTGCTCATTCTTTCGGGGCATCTCATTCAACAGGCGACTTATGCGGAACTCATGTTCCACTCCGGACTTGCAGGAATTGCCTACCTGGGAGTCCTGTGGGCTTTGGCATTGAACTCCCCAGAACGAGGCGCATTGGTCGCCTTGATAAAACGAAAGGCTGTGAGGAGACGCGGAGGCGCAAGTACCACCACTGCATCCTGAAGTATTGTGTTTTAGGGGGTCGTCACAAACCTCTTGAGGAGGTCTCCGGGCAATCCGAATGTTTTTCAAGCTTCGAAGGAACCAACCGCATTGAATAGAAACCTAGCTGTCGACGTGATCATCCCCTCTTACAACGGATTGCCCTATGTGAAAGATGCAATCCGGTCGGTGCTGCTACAAACTCACAAACCGAATCGGATGATCGTGGTGGACGACGGATCTACAGACGGGACTCTTGAGGCCCTTGGCATTTTTGACGGCCAAATCGAGGTCAAAGTGCATCACGAGAACCAGGGGCTTCCTGCTGCCCGAAACACCGGCATCCAGGCTTCCGCTGCCCCCCTTGTGGCGTTCCTGGATGCCGATGACGTCTGGCTGCCCCGCAAATTAGAGCGGCAGGTGCAAGAATTCGCCCATGCTCCCTCCACCGGGATGGTTTACAGCAGCGTCCTCGATTGCGACCTGGAGCTGAATCCCCTGGGGCCTCCCCGGAAGGTCAAGGCGAGAAAGGGAGAGCACGTCTTCAATGAGTTGTATCTGCAAGCCTTTCCGATGCCCCCGAGCACCGTGATGGTGCGCCGCGAGGTTTTCGAGCGTTGCGGCCGTTTCAATGAAACCATGCTCTACACACAAGACTTCGAGTGTTGGCTACGCATCGCCATGAAATACCCCATATCCGCGATACCCGAGCCGCTTTGCCTTCGGCGCATCAATCCCCGGTCCATCACGGCCACTAGGGGACTCGAGCGTGGCATTGGCTACGTTTTTCAGGCCTTTGACCTGTGTGGCGCCGCTGCGCAACGAACGGGAATTTCGCTCCCCTTGTGCGTTGAATCCCGCAAGCGGCTTTTTCTCCGGCGAAGTCTGAGGGATGCATGGCTTTGGAACGAGCCTCGATCATTCCAGTTCTTCCTTTCAAAGCTCACTGGGGGCCAGATGTGTCGCCTTGAAGAAGCAATCACGGAGGCCCTTTTCCTGATTCGACGACTGATTGCTCTTATCTCAACGAGATCTCGCTCCGGACAGTTGTGAAGGACCTGGATGTTCAGTTGCCGGGGAAGAGGAGACACAATATGTCCGGCATCAGGACATTTATTGGGAACTACCAATTGCTTTGTTGGGTGCGGTTAGCGTCCACGTTGAAATTGATGGGAAGGGGTGGACAAATTTCGGCAGAATTCTTCAAAATGGCATGGTAGCAGCTAGACGGTCAGATTGGTGACAGCAGATTCAGATTTTCAACGACTTCTTGACAGACAGGAGAGGCTATCGCAGTATTGTTTTTCCGATTACAGTGCTGTCAGTTTGACCATTCTACAATCTTGTCCGCCCAACCTGGGCGATAGATTGTCCGGTGTTCAGAAGGTGTATATGTAAATATTCAGATCAGTTGGAAGCTTCTGAGTCTAGCGCCAGAACGCTGGCCTAGTCCTCTCAATGGCCTCCCCAAATCCTTGAGCATTTTGGCATGCCTTTTGCTAGAACATTACAGCGGAGTCAATTGCAGGAGGCATTTGTCTCAAGTTCATGATGGCTTTTGACGAAATTTGCGAGCAAACAACCCGGATCAACAATCCAATGAGTAAGGACCAACCGATGACGAACCGAACCCAAAAAATGTTATTGGCGCTCCTCGTTATGCTTTCCTTTGATGTATCTGTATTACACGCAGAGTATCGAAAGGATCCAATCCTCATTACATCCTCGACAGTTATCGACAGGGATCTGGAGTTCGACCAGACCGCTTTCGTCATCAAAGGAAGCAACATCACCCTGGATTTGGGGGGCCATACCATAATTTTCAATAACGGCAATATGAGTGAAGTTGCGAACATGCACTTTGACGACTGGACGCAAGGGTCCCCTTCTCATTGGCTCATGAGGGCGGGGTCCGTTCAGCAAGCGCAAGCCATTTATTTCGGAAACTACGACGCGGTTT
>Ga0302250_1001811_pt1 | contig 14821 bp, 15 predicted proteins | sample AAG_RA_Asp_MG_FD_193536 | JGI IMG/M metagenome (GOLD analysis project Ga0302250, IMG submission 193536) | Enriched activated sludge microbial communities from anaerobic digester in WTTP, New Holstein, Wisconsin, United States - AAG_RA_Asp | ecosystem: Engineered > Bioreactor > Anaerobic >... | reverse complement strand
GCGGGGACTTCACCGTTGATGAGACCATCTGTGTCCTCGATGACGGCCGCGAGTTCCCGATGATCCAGCGCTGGCCGGTCCGTGTCCCGCGCCCCGTGAAGGAGAAGCTGAACCCGACGATCCCGTTGATCACAGGTCAGCGCATCCTTGACGGTCTCTTCCCGATCGCAAAGGGTGGCACTGCCGCAATTCCCGGCCCGTTCGGGAGCGGCAAGACGGTTACCCAGCAGCAGCTGGCAAAGTGGTCGGATGCCGAGATCGTGGTCTACATCGGCTGCGGAGAACGCGGCAACGAGATGACGGAAGTTCTTACGGAATTCCCGCACCTCGAGGACCCGAAGAGCGGAAAGCCCCTCATGGAGCGGACGGTGCTCATTGCAAACACCTCCAACATGCCGGTGGCAGCCCGTGAAGCATCGGTGTACACCGGTATCACCATCGCGGAATATTTCCGTGACATGGGGTACGATGTATCCCTGATGGCAGACTCGACCTCCCGCTGGGCAGAAGCCATGCGTGAGATCTCCAGCCGTCTCGAAGAGATGCCCGGTGAAGAAGGGTACCCTGCATACCTTGCAGCCCGTCTCTCGGAGTTTTACGAGCGCGCCGGTCTTGTTGAGACCCTCAATGGCGCCGGCGGGTCCGTCTCGGTTATCGGTGCGGTTTCCCCCCCCGGCGGAGACTTCTCGGAGCCGGTCACCCAGAACACCCTGCGTATCGTCAAGGTCTTCTGGGCACTGGACGCCAAGCTCTCCCAGCGCCGGCACTTCCCGGCCATCAACTGGCTGAACTCGTACTCTCTCTACCTGGAAGCTCTCCAGGACTATTACGACAAGGAAGTTTCCCCCGACTGGAACAAGATCCGGTCCTGGGCAATGGAAGTCCTCCAGAAGGAAGCAGAACTCCAGGAGATCGTGCAGCTCGTCGGTTCCGACGCCCTGCCCGAGGCTGAGCAGGTCACTATCGAAGTGGCCCGCATGATCCGTGAGATCTTCCTCCAGCAGAACGCGTATGACTCGGTCGACACGTTCTGTGACATGACCAAGCAGTACGACATGATGAAGGCGATCAAGATGTTCGCCGACCTTGCCTATGCCGCCCAGCTTGCCGGCGTTTCCCCGGCCCAGATCATCGGTGTCAAGAGCAAGGGCGAACTGCCCCAGATCAAGTTCATCAAGGACTACAAGCCCGAACTCGCGAAGATCGAGAAGCAGATGGACGCTGAGTTCAACACCCTGAGGTCGGCAGCATGAAGGAATACAGGACTATCAACAAGATTGCCGGCCCCCTGGTTTTCGTAGAGAAGACTGAGCCGGTTGCTTACCAGGAACTCGTGAACGTCGTCCTCTTCGACGGGACGATCAAGCGTGGCCAAGTGCTGGACACAAGCGACGAGCTCGTGGTTGTCCAGATCTTCGAGACCACCACCGGTATCGGCAGGGACAGCGGTATCCGGTTCACCGGCGAGACCATCAAGATGCCCGTGGGCAAAGATATGCTTGGCCGTATCCTGTCCGGTGGCGGTAAGCCTATCGACGGCGGCCCGGAGATTGTCCCGGAGAAGCGCCTCGACATCACCGGTGCGGCCATCAACCCGTACGCCCGCGGCATGCCGGCAGATTTCATCCAGACCGGTATCTCCACGATCGACGGGACCAATACCCTTGTCCGTGGCCAGAAGCTCCCGATCTTCTCGGGCGCAGGTCTCCCGCACAACAATGTTGCGCTGCAGATCGCCCGGCAGGCAAAGGTGCCCGGCTCGACCGAGAGTTTCGCCGTAGTCTTCGCTGCCATGGGTATCACCAAGGAAGAAGCGAACTACTTCATGCAGGACTTCGAGCGCACCGGTGCCCTCGAGCGTGCCGTCGTCTTCCTCAACCTTGCGGACGACCCGGCTGTCGAGCGTATCATCACCCCGCGTCTCGCGCTGACCACCGCAGAATACCTTGCCTTCGAGCTCGGTATGCACGTGCTGGTCATCCTGACCGATATGACCAACTACTGTGAAGCGCTCCGCCAGATCGGTGCAGCCCGTGAAGAAGTGCCCGGCCGTCGTGGCTACCCGGGTTATATGTACACGGATCTCGCCTGCATCTACGAGCGTGCCGGCATGATCAAGGGCCAGAAGGGTTCCGTTACCCAGATCCCGATCCTGACCATGCCCGGTGACGATATCACCCACCCGATCCCCGACCTGACCGGTTACATCACCGAAGGCCAGATCGTGGTCAACCGTGAACTGCACCGCAAAGGCATCTACCCGCCCATCAACGTGCTGCCCTCGCTGTCACGTCTGATGAACCTCGGTATCGGCAAGGGACACACCCGTGAGGACCACAAGAAGGTCTCCGACCAGATGTACGCCGGCTATGCAGAAGGCAATGACCTCCGCGGCCTGGTGGCCATCGTCGGCAAGGACGCGCTCTCCGAGCGTGACCGCCTGCTCCTCGAGTTCGCGGATCTCTTCGAGAACCGCTTCGTCCGCCAGGGGTATGACGAGGACCGCACCATCGAGGACACCCTCAACCTCGGCTGGGAGCTCCTCTCGTCGCTGCCGGTTGAACAGCTCACCCGTATCGACCGTGACCTCATCAACAAGTACCACCCCAAACTCAAGGCCGGTGCAAAGAAGGAGTAACCAGCCATGGCGCTGCGCGATGTCAAGCCAACCCGCTCGGAACTGATCAACCTGAAGAGGAAGATCCAGCTCTCCGAGCGCGGCTACAAGATCCTTAAGATGAAGCGCGACGGGCTGATCCTTGAATTTTTCAAGGTACTCGCAGATGCAAAGGACTGCAAGGGGGATCTCCTCAAGAAGCATGCCCGCGCTGTCGAGATGATGGCGCTCGCAAACACCGTTGAGGGGGCCATCGGAGTGAAGTCGGCGGCATTCTCCGTCAAGGAAGTGCCGCAGATTGCCCTGAAGAGCAAGAATATCATGGGTGTTGTCGTGCCGCAGATCGAGTCCTCGAAAGTCAGGAAAACGCTCGCGGACCGCGGTTATGGTGTGCTCGGGACATCGACGGTCATTGATGAGACCGCATCGGCATTCGAGGAGCTCGTGGAAGCGATCATCCTCAGTGCAGAAATTGAAACCACCATGAAACGCCTGCTCGACGAGATCGAGAAGACCAAGCGTCGGGTCAACGCGCTCGAGTTCAAGGTCATCCCGGAACTCACCGCTGCCCGGGATTTCATCAAGATGCGCCTTGACGAGATGGAAAGAGAAGAGCTCTTCCGGATGAAGAAGATCAAGGCCCGCAGTACTTCATAACAGAAAAAGGGATTAATCGATGCCGATTGGAACTATCAGGGACTTGGGAGCTGAGGGGAAAACAGTCCTCCTCCGGCTCGACCTCAACTCCCCCATCGACCCCTCATCCAACATTATTTTAGACGACAAGCGGTTCCGGGAGCACCTCCCGACCATCCATGCCCTGGACAAGAGCAAAGTCGTCATCATCACCCACCAGAGCAGGCCCGGCAAGAAGGACTTCACCACGCTCGAGGCCCATGCCGAAAAGCTGGAACAACTTCTCGGGAAACCCGTGACCTACGTGGACAGTATCTTCGGCAGGCACGCCCGCGAAGCCGTGCATAAGATGAAACCGGGCGAGGTCGTTATGCTGGAGAACGTCAGGTTCAATGCCGAGGAGAACCTGACGCTGAAACCCGAAGAGGCAAAGAAGACCCATCTCATCAAAAGACTCTCCACGTTGGGGGATGTCTTTGTTAACGATGCGTTCGGCACTGCCCACCGGTCCCAGCCGACCGTTGTCGGTCTCCCCATGACCATGCGGTCAGCCGGGGGCCTCCTCATGGAGAAGGAGGTCTTCACGCTCTCGAAAGTCTTCTCGGGTGCGCCACGACCGGTCTGCATGGTGCTTGGCGGCACCAAGGTGGACGACTCAATCGACGTTGCAAGAAACGTGCTCGACAAGGGAATCGCGGACACGGTGATTGTTATCGGCGTCGTGGCAAACGTCTTTTTGATCGCGGCAGGGTACGATATCGGCAGACCCTCCACCCAGCTGATTGCCCAGCTCAAGTACCAGCCCGAGATCGAGAAGGCAAAGGAGATTCTTGGAAAATACAAGGACCGGGTTATCATGCCCCAGACGGTTGCTGTCCGCGAGAACAACCACCGGAAGGAATATCCTATCACGAAGATCCCCCCCGAAGACTGCCCGGTCCTCGATATCGGCATGGATGCAATCCACGACATGGTCGGGGTCTTAAAAAAGTCCGGCACCGTAGTCTTCAACGGCCCGGCCGGCCTCTTCGAGGAATCGGATTTTGCCACCGGCACTTACGAGATGATCAAGGCCGCCTCAAAGGTCGACTTCTCTGTTGTCGGCGGGGGGCATACCGCTGCGGTCATCGAGAAGATGGGTCTTGACGGCGACTTCACCCACATATCGACCGGCGGTGGCGCATGTATCGAGTTTTTGACCGGAAAAGTCCTGCCCGCGGTCGACGCCCTCGAGCAGTCAAAAAAGATATTCGGGTAATCTCACTCTTTTTTCATTACGTCGAGCATCATTCCGGTAAGGAAGCTGTTCGGCCGTTTCCGGGATACAATGGCGGGCCTCTCGTACGCGGGCTTTGAGATGGTAACAATCTCGTCGGAAGTCCCCACCTGCATGACCGGTTTTTCCAGATGCCTGCTCCGGCTCCGCATGGTTGAGAGAACGGCAAACGAGAATCCAAGTGCCGTGAACATGAAGAGACAGACCGCAAAGATCGCGGTGATACCGAGGATCAGGCCGAAGCGGGTCTCCTGCAGGAGCGCCCAGATGCCGACAATGAATACGATCCAGAAGATGAGGACCGCGATCTTCGTGGACTCGATGGGGCTTGCAAGGCTGCGTTCACGTTTCTCCTCGTCGTCGGTCGGGAAACGGTCAATCATCTTTCCGAGCGCAAGGAGTGCAATGCTGCAGCCGATGGCAAACACCCCGACAATCGGGAGAAGCAACAGGAGAAGCTCGTTAATTTTGGTCACCTCACGATAATTCCCCTTTAACTGCCGCGCTATAAAAAGTATTCCATATGGATTATTTAGGAAATACCAATGCTGGCAATTGTATTACTTATGGACTATTACAGGCGTTTAACAGCCTATTTATAGTATTTTACCCTATTTTTTAGGGAATGGCTGTAAAAGTACAGGCGAGCCGCGGGGAACGTGTTGCGATCTCCTATAAAATGCCCCCCAATATCTACGAGAAAGTCAATAAACTCGTGTACGAGGAAAAGAAGTTCTCTACGGTCTCGGACTGTATCACGCAAGCTTTATTATCCTTCGTCGATAATCACCACGATATGGGACAGTTCAGGGAACTGTTCAAGGATTATATGTCATCAGAGGAAGGAAGGGAGCTCATGAAAACGATGATGAAAGAAGTGCTCCTCGATGTGTTGTCCCACCAGAAGATGGAAACAAAGGATGCCAAGGGTAATCCATAGGTAACGTACTTCCCCGTCTCTTTTCTCCTCCCTGTAGCCTGCGTTATTGATTATTGAACTGGAAGGATCGCTTGTATCATGCACATCCGAGTTATCTCCGTCGGCAGGATCAAGGAACGGTCCCTGCAGGACGGCATCCTTGAATATGAGAAGCGCCTGCGCCCCTATGCGAAGATCCAGATCATCGAGGTTCCCGAAGAGAAACGCCCGACGTCTGCAACCCCGCCAATTGAACGGGCTGCGATGGCAAAGGAAGGGGAACGAATCTTTGCAGCCATCCCCGAGGGCTCGTATGTTGTTGCGCTTGACGTCAACGGGGAGGACTGGTCAAGCACGGCCCTTGCCGAAGCCCTCTCGCGCTGGGAACTTGCCGGCAACAACCAGATCGCATTCATCATCGGCGGAGACCTCGGGCTTGCCCCGGCAGTTCTCTCAAGGAGCAACCTCCGGCTCTCCCTCTCGCACATGACGTTTACCCATCCGATAGCCCGCCTTCTTCTCATCGAGCAGATCTACCGGGCGTTCCGGATCCTCCGGGGCGAACCCTACCATAAGTAACGAATTACGGGATCGTCTTTTTTCAGAAAATCCGATACATTTTTCTTATTCAAGATCTGATTTCGAGACAGGAAGGAAGTTCCGTGGTCATCGAGGTACTGTCCTACAAGGCAAGCAGCCTCAATCCGCTGTTCAAATGCCTTATCATCATCCTGTACATCATCGGGACATGGTTCTTTTATCTTGCCTGGAGGAAATACGGGGGCAACCTGAAGATCATCGCCGGGGCATTGATGTGCGGCGGTATCGCTGCCTGCATCGGGGCTGGTGCCCGGTTTTTGGGGGACTACCTCATCCAGTTCAAGTGGATGGAGAGCACCGGCGCCATCATCTTTGCACTCGTCAGTCTTTTTGTGGCCGTTCTCGTGTACAGGAAATTCTCCGAGATTGCCGAAGCGTTCGGGCTGAAAGGGGGAGGAGAATAGATGGCCGACCTTCTCGATTACAACACGAGCCCGCTTGTGCTTATCCTGAAAGGTGCAGCCCCGCTCATCTTCCTTGTGGCGCTGGTGCTGTACGTTGCCATCCGTCGCTTTTTCACCGGGAAGATCCGTCTTTTCCTCGATACTCTTATCCTGTTTGCGTTCTTCACTTTTGTCGCCGGCTGGCTCCGTATATATGCCGACGGCACCGAGTTCGGGTTCACAAATGAGTATTCCCTGCGGTGGTTGCAGTCCATCGGGTACATCGTATCGGCCGGCTGCTTTATTTATGCGGGATATCGGCTGCTGCACCTGTCCGGGGAGGAGAAGCCATGACGGAATATTCGGACCGTATCATGCTAATTCTCGAACCGAAAATCGGCCATGCACTGGCCCAGTCCGCACTCCGTATCAAGTGCAAGAAGCTCGGGATCGCGCCGGAACATATCACATCAGAAACGCTTCCCGTGCTGGCAGACGATCTCTATGAGCCGCTCCGGATCTTTGCCGGCGATGAATTTGCCCGGGGACTAGTCACCCAGATAAAGGCCCTTTGAGTAAGGGAATCCCGCCCTGGTAGTTCGTGTTCCCCGTTTTACCCTTTTTTTCCGACCGGGTACCGATACACACCTCGAGGTATGCTCATCTCGAAGACGGCACCCTTCCCCGGTGTGCCGGTCTCCCTGATTGTAATCCCGGTGATCCCCAGGATCTCCCGGACAAGGAAAAGTCCAAGGCCGGTGTTTTTGCCATACCCGCGTTCGAACACCCGCTCTTTCTCGTCATCGGGAATACCCACGCCATCGTCTTCCCAGAGGATCTTCAGTCCCCCCTCGCCCTCGCGGCAGGTGACCTGGAGATTCCGGACATGCCCTCCATGCCGCAAGGAGTTGTCAAAGAGGTTGAAGAAGACCTTCTGGAGCATCGGGTCCGCAAACACCTCCACATCACCGCAGGTGGTCTGGAATTGCACCCCTTCCGGCACCATCCTCCTTGGCAGGACGGAATCGATCTTCTGCCAGCGTGAGTCCGTGCTCCCCAGATCCTGGTACACCCGGCTGAACTCGATTTGGGTCTGGATAGCGCGTGTTGTGGTCCCGATCTTCAGGAGGAAGGAGTCAATCTCCTTCGGAGGATTCCTCTTCTGGATAAAAATGATGTTGCTGTCAATGATCGAGATCTTGTTTAAGATATCGTGGCGGGTGATACTGGAGAGGAGGTTCAGTTTCTTGTTGGCCATGCGCAGGGCATCGTCAGCCATCATATGCATCGTGATATCGAACAGGCAGATGATTGTCCCCCGTTCCGGATGAACGGAATAGAGAGGGCCATGACTGAGAAGGACCCGCAGAATTGCGCCGTCCTTTCTCTGCCATCGGGTTTCCACCGGAAGGGCATTCCCGTTCATCGTGTGGTTATTGCCGTCTGCCGGTGGCAGGAGGCAGGTATCGGCATCCGGCCAGAGGGTGTGGATGTCGGTGGTTTCCAGTTCTTCCCGGGTATACCCGGTCAGTGTGCAGAGATGTTCGCTGGCGTGAGTGATGGTTTTCCCTTTGAGAATCCCGACACCGGCCGGGACCGTGCGGATGATGCCTGCAAGCAGGTCATTTTCCACCCTGAATGCCCGATCTTCCGCCTTCCGTTTTCCGATGACCTGGTGGATGGTAGCGGTGAGCCGGGCGAATTGTTCGCCTTTCGCCCCTCCTTTTTTGACATACCCGTCCGCACCATGGCTGAGGGCCTGCATCACGACTTCTTCGCTTCCTCTCCCGGTAAAGATGATGAACGGGGTTGTGTCGCCTTGTTCCCGGAGTGCCTTTACAAGCGGGATCCCGTTTATCTCCGGCACCGGGTAATCGCTGATGATGAGGTCATAGGGTGCAGCGTTGTGCACCTGCATCGCGGTGCCGGCAGAGGTTGCGGTATCAATGGTGAACAGGCCAGTCTCGTTAAGGGAACGCCTGCAGTCCTCAAGCAGGGCCGGATCATCATCTACACCCAGAATGCGCAGCATTACCAGAGGTACGTCTGATGAGGTTTATACAATTACCGATATGGAGAGGTCCTCATAAAAGGGTGCATTTTTTATCGAATAATTATTTATAATAGGGTTACATTATAATATTGTAATGTACCTCCAAGGCCTTCCGGAAAGGATTGCTGCAACGCGGGTACGCTCCGCTCATGGTAAGCGGAGGCTGTTTTTCATCTTCTGAACCGGTTTTCCGGTTGATGAGAGCTGGTATTGTCCTCTGAATATGCTGATGATTGGTGAATAATGTGGATATGAGTCTTGAATGGCAGGGGCAGGAGTATTCTGTCCTGCCCCGCGGGGGAGTGTATGATCTTATTTCTGCAGCGCAGTCCGGCGCGGATAGTGAAACCCGGCAGCGGGCTGTCGCGGCTCTCGGGAAGAGCGGCGATCCGCGTGCAGTCCGGCCCGTGGCCGACCTGTTGTACGATGCAGACCCGGAGATCCGGCTTGCATCTGCGATCGCTCTTGGCCTGCTCAGGAGTGGACGCCCGGTCGATGACCTGGTGGCGCGGCTGCGGGACCGCACTGAACATGCGGCAATCCGGGAACAGGCAGCTGTTGCCCTTACCGCTATCCGGAGCACCGGGGCAGTTTGCGGTCTCCGTGAATTTGCCGCTGACGGAAATGAAGATGACGCCCTCCGCACCCGCACGGAAAACCTGCTCAAAGGGATTGGCGCGAAGGAGATGAGTTCCGGTCCGTGAGGGGGAGATAGTGCTCCCGTTTTCCCGGGGTAATTACCGGTAAGTCTGCCTGCCTGGTCCACGAGGCGTCAGACAGGGGTCTCCGGCAGACCCCCCACTCCCCATGCGGGGGGGATCAGGAACGATTTTCACGAACCGGGTGGGGGGTCAACAGGATACCCCCCCATCACGTTTGAAAGGACGCATTATTCCACAGGCTTTCAAGAGCCCTCTGGAGGTTTTCACTCTCGGAGAGATCAGCCCTGGATGTTACCCGAAATGAGAATGGGAAGTGGATCCCGGCTGAAAGGGGGAGGGGTATACCGAATACCACCCCCCCACAAGGCAGGGGGGTTACCGGGAATTTAAAAAAAAAGAGGAGGGGGGTATGCAGGACACCGCCTCACACTTTCCTGAGTACAGCAGCCCGGTTCAGGAAATACCAGTACCGGTCCTCAACCCGGAACCCGGTGTTTTCCAGTAGCGCAAGGTTTTCCGCGAACTCCTTACCGGGGACGATATACAGTGGTTCGGTGTAGAAGAAGGTACCCCCCGGCTTAAGGAGCAGTGCGATCTCACGGAAGTATTGTTCCAGGTCCGGCACCTCGTGCAGGACAAAGATGGCAAACGCCACATCGAATGTCCCGTGCAGCTCTATAGGAAGATCGATCCGGTCAGGCGGGCACCGGTGCGTCCGTACCCGCGACATCAGTTCCTTGCGGTCAAGTTTTTTCGAGAGGATGTCGAGCATCTCCTCCTGAAGGTCGGCAGACCAGACCTGCCCGATCTCTCCTACCCGCAGGGCGAATTCCCGGGTGAAGAAGCCCGGCCCGCAGCCGAAATCGAGCACACGGTCACCGTACTTTACGTACCGTTCCGCCAGCCGGTCGGGACGGTAGAGGAACCGGCGGAACGCGGTATCGAGGTGGGCGGCATTCTTTGCTGAAAAGACCTCGTGCTGGTGGCGGCGGGGCATCTCACCCGGAGACATAGAGAGATCTGCGTGCACTTCGGGGATAACTGTTCCGGCAGTCTTCCGACTCTATCCCAATGTTAATATCCAGAGACTCTGTCATAGTTTTACGTAGGAAGATACCCATGAAACGCATTGTTCTTCTCATCCTGTTCGTCGCAATTCTTGCCGCCGGGTGCACATCCCAGAAAACATCCCCGTCGCAGGGGGATGCCCTCTATGCACAGGCAGAAAGCCAGTATGCACTGGAGAACTATCATGCTGCTGCTGACCTGTACGAGAAAACATCCCGACAGTACCGGGCAGAAGGCAATGCTGCAAAAGCAAAGGAAGCCCTGAACAAGGCCTCCCTTTCTGCGCGGATGTTCGTTGAGTTTCCGTACAACCAGTCGGTCATGGCAGCCATGATCGATGAAGCATATCCGTCAGCATCGGCCGGGCAGAAAGAAACATGGCTCTCCTGTAAAACGGGCCAGTGCATCACGAGTGACGGGGAAACCCTGTACTTCACCGATACCGTTGGCAATGTGAGGTACCATAATTCTGACCTGATACGAAATGCAACCGCGGGCATGGGCAAGACGCCATTTTATGACGAGATGAAGCCCCTTACAGCGACCCCTGCCACAGAGGGGGCAGTGTATGTCAACCCGGTCCGGTGGGAAGGCACAGAAACGCTCAGGATCCCCGCAGGATTGCTTCCGAAAAACGGAACCTTCCGGCTCTGGGTCCCCCTGCCCGTTGAGTCCCCCTCCCAGAAAGACGTGACCATTATCTCCGTTGAGCCGGCACAGTACGTGAAATCGCAGACCGGTACAGATGCAGATATGGGCCTTACATACCTTGAGATCCCCCTGGAGTCCGTGAAAGGCGATTTCCTCAATATTACCGCACGGTTCCGCTACATGCAGTATGAAGTGCGGTACACGATCGATCCGGCAAAGGTAGGAACGTACAACTCGAGCGATCCTGAATACCAGAAGTACACCGCATCCGGAAAGAACATCGTAGTCTCACCCGAGATGAAAGCAAAGGCGCTCTCGATTGTGGGGAACGAGACCAATCCCTACCTGCAGGCAGAGAAGTTGTACTGGCATGTTGTCTCGCATCCCTACAGCCATGTCCCCCATGTATGGCTCAGCGCCAGCGGGACACCTGAATCGGTCTATATGCTCAGGACCGGCTACGGTGACTGCGGTACGCAGAGCATGTACTTTGCCGCGCTCTGCCGTTCGCTCGGTATCCCGGCCCGGGCCATCGGCGGCTACCAGCTCGTCCCCGGCTATGCGGGAACTCACTTCTGGTCAGAGTATTACCTGCCAGGCTATGGCTGGATACCGAACGACGTGACGATAGCCGAGGGTGCGGAATGGTCGTACGAGGCATCGGACGATGACCGTCACCAGTACAAGGACTTCTATGCGAGAAACCTCGACCCATACCGCTACATCATCCAGAAAGATGTGGACGTCCCGCTTACCCCGCCCGCGGGCAATGTCGTCATGTTCGATATGGTCGTGCAGTCGCCCAAGGCAGTCTGCGACACCTGCGATACCGACCCGGAGTTCGAGATGCTCGAGAACTGGAAGGTAGTTGTGAAAAAGGTGTAAGCGGGAATAATCCCTTTTTTCTTCCGCTCAGTCCGTTACCGGGTCAGCCGCCCGCAGACAATGGTCGTGTCCTTCTCTCCGGCAGCGGTGCTCGCCCCGCCCTCCCAGTACAGGCCGACAGGATTCCCATCGGTATCTGTCATGAAGCCGAGGATCCCGGTGCCAAGACCCGTCTTCCATGCGGATCCGGTCCGCGAGTCATCGCTGTGTACTGTGCCGGTTGAGTCAAAGATCCGGACCATGACCTCGTCCGCCCGTTTCGGGTTGATCGTTGGTTCCCCGGCAATGATCCACATGTGACCGGTGTCGAGGGTATTCGGTCTCAGCCAGAGACAGACATCTCCGGGCCTGAGATCAACGGGCCTTTGGACCTTTGATCCATACAGGGCCGCCGGGCTCTTCGTGTCCATGGTATTGAACGCGGCAGCATAGGACTCTATCGAAGGGTTGGCACCCTTGCCGATCTCACTGTACGCTGCCGGTGTTGCATTCATGAGTACGTGGTCGACAAATCCGAGGCAGTCGAATTTGTAGGTCCCTGTGGTATCATCCGATGTATAGGGTGGGTGGACATACTCGGTTGACCTGATATTTTGGAACATCCGGTACGTTTCACGGAAGACCGGGCTGTCAGATTGCACGGATGCGAGCTGTTCCGCGATTGACTCTTTTATGGTAGTGGATGCGGGGAGTGCAGCCATGGTCTCCTCCATGGGAATCCCCTTATGGGCTGCAGGGGATGGAGAGGCAGGAACGGTTTGTTGAGCAGATGGGGAGGTACAACCTGCAATAAGGACGAGTGAAACACAGAACAGGACAGGGAGAAGAGACGATAGCCGGAGATCCATGCAATGAATGGAATTGCGGACGGAATAAAGGATGAGAAAAGGAGAACTTTAATTCCCGGCAGCCGGTTTCTCTTCTTCCGGCTCTTCTTCTTCGCCTGCCTTCAGGGTCTTCATCGAGGGGAAGAGGATGACCTCCTTGATGGAATTATTGTTGGTGAGAAGCATCACGAGCCGGTCGATACCGATGCCGACACCCCCGGCGGGGGGCATACCGAACCCGATCGCATTGATGAAGTCGTAGTCGATCATCTGGGCCTCGACATCGCCCAGCTGGCGTTTTTTGTCCTGTTCCTCGAACCGCTCCTTTTGGTCCACCGGGTCGTTCAGCTCCGAGAAGCCGTTGCCCACTTCCATGCCGGCAATGAAGAGCTCGAAGCGCTCGGTGAAGCCCTCCTTCTCGCGGTGGCGCTTGGCGAGCGGTGAGTTCTCGACCGGGTAGTCGTAGATGAAGGTCGGCTGGATGAGTTTCTCCTCGACAAGCCCTTCAAAGAATGCGATGAGGTACTCACGCTGGGACTGCGGCTTGTCCGGGTCCTCGATCCTGTGCTCATGGGCGAGTTTCCTGAGTTCGTCAACAGAGTGGGCGAAGATGTCGATGCCGCCGATCTCCTTTACAGCATCCGCCATCGAAAGTTTCCTCCACGGTTTTGTGAAGTTCAATGTCACGTCGCTGAACGGGAGCTCGTACTTCCCGTGGATCTTTTCGATGATATACGTGACAATGTTCTCGGTGAGCTCCATCATGTCCCGGAAGTCACGGTACACCCAGTAGATCTCGACCATGGTGAACTCTGGGTTGTGATCCGCGTCCACACCCTCATTCCGGAAGTTCCGGGAGATCTCGAAGACCTGCTCGAACCCGCCGACGATTAGCCGCTTCAGGTAGAGCTCGGGAGCGATCCTGAGGTAGAGCTTCTGGTTAAGGAAGTTGTGGTAGGTGGTGAACGGCCGGGCGTTTGCGCCCCCGTAAACCGGCTGGAGTATGGGAGTCTCGAATTCGAGGAACCCATGGTCGTCGAGGTATCTCCTTAGGAGCGAGATGATCCGACTCCGGTTCCGGAATGTCTGCCGGTTCTCTTCGTTCACGATCAGGTCAACGTAGCGCTGGCGGTAGCGCTTCTCCACGTCCTTTAACCCGTGGAACTTCTCGGGGAGGGAACAGACCGCTTTGCAGAGGAGACTGAATTTGTCCACCCAGATGGTGATCTCCCCCAGTTTCGTCCGGAAGACGTGACCCTCGACCCCGATGATGTCCCCCCGCTCGACAAACTGGTTGAAGAGCTCGAATTGTTCCTCGCCGAGATCGTTCTTACGGATGTAGAGCTGGATCTTGCCGCTCTCGTCTGCAAGATCGGCAAAGATCGTCTTCCCATGGTTCCGCACGATGTGGACACGCCCGGCCGTGGAGACGCTCTCGGCGCTCTTGTCATGGGTGATCTCCGCGTACTTTGTTTTGATCTCGGAGACGGTGTTCCTGCGGTCGAATGTCGGGGGAAACATGCAGTGCCCTTTCTCACGGAGGGCCACGATCTTGTCGAGCCGTGTCTGGTCGAATGCGGTATTCTCGGTGGAGTCGGTCATTGTGTATGCACCACGGTGTAGGACGGTATGTATCCTATCTATGGGACCCCGGGCGTAATAATACCATAATAATCCCCCGTCAGGGTTCCGGGAATCCGGCTTATCATGGGGGTATCAGTGTTTTTCGTGTTTCTTCAGGACTCCGGAGGCATACTTTGCCAGTCCGTAGACCCCGTCGGTGGACGGGTGGACCTCGATGAAGTCGGAAAAGTCGTGAACCAAAAAGTGGCGCTTCATCAAAAGTGCCATATAGCCGGCAATCAGCCCACCCCCGGGCGAGGCCGTGGCCATGCCGCTGAGGGTGCCATCCGGTGCAACAAGGATCTTTGCAAAGCCGGTATCTGAGGCCGGGACAGCCCAGAATGTTCCGGGCCCTGCTACGCCCGGGATGACAAGCGGTTTTGACCGGGGATTGTTATCGGAGCAGAACGCAAGTTCATACCCGAGGTTGAGGGCCTGGGGGATGGCTGAGTAATCCATCTTCCTCCGCGCCCCGAGGATATTGTCCGCTGCCACGATCCCCTGCAACCGGGCAACAGGGGTCAGGAACGGCGGGCCGGTGACATCGCCTGCGGCATAGATACCAGAAATGGTTGTCTGCATGTACTCATCCACGATCACCTCGCCGTTGGGTCGTTTTGG
>Ga0302250_1001809_pt1 | contig 14853 bp, 2 predicted proteins | sample AAG_RA_Asp_MG_FD_193536 | JGI IMG/M metagenome (GOLD analysis project Ga0302250, IMG submission 193536) | Enriched activated sludge microbial communities from anaerobic digester in WTTP, New Holstein, Wisconsin, United States - AAG_RA_Asp | ecosystem: Engineered > Bioreactor > Anaerobic >... | reverse complement strand
CCGCGGCCGGCCGGCGAGGCCGTCCGCATGGGGCTGCTCATCGCCGGCCCGCTCCTGGGATTCGCCCTGGTCCTGTGGGACGACCTCCGCGAGATGCGGCCCTGGGCCAAGCTGCTCGTGCAGCTCGGCGCGGCCGCGGTGGCCATCGGGCCCTGGTTCCTGCGGCCCGGCCTGCAGCCGCCGCCGGGTTTCCTCATCGAGCAGTTCCAGGCGCCCCTGTGGGGGACGGTCTATCTGCCGGTGGCGGCGGCGGTGGCCTTTACCCTGTTCTGGATCGTCGGCATGATGAACACGATCAACCTGCTCGACGGGCTGGACGGGTTGGCCGGGGGGGTGACGGCTATCGCGGCGCTCTTGCTCTTTGTCCACATGGTGCGGCTGGAGCAGTACAGCCTGGCGCCGCTGCCGCTGGCGCTGCTGGGGGCGTGCCTCGGCTTTCTGCCCTATAACTTTTACCCGGCCCGCGTCTTTATGGGCGACTCGGGCGCCTTTTACCTGGGCTATAGCCTGGCCCTCCTCTCGATCATCGGCGGGGCCAAGATCGCCACGGCGCTGCTGGTCCTGGGCGTGCCGATCCTGGATGTGGCCTGGGTGGTGATCTTTCGCCTGTCGCGCGGGCGCTCGCCGGTGCAGGCCGACCGGGGCCACCTGCACCACCGGCTGCTCGACCTGGGGCTGTCGCAGGTCCAGATCGTGGGGCTGTACTTTGCCGTCGCGCTGGGCTTTGGCCTGCTGGCGGTCTTCCTGCCCAGCGCGCTGAGCAAGCTGGTCGCCCTGGCGGCGCTGACGCTGGGGCTGGGCGCCCTGCTGTGGTGGCTGGCGCGGCGGGAGCTGGATAGGCGCTAGACTGTGCTCTGCCGCAAACCTGGCGCAAAGGCTAGCGGAGGAGACCGGCCCGGTCTTGCGTTATCTTCCCCGACAGGTGAGATGCGCCCGCGCTTTCCTGCCCATTTGACGCTCCGCGGAAATCGCGTTATAATGCACCCGTGCATTTCCCGGTAGCTCAATCGGCAGAGCGGCTGACTGTTAATCAGTAGGTTGGTGGTTCGAGTCCACCCCGGGAAGCAAAAGGACCAGGAGATTTTCTCCTGGTCCTTTTTTTCAACCGTTAAGATGATCGGAAGCGCTAGCGCACGACCAGCGGCAGATAGATCTGCCACGCCGCCGGCGTCGGCCGCGGCTGGACAGTGATCGTCACCGCCGCCGGGTCCGATACCGCCAGCCCGTCGCCGGCCCGGTAGGTGAAAGAGACCAGGCCGCTGAAGCCGGCCGGCGGCAGATAGATCAGGGACCCGTTGCTGCCCAGGCTGAGGGTGCCGCTGGCCGGCCCCGTCTCCAGGATGGCCAGGAGCAGGTCTCCGTCCGCATCCCCGTCGTTGCTCAACACGCCCGGCGTAGCCACGATCAACGGCATCTCCATGGTCACGGTGTAGGCATCGCCGGCCGCTTGCGGAGCGGTGTTGACCGCGTGGACGGTGATGCGGGCAACCGCCGTGTCGGTCAGGGCGCCGTCGGAGGCGACATAGGTGAAGGAGACCGCCCCACTCCAGCCCAGGGTGGGAGTGTAGACAAAGGAACCATCCGCGTGCAAGGCCAGCGCGCCTACCCCCGGGGCCGCGGCCAGCGCTGCCGTCAGCGGGTGCCCGTACAGGTCGATGTCGTTGCCCAATACCCCCGGCGCGGCAGCGGCCAGTGGAACGTCCTGGTTCGTCGCATAGGCGTCGTCTGCCGCAATCACCGCGTCGTACCCCGGGTCGACCAGGATGGTGACCACGGCGGTGTCGGTCAGGGCGCCGTCGGAGGCGCTGTAGGTGAAGGAGACGACCCCGCTCCAGTGAATCGTAGGGGTGTAGACAAAAGACCCGTCCGGGCTCAAGTCCACCGCGCCCTCGACCGGGGCCGCGGCCAGCGTCACCGTCAGCGGGTCGCCATCGATATCGCTGTCGTTGGCCAGGACCCCCGGCGCCGGGACGATCAGCGGCACTTCCTGGGCGGTCGCATGGATGTCGTCGGCCGCGATCGGCGGGTCGTTGACCGGGATGATGGTGATCGCGACGTCGGCCGTGTCGGTCAGCCGGCCGGCGCGGACCACGTAGGCAAAGGCGTCGGCGCCGCAATAGTCGCCGTCCGGGGTATAAAAGACCAGACCCTCACTCAGGACGGCCGTGCCATGGGCCGGCATGCCGAGGGCTTCGACGACGAGCATTTCCGCGTCGGGCTCCAGGTCGTTGGCCAGGACGTCGACCAGTATGGCCGTGTCTTCCGGCGTATTGGCCGTGTCATCCGCGGCGGTCGGCGGCGCGTCCGGCCGCAGGGTCAGCGGCCAGAGCCGGCCGTTGTTCCAGGCGGCCAGGGGGGAGAGGCGCTGCTCGGCGATGCGCAACTCGACCGTCCGTCCCGGCGTACCGCAGCCGGGTACCTCGTCGTCGGCGCGGACGCTGACGACATAGACCACCAGCCCGCCCTCCTCCCGCGTCAGCGCCTGCCCGCAGAGCTGATCGCCCACCCAGGCGGTGACGGTCAGCCCGGGGGTGGGGGTAAAGTAGGCGCTGCTCAACACCTGCCCGTAGTAGGTGGCCGGCGGGTTGGGGAAGCCGCTCGCGAGCCCCTCGCCGCCCGTGCCCTTGAGGAAGAGGGTGATGGCCTCGGTCGCGCTGATCCAGTAGCCGCGGCCGAAGACGAAGGTGTCCAGGTCGCTGACCCAGGCCGGCGCGCCGGGGCCGTAGACGGCCCAGGGGTCGGCCGGCACGCTGCCGTCGTAGCCATAGACCAGGGTGTAGGCGCCCTGGATGGAGAGCAGCGTCTCGGTGACCGGGCGGGTCTGGGGGACGGGATAGGCCAGCAGGTTCCAGCCCTGCTGCAAGGGCACCTCGATCGACGACATCAGGGCATAGGTGCCCTCCCCCTGGCAGGGGGCCGCGGCCATGTTCTCGGTCATGTCGAGGGTGGTGGGCAGGATGGTCCAGGCCGTGCCGTCCCAGTAGTACATGCGGATCCAGCGCTCTTCGCCGGGCACGACGTCGTCGGCCATGTAGGCGATGCTGAGGGAGGCCGCGGTGAGGTTGGGGGCGCCGGGGGAGGCCAGAAGCCGGTAGGCGTGTCCGACGGGGGTGGCCCAGTCCAGAGGGGTGGAAAAGTGGCTCAGGGACTGGAGGGCGTAGAACTGGTTCTGCGCGAACTCGAGGTTGCCAAAGAGGATGGCCTGGCCGTCGGCGGAGACGGCCGGGGAGGAGCGCCCGCGGGAAGGAGCGCCCATGCCGCCCTGCATGCGGCCGGGGTTGGAGCCCAGGGCATAGTCGGTGAGCGCTTCGCGGCGCGGCTCCGGCTCGTCCACCCAGATGTGGACGTAGCCGGCGGGGATGGGGCTGGGGGCGGAGAAGGTGCCGGCGTAGCCGCCGCCATCCCAGGTCAGGGCGATGGCGGCCAGGCCGGCCCCGCTAAAGGGGTAGAGCCGGGCGGAGAGGACCAGGCCGGCCGGGACGTTGGTGACACGCACGGCCATCGTGCTCGTGCTCTGGGGGTCGAGCAGTATCTCGGGCTGCCAGGTGGGCAACTCGTGGAGCATGAGCTGGGTATCGTTGGCGGCGATGGTCTCGCAGCCCAGGCGGCCGGCCGTGGGCTCGTAGACGCAGAGGCGGTCGCCGAGGCGGGCGCCGCGGGCCAGGACACGGTCGAGGGTCGGCCGGCCCAGGTCGGTCAGCAGATCGTCGTGCAGGAGCACGGCGCGGGCCGAGCTCCCCAGCTGGAGCATGCCGCCGCCCTCGTCGACCAGGTAGAAAGTGGGGTCCTCCAGGGTATCCGGCGGGGCCACGGGTTCGACCCAGTCTAGCTCCGTGACTGCCAGGGGCAGACGGGATGGCCCGGCGTTGTCGTGGGTGCCGTCGAGGGCGGGGTAGAACTGCTCCAGCGTGGCCCAGTCGGCGCGGCCAAAGACGCGCTGGGAGAGGGTGTCGGCGCATTCGGGCAGCCAGGCGGCTTCCGGATGGAGCTCGTCGTAGGGCCAGTCCTCGCGGTAGGGGTCGGTCATCGCGCCGGGGCAGCCGGCGACCGGGATGAGCCGGCCGGCTTCGTCAAAGCCGAGGTAGTTGTCGTCCAGGTAGAGGGCCCAGTGGCCCAGCTCGTGGGCCAGGGTGCGGGGCCAGTCCTCGTCGAGCGCGCCGCCGGGGTCGCCGTAGCGGTTCCAGACGGCGCCCATGTGGACCATGCCGGGGGCGTAGGTGATGGTGATGTGTTCCGGGTCGGTGATGACACCGTCGACAATGCCGCCCTGGGCGGCGTTGGGGCGCATGCGGTTGGTGGCATAGATGCGGACGTCGGCATCGTCCCAATGGACGCGGTCGTGGTAGAGGGTGACCCGCCCCAGCGCAGCCTGGCCGTCGGTCCAGTCGTACAGAAAGGCGGAAGTGCGCTGGAAATCAAAGGCCAGCTGGTCCAGGTACTGGGTATCGTGGCGGGCGTCCCACTGCAAGGAAACGTCCAGGTTAAAGAGCACCACCGGGTTGGAGTCGCTGACCACCAGCGTCTGGACGCCGAGGACGGTGACGGTAAAGGGCGTGACCCCGGAGAGACTGGGGACCGCGTTGGTATCGTACAGGTCGTACGGGTCGTCCGGCGTCCCGGTGACCTCGACGTCGTCGATATACCAGTGATCGCCGAGGTAGCCAACGTAGCGAAAGGCCAGGCGGCCGCTCTTCCCGGTCAAGGAAGAGAGGTCGGTGAACCGTTGTCGCCAGATCCCGCCTGGAAAGGCGGGCGGGTACAGGGCCACCTGGACATAGTTGGCCGGCGGATTGTCGCAGCTGCCGCTGCAAAAGTACAGTCCGCGCAGAATGTAATAGTCCGGCTGGATGACATATTCCCAAAAGCGCAGCATGCTGTTGGGCCCAATCTCGAGGGTGGGAAAGATGAGCCAGTCGTCCTGCTCCCACGAGACGCTTTGCGCGTGCCTGGCGGAATAGGTCCCGTTGCGGGCCGTCGCGTTGGTCCGTTCCCAATCGGGGGCGTGGGCGCCCCCGGGAGTGAGATCCAGGGCGCTCCAGCCAGGTGGGGGAAAGGCACCCTCGAATCCCTCTTCCAGCGTGGAGGGGGGGCCGGTGCGAATCGGCAGCAGCGCCACCAGGCGGTCGCCCAGGTTGATCTCGCCCCGCCCGGTCAGATACCCGGAAGAGTTGGTGTGGAAAAGCTGCCCGGTCGCGTCCTGGTACGGCGTCAGCATGCCCTCTTGCCCCGCGGGCAGGCGGTAAACCGACGCCCCGGCGCCCGGGGTGGTTTCTTTCAGCACGCGCACCTGGTTCCCGCGCAGGCGAAAGGGCATCGTGCGGGCCGAGGTCAGGGCATATTGATACAGGTACGCGCCGGGTTGGGCCGGCCCCTGGTAGACGTCCAGGCGAAAGACGACATCGTCCGAGAGGCCGAAAAAGCCGCTGCCGTAAACATCCCAGTTGTAGACGTGCGCCGTCCCGGCCGGAGAAGCGGCCAGGTTGCGGGTAATGGCGCCGGTCGCGGCGATCGCCTCGTGCCAGGTGCCGCCGTCGTCGTACGAGTAATAGGCCCGGACAAAGAGGGCGGGGTCGCTTTCGGGGTCGAACAGGGTATAGCTGATCGGCAGTGTGGGGCCGGCCTGGATGCGCGCCGAGGCATACCCCTCGCCTGCGGCCTCGCCCGGGTATTGGATCTGGGCCCGCGTCAGACCGAGCAGCCGCTGGCTGTCGGCTGAACGGTTCTTGTACAGCAAGGACGACCGCCCGCCCTCGGCGGTGACCAGATCCGGGTCGCCGTCGCCGTCATAGTCGGCCCAGGAGAGGCCATAGGTGGCGAATTGCTCCGCCGAGGACCAGCTCGAGGCCAGCGTCGCGCTGTCGTTGCGGTAAACCCGCGTGCGCTGCGAAAAGCCATAGATGGATTCAGTCTCGTTGACGACGGCCAAATCCAGGTCGCCGTCGCCGTCGTCGTCGGCCCAGGCCACGCCCCAGGTATCCTCGGCTTCGGCCGAGGACCAGGCCGGGGCCAAGGCGCCGCCCTCGTTGCGATAGACCCGGTTGAACTGCTCGCCGTTGCCCACGGCCAGGTCGGGGTCGCCGTCGTTATCATAGTCTCCCCAGGCCAGCGCGCGCGTATTCTCCGTGACCGGGGCCGTCCAGACCAGGGTCCAGTAAAAGGTGTCGTTGCGGTAGAGTTGGTTGGGCTGGCCATAGTTGCCCAGGGCCAGGTCGGGGTCGCCGTCGCCATCGTAGTCGGCCCAGGCCACGGCCTGGGTCGGTTTTGTCGCCAGGGTAAGCCAGTCGACCGTCAGACGGCCGGCGTCCCCGACGCCGGGGTTCTCCACCGTCTGGTTCTGCAGGAACTCGCTGGGCTGGGTGCTGCGGCCGAGGGCCAGGTCCAGGTCGCCGTCGCCGTCATAGTCGGCCCAGGCCAGGCTGGTGAGATCGGAGACGGTTCGCTGCCAGACGCTGCTCCAACTGCCCCCGCTGTTGCCCAGCACCTGGACCGAGCCGGCGCAGCCGATTGCCAGGTCCAGGTCGGCGTCGTTATCCCAGTTGCCCCAGGCGAGGTCGGTGACGGCACAGCTCGTGGCTGCCGTGGAGAGCGGGTCGAGCTGCCCGCTGCTGTTCTGGTACAGCTGCACACCGGTGCTGCTCCGGGCCGCAGCCAGGTCGAGGTCGCCGTCGCCGTCCATATCGCCCCAGGCCACGGCCCTGAAGTTGGTCTCGCCAGAGGCCCAGGCCAGGCCCAGGTTGGCCGTCTCGTTGCGATAGATGCGGTTGGGCTGGACGCCATACCCCGAGAAACCATAGTTGCCGACGGCCAGGTCCAGGTCGCCGTCGTTGTCGACATCGCCCCAGGCGACGTTAAAGGTCCACTCGGAAAAAGGGGCAGACCACGCCAGGGCCAGGCGCCGGGCGTCGGTGACGCCCGGGTTGCTCACGGTGTTGTTGCGATAGATCACCGAGGGGCAGAGGTCTCTTCCCAGCGCCAGGTCCAGGTCGCCGTCGCCGTCCCAGTCGCCCCAGGCCGTCGAGTTTACCGAACACCAGTTGTCGCTCACGTACCACGCCAGGGTCAGAGTTGGCGTTGGCGCATCCTGGGGAGTGTCGTTGCGGTAGACAATGCCGGCATAGGCGAGGTCCAGATCGCCGTCGTTGTCCCAGTCACCCCAGGAGGCGGCCCCTCCCGTGCCGGACGGACAAGTCCAGACCTCGACCAAGGTCGTGACGCCGCCGCTGCTGTCGTTCCGGTAGAGCTTGCCGCTGCCGGTCAGCACGTCGAGTTTCCCGTCGCGGTTAAAGTCGGCCCAGGTGATCGGTACGGAGGCATAAAAGTCGGTGGGCGCGGTCCAGACCGAGGTGAACACCCCGCCGCCGTCGTTGCGGTAGAGGCGGTTGGGCCCGGAAGGGTAGCCTCCCTGGGTCCTGTTCCCGACGAGCAGGTCGAGGTCAGCGTCGTTGTCGACATCGCCCCAGGCGAGGCCCCAGGTGTTTTCCGCCGCGGGGGCTGTCCAGATCAAGGTCATGACGCCGCCGTCGTTGCGATAGAGCTGATTCGGCCCCGAGTTGCCGGCGGCCAGGTCCAGGTCGCCATCGTTGTCGACATCGCCCCAGGCCAGGGCGCGCGTATCGGCGACCGCCGCGGCGGACCAGGCCAGGTGGAGCCGGCCCTGGTCGTTGCGATAGATGCGGTTCGGCTCGCTCAGGTTGGCGACGGCCAGGTCCAGGTCGCCGTCGTTGTCGTAGTCGGCCCAGGCGACATCCATGGTGACATCCTGCTCGTCCGAGGACCAGTCCAGCGTGGCGACCCCGCCGGCATGGCTGTAGACGCGGGTCAGGCCGTTCTGATTGCCCACGGCCAGGTCCATGCGCAGGTCGCCGTCCCAGTCGCCCAAGGCCACGGCGACGGAGAGGTCGGCCTCCCCGGCGGTCCAGCCGACGGTGAGACGGGTGGCGTCGGTGATCCCCACCCCGCCCACGGTATTGTTGCGGAAGATCGTATTCTGCCCGGCGAAACTGCTCACGGCCAGGTCGACGTCGCCGTCGGCGTCCCAGTCCGCCAGGTCAATCGCGCTCGCGTAGAGGTTGAGAAAAGTCTGCGCCGAGGTCCAGATCAGGGTCACTGTGCCGTTGCCATTGTTTCGGTAGACGTTGACTGGCCCGTTCATCAGGGCCGTGGCCAGGTCCTGGTCGCCGTCGTTGTCCCAGTCGCCCCAGACGATGTTGGTGGTGGCCGTCGCGCCGGTCGTCGGCCAGTAGCTGGTAAACCCGGTGCCCCCGCTGTTCGTCAGGATCGCTAACGGTATGCCAAAGGAGTTGTACGTGCCGATGGCCAGGTCGGCCCAGCCGTCGTTGTTGAAATCGCCCCAATCGATGGATCCACAGTTCCAGCCGGACACGGTAAAGTAAGTGTGCACTACCGGGAAAGCCGTTCCGTTGCTGACATAGACGCGGACGCCGCCGGGAGCGTAACTGGCCACGGCGAGGTCGGCGTACGAGTCGTGGTTAAAGTCGCCCCAGGCGACTTCGTGGGTGCTATAGGTCGGGCCCGTCCAGATCAGGTCAAAGGTGTCGGCGTTGCACATGTACACCCGGAGGGGATAGCCATCGTAGCCGACGGCCAGCTCCATGGTGCCGTTGCCATCCATATCCCCCCAGGAGACGCTGGCCGCAATAAAGTCGTCGGTGGTGGAAGACCAGAACGCGGTCATGGTGCCTCCGTCGTTGCGGTACACTCGGACGGTGGGTTGGGTAAAGTTGCCGATGGCCAGGTCCTGGTCGCCATCGCCGTCCATGTCGCCCCATGCGGCGGACATGCCGTCGTCCGGAGTGGACGAAGACCAGGCCAGGACCATGTCCCCCGGCCAGGCCTGGGCCGGCCGGGAAGGGAGGAAGAGCACGAGCAGCAAAAGCCCTAGGAAGATTCCCAGCCCAGCCGCCCGGATTGTCCGACGTGGGGAAAAGGGGGTGCATGCAAGACCGAACGGCTTCTGGTTCATCGCGATCTCCTTTGCGTTCTGTGCCTGGCCACCAGATTCTGCCGCCCGGATGCCCCCGCTTTGAAGCGTGGGGAGGAAGGGCGGCTGGTTCCTTCGACGTGATTAGCGTATTATACCACAGAGCGGCGAATCGTGACGAAAGCCACAAATACGCGGGGCGTTTGGCGCGGTGCGGCACGTTCGACCGCGCCCCAAGGACAGCTGCTGGGCGACTCTGCGGCCCGTGCATGGCCCCTGCTTTGGGTCTTGTCGCCTTGATGCGCTGCAATATTCTCCAGGAACGAGCGGCGCAGCGCCTCGTCGGCGATCCGGCCGGCCCAAAGGTCAAGCCCCCCCTCCCTCGCTGACTGTTAATCAGCAGGTTGGTGGTTTGAGTCCACCCCGGAAAGCTTAAGGACCAGGAGGCAAGCTCCTGGTCCTTAAGCGTAGCGATGCCGGTGGATACGCTCTACCACCTCAGTGGTACGGCGCTGCCGGCAGCTGATCCCCGCGGAGGCCCCCTGAAGCGGCCGCAGCTCGCGCGGCGAGCCGGTAAGCAGGGCGCTCCCCTGCGTTCAGCTCCCTTTCTTGCCTCTCTTGCCTCTCTTGCCCTTTTTATCCTTTTTGCCTTCCTGCCCCTTGCCTCTCTTCTCTTTCTTGCCTTCCTGCTTCTTGCCTTTCTTGCCCTTTTTCTCTTTCTTGCCTTCCTGCTTCTTGCCTCTTTTCTCTTTCTTGCCTTCCTGCCCCTTGCCCCTTTTGTCTTTCTTGCCCTCTTCCGCGGGCGCGGGTTGCGGCGCCGCGGGGGCGGCGCTGGCGGGAACGGGCTCCGGCACTGCCGGGGCCGGGGCCGCGGCAGCGGGAACGGCGGCGGGCACAGCGACTGCTTCTACCATCACAACCTCCTCGGCCGGCCGGCCCGGCACTTGGGCCACGATCGACTGGGCCTCCGGATCTTGCTCCAGCGCGGCGGCCAGCGCACGATGGGCCGCCACATTTTCCAGGAACGAGCGCCGCAGCGCCTCGTCGCCGATGCGGCCGGCCCGCTCGTGCAGCAGGCGGTAGGCCCGCGCCAGGGCCGCGCTCGCGCGGGGATCGGCGCATACGCGGAGCACCTGGTAGCAGGTCAGGTGGATGCGCAGCGGCTCGTACGCGCCGTCGAGGCCCTGGGCCTCGATGTGGGCGAGGATCTCTTCCACCACGGCCAGCGCCGCGGCGCGATCGTCCTGCTGTAGGACGGCGCGGGCCAGGCCAGCCAACGACTCCACGGCCATCGTCTGTTCGCCAATCTCGCTGCGGATGGCGGCCGCCTGGCGATAGGCCGCGGCCGCCGCGGCGGCCTGCCCCAGGTCGGCCAGGGCGTGGCCCATGTGGGTGAGCGCCTCGGCCTCGGTCGGGCGGTCGCCGAGCTCCTGCGCGATGGCCAACGACTGCCGGCTGTACTGCGCGGCGGCCTCCTGCTCGCCCAACAGGTGCGAGATCAACGCCAGGTTGGACAGCGCCAGGCTCTCGTCCCGCCGGTTGCCCAGGTCGCGGCAGATGCGCAGGCTCTGCTCGATCCGGTCCCGGGCGTCGGCATAGTCCCCCTGGTTGAGCAGGACCAGCCCCAGGTTGTTCAGGGCGTGGCTCTCGCTCAGGCGGTTGCCGATCTGGCGGCACAGGCGCAGCGACTCTTCGTACAGCCGGACGGCCGCGGCGTAGTCGCCCTGGCTCTCCAGGACGATGCCCAGGTTGCTCAGGGTCATGCTTTCGCCCCAGCGCCAGCCGATCTCGCGGCAGAGGCCCAGGATCTGTTCGTAGCAGTCGCGCGCGCCGGCCGCGTCGCCCTCGTTCTGGTAGGTGTTGCCCAGGTTGTTCAGGGCCTTGATCTCGCCGACCTGGTTGCCGATCTGATGGTAGATGCCGCGGGCGCGCTCCTGGTGGCCGCGGGCGTCACCGTAGCGGCCCTGGAAGTGGGCGACCAGACCCAGGTTGAGGTGGCAGTCGGCCTGCAGGCGGGGCAGCGCGGCCTGCTCGGCCTGCGCCAGGGCCGCTTCCTCCTGCCCCTGCGCGCCGGACAGGTCGCCCTGCTGCCAGAGGGCGCGCCCCCACTGCAGCCGGCCGGCCGCCTGGCCGGGCACGTCTCCGGCGGCCTCGGCCAGGGCGATGGCCTCCTGCGCCGCGGCGATGGCCGCCTGGTAGTCGCCCGTGACCTCGGCATAGCCCCCCCGGCGCAGGGCCACCTCGGTCTGCCGCGCCCGTTCGCCCAGGGCATCGGCCAGCGACTGCAAGGCGGCCAGGTCCTGGGCCTGCTCCTCGCGGTCGCCCAGCAGGTCGTGGACGCGCTCGCGGGCCGCGATCAGCGGGTAGCGCGCCGGCAGGTCGTCCTCCGGGGTCAGCTCCAGCGCGCGGCCGAGGTAGCGCAGCGCCTCGGTGTTGGCAAAGTGCCCCGCCGCCTGCTCGCCGGCCAGCCGGGCATAGTGTCGCTCGCGGTTGGGGTCCTCCGCCCCGTGATAGTGGCGCACCAGCAGCGGCAGGTAGGGCAGGAGCGAGGGCGAGGCGCCGTCGTCCGGCCCGCCGTAGGTCCGCTCATACCAGGCGGCGACGGCCCGGTGCAGCTCGCGGCGCTGGGCGTACAGGAGCATGGCGTAGGTCACTTCCTGCGCGACGTTGTGCTTGAAGCGGTAGGCCGGCGGCGCCGCCTCCACCTCGCGCAGGAGCAGATCGCGTTTCTGCAGCGTCGCCAGCTGCTCGTCCAGGACGGTCGGGACGATCTGCGCCGGGTGGACGCCGGCGACGGCCTGGACCTCAAAGGTGCGCCCGACGACGCTGGCGACCTTGAGGGTCGTCTTGCTGCTCTCGTCCAGGAGGTCCAGGCGGGCCAGGACCACACCCTGGATCGTATCCGGCAGCTTGAGGGCGGCCCCGATGCTGCCGACCAGGACCCAGCGCCCCGCGACCTGCTGCAGGCGGCTCGTCTCGCGCAGCGTCTCGGCCAGCTCCTCGACAAAGAGCGGATTGCCCTGGGCGCGTTCCTCGATCAGGGCCAGGATCTCGGCCGGCACGTCGCCGCCCAGGCGGGCGGTGACCAGGGCGCGGACCCCTTCCGGCGTCAGCTCGGACAGGTCCAGTACCAGGGCCCGCCCCGTTTCCTCGAGGGTCGGCAGGATAGGCCGATCCGGATCGAGGGGCGGGCGGTGGGTGACGATCAGCAGGACGCGGGCCTCGGCCAGGTTCCAGCCCAGCGCCGCCAGGAGGGCGCCGGAGGCCTCGTCCAGCCAGTGGCAGTCCTCGACGAGCAGGAGCAGTGGCTGCTGCGCGGCCATCCGCGCCAACAGGTCGCCCAGGAGGGCAAAGAGCGACTGCTGGCGCAGGCGCGGGTCCAGGGCGGCGGTGAGTGGGGTGTCGGGGATGTCCAGACCCAGGAGGTCGCCGAACAAGGGGACGCGCGGCAGCCACTCGGGGTTGATCCACTGCACCATGGTCTGGATCTGCATGGCCTGCTGCGCGGCCGGCCAGGCGCTCTGCACGCCAAAGAGGGTGCGCAGGATCTCGCGCCAGGGCAGGTAGGGCGTGTCCTGGCCGGTGCCCTGGCCGCTGCCGATCATGGTGCGCACGCCGTGCTGCATGGCCTGCTGCACCAGCTCGGCCACGAGCCGGCTCTTGCCCACGCCTTCGCGGCCGGCCAGCCGGATGATGCCGCCCTGCCCGGCGAGCAGCCGGTCCAGCGATTGGATCAACTGGGCCAGCTCCTGCTGGCGCCCGATCAGCGGGCCGGCCGCCACCAGCTGCTGCATGGCCGGCAGGGGCGCGACCGGCGTGGCGACCAGCACGGTCTGGTCCTTGCCCTTGACCTGAAAGTTGGGAAACTGGTGGAACATGAAGCGCTTCTGGGCGGCCTGCATGATCCGCTGGCTCACCAGCGTCTGTCCCGGCTGGCAGGCCTGCATCAGGCGGGCCGAGGCGTTGACCTCGTCGCCCATCAGCGTGTAGCCGCGGCGGGTGCTGGCCCCCAGCGCGCCGGCATAGACCTGGCCGCGCGACATGCCGATGGTCTGGCCGGTGATAAAGGGCATCTCCCGCACCGCGGCCTGCTGCTCCAGCGCCCAGCCCACGGCGCGGACCTCGTCGTCCTCGTGGGCCACCGGGGCCCCGAAGACGACGTGCAGGACGCTGCCCTTGTCGCCATAGTCGAGGCGGATGACGTTGCCGCCGTACTGGGCGGCCAGCCGCTGCGCCGTGGTGACGTACTGATCGAGTTTGTCGCCGGCCTGGGGGTCGTGCTCAAAGTCGATCCGCTCAAAGCGCACAAAGGCGCTGATCACCGGGCGCAGCTCGGCCATGAACTGGCCCTGCGTGCCGCTCAGCCAGTCAAAGAGCGCCGGGGGAAAACAGGGGCGGATGGCCTCGGCGGGCAGCGGGGGGATCTCTTCGACCGGGGGCAGGGGCGGCAGCGCGGCGCGGTCAAAGGCCAGGAGCGGGCGAAAGCCCTCGCGGCTCTCCCCCCAGGAGGCGGCGGGGCCGGCCAGGGCCGGCACCTCGGGCGCGCAGATCGTCTCGCCCTTGTTGGCGTGGTGCTCGGCCGCGGCCATGCGGTCGACGGTGGCGCCGACGAGCACGTCAAAGCAGCCATAGTCCGCGGCGCCGGGCCGGAAGCGGCGCACGGGGCCGTAGGCGATGCCGACCTTCATCGTCAGGGCGTGCACCTTGCCATCGGGGGTGGGCACCGCGGAGAACTGGGCCATCTCCCCCTGCATGGCCAGAGCGCAGGCCAGGGTAGCTTCGACCACGTCCCTTCCGGCCGCCTGCTCAGGGCGCGGCGAGGCCGGGGGCCGGTCCGGGAACCAGCAGCTGATGGCATCGCCGGCAAAGCCGAGCACGTCGCCGCCGTGGCGGTGGACCTGGGCGATCAGCGCTTCAAAGACCTTGTTGATGGCCTCGGTCAGCGCCTCGGCCCCCTGCTGGGGGCCCAGGCTGGTCTGGAGCGACTCGGTCAGTGGGGTAAAGCCGGAGATGTCGGCAAAGAGGCAGACGCCGGTGTCCTGTTCGGGCAGGGCTGCCCCCGTCGCCAGGGCGATGCGCCGGCCGCGCGGCACAAAGGTATCGATGTGGGAGGTGGCCATCCTTCTCTCCGGCTGTACGGTCTGTTGTCGCAGCCCCGCGCCTGTTCCCCCGGTGCGAACCATCCCGGCGCCGGCCGAATCCGGTGCCGGGCCCGCCCATGCCTTTGACAAGCGGTCCTGTCTATAGTATAACAGGGGCCGGCGCAAAGGTCAAGCCGCCAGGTGACGAGATGCAGCTCCGCGAGATCGAGTGTCGTTCCATCCTGACCCGCAGCGGGATCCCTGGTGTGGACTATGCCCTCAACCCGTACGTGGGCTGCGCGCACGCCTGTGTCTACTGCTACGCCACCTTTATGAAGCGCTTCACCGGCCACGACGAGGAGTGGGGCACCTTTGTCGACGTGCGGGTCAATGCGGCCGAGGTGCTCGCCCGCCAGGTCCGGCGGGCGCGGCCCGGCCCGGTCCTCCTGGCGTCGGTGACCGATGCCTACCAGCCGCTGGAGGAGCAGTACGGGATCACGCGGGCCTGTCTGCGGGTGCTCACGGGCACCGGCCTGCCCGTCTCGATCCTGACCAAGTCGGGGCTGGTGCAGCGCGACCTGGACGTGATCCGGCAGCTGTCGCAGGTAGACGTCGGCTTTACGATCACGACCCTGGACGAGGGGCTCCGCCGGCTCTTCGAGCCGGGCGCGGTGCCGGTCGCCCGGCGGCTGGAAGCGATGGCCGCGCTGGCGTCGGCCGGTGTAGAGGTTTGGGCCTTTTGCGGGCCGCTTCTCCCCGGACTCTCTGATGGGGAGGAGCAGCTTTCCGCCCTCCTTGCCGCCGTGAAGCAGGCCGGCGCGCGGCGCATCA
>Ga0302250_1001803_pt1 | contig 14894 bp, 5 predicted proteins | sample AAG_RA_Asp_MG_FD_193536 | JGI IMG/M metagenome (GOLD analysis project Ga0302250, IMG submission 193536) | Enriched activated sludge microbial communities from anaerobic digester in WTTP, New Holstein, Wisconsin, United States - AAG_RA_Asp | ecosystem: Engineered > Bioreactor > Anaerobic >... | reverse complement strand
CTATCTGGCGGGGGAGCGTCCGTCCCGCCGCCAGCTTGCCGACATCGGCGACCGCTGGCGCCCCTGGCGTTCCGTCGCCACCTGGTATCTGTGGCGCAGCCTGGACCCCGTGCCGGTCGAATACTGAAACCTGAATTACCAAAAAGCGGTATGGCGGGCGGCAAACTCCACGCCCACCGGTCAGAACGCCTTCCTCAGGTCAAAACGCAGCGCATGCATGCGTGTCGACTCCGACCCATGGCTGTAGCGATAGCCAAGGCCCAGCCTCAAATCCTTTTTCAGCAGAAGATCGCCGCCCAGGCCGAGCACAAGCGTATTCCGGTCCACTCCGTCGATCTCGAGTTCGTAGACCTTCACCAACTGATCGGCGTAAGCCATCTTCGCCGATTCCGGCGTATCCAGGTTGTGCTGGTACTCGACCCGGAAATATGGCTTGACGCTTCCGGTCGACCAATCGATCCGCGTCTCGCCGCGCACGCCGATGGAGAACTTCTTCGTCGAACTGCTCTGTTCGAAGTAAGTCAGGTTGTAAATCCCGCCGCCTGTTTCGGTGCTGCGTTTCAGACGGGTGGAGACGAGATCGAAACGACCATAGGTTGAAAGCAGCGACTTGCCCACCAGGTAGTCGTAGCCACCGCTCAATGACGAGAACCACTGCGCTCCTCGCCGCGCAGAGCGGGCTTTGTCGCCGAGCGCGGTGACGTAGCGGGTAGAATCGAATTCGATGTCGCCGTAGCCGATCAGGCCGTCAAGAAAGATCGCGTCCGTCGGCTGATAGCTGCCATAGACGACGAAGGAGTAGCTGTCGCCGTCGTTGCGCGTGCCGTTGTCACCGATTTTCTGGCGCTCATGACCGAAGCCGGCGCCTACACCGACCGTCAGATCCTCGCCGAGGCGCTGGTCCGCGCCGATGGAAATGCCGGAGGTCGTAAAGCGCGTATCCGTATCGCTCTGCTTGCCGATATTGATCACCCCGGCGGTCCAGACTTCGAGCCCGTTACCAAGAATATCGCCGTGCTTGCCGGCAAGGTTCAGCGAAGTCAGCGACCAGGGCAGCAAGGAGGCAAGACTCGGCGTGCCAGCGTTGTTTTTTGTCTGAGGCAGAACAAAGCCGTCGAGCCCCGTGCTCGTCGCCAGGATGTTGCCGGGCTGTACTGCCGTCGACGTCACGCTGTCCGTGCCGGATGTGTTTGCCAAAACCGCGCGCTTGCCTGCAACGGAGCGACCAGCGAGGATTCTCGTGCTTGCCGTTATGTCCGCATTCGCCGCGTCATCGGTTGTCGCTTCACCCCACGGATCGGTCGGGCTGCGGCGACTGCTCAGAGACCGACCTCCCGCGGCGCCACCGCGCGAATGCCGATGCAAGCCTTCGAGATGGCTCTGGAAGTTCCCGATCTGCGCCTGCGCAAAGCGGTTGGCGACGGTCACCTGCGCATTGACCAGCCCCGTAACCTCGGCATCCTTGGTCGGGTCGGGTCGGGACTGTACGAGCAAGGTCACCGTGCCCGGCGCCGAAGTCGCGGTGGCGTTGGTCGCGGTATAGGTGAAGCTGTCGGCTCCGTAGTACCCCGAAGTTGGCGTGTACGTGATCGACGTACCGCTCACCGTCGCCACGCCGTGGCTTGGTGCCGTCACGACGGCCACGCTCGCCGCCGCCCCACCGCTCAGGCTGAGCGGCACGACGTTGTTGGCGCTGTTGACGTCAACGGTCAGGCTCACATTCCCCGCCACGGGCGCTTGCGGATTGACGGTGATCGTGATCGTCGCCGGTGCGGAGGTGCCGCCGGCATTGGTGGCGGTGTAAGTAAAGCTGTCGCTACCCGAATAGGTTGGGTTCGGGGTATAGCTGATACTCGTGCCGCTAGCCGTCGCCGTACCGTGAGCCGGCGCGCTGGCCACCGCCACGCTGGTGGCGGTTGCGCCGCTTAGGACGAGCGCGATGGCGTTATTGCTGCTGCCATAGGCCACCGTGGCGGAGACAGCAGTCGCTACCGGCGGCGCATCGGCAGGCGTTACACCGCTGGAAGCAGTCGAGGCAGCACCGGTGCCGGCGGAGTTGGTCGCGGTGACGGTGAAGGTGTAGGTGACGCCATTGGTAAGGCCCGTCACCGTGATCGGGCTGGCCGCGCCGGCGCCCGTCTGGCCACCGCTTGATGTAACGGTATAACTGGTAATCGCCGCCCCGCCATTGCTGGTGGGCGCAGTAAAGCTGACAGTCGCCTGACCATTGCCCGCCGTGGCGCTCACACCTGTGGGCGCGCCAGGCACTACGGGGTTGACAGTGAAGGTCTGGCTCACCTGCGTTGCTGGCAGATAGCTGCCATCCCCGGCCTGATCGGCATTGATGGTGCAGGAGCCGGCCGTCACGAAGGTCAAGGCCCCGCCGCTGGTGATCGTACATACGCCGGTGGTGCCGGAGCTAAACGTGGGGGTGAGGTTGGACGACGCGGTCGCCGTCAACGTCGGCGTGGTGCCGAAATTCTGTGCGCCGGGGTTGCTGAAGGTGATGGTCTGCGGCGCCTTGGGTGTCACGCTGTTCGAGGCCGCCGATGCGGCCCCGGTGCCGACCCCGTTGGTGGCAGTGACGGTAAAGGTGTAGGCCGTGCCATTGGTCAGCCCTGTGACGGTACAAGGGCTGGAGGCACAACTGCCCGTGATGTTGCCCGGGTCCGACGTCGCCGTATAACTGGTGATCGCCGAGCCGCCATCGCTGGCAGGGGGCGTGAACGTGACCGACGCCTGCGCATTGCCTGCCGTGGCCGTGCCGATGGTCGGCGCACCGGGCGCACTACAGGCGGTCGTCGCGAATGTGGTATCCGAACCATAGGTGGTGCCGGCGCTGTTGGTAGCGGTGGCCCGGAAGTGATAGGTCGTGCCGCAACTCAGGCTGGCAATCGCCGCCGATACGCTGCTGTTGCTGGCACCCGCTGACAACGGGCTCTGACTGGCCGTGGCAGACGCACCGTAGCCGGTCGTCAGCCCGTACTCGAAAGTCACCGTGGTACTGCCGCCGTTGCTGGAGACCGTTCCGCCCAGGGTCGCGCCGCTCGCGGTGATGCTGGTCGCGGTGCCGGTGGTGGCGGTCGGCACACAGGCGCTGGTGGTGAAGGTCGCGTCGCTGCCATTGGTCGTTCCGATGCTGTTCACCGCTTTCACACGGAAGTGGTAAGTCGTGTTGCAGGTCAGGCCGGTAATCGCAGCTGAAACGCTGCTACCGCTGGCGCCCGCAGCCAGCGGGCTCTGACTGGCCGTGGCGGATGAGCCATAGCTGTCAGTCAGCCCATAGTCGAAAGTCACCGTGGTGCTGGCGCCGTTGCTGGAGACCGTGCCACCCAGCGTCGCACCGGAGGCGGTAATGGTGCTTGCCGCGCCAGTGGTCGCTGTGGGCGCGGCCAGGATCGTCAGTGCATACGCTCTTGCGCCGGTATAGGGGCCGGTTCCGCCACTGCTATCGCTTGCCGTTACCGTGAAGTTGAAAGTCCCGGCAGCGCCTGGCGTGCCGCTCAGGCTGCCGCCGCTGCTCAAGCTGAGCCCTGTTGGCAAGGCGCCGGCCGTGATGGCATAGGTGTAGGGCGCGGTGCCGCCACTGGCGGTAATGGCCTGGCTGTAGGCCACACTGAGGGTTCCTTCCGGCAGGCTGGTGGGTGACACGCTGATGGTGGGCGCGTTCACCGTCAGGGTGTAGGCCTGGCTACCGGTCACGGCGGTGCCGCCGGTCGAATCCGTGGCCGTGATGGTGAAGTTGAACGAGCCGCCCGCCGTCGGCGTGCCGCTCAGCACGCCGGCACTGCTCAGAGTCACACCCGCCGGCAAGGCGCCAGCGGTCACGGCGTAGGTGTAGGGCGACGTACCGCCGCTGGCGGTAATGGTCTGGTTATAGGCCGCAGCAACCGTGGCTGCGCTCAGGGTTGTGGGTGAAAGGCTCAGGGAGGCGACATAGGGCGCGACAACCAGATCGTCGAAAGCAAAGTTACCGGCCTGCGGGTCGCCCTGGTCCACTACACCATTGGCGGTATTGCTGACCCGCACCTCATCCACGTTGGTCATGTTGGTCAAGGTGACGGGCACGAAGCTGGTGGCCATGGAGCCCGTGACCGTCACCGTGTCGCTCAACCCTGTTGGCGACCCGTTCCGATAGCCGGCAAAGGTGAATTGGGTCATCCCCACGCCGTAGGCAACGATTTTCACCGAGGTCAGATTGAACCGGTCCGTGCCGTTGGCCGATTTGATGGTGGCGTTCCCGGTGTTGAAATCGGTCGCCGTAATGGCATCCCCATCCTTGTTAGTAATATCCCCCGGCAAGTCAGCGTAGGGGTAATAAACCCATTCCCCAGTAAAGCGCAGACCGTTGTAGTCGCTGGACACATCGGCAAAAGAGCCATGCCCCGTCTCGAAACTGATCGTGCCGGCCGTAATTTGCGCTGAGGCAGGCAGGGCAACAAACCACGCACAAAGCAGCATGAAATAGCCCAGCCATTGCCGCAAGCCCTGCATCAAAGTCCGCTTTGTCGCACCCATGCTGTTTCCCCTGGATACCAATTTCTTGTCTGTTGAATACGAAAAATGAGCGGCGTCGGGTTGCCCTCCACCGGCGCACCTTGACTCCCGCCCTTGCGGGTGTTGATGGTGCAGCGGCCAGCCCCGGCCTGCCCCGCCCACAGGCTGGACAAAAGTCGGTGATTATGTAGTTCGGCGGGCAATTTGTCTGTCCGGGTTTTCCCGTACAAATCGATCAGCACGGGCAGGTGTCGGACGGGTCGACGACTCGCCGGCGGGAGCGTCTGGCGCGTCTCAGCCCTCGCCGCGCTCGAGGTCGCCGCTTGCGGCGACGCAGGGCAAGGTAGCGACGCCCCGCGTGGCGCCTTCCGGGTTGGCTTCGACCCGGAAGGCGCCACCGGATATGCCCTCACCGCGGGATCAGAAGCGCAACACCCCCTGCAGCCAGAGGCGGCCGTGCCTGTCCTTGTCCGCAGTCGCTTCTTCGCTGCCGAGCTTCCAGGCGTAATCAAGGCGGATCGACGCCCGCTCGTCCCGTTGCCAGAACAGGCCGATACCAGCGCCGCGCAGGCTGCGCGTGTTGTCGCCGCTCGCCCCGTTCCAGCGGTCCTTGTTGATACGCACCGTGCCGTGGTCGTAGAACACGCTGGCGTAGAGCTTGTCCTTGCCGCCGAGAATCGCGGTGGCCCACGGGGTGATCGTCTGGCGCAGCTCGGCGCTGGCGCGCCCCCCCAGGTCGCCAGGCGCCTCGCTCTGCGGGTATGCCCGCACGCCATTCGGGCCGCCAAGGTAGAACTTCTCCGAGGAATCGAGATTGCCGTCGGCGTACTGCCCGGCGAGGGCAACGTTCAGTTGCAGGTTCTGTGTAATGCGCTGTTCGCGCCGGTAGTCGAGGTTGAGTTTGGCAAAGTGGCCGGCGGTGCGGGCGGTCGTGGCGTCGTTGGCGCGCGCGTCCGGGTCGCCGATGGCGAGCCGGCCCTGGGTGAACACCAGCGACAGGGCGTTGTACCCCCCGCCGCCCAGCCCGTCGCTGACGTTGCCAGCCAGACCGACGTGCCATTGGCGGCTGGTCTTGTCGACGTGGCTGTCGACGCTGTCGAGGTCGTCGGTCAGCGCCTTGCGCTCGTAGCCGACGCTGGCGTTGAGGTTGGTCTCGCGGCTGCGGATCAGTGGATAGACGAGTTCGGCGCTGTTGGTCTTGGCGGCGCCGGTGGCGTCCATGTCGGCGAATTCTTCGCCGAGCACGTAGCTGGTCCTCGAGTGGCGCAACGACAGCTTCAGGCCGCTGTGGCCGATGAGCGTGCTGTAGCCGAGGTCGTAGTTCTTCAGCCCGTCGAAGCTGGACAGACCGCCCAGCACGAGATTGTCGCCGGTGCCAACAAGGCCGTTGATGCTCATTTGCGCGCCACCGCGCCCCTGGCCGGTATAGCGGTTGCCCCAGTTATCGGCATAGACGACGGCGTTGATCCGGTCCTTCTGCGCCGTCGTCACGTTGAGGTCGGCTTCGCCCGTCTGGGCGCCGGGGGCGAGCGAGGCGCTCACCTGCAAGCCGGGGACATCGTTGGCCAGCAACAGGGCGCGTTCGAGCGCCGGCGCTTTGATCGCCTCGCCCGGATGCAGGTCGGCGAAGAGACCGGGAACGAGGTCGTCGCGCTGGCCGCCTGCGTCGCCCGTGACGCGCACCTGGCCGTAACGCCCCGGGACCACGGCAATGACGACTTCACCGTTCTTGATCTCCTGCGCTGGCAGGTAGGCAAAGGCCAGCAGGTAGCCCCGCTCGCGCAGGTACCGCGTCAGTCGCTGGGTCACGCCGGCGAGGCTCTTCAGCGTATGGGGCCGGCCGGTTTCACCGGCCAGCAGCGCTTGCAGTTCGTCCGCCGGCACACTCGGCGGCAGTTCGCCGCTCAGGCGAAAGGCGCTCACCGGGATCGTCTGGACGTCGTCGAGGGCTTCGTCCGGGCGCGGTTCGTCGATGCGGAGCGCCGGGGCGTCCGGTTGGACGGGGCGTGCTGTCGGCGAGCGCTTGGTTTCTTCGAGAATCGCACCGCTATCGAGCGGAACCGTCGGGGCCGCGAAGGCGGGGAAGATAGAGCTGCCGAGCAGCACACCCAGAACCGCGAGCCGGTTCTTCATCGTGTCCTTGTAACAATTACAGTGCATGGGGTTTGCGTTCTTCCTGAGTCGAAATTTGCAATAGCGGCGCCACGGTGCGATGCCCGCCGACATTCACCCCGCTGCCGACGATGCGCAGCGGCAAGCCAAAGACCGCACCGCCATCAACGTTCCCGCTCGACGCCTCGCCTGCTGCATAGCGCGCCGCGTGCCGGACGGCTGGGGCCGAGGCATCGTTGCCGGCAGTGGCGCCGATGCCTTCGGGCGGCCGGTTGCCGTTGGCATGGTTGGCCTGAACAATCCATGGCAGGAGATCCTGGTAGCCAGCGCCCCCCTGCTGCGCCCGCACGGTCAGCGCCATGGCGTTGCCGGGAGCCTGGAGGATGTCGGCCAGGTAGTTGCCGTCGATGACGCTCAGGCCGCTGCCGGTGATGGCGTAGCGTCCGGCCGGGCTGCTCTTGGTGGCGGTGGTCAGCCAGGTCAGGCTGCCGCTGGTGACGGCGGCCAAACTGTCGCCGCTGGCGATGCCGCCGATGCTGCCGGAGAGCAGCGGGGTGTCGTTGTCCTGCTCGCGGCTGACCGTAGCGGCGGTGTAGATCAGTTGGGCCGGGGTGATGATGCCGCTGGCGTTGTCCTGCAGGGTGACGGTGTAGTTGCCGCCGCTGTTGCCATCGTTGATGGTGTAGCCGGTGACACTGACGGTTTTGCCGCTGCCGGCGTTTTTGTTGTCGTAGGTCTCCATCAGCCCGCTGACACTGTCCCCGTCCATCAGGCCGCTGACCGTCGGTGTGGCGGCAGCACTGGTGGTGCCGTCGTAGACCTTGCTGTTGGCCTGTGCGGTGATGGTCAGGCTGGCCGGGGTGATTTCACCGCCTGAGCTGTTATTCAGGGTGGTGGTGTAGTTGCCTGCATCCGCAGCGTTAGCAAAGGTGATCGACGGGATCAGGGTCTTGCCGCTGCCCACGTTCTTGTTGTCGTAGCTTTGCGAGGCGGTGTAGGCGTCGAACAGCGTGCCAGCGGTGACCGTCGGAAGAGCTGCCGCAGTGGTGCTGCCGTTGTAGACCTTGCTGTTGCTGCTGGCTGTGATGGTCACCGGCGCAGGGGTGATGGTGCCGGTGGCCGATTGCGTGGTCACCGTGTAGTTTTGACCGTTGTTGCCGTCGTTGATGGTGTAAGCGCTGACGGTCAGGGTTTTGCCGTTGCCGGCGTTCTTGTTGTCATAGGCCTGGACCAGTCCGGAAATGGTATCACCCGCGCCAATCAGGCTGCTGTATGTCGGCGCGGCGTCGGAGCTGGTGGTGCCGTTATAGACCTTGGTATCGGTCACGGCGGTGATGGTCAGGCTGGCCGGGGTGATGCTGGCGCTGGAGGTGACGCTATCGGCCGCAAGGGTGTAGTTACCGGCGTCGGCGCCGGTCAGGCTGATGCCGGCCAGGGTGACGGTCTTGTTGTCGCCGACATTTTTGTCAGCAAACGCGCCGCTGGTGTAGCTGGCGCTGACCGCGTCAGTGCCGATCAGATTGCCCAGGGCAATGCCGCCACTGATGGTGGCGGCGGTGGTGCCGTCATAGACCTTGTTGGCCGCCGTGACGGTGGCGGTCAGGGGGCGGGCGGTGATGGTCAGGGTGACAGCCGGATCGTAGCTGATCAGATAACCCTGCTGGCTGGTGGTGTACAGCCCGGCCAGGCCGTGCGCGCCGACGTCCTTGCCGCTGCCCGCCAGGGTGCCGCCCACTTTGGAGGCATCAAAGCTTCCGCTGGCAGGTGTATAGGTGGTGTTGCCGAACGTGGCGGCGGTGGTGCCGTCATAGACCTTGGTCGCCGCGTCGGCCGAAACCGTCAGCGGCGTCAGGTAGCTTTTCAGCAGCGGCGCAGCCAAGCCTTCATAGAAATACCAGATCTTATTGCCACTGCCATCAGTAAGGTCGGCCCAGCCAGCAAAATTGGCGGCCTCTTTCATCTGCGCCGTGGTCAGGCCGGTCACGCCAGGTATGTTCGGCAAATTGCCGACACCCTTGGAAAGATCGCTGATTCCGCTCGTCTGGGTATCCCAGTAACTGCTCGTAATAGCGCCACCGCTATGCCACCCGGCCAGTCCACCGACGTCGCTGCTGCCGGTCACGCTGCCGGTGGCGTAGGAGTTGCTGATGGTGCTGCCGTTGGTGCTGCCCCCCACCAGCCCGCCGACATAGAAATTGCTGCCGGTCACGCTGCCGGTGGCATAGGACTTGGTGATGCTGCCGCTGTTGGTCTGAGTGCCCACCAGTCCGCCAATTTGGCCGCCCCCGTTCACGCTGGCGGTGGCGTAGGAGTTGCTGATGCTGCCTCCGTAATTTTTACCCGCCAAGCCCCCAATAGAATGATTGACGCCGCTGACGCTGCCGGTGGTGTAAGCATTGCTGATGCTGCCACCGTTTTGACACCCCACCAGACCGCCGACATCGGCAGCCCCGGACACATTCAGATTCGTCAGCCCCACGTTGGCCAGCGTAGCGCCAGAGGCAAAGCCGAACAGGCCCACATCGTTCGTTGCGGGCCGGTTGATCGTCAGGCCGTTGATGGTGTGGCCAGCGCCGTCGAAGCTGCCGGTGAATGCGGAAGATTCGCTGCCGATGGGCGCAAAGCCGTAATTGTTGTCGACTTTGGTGGCTTCGGCCCGCCACATGCCCGAAGCTTGAGCCAATTCGCCCATATCGATGTTCCGGGCCAGCGTATACGTCGCCGACAAGTCCATGGCCATCAGCTGGAGCTGGTGGGCGTTGGTGATGTTGGTGCTGTACTCGGAGCGCAGGAAGGGGCGGGTCAAGCCGTCGACCATGTACCAGGTGTTGGCAAAATCAAAACCGCTGTAGCTAGCCTGCGTAAATGCCGTGCTGCCGGCGCCGCCGTTCGAATATAAAGCCGTGACTCCACTCGCATTTCCCGAGCCGACTCCAACGTTTTTCCCGCTGGTATCGACATCCCAGTAGCTGTTGGTGACGGTGCCGTAGCTGTCGTTCTGCCCCACCAGCCCGCCGACATGGCTTAATGTGCCGGTCACGCTGCCGGTGGCGTAGGAACTGCTGATGCTGCCGTTGTTGTAGCCTGCCAGGCCGCCGACAACGGCTTCGCCTGTGACACTGCCGGTGGCGTAAGAGCTGCTGATGCTGCCGCTGCCAGAGCCCACCAGGCCGCCGACATAGGCATCGCCTGTAACACTGCCGGTGGCGTAGGAACTGCTGATACTTCCGTTGCCAGAGCCCAGCAGACCGCCAACCCAGCTACTGCCTTTGACGCTGCCTGCAGCATACGAGTTGCTAATGATGCCGCTAGTGCCGAAGCTGTAGCCCACCAGCCCGCCGACATAGCTACCCCCGTTAACATTCAAGCTCGTCAGACCCACGTTGGCCAGCGTAGCGCCATAGGTAAAGCCGAACAGACCGACATTTCCCTGCCCGGGCCGGTTGATGGTCAGACCGGAAATAGTGTGGCCGCCGCCGTCAAAGCTGCCGGTGAATGCGGAAGATTGGCTGCCGATGGGCGCAAAGCCCGCGCCGCTGTTCCATGCGATGGTGCCGGAAGCGTCGATGTCGGCGCCGAGGAAATATTTGCCGCCCAGGTTGCCGTTGATGCCCTGCAGGTCGGTTCCGGTCGTGCTGCCTGCCGCGCCAAGGCTGGTGATAACGGTAAACGCATTGACTGCGCCGTTACTCCCCAGTTTCGTGCTGAAATGCTGCCCCGCCGTCAGGTTGACCGGTGCGTTGATGGCGTAGGCGCTGGTGTTTCCGGCACTGACGGCCTTCTGGCCGTATTCAAGCGCCAGCGAGCCGGCGCCGGTATTGGTGATGGAACGGTTGATGTAGATGTTGTTGTAGGCCGACAGGGTCAGGGTCGTGCCAGTGGCCCAGGTGATGGTGTCATTGATGTTGATATTGCCTGCGGTGCCTGTTGCTCCGGAAACGTTATCCGTGCCGTTGCTGGCGCTGCTGCCCGCAGCGGTTGTCTGGATGATGACATTGTTGGCGGCAAGCCAACTGGAAACTGTGGCGCCGGTCATGTCGCCGCCACTGGCCGCCACGGTGAAGTCCAGCGGGTCGATCAGCCAGGTGCCGGTCTGGCCCTGGGGGGCCAACGTGGTGACGTGCAGACCGGGGGCCATGGTGACGTGGGCGCCGGAGGTTTCGATGAAGCCGCCGTTGCCGCCGTTGGGGGCTGAGGCGTCCAGGGTGCCGCCGATGTTGGCGCTGCCCCCTTCCAGGATGATGGTGCCGCTCTGGTTGCTGACGGTGCGGGCCTGGATCAGGCCGCTGTTGTTGACGACGGTGGATAGGAGTGCGTCTTTGGTGCCGGTGCTCATCAGCACGGTGCCGCCGTCGGCCAGCAGACTGCCGCTGTTGGAGGCGCTGGCGTTGGCGGCGACGGTGTCGACGGTGAGTTTGAGCAGGCTGTCGCCGTTGAAGTCCAGGCTGACTTTGTCACCGGCGGTCATGCCGATGACTTTGGCGGCGACGATGCCTTCGTTTTTGACCTGCGGCCCAAGGAAGGCGACGTAGCCATTGTTAGCGGTGATATTGCCCTGGTTGACGACGCTGCCGGCTTGGCCGTCCTTGCTGAAGCGATAGTTGCCGTTCAGGAAGTCGCTGTCGGAGATGTTGAGGGTGGAGGCGACCAGACCGGCGACGTTGACCTGGGCGCCGGGGGCAAAGAGGATGCCGTTGGGGTTGATCAGGAAGACCTGGCCGTTGGCGGAGAGGGTGCCGTAGATGGCGGAGGCGTCGCTGCCGATGACCCGGTTGAGGGCGATGCTGGATGCGGAGGGCTGGACGAAGCGCACGGTTTCTCCGCTGGCGATGCCGAAGCTCTGCCAGTTGATGGCGGCTTTGTTGCTGGCCTGGTTGATGGTGGTGGTGACGCCGCTGCTGCTGATGCTGGCGGAGCCGGCGGTGACGACGCCGCCGGAGGGGGCGGCGAGCACGACGATCGGGCAGCCGAGCGAAAGCAGGCAGATGCCCGCCGCCGGAACCTGTTTCTTGAGAAGACTGCGCTTGGCGCGCCGCCGCGACACCTTTTTCATGACTTTTCTCTCCTTGCTCCTGCGCCTCGCCTCGCCACCCGGCGGCGAGACTCGTTCTAATTGGATTGATCCCGGCCGAAGATCGGATGGCCGTCGCCGGCCAACGTGCAAAAAAGGGGAATGAGTACGCTTTTGCAGCACGCCATCGCCGACAAGCCGCCCGGACTCTTGAACCGGCGGGAGTCTAATGACAATCAGGAGAAGTGTCTGTCCGGGAATTCCCGGACAAACCGGTTTCACGAGGCGGTGACAGGAGTTTTTATGCGCTGGCTTCGCTGTGCTCCGGCGCATTTCTACCGGTGTGACAGGGCAGCGTGGCGACAACCCGGGTACCGCCCTCCGGGCTGGCTTCAACCCGGAAGCTGCCGCCGACCATGCGCGCGCGGTAGGCCATGATGCGCAGGCCAAGCCCCCCCCGGTTATGCGCCCGTCGCTCGGGCTGGACCTGCGCGCCAATGCCGTCGTCGGCGACAGTCAGCGTGGTTCGCGTACCTTCATGACAATCGAGACGGACGACGATACCTTGGGCGCGGGCATGCTTGGTGGCATTGACGACCGCCTCGCGGGCAATGCTGTGGACGTGCGCGGCGTTGGCGCAGCGGCAACGCTCGCAGTGTGGGCTGAATTCGAGCGTCACGGGAACGCCCCCCGTCTCGCTGCGCGTGGCGGCAAGTGCGCCAAGCGCCTGGCGGAGATCACCGCCGCCGGTCTCGACCGGCCACAGGCCGTGCGAGAGGTCATAGGCCTGTTCGACGGAGGTATCGAGAATCCCGAGCAGCCGGGAGAGTTCGTCTGAGCGTGCGTCATCGGCTGGCGATTTCTTGCGGATTCGCGCGCAAAGGAGGCGTGCGCCGGTGAGCTGCTGGCACAGGCCGTCGTGGAGTTCGCGGCTGATGTTGCTGCGTTCGGCTTCGCTCAGCGCGACGATGTCCTGCTGGACGCGGACACGCTCGGCGGCTTCCTTGCCGAGTTGGACGTTCTTGTCCGTCAGTTCCTCCGAAAGACGTTCGACCGAGGTGAACAAGCGGGCGAAGCGCTGCGCCAGCGCAAACGACTGGGCGATGACGAAGATGAGGACGCCAAAGTGGAAGAGCGAGACCGAATGCACCACGCCAAGGTCGTTCAACACGCCGTTGAGGCCGATCAGGCCGAAAACGGTCTGCCCGGCGAGGATGATCGGCGCGCCGTCGCGCCGGTTCCGGCAGGCCCGGTACAGCCCCCAGAAGGAAAAGAAGAGCTCGGCGACGCAGAACGGGTAGTAGGCGGGGAGCATCTGGACGAAGACGCCCACCGGGGCGAAGACGGCCATGGCCATGAAGACGGCGGCGACGCTCCAGATGGCGCGCTGGATCCATGCAGGAAACTCCTGCGGGTAGAGCGAGCGGAAGAACTGGTAGCTGACGGCCAGCGCGGCGATCATGCTGAAACGATAGATGCGGAAGAGCACGTCGCCGTGCAGCTCGGGGAACAGCAACCGGATCGCCCAGTCGGTTTCGACGCAGAGCATGCAGGCCATCCAGAGCAGGCAGTAGAGGCCGAAGTACAGCGCCGCGCGGCTCGCCGGACGCAGCAGGTGGTGCGCGATGTGATAGACGCCGGCCAGCATCAGCGCACCGGCGACGAAGAACAGCGCGACCCAGCGCCGGATCTGCCAGCGGCTCACCTCTTCGGCCGGCCCGAGGCGAATGGTGCTGATGCTGCCCAGGCCGGCGTGGAGGTTGGAGACGTGCAGGACCAGATCGACGACCGGCGCGCCGACGGGAAGCGCCACCTGCATCATCGTCTGCTCGACGACCTCGTCCTCGATCCGGGTGGCGACCGTGCCGCTCTCTGCCAGCAAGCGCCCGTTGCCCCACAGGCGCCAGGCCGAGCGCATCACGTTGACGCGCAGCGCCAGCGGCCCGGCCGCCGGATCGGGCAGGATCTTGAGGCGGTAGGTGGCGTAGCCGTCCATGGGCAGAGGCTGGCCGTCGATCCTGATGTTGCGCCACCGGTCCGGGAGGGAAACAAACGCGTCGGGCTCGATGCCCTCGGATGCCGCCGCGTCTGGCATCAGGAAACGTTGCCAGTAGAAAGCCCAGTCCCGATCGATGCGGAAGACCTGCGACCCGGTTTCCGCGCCGCGCAAGTCGAGGACCCCTTGCACCGGACGCGGCGCCGCGCCGCGATTGCCGAGCGGCGACAGTGCGAAGGCGATCGCCAGCACCGGTACCAGGACGAACAGCCAGACCCATGACGGGACGGCGAAACGCGCGCCCTCCTTCGTTTCCCCGGACGGAATCACGCGACTCCTCGCCTTGCCGGGGTCTTCATCGACAGGAAGCTCCGCTCAGGCATCCGCCGATTGCAGGGTGGCGGGCTGCATTCCATGCCGGACGCGAAGCTCGATCGCCAGCTTGCGCAGCTCCTTGACGCTGGGCAGTTCGAGTTTCTCAATGATCCGCTGGATGTAGGTTTCCGCCGTGCGCGGGCTGATCGCGAGCTGCTCCGCGATTTCGTTGTTGGAGTAGCCGCGGCCGAGCATTTCGAAGGTCTGGATCTCGCGCCGACTGAGTACGCCTTCCAATTCGCTCCCGGCGCGCTCCAGCCCGCTCGAAAGCGCGTCGGCGACAATCGGGCTGAGATAGATTTCAGCGTTCAGCGCACTCCGGATGCCATCCAGCAGGGCATCGGAATCATCACGCTTGGAAACGTAGGCGAAACAGCCTTCGAACAGCGCACGCCGGATCGTCTCGGCGTCCTCCATCATCGAATAGATCAGCGCCGGGATGCCCTGCTCGCTGAGCCAGCCGAGCAGGTCGAGGCCGTTTTCCTCGCCAAGCGATACGTCGAGGATCGCCAGATCGATTTTCCGCCCCGTCGCCAGCGCGACGCATTCGTCACGACTTGATGCACCAATGCACTCGCAGGCGATATCGCAGCTGATCAGCCCGGCGAGCCCCATGCGGACGACAGGATGGTCATCGACCAGAAGAATCTGGAAGGTACGATCGGGCTGGACGGACGTTTCGCTCATGGCACGGGCAAACCGGATTTTTCGGAACGAAAACGCGGATTGTAAGTGCAAGCCCGGCGCTGGCGGAATACCGAATCAACCGAACCAGCCGGATCAGGCAAACGCCGCCAGCATCTCCTGCGTGTCGCTCTCGATCTGCGGCAACAATTCGGCAAAGCGCTGACGGACTTCGCCCGTTTGCCCGGATTCGGGATCGGCAGTTTCCTGGAACCATTC